>Ga0209648_10002779_pt1 | contig 14600 bp, 16 predicted proteins | sample GraSoi2013_115cm_FD_185830 | JGI IMG/M metagenome (GOLD analysis project Ga0209648, IMG submission 185830) | Grasslands soil microbial communities from the Angelo Coastal Reserve, California, USA - Sample 9_17_2013_115cm (SPAdes) (version 2) | ecosystem: Environmental > Terrestrial > Soil >...
CGAATTTCGCTCGGGCACCCTGGACGATTTTGTTTCTGATCTTGAAGCCTCGTTGGGCGGCGATTTCTTGCCGGAGACTGCTGCGACGCCGGTTGCCTCCGCGCCGGCAAGGGCTGCGGTGCCGGTTGCACAGACCGGAGCGCCAGTCGCCAGGGCCGCAGCGGCGGCAGCCGCTCCGGCTTCACTTCCGCCGGTAACGATTCAGCCACCGGCGGAGCCGGCCGCACGTGTGCCAGTTCAGCCATTGAATCCTGAACCAGGGTTGGGATCGGGCCCCGGCGCTGGAGTTGATCTGTCGGATATGTTCGGCGAGTTGAAACTGGAGCTTGAATCTGGCGGCACTGGCGTGGACGAAGATCCCGAGACCCATTACAACTTGGGTGTGGCATTCCGCGAAATGGGATTGCTCGACGAAGCGATTGGCGAGCTGCAGAAAGTGGTTCAGGCAGTGGAGCACGGTCGGCCGTTCGCGCAGATGATCCAGACCTACACTTGGCTGGCACAATGTTTCCTGGACAAAGGGGTTCCCGAAGTGGCGGTACGCTGGTATGAAAAGGCACTGCAACTCCCCAGCCTGGACCAGGAGACGAAGACTGCGTTACATTACGAACTCGGCTCTTCGCTTGAGATCGCGGGAAACAAGCCGGCAGCATTAAGCAATTTCCTGCAAGCCTACGGCAGCAACATTGACTATCGCGATGTTGCCGAGCGAATCAAGGCCCTCAGGCCGTAGAATAACTCGATGGGACTGAATCCATCCGGCTGGGTGCGCAGCCTGCCTTGCGGGAGTGTCGCGTGACCGCCGATCCGCGAACCATCCCACCCGTGACAGCTTCCGATTCCATCTCCGCGCCTACCTCCAAATCAGAGAGTGACCAGCCAACGGCATTGCGCAAGCACTCTGCTGACATTTCGCGTCCTTCAGTTGCGGAAAACCAAGCCGGAAATTCGCGGATATGGCTGCACCGGCTGCGGGCGTTATTGTTCGTTACCCTGTGCGCAACCTGCGGGGTGCTGCTTCTGATTCTGCCTTGGACTCCGAAATGGACAGACAATCCGCTGCTACTGAGCTCCCCCGGACTGCGTGATTTCGTTTCCAGCGGATTTGTGCGGGGATTTGCCAGCGGTTTGGGTTTGCTGGACCTCTGGTTGGGATTCCGCGAGGCCATTCTTTATCATGAGAATCCGAAAGGCAGTGGCTAGTGATCAATGGGCAGTGGTCAGTAGTTCTTCTGGTCACTGACGACTGTTTACTGACCACGGACCACTGACCGCCGACCACTGGTTTTGAGGCTCCGATGAGTTTGAAAGACGATTCGAAGGACAATTTGAGCGAAAAGAAGATTGCCCCGCTGGCATATGAGAATCCACTGTTCCTGAACAGTCCGGATGGGCGGGTCCTACGCATCATGTCTGAATACGTGGAGCCGCTGGCGCGCTTCCGCCGCGAACAGATTCAGGACACGGTCGTATTTTTCGGGTCGGCGCGCTTCAAGAGCCTGGAAGCCGCGAACCAGGCCATGGAAGATACAGGCGCCGGCGAGCAACCACCAGACTTGCAGCGGCTGCGGGCGGACGTCAACATGGCCCGTTATTATGAAGATGCGCGGCGGATGGCGTTTCTACTGAGCGAGTGGGCGGCGACCATTCCGGCGAGGCGGCGGCGCTTTGTGGTCACCACCGGCGGCGGGCCGGGAATCATGGAAGCGGCCAATCGCGGGGCTCGGGAAGCCGGGTCGAAGACTATCGGACTGAATATCCGGCTGCCGTTCGAGCAGTATCCCAATCCTTACATCACTCCCGCGCTCAATTTCGAGTTCCACTATTTTTTCATGCGAAAGTTTTGGTTCGCGTATCTGGCCAAGGCGCTGGTAATTTTCCCGGGAGGGTTTGGGACGCTGGACGAGCTATTCGAGATCTTGACTCTGGCGCAGACCCAAAAACTGGCAAAGAAAATTCTGGTTGTGATCTATGGTCGCGAATACTGGGACAAGCTGATCAATTTTCAAACCATGATCGATGGGGGCGCTATTTCGCCCGAGGACCTCGAACTGTTCCGGATAGTGGACACGCCGGAAGAGGGCTTCGAGTATCTGCGCGACGGGCTGACGACTCATCATCTGGGGCCGGAGCGGCCGCGGCGGGTGGGCGAGGTTGCTCCGGAAATCGCGAAGACCAACCCTTAACGGCAGTGGGCAGTGATCAGTGGGCAGGGGTCAGTAAATGCCTGGACGGGCTGTGGTTCCGGCACCTTACCACTGACCACTGTTCTCATGCAACCCGTCTTGCCTTATTAAAGCGAAGCAAGGGGCGCTTTGATAGGATGACGCGGGAGAGAAGCCATGCACATTGACGTCATTGATCCAAAGAAGACTGCGATGATCGTGGTCGATATGCAAAACGACTTTGTGGCATCGGGTGCGGCCATGGAAACGCCTGCGGCACGTCAAATCGTTCCTAAAATAGCCGAAGCGCTGAGAATCTGCCGCGATGCCGAAATCAAAATCATCTACACGGCGCATGTGCACCGCCGTGATGGCTGCGACATGGGACTGTTCGATGACCTTCATCCGCCTATCGCCAACCGTGATGCGTTAGTCGATGGTACGCCGGGCGTGGAAGTCTACCCTGATCTGGCCCCAGCACCCGGTGAGCATGTAATTAAGAAACATCGCTACAGCGGTTTTTTTGGCACCGATCTGGACATTATCCTGCGCGAGTGGGGTGTTGATACGGTGATCATATCGGGCACGACAACAGAGAATTGTTGCCATGCAACGGCACGAGACGCTATGTTTCGCAACTACCGGGTCGTTTTTCTATCTGACGCGACCGCAACGTACGACTATCCAGACCGGGGATTTGGCATGATGCCGGCAGCCGAAGTCCACCACGCGACAATTGTGATCCTTGCGGCATCAACTGCGCACGTGATGTCGGTCGATGACATGAGGTCGCGAATATCGAGCCGCTTAGCGACCATCGCAAGGCAGAGGTCAATCTCCGCACGGTGATGAGCGAACGGTCCGTTTCTGGCCGTCCGCTACTGACCTGAACCCGACCCGGCTTACGCATCGGTGCCGAAAGCTCACACTGGTTTCTCTTGCTTCTCTACTACATTACCGATCGGATGCAGTTTCCTGGCGGCGAGTGGGAGCGCCGGGAACGGCTGCTGGAGACGATCTCCGAGGCTGCGCGCTGCGGTGTCGACTATGTGCAGTTGCGGGAGAAAGACCTTCCATCACGGGAGTTGGAAGCGCTGGCGCGGGATGTGGTGGCGAGAATTAAAGGGTCGGGCAGCACGGCCCGCCTGCTGATCAATTCGCGGACCGATGTTGCGCTTGCCGTCGGAGCGGATGGTGTACACCTCAGAGCTAAAGACATTTCTCCGGGCGGCAGAGCCGATTGTTGTCGTCTCATGTCATACCGAGGCTGAGGTGGTCACTGCACAGGAGGCCGGTGCGGATTTTGTGGTCTTCGGTCCGGTCTTTGGGAAAAAAGACGGGAAAAAGGACGCTCCGGAAATCCGCATAACTGGCCCGGATTTGCTGCAGACGGTTTGCCGGAGCGCGATCCCGGTCTTTGGGTTAGGGGGCATCTCCGCCGAGAACGCCGTTGCGTGCGCACGCGCCGGTGCCAAGGGCATCGCGGGCACACGGCTCTTTCAGAAAGACAATGTCTCCGCGACCGTGGCGAGGCTTCGCGAATAGCGTCAGGCGCGAGTCGAGAGCATGGTCAGGATTTCCTGCAGCCCGTGACGGATACGGCGCAGATCGGAAGCGGAGTGAGTCGGGAAGGGCAGCGGAGCTTGGTTCTTGGTAATGGCGACCTCGGCGCGGAGTTGCTGCCGCGCGCCGGCGATGGTGAAGCCTTCCTCGTACAGGAGTTTTTTGATGTGCACCACCGCTTCCACGTCCTTGCGCCGGTACATGCGCTGGCCGGTGCTGCTCTTGACCGGCTTCAGTTGCGGGAATTCGGTTTCCCAGAAACGCAGAACGTAGGCGGGCAGGCGGCACAGGCGAGAAACTTCTCCGATGCGGAAATACAGTTTGTCGGGGACGACGATTTCGTTCTTCCAGCTGGCTTTCGATTTGGCGCGGGTGCTCATGGCAGACTCCACAACCGGACGCGGAATTAGCGTCCCTTGCGTTTCTAGCATGATCGAGCGCGGTGAACAACTATTTCTTGGGCCAAAATAAAAAACCTCCCGAGAGATGTTCTTCGAGAGGCCGTGCCAATTCTTTTTTGCTGCGAGACTAGGTCTCGCGTTTTGTCTTAGTGTTTCTTCTTTTTTGCCTTTTTCTTTGCTGGCATCATTTCCTCCTGGGACGATTTTTCCCTCAACATCGTGACGCAGGGCCCAACAGCTTTTGCAGATCGCCGCCAACATTTTGTGCTAGCAGGATCACTGACTCAAGATATTGCGGTCTATTAATCTCATTGTCAACACAATTCTTGCATTCGGAAGGGGTTAGAGTTCAGGCGCGTCCTGCGAGATGAAATCTTTTCACCGCTGAGTGCGCCGAGATCGCCGCGGAAAGATTTGAGAAGTTGCCTTCTCTGCGTCCTCGGCGTGCTCGGCGGTTAAGGTCTTGCCTTGCTTTCGACGCTCTCGAACGCGACTTTTTCCACGGTGCTAGAATCGGTTGTTTTGCGGGAGGGCGCCGGATGCAGAAGACGATGCAAGCAGTTGTGAAAGCGCATCCCGCTCCTGGGGCCGAGATTCGCGAGGTTAAAGTCCCGGAATTCGGCCGCACCGAAGTTCTGGTCAAGGTCAAAGTTGCATCCATCTGCGGTACCGATCTGCATATTTATGAGTGGGACCGCTGGGCACAAGGGCGCATCCATCCTCCACTGATTCCTGGCCACGAGTTTTGCGGCGAAGTAGTGGCCTGCGGGGACGAAGTCACCAGCGTGAAGGAAGGCGACTTCGTTTCGGCCGAGATGCACGTGGCATGCGGCAAGTGCCTGCAATGCCGCACCGGCGAAGCCCACATCTGCCAGAACGTAAAAATCATCGGCGTGGACGCCAACGGCGCCTTCGCCGAGTATGTAGTGATTCCGGAGTCCAATGTCTGGAAGCTGGATCCGGCGATCCCACAGGAATACGCGTCTATTCTTGATCCGCTGGGGAATGCGGTGCATTCGGTGCTGGCGGGAGAGATTGCCGCCAGGTCGGTCGCTGTTACCGGGTGCGGGCCGATCGGGTTATTTGCGATTGCCGTGGCGCGGGCGACTGGAGCCGCGCAGGTGTTTGCCGTTGAAGTGAACGAGCACCGCAGGAAGATTGCGGCACAGATGAAGGCGGATGCGGTGTTTGATCCCTCGACTCAGGATGTGAAAGCAGAAATCATGCAACGAACCGGCGGCCTCGGAGCCGATATTGTGCTCGAAATGGCCGGGCATCCCAAGGCGATTCGCACCGCATTTGACATTGTGCGGCGAGGTGGAAGAATTTCCTTGTTGGGACTGACTTCAAAGCCAATCTCGCTGAACTTTTCCGAAGACATCATCTTCAAGGGCATCACCATTCAAGGAATCAACGGCCGGAGGATGTACCAGACTTGGTACCAGATGACGGCGCTGCTCAAGGCCGGGAAGCTGGATTTGCATCCCGTGATTACGGACCGGATTGCGATGAAGGATTTCTCCAGCGCGATAGAGAGACTGAAAACGGGCGAAGCCAGCAAAATCCTGGTGTATCCGAATGGGAGTCGGTAATCGGAAGGATCACTCCCTAGAGGTCTTAAAGTCAGAAGCGTCGGAACCCACACGAGCTATCAGATCACTCGATGTTCTACGCTCCCGCCGGCATCTTCACAATCTTCTTCTGAATTGCATAAATGACTAACTGAGCTTTGTTGTGGATGTCGAGCTTGCGCATCAGATTAAATTTGTGAGCTTCTATGGTTTTCATGCTCAATCCCAGGATGCCGGCAATCTGGCGGACGGAATGTCCCTCGGCGAGCATTTTGACGACCTCACGCTCTCGCGGGGTGAGACTTGAACCTCGGGCCATGCCCGAGGCCGAACGCGAACGAAAATCGTCTACCAGTTTTCCAAGGACTTGCGGACTGAAATATTTCCGTCCCGCGCTTACGTCGTGAATGGCTCCGAGCAGGTTGGGAGCTGGGGCGTCTTTCAAGATGTAACCCGAGGCGCCGGCCTCGGAACACTGCATCAGGTATTCCTCCTCTTCGTAGGAAGTGAGGAAAATCACGCGCCGGCCAGGGAATTCGCGGGTGATTTGCCGCGCGGCCTCGAAGCTGGAGAGCAAGCCGATGTCCATGAGTACAACATTGGGCCGGAGTTCCCGCGCCCGCTCGATGGCTTCAGGTGCGTCTTGAGCTTCGCCCACGACTTCAAGGCCGGCATCGTTTTCCAGGACGCGGCGCAGACCCTGGCGGAACAACGGATGAGCGTCGACGACGAGACATCGGATGGCCATATGAGTAATCTGGCGATCGGGTCATCAGGGTCATGGGGTGATCTTGCTGAGACTGGTAATCACCCGACCGCTCGGTCACCAGATCACCCGCACTCTTCAGATGAGGCTGGGGGTTCCGGGGTTTGCCCGGCGAATCGGCTACAATCCCAAAGAAGTGCTCAAATACTTCACGTCGGGGGAGTCTCACGGGGAGGCGCTGGTCGCGTTTCTCTCGGGATTGCCTGCTGGGCTTGAGGTCTCGCTGGATTTCGTGAACCGGGAGCTTTGGCGGCGGCAGCAGGGCTACGGTCGCGGCGGCAGGATGAAAATTGAGCGTGACACCGCCCATATTCTCTCGGGGGTGCGGCACGGGCGGACGATAGCGTCTCCTATCGCGGTGCTGCTGGAAAATCGGGACTGGAAAAACTGGCAAGAACAGCTTCCGGTGGAAGAGGGCGATGCCAAATTGCACAAGCGGGTTGCGTCCCCGCGACCGGGGCACGCGGATCTTGCGGGAGCTTTGAAGTACAACTTTCCGGAAGCGAGATATGTTTTGGAGCGGGCGTCGGCTCGGGAGTCGGCGGCGCGGGTGGCGATTGGGGCACTGGCAAAATTGCTGCTGCGCGAACTCGGGATTGAAGTGTTGAGTCACGTGGTCGCGGTGGGTGCGGCCAAGGTTGCGCAGGAAGTCTCGTGGGAAAAGATCAAGGCCAGTTGCAGCCGGGAGGAAGTTTTACTGAATTGTGCCGAACCGGAAGCCGAGCAACGAATGAAAGCGGAAGTAGACAAGGTGTTGCGGACAGGTGACTCGGTGGGCGGAGTTTTTGAGGTGGTGGCGCACAATGTTCCTCCGGGACTGGGCACCTACGTACAGTGGGACGAGCGGCTGGATGCGCAACTGGCCGCGGCTGTCATGTCGCTGCAGGCGGTGAAGGCAGTCGAAATTGGCGCCGGGGTGACGGCGGCTTATGCTCCCGGCTCTGCGGTTCATGACGAGATCGGATACACACGATCTTCTGAGTTCGCCGGATTTACGCGCACTCGAAATAATGCCGGCGGAATCGAAGGCGGAGTTTCCAATGGTCAGGAAATCCGCGTGCGCGGCTACCTCAAGCCGATTTCGACTTTGCGGCGTCCGTTACAATCGGTGGACTTTGAAACTCGCGAACCGGTGAAGGCCGCGTATGAGCGCTCGGATGTTTGCGTGGTGCCCGCGGCGGGAGTAGCGGGCGAAGCCATGGTGGCGCTGACTCTCGCGCGCTGTGCGCTCGAGAAGTTTGGCGGTGATTCCATGACAGAGACGTCGCGGAACTTCAAAGGGTATTTGGAACAACTGAAGAAATACTAAGAACAGTGGTCAGTGGCTAGTGGCCAGTGGTCAGTTAACCAAGATACTGGCTGCGCCACCAGAGGGCCCACGACCATGGACGAACGACCAACGACCGATTTCATGATCTATCCCATCGTAAAGTTTGGAAATCCAGTTCTGGAAACGCCGGCTGAGCCAGTCACCGAATTTGGAGACGAGCTGAAGAAGCTGGTCGCGGACATGTTCGAGTCCATGTACGCCGCCAAGGGCGTGGGACTGGCGGCGCCGCAGATTGGAATCTCGAAACGGCTGGCGGTGATTGACGTTAGTTTCAGGGAGGATCCCAAGGCCAAGCTGGTGCTGGCCAATCCCGAGATCATTCACAAAGAAGGCAAACAGCGGCAGAGCGAAGGCTGCCTGAGCATTCCAGAGTTTCGCGAAGAGCTGACCCGCGCAAACAAAGTCACAGTGCGCGCGCAGGATGTGCACGGCAAATGGTATGAGAAGACTGGAGAAGAGTTGCTGGCACGGGCTTTCTTGCATGAGACCGACCATCTGAATGGCAAGCTTTACATCAGTCATCTGAGCGCGCTCAAGCGGGACTTGATCAAAAGAAAAATAAAGAAGCTTATGAAGGCGGGGGAATGGTAGGGGATCGCGTGATCTGGACAATGTACCATTCACCGTTCTCATCCCGAACTCGCGCGAAGCGCGAGAGAGGGATCCTGCGATACAGTTGGATCTTCTGCGGCGCCCACGGGTGTGTGCGCGCAATCGGGACGAGTGCAATCAACCCTGCATGCTCCACTGATGATACCCACCGACGTAAGGTCCCTCTCTCGCGCTGGGCGCGAGGTCGGGATGACAGCGTTAAGGGTAGACAGATCATCCGATGACCCGATCACCCGATCACCCGATTGTGTTCTGCGGTACGCCGAAATTCGCTGTTCCCACGCTGGAAAAGCTCGTCAACGCGGGATTTAAGGTGCGGCTGGTACTGACTCAGCCGGACCGCCCCCAGGGGCGCGGGCTTGAGCTCGTTTCTTCTCCGGTCAAGCAAGCAGCGGAAAAGCTCGGGCTGCCCCTCTACCAACCAGAGAAAATCAAAGTCAACCAAGAGCTGCGCGCGAAACTGGAAGCTATTCATCCGGACGCGATCATCGTTGTCGGATATGGGCGCATCATTCCGCCGTGGATGCTGCAACTGCCGTCTCTCGGCAATATCAACCTGCATGCTTCCCTGTTGCCGAAATATCGGGGGGCGGCGCCGATCCAGTGGGCCATCGCCAGCGGCGAGACCGTCACCGGCGTGACCACGATGAGAATTGACGAAGGCCTCGACACCGGCGACATTCTGCTGCAACAAGAGCTGGGAATCTTTGAAGAAGACACTGCGGAAACCCTTTCGCCGAAGCTGGCCGCGATTGGTGCCAATCTGATGATTGAAACCTTGCACGGACTTCAAAGCGGTGCGATCCAGCCTGAGAAACAGGACAATGCCCGCGCAATCCTGGCGCCAATCTTGAGGAAAGAAGATGGAAAAATCGATTTCAGCCGCAGCGCGCAGGAGATTCACAACCGGATGCGCGGGTTTCAGCCCTGGCCGGGGGCTTTCACCAGTTTTCGCGGACGAGGACTGAACATCACCGCAATCAAAGTTTCCTCAGAACAAGTTCCTCCGGCAGAGCTTCTGGTTCGCAACGAGCAGATATTCGTGGGCTGCGGAAACGGCAGCGCGATTGAGCTGCTTGAGGTCCAGCCCGAGGGCAAACGGCGGATGTCTGCCAGGGATTTTGCTCATGGGTATAGTCCGCAGGCGGGCGAGAGACTGGGAGTCTAAGCGCCCTGGAGAGAAGAACTGCGATCGAGCCCCGGAAAGTCCTTACTGAATTCAAATGCGCAGGATTAGAGGTTTCGATTGGACTTGCGGACCATGTGCGCCTAATCTCATCTTGCATCGCGAGCTAGAACAGGTGTCTGGTAGAACCGCAGCAAACAGAAGTTGGTGTCCTCGCAAGGAAGGGAGTCGTCGAGTCACATGGCGAAGGCCAAGGAGTTTACGGTAACGATCGCGGACAAACCTGGCGCCCTGGGAAACTGCTTCCTCGCCCTGGCGGAGCGTGGAGTGAACGTCCTGGCGTTTCAATCGTATGTGGAGGATCGCGAAAGCCTGGCGCGATTCCTGGCGGATGATGTAGCCGCCGCTAAAGCAGTGCTGAGCAGCCTGCGCATGATTTTCGAGGAGACGGACGTCGCCGTAGGCAGGCTCGCGCACCGTCCCGGTGAATTGGGCCGCGCCGCCGCGCGCTTGGGCGAAAAGCAGATCAACATCGACTACAGCTACTGCGGACTGGAGCCCGGCTCGACGCGGGCGCTGGTGGTTTTCGGGGTGGATAACTTGACCCAGGCGGCGAAACTGCTGGATGAGTTGGCTGCCGAAGGTGGATAGAGAAAATATACGGCTAGCCAGTCCTCGGGGAAATCGGTCGGCTCCTCATGGGCTGGCCAACAATACTGCGATTGAGTGGCTGGAAGTCAAGCTTGAGGGCAAGAAACGGATGGCTGTTAGGGACTTTGCGCAGGGCTATAAACCGGAGCACGGCGATCGCATGGGCTGATATCAACTGTCATCAGGAGCAATCCTGTGGACTCCTCAAACCCGTGCGAATACACTTGCTCTCCTGACGAGTAACTTAGCGGCATGCGTAGCCTTCGAAATATTTACAGCTGGCTATTCGCTTTCACATCGCTCATATGTCTGCGAATAGCATTCACGTTCACTTTGCGCACCATAAGTCAGGAAAACACAGCCGGCCCCTACCTTCTGATCGGGGCCGCGCTTTTGCTGGTGTTTGGCTTCGCCTTTGCGATGGCCTGGTGGACTGTTTTCAAGTTAAAGCCCTCGGCAAGATGGTGGGGAATTGCGGCGAGCCTGATCAATATTCAGGTTTCCCTGTTTCCACTGGCTGTTCCTCCGCACTCCATTGATACAGGGTTTCTGCTGATCCTGGGCTTGGGGTTGGGTGGCCTGGTAGTTTTCTGACGCAGGGTTGAGACGCCTTACGCCGTATTTAGGCCTCCTCTTACTCTTCCTGGCGACGGCACCATTGAGATTCTCAACAAGACAGCTCAGGCTCTATCCTTCGCCGCCGGTTTATTCGCTTACCACCTTTGGCTGGGATGGGTTAGGGATAGGGATATTCCCGTCGCTGAAAACGGTTGGTATCAGACCTTTGTCTGCTTGTTTATCGGACTATTGATTGCGGTGTTACACGAGCTAGGACATGCCATTGCAGGCCTGTCGCTCGGCATGAAACTACGCGCATTTGTGATTGGCCCGTTCCAATGGTACGTCGGTGATGGCCAGTGGGAATTCGAGTTTAACCCGAAGGACATTTTCGGAGTAGGCAAAGTAGGCGCTTTCCCGCGTCGCGCTAATTTTCCACGCTGGGCGCAGTTATCCGTCGCGGCTGCGGGAGTGTTCGTGAATCTAGTCACAGGTACGATAGCCTTGTGGGCCGGGTTCTCGGTTTATCCTGATTCGCCGAACGGCGCTCTGCTCACACTGTTCGGACTCTGGAGCTTGATCCTCGGCGGGATGAATTTTGCTCCATTTCGGATTGGCTCCAACTATTCGGACGGAGCGCAGATTTTTCAGATGCTTTCGAACGGCGTTTGGGCCGATCTCCACCGCGTTTTCAGCGTAGCCGGATCAACTCTCGTGACGCCACTGAGGCCGAAAGACTACGACATCGATGCCATCCTTCGTGCCGGGCGAACTATTAACCAGGGAACACAGGGGCTGTTGCTGCGGATTCTCGCCTATAGCTATTACCTCGATTTGGGCAAGAACTTGGAAGCTGCGGGGGCACTGAGCGAAGCCGGCTCGATTTACAATGAGTCGGCTTCCGATGTTTCTGCTGAGACGCTTACAGCTTTCGTTTTCGGGGGCGCCTATCTTTGGCGAGATGTAAATATGACCCACAGTTGGTGGGAGCATCTCGAGGCGAAAAAGCCAACACGATTCAATGTTGACTATTGGCTTGCGAAAAGTGCGCTGCACTGGAGCGAAGGCAGATTGCAGGACGCGAACCAATCCTGGGAGAAGGCCGACGCTTTAGCGCAACAGCTTCCTCGGGCGGGCGCATACGACTTCGATCGTCATTGCTGTTCACTTCTGCGCCACGCTCTGGACGACGTTCCGGTTTCAACCTAGAACTGGAAAGATCTCAGAAAGCAGGTCTTCTACTTTACCCGCTCTACAATCTCTCCATGCCCGTTTCCCCTGCGCGCGCGGCGGCATTTGAAATCCTGATGCGGATCGAGACTACCGATGCCTACGCATCGGAGATGCTGCATGCCTCCCACTTCGCGAAGCTTTCTCCCTCAGACCACGGATTGCTCACCGAACTGGTAATGGGAGTGATGCGCTGGCGCGGCGTGCTGGATAACAAGATCGCAAAGTGGTCCAGTCAATCGGTCGCGAAACTGGATGTGGAAGTGCTCACCGCATTGCGGCTGGGGATGTACCAGATTCTTTTTCTCGACCGGGTGCCAAGACATGCGGCGGTCAATGAGAGCGTGGAACTGGTCAAGGGCGCGCACAAGCGGTCGGCGGCGGGGCTGGTGAATGCGGTGCTGCGCAAGATCGAGAGAGCGTCTTCTGATTTGAATGATGGCTTGGCGCATCCAGATTGGCTGGTTGATCGCTGGACACGAATTTACGGGCCGGACGCTGCGTGCAAGATTTGTGAATACGACCAGAGCGCGCCCAGGTCGGCTATCCGCTTGAATATTGCTCAATCAAATGTGGAGACAGCCGTCCCCGGCTGTCCACGGGCCGCAGGCCCGCGTCTTCGGATGCAGGAGAATACGGGTAGGGGAAAAAGTCGAGCTGCGCTCGACGGACAGCCGGGGACGGCTGTCCCCACACTATTCCCGGACGGGCTTCGGGACGAAGGTATTCAGCTTGAACCCGGGAAGTTGCTCTCTTCGGCCTTCACGGTAAAGTCCGGAGACATCACCGCCACGAAAGCATTTCGCGAGCGGCGGGTGACGCTCCAGGACGAGGCTTCGCAACTGGTCGCGCTGCTGGTAGGAGAGGGCAAGAAGATTCTGGATTGCGGTGCAGCGCCGGGCGGGAAAACGCGAATTCTGGCAGAACGGAATCCGGAGGCAATGGTGGTGGCGTTAGAGCTTCATCCGCAGCGCGCGGCGCTGTTGAGGAAACTTGTGCCTGCCGGGAACGTGCATGTGCTTGCTGCGGATGTGCGGAAGATGCCGTTGGTCGAAACCTTCGATCGCATTCTGGTGGACGCACCGTGCTCGGGGACGGGGACTCTGGCGCGGAATCCGGAGATCAAATGGCGGTTGAGGCCGGAAGATTTGTTGCGCTTGCAGGCATATCAGGTCGAGATTCTGCGGGCGGCGATGCAGCCCGTTTCGCAGGGCGGGCGGATTGTTTATTCCACGTGCTCGCTGGAGCCGGAGGAGAACGAAGATGTGATCGCCAAGGCTTTGGCGGGAGACAGTTCATTTCGCGTGGTGAGTTGCGGCGATGAGTTGGAAAAGCTTCGAGCGAGCGGCGAATTCCTTTGGGCCGGTGATTCGTTGGTGAGTGGGTCTTATTTGCGAACCATTCCGGGAGCGCATCCTTGTGATGGGTTTTTCGCGGCGGTGATTGCAAGAGAGTGAGCCGTCGCTTCCCGAGGTATGTTTCTTTCGCCCTTTCAGGGCTCGCTGCCTTTTTAACGGTACCCAGGGCTTACGCCCTGGGCTGCATTCTTTCGCCGCTTCGCGGCTGGTGCACAGTAGGGCCGGCATCTCGTCTTCGGGTTGAGGTTAATCTCGCACGACGAAATTGATGGGTGATCCTACGAGCACCCTTGCTCCGGGTGCGGGCACTTGAGAGACGATGATCGACGTGGGCGAGGGGACAATGGACGACGGGACAACAGGTGATGGGACAGCCGAACCCATAGCAGCTGGACTCGTGGTTGCAATGCCGCCGGCCACGGCTGGCCCAGGATGGTCTGGCGGCCCGAGTGTTGCCGGAGCAGCCGGCGCACTGGAAGCCGAGGGTGCCACGGGAGAGGGGGCGGGCGCCGAAGGAGCAGCCGGTACCGCGGTCGGAGAGAGAGTCGCTCGGGGGGTGGGGAATCCGGCGTTTTGCAAAGTTATGGTTGCGCTTCCCAGCGGTTGGCCGACCAAGCTGGGCATCACGAAGGCCTGAGGGGAAGCGTCCTGAGCAATTAGCAGGCTGATTTTGGGAGCGGTGACATCGGTGGCATTGGGCGGCGGGTTCTGCGCGATGACCTGGCCAGCGGGCAGTCCGGAAATTTGTACCGTGGCCGTCGAACCGGGGTCCAAACCGCGCTGGTTAATGCTGATGGCTGCGGCCCTTGCGCTTTGCCCAACTACTTGGGGAATCGCAACCCGCTGCGGGCCGAGACTGAGCGCCAGGCGCAGTTCCCATCCGCGGCGCACGATGGTGCCGGCGGCAGGCGTTTGCGACAAGACTCTTCCGCGCGGGACGACGGGGCTGTAGTACTCGCGTTCGATTTGCGTAGCGAGTCCGGTGTCGTCCGCAATACGGCGGGCTTCCGCAGGAGTCTTGCCCTGGAAGTCGGGCACGGTGACTTCACGGCCGTGGATCGCCAGGCGCATCGCGGTAAGCGCGGACAACAGCGCAACGATGAGCAGCAGTAGAGCCATCCACAAAAGGCGGAGAAACTTGCGCATGGCGGGTTCAGCCCTTGGCCCAAGCGGGCGGAACGGGATGCTTCGCCTCGTAGGCTATAATTTCGGCCTGATGCTGCAGGGTTAGACCGATGTCGTCCAGTCCTTCGAGCAGGCAGTGGCGGG
>Ga0209648_10002781_pt1 | contig 14587 bp, 14 predicted proteins | sample GraSoi2013_115cm_FD_185830 | JGI IMG/M metagenome (GOLD analysis project Ga0209648, IMG submission 185830) | Grasslands soil microbial communities from the Angelo Coastal Reserve, California, USA - Sample 9_17_2013_115cm (SPAdes) (version 2) | ecosystem: Environmental > Terrestrial > Soil >...
GACGCCCGCCCCGAACGATGCGCGCCGTGGCCGTGAGGCGGCCTGACGTAATCGGCCGCAGGTAATGAATGGTCAGGTCGGTCGTGGTTACGCGTTCGCCGGGTTCAAGCCGCGTGACCACTGCAAAGGCGGCGGCGGTATCGATCAGGGACGCGACGGCGCCACCGTGAACTACACCCTGGTTCTGCTTCAGCTCGTCGCGAATGTCGAGATGAAGAGTGGCCTCGCCGGGTTTCATCTCGCCCAGCTCGAGGCCGATAAGTTTTGCATACGGAACTGACGCAAAGGCCTCGTGGATTCGGTCCCAACGAACATCGTCCAATTTGTCTTCGCTCATCCGCGGTAACCAGTGTCAGTCGGCTCGACGATCACGGCCGTGCCATAGGCGAGGACTTCCGTAACTCCGGTTGAGATCTCAGTCGTGTCATAGCGCATGCCGATGATCGCATTGGCGCCGATTTCCGAAGCGTGTTGGATCATGATCTCGAACGCGTCAGATCGGGTCTCTTCGCACATCTTTGTCCAGATCGTGATATTCCCGCCAGCCAATTGTTGGAACGTCGCGCCAAGTGTCGCAAACACGTTGCGCGATCTCACTACAATACCGCGGACCACGCCCAGAGTCTGCATGACGCGAAAGTTAGGCAACTCGAAAGCCGTCGTCGCCATTTGATGCGACACCGAATAGCGCGGCGGACTGACCTGGTAGGGCGCGCGTTGGGAAAGGGGATCATTGTTCATCTTTTCGTTCCTTCGGTTTCCGATTTAGGTTTAGAGGTCGGCCTTCAGGCGGCCGCCTAAACGCGAAACAACTAACGTCGATACAGAACCGTGCGAGCTTTAGCGGCTCTAGCCTTTACGACCTTTTCCTGATCAGGATGCCAGAGAAAAGTTTCCAGGTCGCAGCGTCCCCTTGCGTCAAATTTCACGCCCTCTTGTTCCAGTAATCGCTGCTGCATATCCGATGGCAAAACAATGCGGCCGGTCGAACAGCGTCCCTGCGAATTGATCACGCGCTGCCACGGTGTATTGCTTTCGTCGGCGCTGTGCATAACAAAGCCGACTGTCCGCGGCGTATAGCCTTTCCCAAGGATGTATGCGATCTGACCGTAGGTCATCACCCGACCCCGAGGAATTTGCCGCACAATTTTGAAGACGCGTTCGCGATACAATCGATCGGGCTTTGCTTTGTCCTTCATGAGCAATAGGTCCGATAGTCCTATAGTGCCCTCAGTACCACCCGCGCCGGCGCGCCATCACCGGCGCCGTCGGCGATCCGCAGCGGCAGGCAGATCAATTCATAATCGCCCTCAGGCACGTCACTGAGGTTCAGCCCTTCAACGATTATGACGCCCTGAGAAAGCAGAGTTAAATGCGTGCGATGATGACCGGAATGAAATTTTTCAATTGAAAGATAATCAGTGCCTACCAGTATCACACCGAGTTCGACCAGCTTTTCCGCGGCTTCAGGTAAGAGGTGTGTGAAGTCTTTGCGGAATCCTTCATTCCAGAAACTTGAATTGCGCGTATGAAATAAGATGCGTTCAGCGTTGTTCAGATCACACCCGGCAAGAAAGTTCGAGTCGATTTCGTTGACCTCGTCCGGCACTCGTATTACTCGCGCCGGGCCAATCAAAGCTTCAAGTGACAAGGAATCGATCTTACGGGCGCCCTCAATAAAGTGCGCCGGCGCGTCCACGTGGGTTCCGGTGTGCGCCCCGAAGTGCAGAAAGGAAACATTCGCCGAGTTTCCTCTCGCCAGCGCGGACCAGGACTCGATGTCGACGCTTGGGTCGCCTTCGTAGATCGGCATCCCGGCCCGGATCGGAACTGTGACATCGTAAATCGGCATCGTGCTCACTCAGTGATTGCCGATAAATATAAACGTAAAGTGAGGAAGGGCAAAGGCGGGCTACGGGTTCTGCTTGAGTCAATCAGATTTGCGTTCGCGTTAAGCTTTGCGGCCAAGCCGCAAGCTCGTCAAACTCAGCAAGCGCAGATTTCCTACGGTCTTTGCGGTCACGTTTAAGGACTGCGCTACGATTCGTTCAAATCTAATGGTCAACCCTTCTACTAATCGGCAACCGCGAATCGCGGCGTCGAGCTATCTGAACACCGCGCCTTTAATCTGGAGTTTTGTTTACGGATCTCAACGTGAATCGGTCCAACTATTCACCGACACATCGCCAGCGCGCTGCGCGGAAATGCTTTCCCGCGACGAAGTCGATGCCGCCCTGGTTCCGGTCATTGAATGTCAGCGTATTCCCGGAGTGGCCATCGTTCCGGACGTTTGCGTTGGCTCACGATCCGCCGTGCGCAGTGTAGTGGTCGCGAGTAAGCTCAACAACCTGAAGAAGGTTAAGCGCGTGGCGCTCGACGAGTCGTCACGTACATCGGTCGTGCTTGTTAAGATCATTTTTCGTGAATTTCTGGGCTTTGAGCCGGAATGGGAAACATCGCCGCCGGATCTCAAGTCAATGCTCGCGCGCACGGATGCTGCCCTGATCATCGGCGATCCGGCCATGAAGATTTCCCGCGATCAATTTCGCGTCTTTGACCTGGCGACTCTGTGGCACGACTACACCGGCCTCGGATTTGTCTTTGCGATGTGGATGGCGCGCGCGGCCAACGCTGACGCAGTGCGCGCGATCGATTTTACCTCCGCGCGCAATGAAGGGCTGGCGAATCTTGATGACATTGCCGCGCAGTACGGACGGCAGATTGGTTTGTCGCCAGAGGAGATCAAACAGTACTTAACTCAGAACATTGCGCTTGGAATGGACGACGAGATGAAGAAGGGTTTGGAGCTTTACTTTGAACTGGCGTATAAGCATCAATTGATCACCAAAAAGAAGTCTGTAACTTTTATTCAATAGTTACGCGGTCTTGATTCGAATGTCTATTTTGCCGGCGGCGCGTTTGGCTTTGTTCGCTGCGCGAGCCGGCGCAAGTTTCTGCTGCACGTCGCGAAGCTTTGCTGCGACCGCCAGTTTCTCTGCCACTGGACGTTTCGCTCGCGCCTTGCGTTGTTGTTCCTTCTGTCGATAAAACTTTGCGACTTCGGAATTCTCTTTCATTTTGCGAACCTTCTATTGTAGTCGGCCCATTTCTCTGTCAGGCCGTGGCGTTGAATTACGTCGTTCAACTCGTCAATCTTGACTGCACCCTGTTCGAGAAATATCTGAATTCGAGCGAGATCCTTAGGTCGCCCCACCTTCAACATTATAGCAACCAGGTGTTCTGCCAAAGCGACTCGAACTGGAACCTCCTCGATGTTTGAGATCTCCGCATTGAGGTAAGCTTCACGCTCAAGATCGGTAGTCGCCGGTAGAAACTGAACTGGCCAGTCCTCAATTACGATCCCTTCATTACGAAACTCGGTGTAGCCCCGAGCTTTCAAGTAGTCTATGCCCGGTAGTTCAAGGACAATCCGGTTCGCGGGCGTCATTACCAACACATCAATGTCCTGCGTGGAAAAAGGTTCGACGTAGAACATCGCGCCCACGGCCCCAGCCAGTGCGTAGTTCTCAATCGCGCCGTCTGCGACCATTTGATTCAGCACTGCGAAGGTTTCCTTCATCGCAGTCGCTATCCCCCCATTAGCGCTTCAATCTCTCCCGGATCCTTCGGTACTTTGTGTGTAAGTACGCGCGCGCCGTTCTCTGTTACCAGCACGTCATCTTCAATACGCACGCCGATGCCAAGGTATTTTTCGGGAATTTCTTTGTTGAAGCCTTCGGGAATGTTCTCTGTAACCGGAGAGATGTAGAGTCCCGGCTCGATCGTCATTACCATGCCTGATTCCGCGGGCCTTGACTCCCCATTGAAGTAATAGCGGCCGGCATCGTGAACATCGATACCGAGAAAGTGGCCAAGATTATGCATGTAGAACTGCATGAACTTCTTCTCTTCGATCAACTTTTTCGGATCGCCTTTGAGCAGACCAAGTCTCACCATTCCTTCGGTGAGCATTTCAACTGAGTGAGTTTTAAGATCTTCAAGCCTTACTCCCGGGCGAACCATGTCGATGCAGGACATTTGGGTTTCCAGCACGAGATCGTAAATGTCGCGCTGCGCTTGCGTGAAATGCCCGTTGATAGGAAAGGTGCGCGTGATGTCCGAAGCGTAGCCCTTGTATTCCGCGCCCGCATCGACCAAAAGAAGATCGCCGTCGCGCAACGTGTCCATGTTCGTGATGTAATGCAGCACGGTGGCGTTCGCGCCGGAGCCAATAATCGAAGTGTACGACGGACCGGCCGCGCCGTGCCGACGAAAGATCGATTCAATCAGCGCTTCGACTTCGTATTCCTTCATGCCCGGGTGTACGGCCTTCATCGCCTCGACGTGGGCTTCGGCAGCGATGTCGGCGGCGCGCTGCATGATCTCTACCTCTTCGTTACTTTTGAGCACGCGCATCTCATGAATGATAGAAGTAGGGTCGATAATCGTTCGCGGCGGCTCCAACGGCTTGCGATTCGTCTCGCGCATCAGCGTCAACTGGCGAATGATTTTCTGGTCCATCTCTGGAGTGCTGTGCCCGAAGGCGTAGTAAAGGATTGCCGGCCCATCCAGCAGTTCGGCCAGTTTTTCGTCAAACTCGCTGACCGGAAACGCCTCGTCGGCGCTGTAATCGCGCACTGCGCCATCAACCCCGGCGCGATAACCATCCCAAATTTCTCGTTCCGGATCACGGGGTCGCACGAATAGCGTGAACTTCTTCTCTCGTGAAGGAGCGATCACGGCAATCGCATCCGGCTCTTCAAACCCGGTCAGGTAAAAGAAGTCAGAGTTCTGACGATAACGATAATTGGTGTCGTGCGAACGCACGGCCTCGCGGGCGGCGGGAACGATAGCTATGGAATTCTTATCTATGCGGCGCATGAACTCAACGAGTTGCGGTTTCAGCATTGTCTTTCCTCGATGGCTTTCCAATTTGGGAGCCGTATTGTAGCTGAGAGAGCGGTAATGGTGGAAACGATGGCGTCTCCCCCGTCCTCTGCGAAACCTCTGTATCCTCTGTGGTTAATGATCGTCTTGCAATCGAAGCGCGAAGGCGACTAAAGACTTTTCCAACGTGGGGGGCGCAGAGGTTTTCGTGGAGTAACGCAAAGGATTCTTCTTTCATTGCTCGTGCTTCTGCGCGATAATCGTTGGCGATGGCCCAGAGCATTCCAGCTAAATCGGAACGACCAGAAATAATTGTGCGCGATCCCGCCACCGGCGGAGAAATCGGCCGGGTGCCCTTGACGATACCCGAAGAAGTTGCGCGCGCGGTCGGTCGAGCCAGAGAAGCGCAACCGGCCTGGGCCGCGCGGTCTATTCGCGAGCGCGGACGCGTCGTCATGAAAGCCCGCCGGATAATCCTTAAAGAGCTGGAAGAGATTGCCCTGCTAATCTCACGTGAAACCGGCAAGCCTGTCTCGGAAGCGATCGCAATGGAACTGACCCCGACGCTCGATCTGATGCAGTACTTCGCGCGGAAGACCGCGAGCCTGCTCAGTCCACGGCGAATCAGCGTTGGTCAGTACGCTTTGATGGGTCGATCGTCGTACGAAATTTACAAACCTTTGGGAGTGGTGGGCATCATCTCGCCGTGGAACTTTCCCTGGGCCACGCCCCTCGATGAAGTCGTAATGGCGCTAATCGCCGGCAATGCAGTCGTGCTGAAACCGAGCGAGTTGACACCCTTGACTGGTTTGAAGATCAGGGAAGTGTTCGATCGTGCCGGGATGGGTGACGGAGCTTTGCAGGTAGTCACCGGGGACGGCTCGACAGGAGCGGCCCTGGTCGCCTCAGGCGTGGACAAGATCATGTTCACCGGCAGTGTTGCCACTGGTAAGCGCGTTGCCGAAGCGGCCGCGAAATATCTGACGCCGGTCGTGCTGGAGCTCGGAGGCAAAGATCCGATGATCGTTTTGGACGATGCGAACATTCAAAACGCCGCGCGCGGTGCAGTGTGGGGAGCGTTCGCAAACTCGGGTCAGTCATGCTCCTCAGTCGAGCGTTGTTATGTTCATGAAAGCATCGCTGAGAAGTTTGTCGACGAAGTGGTGAAGGAAGCGAAACGTTTGCGGCAGAGCATCGGTACGGACAAGAATACCGACGTAGGATCGATGACCAGCGAACATCAACTGCGTCTGGTGGAAAAGCACGTCGACGAAGCGATCGATAAGGGCGCGACGGCGCTGACCGGCGGTCGACGAATGCCGGGTTCATCGGGGGCGTTCTTTGAACCGACGGTCCTCATCAATGTAAACCACGACATGGACGTGATGCGCGAGGAAACTTTCGGTCCGGTTCTGCCTATCATGATCTTCAAGACACATGACGAAGCGGTGCGGTTGGCCAACGATACAGGTTACGGGCTGACTGCCAGTGTCTGGTCCGGGAGTATCGCGCGCGGCAAGCGCCTGGCGGAACGCATCGATGCCGGCACCATTATGGTTAACGAAGTGCTCTATACGCATGGCATCGCTCAGACACCTTGGGGTGGTCTAAAGCAAAGCGGCCTTGGCCGCACACATGGCCGGGCCGGGTTGCTGGAATTGGTTAGCACGCGGCACATTCACGTCAATCACTTTGGTTTCATTCCCGATCTGTGGTGGTTCAACTATTCGCCTGAGGCTGGCAAACTATTTCGCGGTTTTGCCCGCAGATTTGCCTCCGGATCTGTCTTTCAGACCATGCTTTTGTTGCCGCAAATGATGAGGCGATGGCGGGAGCGGCGATAATTTAGAAGTGATACGAACTCTTCCGAATTAATGACCCGTTCGCCTATGGCGTTCCATCTTGCCTTGCTGTTCCCTCTAAGAGTACTATTGGCCGCACCCTTGCGACATCAACGATAACCGGCAAGGGCTCATCTAGACGTTAAGCGAGAAAATCAACTGGAGGAAATATGAAGAAGGTTTTTGCGTTACTCATTACCATCGCACTCGGCGCTGCCGCGCTGTTGCCCGTACTTGTGCATGGTCGGAACCAGTCACAGGAACAATCCAGTAAACCGGAAATCCAACAGGCAATTCATCACGACGTCTCACCCCCCTTGCGAGACATTCCGAGCGCACCCCGAAGCACAGAGAAGAAGGTCGAAAAACGGCATTTGTTACCGACTGTGGCTAGCCAAAATCAGCAAGACCCGGCTGTGCAAGGAAACGTCGGACCACTTGTTGGCACAACATCAGGACTGAATTTTGCCGGCGTGGGTGACGGCGATTATGGTTTCGTACCCAACGCGGCGCCGCCCGACACCAACGCTTCGGTGGGAGCGACACAGGTCGTTCAATGGGTCAATGAATCTTATGCGGTTTTTGACAAAATCACTGGGACGATCATACCCGGCTTTCCGAAGGCTGGAAACTCGGTCTGGGCCGGCTTCGGCGGCGGCTGCCAAACGAACAACAACGGCGATCCAATTGTGCAGTATGACAAGGCTAACAACCGCTGGATATTGACGCAATTCTCTGTCAGCACTACTCCCTACTTGCAATGCGTCGCAGTTTCGACCACTCCTGATGCCACTGGGACTTACAATCGGTATTCCTTTGACTACGGGAACCAATTCCCCGACTACCCCAAGGTTGGTGTCTGGCCTGATGCCTACTACATTTCGTTCAACATCTTCACTAACGGGACAACCTTCGCGGGCTCGAAAGCGTGTGCTTACGATGGCGCGGCGATGCGCAGCGGCGCAGCCGCGACGCAGGTATGTTTTCAACTGAGCACCAGCTTCGGTGGTCTGCTGCCATCGGATCTGGATGGATCAACAGCTCCCCCGGCAGGCTCACCAAACTTCTTCCTAAACTTTGGTACGAGCTCGCTCAACCTGTGGAAATTCCACGTTAATTTCGTGACCCCGGCCAGTTCAACCTTCACTGGACCAACCAACATCCCGGTTGCGGCCTTCACTGTACCGTGTAGCGGAGGAGGAGCCTGCATTCCGCAACCGAGCACGAGTCAGAAGCTCGACTCTCTCGGCGACCGGTTGATGTATCGCCTGGCTTATCGCAATCGCGCCGGCGTTGAATCGCTGGTAGTCAATCACTCCGTAGCGGTCGGGACGAACAAAAGAAATAGGATCACGTCCGTCCGTTGGTATGAATTACAAAGTCCGAATGGAACTCCAACTGTGTTCCAGCAAGGGACCCTCTCGACTGTCGATGGTATCCATCGCTGGATGGGGAGTATTGCAATGGACAAGGTTGGCGATATAGCGCTCGGCTACAGCGCTTCGAGCAGCAGCACTTTACCCTCGATTCGTTATACGGGCCGCGTGCCAGGAGATCCGCTTGGTCAAATGCAGACTGAAAACATTATTCAGAATGGTGGCGGCTCACAACTGCCCAACCTCAACCGCTGGGGTGATTACAGTAGCCTCAGCCTTGATCCCGTCGATGACTGCACCTTCTGGTACACGACTGAGTACCTGAAGAGCAGCGGCACCTTTAACTGGAGCACACGCATCGCTTCGTTTAAATTTCCCGGTTGTCTGTAAGAGCGACAGGTTAGTCGACGAAAATTTCAATCGGAATATTTACATTTACACGGTGAGGGCGAGTCTTCGTCGTGCAGTAACAGGGGGGTGGTATCTTTATGGATACTCACCCCTGTTTTTGCCGCCACAATCGAATATGACTGCGCCCATGGCACGATCTCTCGGAGCATACTGGTTGACCGGCACGGCCGATTCGTCGCAGCCGGAATTCACTTTGAAGAACACGGTGGGCCCGTACGTAAAGGGGCTCGATTCTTCAAACCATGCTTTTGTTGCCGCAACGATGATTCGCCGGCTCTTCGAGCGGCGCGACGTTGAAATAAGTTCCCTCCGGACGTGAGAAATGTCTTGCCTTTGCGCGGGGGTCGACTTATTATCCAAACGCTCAAAATACGGATCGTTCCCAACGCAACGCTTGCTCCCGACCGTTTAATTGAAACTCAACTTAATTTGGAGAATGAGAAATGAAAATGCGCACGAGATCGATCATGGTGCTTACAGCAATTTTGCTGCTAGCCACGCTAATCCTGCTTCCCCGAATTATTGAGGCCGGACGATCCAAAGGGTTGGGCGCCGAGAAGAGCCTATCAGTAGCACCTGTGCTCGTAAGCAGTTCTAGCCAGGATCAAAAAAACAAAGTCATCGTAGGTGCCTCGGTTCACAACGACACGTCACCGCCGCTGCGCGATATCAAGCCAGAGAAAGTAGGCAAAAAGGTCGAGCGCGAGGCTAACGAAAACCCTAAGGTGCCTGCCTCACTCAAACATAAGGACAGCCCTGACACGGCCGTTCAGCAATTCAGCCTGCTGTTGAGTTTGTTGGCCCCCAACATGCCCAGCCCGCTGCTCAACTTTGACGGCGTCGCCTTCCCCGGTGTGGCGTGCAACTGTGCGCCGCCCGACACGAATGGCGAAGTAGGCGCGACGCAGTACGTCCAAATAGTTAACGAGGGCTTTCAGGTGTTTGACAAGACGACAGGTGCGTCGTTGTTGGGTCCTTCGGGCATCACTACGCTCTGGAGCGGCTTTGGCGGCGTTTGCCAAAACAATGGTAGTGGCGACCCGGTCGTGCTGTACGATCAAATCGCCAACCGCTGGGTCATTACCCAGTTCGCAGGTGTAGGCGTCCCAACAGACGAATGCATTGCGGTGTCAACCACGAGCGATGCCACGGGCAGCTTTAACCGCTACGACTTTCACCTGGGTTCCAACTTCTTCGACTATCCCCACCTGAGCGTATGGCCCGATGCTTATTACATGAGCATGAACGTGTTCAACTCGGCGGGCACGGCATTCCTCGGCCCGCAGCCTTTCGCGTTCGATCGAGCCAAGATGCTCGCCGGCCTCCCGGCCACTTTCGTCAGCACTGGAATTACCGGTGGACCCAGCGAAGATGTTTACCTTCCCAGTGACCTCGATGGTTCGATTCTTCCGCCGGCTGGCGCTCCGGCATCGTTCGTGGAGTTTCCAAGCACCGGCGCCTATAGGGTCTTCCATTTCCATGTCGACTTTGCCACGCCGGCGAACTCGACCTTTACCTTGTTCGCAAACCCAGCCGCAGCGGGCTTTTCGCTGCTGTGCGCCACCACGCGCAGTTGTGTACCCCAGCTCGGCGTGACTGATAGGGTGGACGGCATTGGCGACCGATTAATGTTCCGGCTGGCCTATCGCAATTTTGGCGACCACGAAGCACTGGTGGGGAACTACACCGTGAGTTCGGGCGGGGTGGCCGGAGTACGCTGGTTCGAGTTGCGCAACGTGACTGCCGGACCGGTGACGGTCTTCCAGGAGAGCACCTACCAACCGGACACGACCTGGCGTTGGATGGGCAGTGCCGCGATGGACCAACAGGGAAATCTCGCTGTCGGCTACAGCGCTTCGAGCGCATCGATCCACCCGCAGATCCGCTACGCTGGACGGCTCTTTAACGATCCGCTCAATATGCTGACCCAAGGTGAAACAACGCTCTTTGCCGGCGCGGGCAGCCAAATAGGCACCTTCAATCGTTGGGGAGATTACAGCGATCTGACCGTAGACCCCGTGGACGATTGCACCTTCTGGTACACACAGGAATACATTCCGGCGAACGGCAGCTTCAATTGGCGCACGCGCATTGGCTCGTTCAAGTTTCCAGGGTGTGGTGGGTCGCCAACGCCGACTCCAACGCCGACGCCAACGCCGACTCCAACGCCGACTCCAACGCCGACTCCAACTCCGACTCCAACTCCGACTCCGACGCCGACTCCGACGCCCACTCCGGTTCCAAACGATCCAAGCAACTTGACGGCGACGGCGGTTTCCACAAGTCAAATCAACTTGTCGTGGACGGATAACTCCGGAAACGAGGACGGCTTTAGGATCGAGCGTTGTCAGGGTAATAATTGCACGAACTTTGTGGAGATTGCTCAGGTGGCGGCGAACACCAGCAGTTATCCAGATCCAGGACTTTCGAGCAACACGTTCTATCGCTATCGGGTGCGCGCCTTCAATTCAGGAGGAAACTCGGCTTACTCGAATATTGCTAGAGCTAAGACCCTTAACCATTAACACGACGCGGGTTGAAGGACTCTCTCGACCGAGTGTTTCAGAGCCCGCGGGCTCTACGATTTGGACAATGGCCTGCCAGTTATTTCGGCGGGCCGTTGTTCTTGGCGCGATCGGATGTTTGAGGATGGAGACAAAATAAGACAAAATAAGACAAAATAAGATTAAGTGAGGTCCGCTATGAACTGTCTTTGGAGAAGCATGATCGTTGTTTTATTGTTTCTGGTCGGCCCTGCTTTTCTTTTCAGCAGCCAAGCCAAGCGGGGCAACAACCTGGTTGGCCTGGTAGCCTGGGAGAACGATCATCCGAAGAAGATATGGACTGAATCCGAGCGTGGGATGGTGGGATTACCGATGAATGGCGAAGCCCGAACGAAAAGATTGCCCGTGGGTCTCTGGGGTGGAGAACACATTAGCGTGCAGGTTACTGAGCAGGGCGCCACGATCGAATACGACTGTGCTCATGCAACGATAAACCAAAGAATTACCCTTGATCGACGAGGCCGGTTCGATGTTTCCGGAATGCAGGTCCAGGAACACGGTGGACCGGTGCGTCAAAACGAGCAATCTACCGGCTATCCTGCCCGCTTCGCAGGTCAAGTCAACGGCAAGACAATGAAGTTAAGCGTTAGAAACAGTGCCACCAAAGAGCTGGTCGGAACTTTCACGCTGGTTTATGGCAGTGAACCCAAAATCAGGAAATGCCGGTAACGTTAGCGTGATTTCTGAAAGACAGGCACATATCGTCTCTAGTTGAGATCCTGATAAGAACACGCCCGCTTACAGACGGAACCTCATTACCGTACCAATCACATTGATATCACCCGGACGGGTGCGGCCATCGTTCTGACGCGTGTAATGGAGATCGAGGGTGAAATGTTTATTGAAGACATGGCTGGCGCCGACGGCAAATCGGTTGCGCACCCAGGCATGTAAACTCCAGTCATAGAACACCTCATCGGAAACGAACCAGGTGAATTTCGCTTTCTGGATCTTGAAGGGGTGTTCGAGCTGGAGCCGGTTGCGATAGCCCCAGGCATCGACCTGTGGTTCCCGCCAGCGACGCTCAAACCAGTTGCGATCGATCAGCGTGAATTTTCCGATCGGCTTGCGCAAGGTAACTCCGAGGGTGAGCCGCTCTTCCACCTCAGACCTTCCGTTGGGAGGCCGCGCTTCGCGGTGAAAATATAGTTCATTGAGTGTGACATACTTACTCAGTTTGTAATTAAAGCCAAAGCCCCAGCGCTCGTCCACCGCCTTGCTCAGGTTGCCGCCAATGCGCAGAGTTCCCTGGACGAGGAAATCAATTTTCTTGCTCAGCGGGATTGTCAGTTGAACATCATTCCAGCTCTGCGTATCGGTTTTGGGAACCGGCGTTTGCCCCCCGGCACGACCGAATGCGCACAGCAATATTGCCATCAGCAACAGAAACGCCAATTTGGGATTTTTCACCTTTGCCTAGCGAGGGTGTAATTTGGCAGAACGCTAAAGGAAGTGAGTCCCACCGCCACGCGATCGCCCGCTTTGTACCTGGTGGCATTGGGTTCAGGCTTAGGCTGGGTGACGATGATGGGGACGCCGGTCATTCTCTCGGGGGTGTTGATAGTGACTTGATAAGAGGGGGCCTCGTTCTGGAACTGGCGGCGATGAGTGAGATCGAGTCGAATATTCAAACGTTCATATGCTCCTACAAAACTGACCTCCTCGATCACGCCATTGGCCAGCCGCCGACATCCTTCGGGCAGGTTAGCGTCTTTACTCAAACAAACATCCTCGGGACGAAACACGAGTTTAACTGACTGTCCTTCACGAAATCGGGCCGTCTCTTTGGCCGCCGGCAAACCAGCGCTGCCGATCTCGACAGAGTTTCCCGTGATAACGCCCAAAAGCAGGTTGGCGGCCCCCAGAAAAGTCGCAACAAATTCCGTCTGGGGATGGTTGTAGACTTCGTCGGGCGTGCCGATCTGTTCCAGATGGCCGTCATTAAGAACAGCGATGCGGTCGCCCAGCTCGAGGGCCTCTTCCTGGTCGTGCGTAATAAAAACGGATGGGACCTTGACCTGCCTTAAGAGCGCGCGAATCTCACGCCGCAGATGCACCCGTGTCTGCGCGTCCAACGCGCCAAAAGGTTCGTCAAAAAGAAGAACCTGCGGTTTGTAAGCGAGCGTGCGCGCGATCGCCACACGTTGTTGCTGACCGCCAGAGAGCTGCCAGGGATATTTCTTGCGGTGCTCTTCCAACTGCACCAGCTTCAGGAGATCGTTGACTATCTTTGTCCGTTCTTTCCGTGGCCGCCGGCGAATCCTCAATCCAAAGCCGATATTCTTCTCGACCGTCATACGCGGAAACAGTGCGTAAGCCTGGAAAATTACACCCACGCCCCGTTCGCGCGCCGGCAGATCGGTTACATCCTTGCCATGCAGAATTACGCGGCCGGTCTCCGGCTGTTCCAGGCCGGCGATGATGCGCAGAATAGTCGTCTTGCCGCTGCCCGATGCGCCCAACAAAACCAGCGACTCGCCTTCGGCCACGTCGAAACTAACGTCTTCGAGCACGCGCGCCTTCTTGAACCGTTTGCTGAGGCCCCGCACACTGGCGGCCACTCCGCTTCGCTGTTCGCGGTCCGGGGCCCATGACACGTGCTGGTCTGTGTCGGGAGCTAATGCCATTTTTGCAATCATGCTTCTTGTGTTTCGAATTCCATCCAGTCGCGCGCGAAAAAGAGCACGCTGAAAATCACAAAAGATAACAATGCCAGGACGACCGCTATCGCGTTCGCAGCTTCAATTTGACCTTCGTTGAACTTGGCAAAAATGTAAAGTGGCGCGGTCTGGGTCCGCCCGGCGAGATTGCCTGAGACCAGGATCGTCGAACCAAACTCGCCAACGGCACGGGCAAACGTCAGCAGTGCCCCTGAGAAGATCGCGCCGCGCAGACTGGGTAGGGTAACGTGCCAGAAAGTCTGCCAGCGGGTGGCGCCGATCGTGGCTGACGCTTCTTCCAATGAACGACTCATCGTATCGAACACCGGCTTGATAACGCCGAAGGCCAGCGGAAACGTGACGAAGATGTTCGCCAAAATGATCGCGTAAGGCGTGAACATGATCTGGTGATCTTCGGAAAAAAACTTACCAATCATCCCGTATCTTCCCCAAAGCAAGAGCAAGGCAAAACCGGCTACGGCTGTCGGTATAGCCGTGGGCAGAGAAATTGTAACGATGACCGCATTGCGTCCCCAGAAGTCGTAGCGTGAAAGCACGTAAGCTCCGAAGAGTCCGAAGACTACGTTGAAGACTGTCGCCCAAAAGCTCGTTACTAGCGAGAGCTTAAGCGCGAAGACGGCGTCAGGCGCGACTAGCGACGCCCAGAATACCCCCAATCCTTTGCTGGTGCCGAAGACAAAGATTGAAAGCAACGGTAGCAACACCAATGGCAGCATGATGCCCAGCATCACGCCGATACTGACTGGCCGTGCTACATCAAAACCGCGAACATGACGAATGGAACCAAGCTTCACGGCAGCTTATCTACTTTCTCTTCTGCACTGAGT
>Ga0209648_10002782_pt1 | contig 14587 bp, 11 predicted proteins | sample GraSoi2013_115cm_FD_185830 | JGI IMG/M metagenome (GOLD analysis project Ga0209648, IMG submission 185830) | Grasslands soil microbial communities from the Angelo Coastal Reserve, California, USA - Sample 9_17_2013_115cm (SPAdes) (version 2) | ecosystem: Environmental > Terrestrial > Soil >...
GACTTGATCGAGGTCGCTGGCCGCCTCGATCAAGTCCGTGAAAACGGTTCATTCTTCACCGCGGACATCGCCGGCGAGCCGATTGTCGTCGTCCGCGGTGACGACGCCCAATTGCGCGCCTTCTACAATGTTTGCCGCCACCACGCCGCCGCCGTCGTCCCGGAATCCCACGGCTGCGCCAAGCAGTTTCGCTGTCCCTATCACGGTTGGACCTACGGCATCGACGGCGCCCTCAAGGGCATGGTCGAATTCGACGGTGTCTGCAATTTCGACCGCGCGCAAAACGGACTCGTTCCCGTCCGCGTCGACACCTGGGAAAATTTCGTCTTCGTCAATCTCGCTGCGCAAGCCGCGCCGCTTCGCACGTCCCTTGGCGCCGTTCCCGAACTCGTCACTCCGCTGCAGCTCACGGAAAAGCTGCGCTACTTCGACCGCCGCATCTACACGCTTAATTGCAACTGGAAAGTCTACGTCGACAACTACCTCGACGGCGGCTATCACGTCCCCCACGCCCATAAAGGCCTGAGCAGCGTCATCGAGTACACGCAATACACCATTGAAAATTTCGAGCGCGCCTGCCTGCAATCCAGCCCGCTCTCCAGCGATTCGGACTCGCATGCAGGCGTTGCTGCCACCCGTCAGGGCCGCGCCTTCTATCTCTGGATCTATCCCAATTTCATGATCAACGCCTACGAAGGCGTAATGGATACCAACCTCGTCGTCCCCATCGCGGTGGACAAGTGCGCCGTAATCTTCGACTACTACTTCGCCGACATCAGCCGCGCCGCTGACGAGCACAATCGCGCAAGCATCGCCGTCAGCGAAAAAGTGCAGGACGAAGATATGGCCATCTGCGACTCCGTGCAGCGCGGCCTCGGCTCTCGCGCCTACGTCGCCGGACGCCTCTCCGTCCGCCGCGAAGCCGGCGAACATCTCTTCCACCGCCTCCTCCACGCCGATCTGACCTCCGCGCTCGCGCGTACCGCCGCTGCCGACTAAAGCTCGCCCTTCAGCGGGAAACAAGCATGTTGCAATCGCTACTTCCGCTACCGGACCGCGCGAATTGACGCTGCTTATCCCCTTGCATATACTGAAATTTGTCTTGCAGGGTGATTTCTCACCAGTCTGGCCTCACATTTTAAATTGACCTGCGCCCGACCGATTTTCTGGAAGAAAGAAAGGATTGTTGCATGGCCGAAGCTACCTGCCGCCGCGAACTCGACCTCGAGATTCCCGCCGACGAAGTCACTAAAGCGATGGAGCGTGTTGCCAAGGAGTTTGCGCGCGTCGCCCGCGTCCCCGGCTTTCGCCCGGGCAAAGCCCCCGTCTCCCTCATCCGCCGGCGTTTCGCCGACGATATAAAGGGTGAAGTCGTACAGTCGCTCGTCCCGGAACGCGTCGAGAAAGCTGTTTCCGAGCAAAAACTTACGCCCGTTTCGCAGCCCCAGGTCGACAAGCTCGATTTCGCCGAAGGCCAGCCACTGAAATTTCGCGCCGTCTTCGAGGTTCTCCCCGAATTCGAGCTGGGCAATTACAAGGATCTTGAGCTGGAAATGCCCGTGATGGACATCACGGACGACGACGTCAACAAAGCGCTCCAGGAAATGACCGAGCGCGCCGCCGCATACGCTCCCGTCGAGGGTCGCGCCGTAGAGAATGGCGACTTCGTGCAACTGAAGCTCGTTGGCACGCCGGAAGGCGGCGGCGAGCCCCTGCGTGCGGACAGCGTCCTCTGCCACATCGGCTCCGAAGAAACCATGGAGCCGTTCAACGAGAACCTCCGCGGCGCCAACATCGGCGAGCACAAAAATTTTGACGTCGTTTATCCTGCGGATTACCCGGACGCCAAACTCGCCGGCAAAACCTATCATTACGCCGTCGAGGTCCTCGGCCTCAAAACCAAGCAGTTACCCGAGCTGAACGACGAATTTGCCAAGGACGTCAGCGATGCCGGCTCCCTTGACGAACTGAAGACCAAGCTCCGCCAGAGCCTCGAAGCCGCCCGCGATCAGCGCCACAAAGACTTCCTTCGGGAAAAGGTTTTGGCCGCCATCGTCAAGCTTCACGATTTTCCGGTACCCGAATCGCTCGTCGAGCATCAAATGGATGTGCGCTTGGAGCGCGTAGTTCGCTCCCTGGCTGCGCAAGGCGTCGATCCGCGAGCCGTAAACGTCGATTGGGTCACGTTGCGCCGTCGCCAGCAAGAGCGGGCTACCGATGATGTTAAAGCGGAACTGATTGTCGACCGCATCGCTTCCACCGAGAACATCGACGTCACCGACGAAGAACTCAATCACGAACTCGACCACGCCGCATCGCATAGTGGCGAATCCGCGGAGGCGCTGCGCGCTCGATTGACAAAGCAGGGTACGCTCGATAGGATGAAAGCGAAGTTGCGGAGTGATAAAACTCTGGACTGGCTCGCGCAGAATTCCCGAATTCGCACGGTGGCCGCGGCGGAATCAAAGTGAAACAATAGTTCGGGCCTAATCGCGTAAAAAATCATGAATAATTTCGACGACCCATCTTATCGCGCCACAACGCTTGTACCCATGGTGGTCGAGCAGACCAGCCGTGGAGAACGCGCCTACGACATCTACTCGCGGCTCCTCAAAGAGCATATTATCTTCATTGGCACGCCCATCGATGATCATGTCGCCAACCTGGCAACCGCGCAAATGCTCTTCCTCCAGGCCGAAGACCCCGAGCGCGATATCCAGCTTTACATCAATTCTCCGGGCGGTTCCATCACGGCCGGTTTCGCCATCTACGACACCATGCAGTTTGTTAAACCCGACGTCGTCACCACCTGCGTCGGACAAGCTGCCTCCATCGCCGCCGTACTGCTCGCAGGCGGTACACCCAAAAAGCGCTTTGCTCTGCCCAACGCGCGCATCCTTATTCATCAACCCTGGCTCTCCGGTCTCGGCGGCCAGGCCACGGACATCGATCTGCATGCCAAGGAAATTCTTCGCATGCGCACCATGATCAACAAATTGCTCTCCCAGCACAGCGGCCAGCCCATTGAACGCATCGAAAAAGACGTCGAGAGGGATTTCATCATGAATCCCGAACAAGCCAAGGACTACGGCATGATCGACGAAATTATTTACAAGCACCGCTGACGCGCCGGGGCGAAAGCGCGTTTTGTCGGAGCGAGTGCTTGGTTCCAAAAAGTTAGTAGCCGTTCATGTTTTTCTTTCGCTCAGGGGATTTTTCAGCCTAGAATATCGATAGTGACTCCGTCGCAGCCCGGCGGAGGCCGAGGGCCTTCACACCTGTGAAAAAATTTAACCCAGACGAGCCATTGCGCTGCTCCTTTTGCCATAAGACCCAGGAGCAAGTAGAAAAGCTGATCAGTTCGCCTTCCGACTATCCGCGCGCCTACATCTGCAACGAATGTGTCAGCGTCTGCCAGACCATTCTCGAGGATGAGAAGCGCGAGCAGGCTGCTGCCCCCGCGCGCCGCCTTCCCCGCCCTCCCGAGATCAAGCAATTTCTCGACGGTTACGTTATCGGCCAGGATCGCACCAAGAAAAAACTCGCCGTCGCGGTCTACAATCACTACAAGCGTATCTTCCTTAATAAGCAGCCTGGCGATGTCGAGCTCAGCAAATCCAATATTCTCCTGATTGGCCCTACCGGCACGGGCAAGACGCTCCTCGCGCAAACGCTTTCCCGCATGCTCGATGTTCCTTTCGCGATCGTCGATGCCACTACCCTCACCGAAGCCGGTTACGTCGGTGAGGACGTAGAAAACATTATTCTGAAGCTCCTGCAGGCCGCCGATGGGGACGTGCAGAAAGCCCAGCAAGGCATCATCTATATTGACGAGATCGACAAAATCGCCAAGAAGGACGAAAACCCTTCCATCACTCGCGATGTCTCCGGCGAAGGCGTGCAGCAAGCGTTGCTCAAAATTTTGGAAGGCACCGTTGCCAACGTGCCTCCCCAGGGCGGCCGCAAGCACCCGCACCAGGAATTTACGCCCGTCGATACAACGAACATTCTGTTTGTCTGCGGCGGCGCCTTTGTCGGCCTCGAGAAAATTATCGAGAAGCGCGCAGGCCGTCGCTCGCTCGGCTTCCATACCGACGCTGCTGCCACGACGCCGCAAAAGCGCAACACCGAATTGCTCGAGCAAGTGCAGCCCGGCGATCTGATTCGCTACGGCCTGATTCCCGAATTTGTCGGCCGCTTGCCCGTCGCCGGCGTTATGAACGACCTCGACAAGAACGCCCTGGTGCGCATCCTCACGGAGCCGAAAAACGCTCTTCTCAAGCAATACCAGCGCCTCTTCGAATTTGAAAACGTCCGACTCCGCTTTAACGACGACGCTCTCGAGACCGTCGCCGAGTTGGCACTTCAGCGCAAAGTCGGCGCGCGCGGCTTGCGTATGATTCTCGAAGACCTCATGCTGGAGTTGATGTACCACCTGCCCATGCAGCGGAAAGTCCGCGACTTTGTGGTCAGCGCTGATATGGTGCGCACTCGCGAGATCAATTGGAGTTTGCTGGAAAAGGCCGGCTGAGCCGGTCCTTCCAGTTGCGGCCGCTTCGGGGTGGCCGCGGAATAGAATTTAGGGGCCCGAATGTTCAACCGAGAAAAACAGGAAATGAAACGCGTACCCATGATGCCGGTGCGCGATATGGTTATTTTCCCGCAGCAGATGACGCCGTTCATCGTCGGCCGCGAAGCCAGTGTCCGCGCGCTCGAAGAGGCCCTGGCCGGCGACAAGAAGATTTTCCTGTCCACGCAGCACGATGCCTCGGTCGACGACCCCAAGCCGGAAGAAATCTACGCTGTCGGCACGCTCGCCAATATCGTCCAGAGCGTCAAGCTCCCCGACGGCAACATTAAAGTTTTGGTCGAAGGCGTTGAGCGCGCGCGCGCCATCTCCATCGCCAGCGAAGAAGGCTTTTTCCGCGCCACCGTGCGCCTCCTCGGCGCTCGCGTCGAACCTTCCCCGCAGGTCGACCAGACCGTCCAGAAAATTACCGGCCTCTACGAACAGTTCATCAAGCTTTCGCAAAGTCTCAATTACGACACCATGATCGCCGCCGCGCGCGTCGACGATCCTGCGCGTCTCTCCGATACCATCGCCGCCAATCTTCAGCTCCCCGTTGACGAAAAGCAGGATTTGCTCGAAACCGTCGATCCTCTTGAGCGCCTCAATCGCATTGGCGATATTCTCGAAATCGAGCTCGAAAAGCTCAACGTCGACCGCAACATCAACACGCGCGTAAAGCGTCAGATGGAACGCGCTCAAAAAGAGTACTACCTCAACGAGAAGCTCAAAGCCATTCAGAAAGAGCTCGGCCGCGGCGAAAAAAACGAAATCGATGAGCTAAAGAAGAAGATCGACACCGCCGGCATGAGCAAGGAAGTCCACGAAAAGGCCATCCAGGAACTCAAACGCCTGGAATTGATGCCGCCGATGTCCGCGGAATCCACCGTCAGCCGCAACTATCTTGATTGGCTGCTCGCCGTGCCGTGGAAGAAGCGTTCGAAAGAGATTCGCGACATCAAGGCCGCCGAAAAAATTCTCAACGACGAGCATTACGGCCTCGAGAAAGTCAAAGAGCGCATCCTCGAATTCCTCGCCGTGCGCCAGCTCGTAAAGAATCCCAAAGGCTCCATCCTTTGCTTCGTCGGACCTCCAGGCGTCGGCAAGACCTCGCTCGCCATGTCCATCGGCCACGCCACCGGCCGCAAATTCGTCCGCGTCTCTCTCGGCGGCGTGCGCGATGAAGCCGAAATCCGCGGCCATCGCCGCACCTATATCGGCGCCCTGCCCGGCCAGATCATCCAGATGATGAAAAAGGCCGGCACCGTTAATCCGATTTTCGTTCTCGACGAAGTCGACAAAATGTCCACCGACTTCCGTGGCGATCCGTCCGCTGCGCTGATGGAAGTTCTCGACCCCGAGCTGAATCACGCCTTCACCGACCACTATCTCGACGTCGAATACGATCTTTCCAAGGTGATGTTCGTCTGCACCGCCAACGTCCTGCACACCATTCCGCAGCCCCTGCAGGACCGCATGGAAATCCTGCGTCTCCCTGGCTACACCGAACAGGAAAAGTTGGAAATCGCCAAGCGCTTTCTCGTCCGTCGCGCCCGTGAAGCCACCGGCCTCACCGATGCAAATCTCAGCTTCACCGACGAAGGTCTGCTGCACATCATCCGCCACTACACCCATGAAGCCGGTGTGCGCAGCCTCGAACGCGAAATCCAGAACATCTCCCGCAAGATCGCCCGCAAGGTCGTCACCGAAGGCGCGGACGCCAAAGTTAAGGCCGAAGTCACGCCCACCAACGTCAACGATTTCCTCGGCGTCCTGAAATACCGCGAGTTCTGGCTCGAAAAGCACAACGAAATCGGCCTCACAACCGGCCTCGCTTGGACCGAAGTCGGCGGCTCCGTGCTCGCCACCGAAGCCACGCTGATGGAAGGCAAAGGCCGCCTGACGCTCACCGGAAAGCTCGGCGACGTCATGCAGGAGTCCGCGCAAGCCGCTATGAGCTACATCCGCTCGCGTTCGCACACCTTCGGCCTCCCCAAGGATTTTTACCGTAACATCGATATTCACGTGCACGTCCCGGAAGGCGCCATTCCCAAGGACGGCCCCTCCGCCGGCATCACCATCTGCAATTCCATCGTCAGCGCGCTCACGAAAATTCCCGTGCGCTGTGATGTCACTATGACCGGCGAAATCACACTGCGCGGCAAAGTTCTCCCCATCGGCGGCGTCAAGGAGAAGCTCCTCGCCGCTCACCGAATGGGCTTGCGTACAGTGCTCCTTCCGAAGGACAATGAGAAGGACTTGGCGGACATCCCGCAGGAAATCCTCTCGAGCCTTACGGTACATTTTGTCGAGACCATGGATGAAGTGCTGCAGGTTGCGCTTGAGCGGCCTATCGTGCCTATCGAGCACGACGCCGTTGCGCCCGTCGCCGCCGATTCTTTTGTGGCCGGAACCGAGAAAGACAAGAGTTTGACTAACTAAGCAGCGTTGTTTCGGGCATGGCCCGCCCTGCGCGTGTACCCGGCCAGATCGCGGTACACGAAAAAAGCGGTCGCCACGTTGCTCCCGTCCGTCGCTGCCGCCGGTTGTCGGAAATCTGAAATTGGTCTGCCATCCTGGCCGGTTTTCGTTCGTCTGCCAGTTCGGTGCGGCGCCTCGTAGAGTTGTCCGGAAATTTCAGGTCGATTTCACAATCAGACGATTCGAAGCACGTTGAATTCACTATGGAGTTGCAGAGCTAAGGACATATGAAAGAAACAAGCGTTGAAGGAAGCAATCAGATGAGTATTAGTCTCGCCGAGCTGAAGGAAAAAAACATCACCGACTTGGCAAAAATCGCCAAGGAGCTGAACATTCCCGGCGCCAGCGGCATGCGCAAGCAGGAGTTGATCTTTCAGATCCTCCGCGCGCAGACGGAGAAAAACGGTTTGATCTTCTCCGAAGGCGTCCTCGAATGCCTCCCCGACGGCTTCGGCTTTCTCCGCGCCCCGGAGTACAACTATCTTCCCGGCCCGGACGATATCTACGTCTCTCCGTCGCAAATCCGCAAATTCGATCTCCGCACCGGTGACACCGTCTCCGGCCAGGTTCGCCCGCCGAAAGACGGCGAGCGCTATTTCGCGTTAATTAAAGTCGAAGCCGTCAACTTCGAGGATCCCGAAGTCGCGCGCAACAAAATCTTTTTTGACAACCTGACGCCGCTCTATCCCCAGGGCCGCCTCAAGATGGAAACCACTAAGGAATTGATGACCGGCCGCGTCCTCGATCTTCTCTGCCCCGTCGGCAAAGGTCAGCGCGGTCTGATCAACTCCCCGCCGCGCACCGGTAAAACCATGATGTTGCAATCCATGGCCAACGCCATCGCCACCAATCATCCGGAAGTCGCGCTTATCGTTCTGCTCATCGACGAGCGCCCCGAAGAAGTCACCGACATGCAGCGCACCGTCAAGGGCGAAGTCATCAGCTCCACGTTCGACGAGCCGCCTCAGCGCCACATCCAGGTCGCCGAAATGGTGCTGGAGAAGGCCAAGCGCCTCGTCGAGCACAAGCGCGACGTCGTCGTGCTGCTCGACTCCATCACCCGTCTCGCGCGCGCCTACAACGCCGTCACGCCGCCTTCCGGCAAAGTCCTCTCCGGCGGTATCGACGCCAATGCTTTGCAGCGACCGCGCCGCTTCTTCGCCGCCGCGCGTAACGTCGAAGAAGGCGGTTCGCTCACCATCGTTGCCACCGCTTTGATCGACACCGGCAGCCGCATGGACGACGTCATCTTCGAAGAGTTCAAGGGCACCGGCAACATGGAAATCTATCTTGACCGCCGCCTCTCCGATAAGCGCGTCTTCCCTGCTATCGACATCCAGCGTTCCGGCACACGTAAAGACGAGCTGCTCCTTCCCCCCGACGAGCTAAGCCGCGTATGGGTCCTGCGCAAAGTCCTGAGCCCGCTCTCCACGGTAGAAGCCATGGAGCTGCTCCTCAGCCGCCTGACCAAAACCAAAGGCAACGCCGAGTTCCTGGCCTCCATGTCCGCCCCTACCTAGCGCAAACTAGAAACGCCTAGCGCAAACTAGAAACGTGAAACTAGAATCCAGAAAAATAGAACCTAGAAGCACAGCTAGATGTCCTTCTCCGTTTCTAGTTTCTGGTTTTGGTGTTTCGAGTTTCCAGTCTTGGTATATAGTTTATCAGCTAACAATGGTTCCGATAGACCTGAAGGTCAGAACGCGTGACTTCGCCCTGCGAATAGTCCGCCTATACGCCGCGCTGCCAAGTCCACTGTCGCACAAGTGATCGGCCGGCAGGTTCTTCGCTCCGGAACGTCCGTCGGTGCAAACTATCGTGAAGGCATCCGTGCGCGTTCCTCGATCGAGTACGCCACGAAACTAAATATTTCGTTGATGGAGCTCGAAGAAACCGCCTACTGGCTGGAGCTTCTCGAGAAATCCGTCCTGCGCAGCGATGAGGTCCAGGACCTGAAGTCAGAAGCCGGCGAGCTCTGCGCGATTTTTGTAACTTTAATAAAGCGTGCCAAGGCTTCCTGATCGCACCTGCCGTTTTCGCGGCCGTCTTTTCCACTCTTCTTCTAGTTTCTAGTTTCTAGTTTCCGTCCTGCGTTTCAAAATAAAAATGATGATGCTTCCCGCACCCCGGATTAAACCCCGCCCCGCACCCCGGACACCGCGACTCGCACTCCATATACTCCCGAATCGTCATCTCCCTCCCGCAAGCCCCACACAAAACCGCCCGCTCTTCCCATTCCTCCCGCCCCCAAACCGCAATCGCATGCCCCGCCAGCGCCTCATGGCAATCCTTGCAAGCCCAGTACACCCCGCAACAAGCCATCTTAATCGCCACAATATCCACCGCCGACCGCCAATGCGCACACCGCGTCTCCGCATCCACCTCAACCCCGCGCACCTCTGGACGTTGTTTATCGAGAATGACGTACTCCCTCTTTCAACGTGGTAGTTTACCCGTCCCTTTGGAATCCGCGCCGACCCGCGGTTCCGTTTCTGTTATCCTTTTCGGCTAGGTAAGCCAACTATGGACGCTGAAGAAATTGCAAGGTATCCAGTTGTAGTCAAAGAGAATCCAGCCACATACCTCGTCTCAGACGCGGAGTTCGCGCTCGAATGCGCGCGCGCAGCAAACGAGCGAAATGACGCCGAGGCAACAACCCGATTCGCCAGAATGGCAATCCTTCTCTACGCTATTTCGCTAGAAGCATTCATCAGCTTCGTATACGAATACTCTGAAGTTCCAGCACCGATCTGGACAAATCTGTCGCTCAAGGACAAGTGGATACGGGCAGCACAGGAATGCCTGTCGAGTCTTGGCAGTCTCGAGACCGATGATGGTCTAGTGTACCGCCGAGGGGACCCAGTAGAGACCTTCCGAGAAAAGGGCGAGCCGTTTCTCTCGTTTCTGGAACTAAAGCAGTTCCGCAATCGTCTGGTTCATTTGAAGCCGCCATTTGTGTCGGTCAGTCCTGAGGGAGTTGATCGGCACTTAGAGCGTGAGGAATATTATCCGATTTCAGGACTTCCAAAATTGCTCCAACATTGCCGAGTGGAACACGCTGAAACCGCCCGACAAATATATCGAGCAATGACACAAGAGCTCGACCGCCAAATGAAAGGCACAATTCGGGGCCTATTTGAGACCGAGGGCGGAGCCTGGGTGGAGTCAATCTGCGAAGATAGCGAAAGTTAGGTCTTGTAGGCTCCGGGCCGTGAGGGTAGCGAGACTCCTGCCTACGCAACGGGGAATAGAGCACTAATCGCCGTAGACCTAATTTCTGTGAGGGAACTCCTCAGCGCAGTAAAGCCTCAAAGCCGGCCTGGACAAAGTGCCGATCATGCGTCAACGCCGCCTCGATATTCTCGGCTTCCATCACCTCGAAGCTGGCGCAATCTGTCAGACTCCAGCTCTTATCCGCAGCTTGCTGGTAGCGCTGTAGGGCACTCTCAAATTGCGCAGGCGTCTGCGGCATGATCGTCAGGTTCTGATCTTGACGGAGGCTTGCGACCATTCTGCCCACGGCTTCGCGGTACAGACTATCGCTGAAACTGTTGAGCACCTCCACGAGGACCATCTCGGTGGTCAACAGACTCTCCGACGAGAGCCGCTGACTGACGCTCACGGCCTTCTGATGAATCTGGTCCCGCGGATTTACAAGGGCCATCCAGTAACTGGTGTCAGCGAAAATCCGCCTCATTCACCCTTCTTCTTGGTGCCATAGAGATAGTGATCCACATTTTTGGCCAGATCTGTCGGAAGGCGTTTCCATGCGCTGTCCGGCACCTCCCTCGTGGCAGCAGAAACTATCTCCAGAATCGAGCTCAACCCTTTTCCCACTCGTCCGGCTTCCTCTTCCTCCTTGGCACCCACCTCGGGCTGCTCTTTTGTGTAATGGGTCTCAAACCCCAATCTGCGCAAGATCTCTACGGCTTGGTGGGAGTTCGTCGGGTCATTCGGAGGAACGCCTGCGGCCTCAAGAACTAGTGGGCGCGCAGGAAGCTCCCTGTCACCCACAATTACCGTCCATTTCATCCCTTTCCTGGTCCAGCGAAAATTGTTCGCAGCTCGAATGATCTCGGCCCGAGTGAGTTCCTTAGGGTTTCGCATAAGCCCCCCTCAACATCATCTTATACAACTTATTATTCATCGTCAACGGCGATGGCCCTGCTCGCATTTTCACAAAAACCCTGGTGAGGAATCATTCGCGGCTGTGCCGCTTCCCTATCGTGCGGCTTGGGAGTCGATCCAGTGCTTGATGTGCGGCTCGAGCAGGCTCAGCGGCACGGCGCCTTGCTCCAAGACGGCATCGTGGAAGGCGCGTACGTCGAACTTGGCCCCAAGGCGGCGCTCAGCTTCGACGCGCAGCTCGCTAATCTTGAGTTGGCCGAGTTTGTAGGCCAGCGCCTGCCCCGGCCAGACGATGTAGCGATCGACTTCGACGGTGATGTCCTGATCGGTCTTGCCGGTGTTGTCCTTGAAAAATTGGATGGCTTGCTCGCGCGTCCAGCCCATCGAATGCATGCCGGTGTCGACTACGAGGCGAACCGCGCGCCACATCTCGTAGCTGAGCTGCCCGAATTTCGAGTAAGGATCGGTGTACAGCCCGACGTCTTCGCCAAGCCCCTCGCTGTACAGCGCCCATCCTTCGACAAAAGCAGAATAGCCCGCGTGCTTGCGAAACTCCGGCGTATTCTCCAGCTCCTGCGCCAAGGAAATCTGCAAATGGTGCCCAGGCACCGCTTCATGCAGCGACAGTGCCTCCATTTCCCACTTCGGCCGCGCGTGCAAATTGTACGTGTTGACGAAGAAGCAGCCCGGCCGCCCCGCTTGCGGCGAGCCGCCCTGGTAATACGCCGTGGTCTGCGACGGCGCCTTGAAATCCGGAATGGGGCAGACGCCGTACGGCAAGCGCGGCAGCTTGCCGAAAAGATGCGCGAGGCCAGGGTCGATACGCTTGGCAATGACGCGGTAGCCGTTCACGAGATCTTCGGGCTTGTCGTAGTAAAAGCGCGGGTCAGTGCGCAGGAATTCGGTAAAGTCGTGAAAGCTGCCCTGAAATTGGGTCGACGCGATCACCTTATCCATCTCGGCGCGAATGCGTTTTACTTCCGCGAGGCCGATCTCGTGAATTTGCTGCGGCGTAAGATTCGTGGTGGTTTGCCAACGGACCAGGAACGCGTAGTTGGCGGCGCCGTTGGGGAGCGCCGTGGCCGCGATGCTTTCGCGACACGCCGGGAGATAGGTACTCGCCACATAGTCGTGCAGTCTGCGAAACGCGGGCGCTACCGACGCCGCGTAGATACTCTTGGCCTGTTCTGTGAGCCGCGCGCGGTCGGCTTCAGGAAAGTTCGCCGGGAATTCGGTGAACGCCTGCAGCAGCGGACTGGCCAGCGCGTCGGCGGGAGTGAGATCGGCAATTTGCTTCGGCACGTCGCGCAGCGCGATCTTCGGCGGCGTGTAGCCGCGCTTGAGCCCATCTTGCAAAAGCGCAGCTGCTGATCGACAACAGCGGGGAGCGCCGCGAGCCGCCTGAGAATCGTTTCGTATTCCGCGACAGTCTGGTGCCGCTGCATCGCCAGCGATTCCGCAGCCTGTTGCTGAATGCCGCCCATTTGCGTGATTGGAATCCACAGATTGCGTGGCACGACGTTGCGGAGCGGAAACGGATCGTTGCCGAATTGCAGCCCCTCGCTGGCACCTTCGAGGAGATCAAGGTAGATATCGAAATTGAGTTGCTCGCTCGGCGGCAGATCGCTGCGGGGAATGGCCTTCAGCGTGGCAAGGCTGTCAGCCAGATGTTTCTTGCGGCGCGCAATGTCGGCGGGCGAGTCGTCGGTCCAGCGATCATCCTGGCCGGGATAGCCGACATCCGTGGCGTGTTCTGGATACTCCTCCATCCAGCGCTTCCAGTCGGCGTCAAGGAAGGCGCGAAAGTTTTGCGCTGCTTGCGATTGGTCCGCGCCGGAATGCGAAGCACTGGTTGCCTCTGTAGCGGCCGCCTTCAGGCGGCCGTTCTCAAAACCAGTTGCAGACGGCGCGCTGGCGTCAGGCTGCTGAGCGTCTTTCGTTTGGCCAAAAGCGAGCAGCGGCAGCGCCAGCAACGCACTGCTAACGCCCGCGGCAAACGCGATGAACATACGCATTATTATGACTTCCTCGAAGCGGCGGTGGCCAGTTCCCTTTCGCGCTCGCGCGCGAGCATTACAATCAGCCGCGCCGTTTCCGCCGCATCCATCGCTGTATTGTCGACGAGTACCGCGTCGCCCGCGCGCACCAGCGGCGAAACTTTGCGCTCGCGGTCGCGCTTGTCGCGCTCGTGAACTTCGTCGAGCACTTGCGCGAGCGTCATGTTCTCGCCTTTTTCCTGATGCTCGTTCCAGCGCCGCTCCGCGCGAACTTCCGGCGACGCCTCGAGAAATATCTTCAACTCGGCGTTGGGAAAAACGACGGTTCCGATGTCGCGTCCTTCCATCACAACGCCGCCGCCGGCGCCCGCGCGCTGCTGCTCAGCGACGAGCACGGCGCGTACCGGAGCAATCGTCGCGAGACGCGAGGCAGCTTGCGCCACCTCCGGCGTGCGAATTTCTTGTGTGACTTCTTTACCGTCCAGAAAGACGCGATTTTTTATGCCGGCTTTCTCCTGCTCGGGAGCGGGCGGCTTCAGCTCGATGTGCGTTTCGTTGGCGAGCTTGGCTAGTTGTGTTTCGTCGTCGAGCGAAACGCCGCGCTGCAGAGCTTTCAGCGCCAGGGCGCGGTACATGGCGCCGCTGTCAAGATAGAGATAGCCGAGGATTCCGGCGACGAGTCGAGCGACGCTGCTTTTTCCGGATCCGGCGGGACCGTCGATAGCAATGGTGAGTTTTGGCATGGAGAGAAAGCTTACAGCAATCAGCGGTCAGCTTTCAGCAATCAGCCGTCAGTCAACAGTTGTCAGACTTTTGCGACGCCGGGTGTGAAAATATTTTACTTCTCGCCTTTTACGAAAAACACTAAGAACCAATATTTTTCCCTTCTTGTCTGTTAGGGAAACGGAATGACAGCAAAAACCGTGAGCATGAAGAACTCATAGTTCCTTTTTGTCGGGCCTTCCGAACACCAACAACTCAAAACTAAGAACTAACAACTGGCGGCTGACAGCTGAAAACTGTCCGCTATTTCAAAAGCCCATGATGTTGTAGCCGCAGTCTACGTAGATGGTTTCCCCGGTGATGCCGGAGCCGGCGTCGCCTAGGAGAAAGGCGGCGGTGGCGCCTACTTCGGCGGCGTCGACGTTGCGCTTCAACGGTGCGCGCTCGACTTGCACTTTTAACATGTCGCCGAAGTTAGAGATGCCGCGGGAGGCCAGCGTTTTGATGGGGCCGGCGGAGATGGCGTTGACGCGAATGTTTTTTGGGCCGAGATCGTTGGCGAGATAGCGCATGGTGGCCTCCAGCGCGGCTTTGGCTACGCCCATGATGTGATATTTGGGGACAACTTTTTCGGCGCCGTAGTACGTGAGGGTGACGATGCTTCCGCCCGAGGTCATGAGCGGAAGCGCGC
>Ga0209648_10002786_pt1 | contig 14571 bp, 9 predicted proteins | sample GraSoi2013_115cm_FD_185830 | JGI IMG/M metagenome (GOLD analysis project Ga0209648, IMG submission 185830) | Grasslands soil microbial communities from the Angelo Coastal Reserve, California, USA - Sample 9_17_2013_115cm (SPAdes) (version 2) | ecosystem: Environmental > Terrestrial > Soil >...
GCCGCCGCCGTCAACTCTGCCTCCTGTTTCGCTTTCCACAATAAGAGCTGCTTTTGATGGAGCGCCAGCCACTGTCCGAACCGATGGATCAATCCGCGTTCTTCCATCGTCGCGGTTATTGTGACGTGTAGCGCATCCGTAGCCGCCGAAGACGCTTTGTGCTCCTGCATCATCGCCTCAATACGGCTTTTCGGGTCGCCGCCCGCCCGTTCTAAATCCTCCTTCGCATCGTCCACTTCATCTTGATGCTCCTCTTGATGCGCGGTCGCCAGGACCAGTTGATCGTGCAGCGCGTCTTTTTTGGCTCCGGTTGCCTTTGCCTCCTGAGCCGTTAGTCGATCAACCAAGTCATTGTCGGCGTCCAGGGCATCTTCGGATTTTTTCAGCCGCTCCTCGATCGCTTTTGCTTCGGCGCTCAGCGTGGGGGGATGGTCTTCTGCATCGCGCTCCGCCGCCGCATACGTCAGGTCCATCTCGTGATCGGCAAGACGCAGCGCCTCCTCAGCAAACGGCTTTTCCTCCGCGCTGGTCGGCATCTTCGCCAGCCGCTGCGCCGTCAGCAGTGGCGTCTGATCTACGATCGGCCCCTGGGCTGCCCCGGCGGACGCAATCTTGGCGCTCTTCACCGGCACATTGGACGGCCGTCCGGTGCGATAAAATCCATATACTGCCGCGCCCAGCAGCAAGAGAAGCACAATCGCGGTAACTCTTTGCTTCGTTTTCATGGCTTGAATGGACCCGTTTCCTATTTACTACGCAGCGCCGCTGTCTGGGTCCGTTCAGTTTACGCGCTTTTGTGCTGCCAGGCGTAGCGTCCTCGGTAGGTAAGGGGAAACGAGCTTCGGCCGCGTGCGTGGGCAATCTGCTAGGAGTTGACGGGAATTCCGGGAGAGCATAGCTTTGGCCGGTGAAGATCAGGGATGTCATCCGCATGCTGGAGCAAGATGGCTGGGTGCAGGTGAGAACGCGGGGAAGTCACCGTCAATACAAACATCCTGTTAAACTAGGTCTCGTAACTGTCCCCGGGAAGCCGGGCGAAGACCTCGCTCCGGGCACATTGAACAGCATTCTGAAGCAAGCAGGTTTGAAGTCATGAAAAAATACTTGATCGTCATCGAACCCACAAAGACTGGCTTTTCGGCCTACTCCCCGGATCTTCCCGGATGTGTTTCGACCGGCCGGACCAGCGAAGAGGTCGAGCAGAACATGCGAGAGGCGATCGCGTTTCACCTCGACGGCTTGCGCGAAGAAGGACAAGCCGTCCCCGAGCCACATACGTACTCCGCTTATGTCGAGCTTCCGGCCTAGCCCGCGTCTCAGGATCCAAACTTGGAACAAACTACCGTCTTGTTCAGGCCCGTTGGCAAGGATGAACTGCGCTTAATTGCTGAATCTGGGTATCGCGCCTTTCCGCCGCGACTTCCTGGCCATCCTATTTTTTATCCCGTGCTGAATGACGAGTACGCAACTCAAATCGCGTGCGACTGGAACGCGAAAGATTCAGACTCGAAGTCAGGATACGTCACACGCTTCGCAGTTAAGACCGAATATCTTTCTCAATTCAAAGTCCAAAAAGTAGGAGGTTCACTCCACCTCGAGTATTGGATACCAGCGGAGAAGCTAGCGGAGTTCAACCAAAACATTGTGGGATTGATCGAGGTCATTTCAGAATTCCACGGCAAATGAAAACGCCTCCGTGGGAACGGAGGCGTTTCGAATAATCGATATTCGAGTTTCGATTTTCGATCTTTCTACAGGTAATCCCGCGAAGGGCCTTCGAGGAACGCGCGCAGTTTGCGCGAGCGCGAAGGGTGGCGCAGCTTGCGCAGCGCCTTGGCTTCGATCTGGCGGATGCGTTCGCGCGTCACCGCGAACGACTGACCGACTTCCTCGAGCGTGTGCTCGCTGCCGTCGTCCAGGCCAAAACGCATCTTGATGACCTTTTCCTCGCGCGGCGTGAGCGTTTTCAGCACCGAAGAAGTCTGTTCCTTCAAATTCAAATTGATGACCGCATCGGACGGCGAAACCACGGCCTTGTCCTCGATGAAGTCGCCGAGGTGCGAATCTTCCTCTTCGCCGATCGGCGTTTCCAGCGAAATCGGTTCCTGCGCGATCTTCAGAATTTTGCGCACCTTGGACACTGGAATGTCCATGCGCTTGGCGATTTCTTCGCTGGTCGGCTCCCGCCCGAGTTCCTGAACGAGTTGGCGGCTGGTGCGCACCAGTTTGTTGATCGTTTCGATCATGTGCACGGGAATACGAATGGTGCGCGCCTGATCGGCAATCGCGCGTGTGATGGCCTGCCGGATCCACCACGTCGCATACGTGGAGAATTTGTACCCGCGACGCCACTCGAACTTGTCCACCGCCTTCATCAAGCCGATGTTGCCTTCCTGAATTAGGTCCAGAAATTGCAATCCACGGTTGGTATATTTCTTGGCGATCGAAACGACCAATCGGAGGTTGGCCTCGATCAATTCCTTTTTGGCTTGCTCGGCTTCCGCTTCGCCGCGGTGAATGAACGTCAGCGTGCGCTTCAGTTCGGTAAGCCCGACTTCGCTGGCTTCCTCGATGTCTTTCAGTTCGGTGCGGCGCGTGCGCAATTCCTTGCGCGCTTCCGCCGCGACGTCGCCTTTGGCCACGTCGGCGCGCCGTTCCAGCCGGCCCGCTTCGCGTTCGAGAGACTGCAGCCGCTCGACCGTACCGCGCATTTTGTCGATCAGCCGCTTTTTCTCAAACGGATTGAAGTCAATGTCACGAATGGCGACCGAGATCTCCACCCGCGTGCGCGCCACTTCCCACTTCGCGCGGATGTACGACCTCTTCTTTGACTTTAGTGTCTTATCGAGCTTGGCGGCCTGCTTCAGCGCGGTCTCGTACAGTTTCGCGATCTTGTCGATGTACTTGAGCGTCTGCTTGGTCTTGTTCGCGATCTTCTCTTCGGTCAGCTCTTCGTCGTCAAACTGCACGATCTCTTTGATCGAGCGAACGCCTTTGCGCAAATCATCACCGACGGCAATCAGTTCTTTAATAACGATCGGCGAGCGGGTGATGGACTTCATCACCACGAGCTGCCCGCGCTCGATGCGCTTGGCGATAGTGACTTCGCCCTCGCGCGTCAGCAGCGGTACGGTGCCCATCTCGCGCAGATACATGCGCACGGGGTCGTTGGTCTTTTCCAGCGAACCGGGTGTCAGGTCGAGGTCGCTGCCGCCTTCATCGGAGTGCGCCTCGTCCTTGACGACAACGTCGTGGTCGCCGGACTCCGCGGAAACTTCCACCGCGCGCGCGGCTTTCGCCGAAGCCTGATCCTCATAAATCTCGATGCCATTCCGCTCAAAGGTGGTGAGCAGATCGTCGATCTCTTCCGAAGAATGCACCTCTGCCGGAAGCGAATCGTTTACTTCGTCGTACAGCAGGTAACCGCGCTCTTTGCCAACGGCAATGAGCTGGCGTACTGCATCGTATTTTTCTTCAAGGCCTACTGCTGCCACAAATTCCTCCGCTTCTTAACCGCAATCGCAAAACACAGGGGCCAACCAGGCACCATCATTCATTATTCGCAGGCGCACGCACAGGCTCGCGCGCAGGCGCAAACCACGGGGAATTCCCCAAAAGATTGCTCGCTTTTTTGATTGAAAACCTCTGCGCCGCGCTGCTCGCCCACCGGAAGCTCCGTGCGCCGCCCGTTTTCCCGCACCTTGGGAGCCCGGCCCCTGCCACTAAACACACTAATATAGATGCGTTTAACGGCAAAACCGTTACTCGCGAAACCCTTTTACGCTACACGTTTAAGTCCCATCTCGTCAATGTTTTAATTCGTGGATTTGTGTGGAAAACCACATAGCCTAGGATTACTCTCGCTCCCGACTTGGGGAGGGTTCGGGATGGCATCAGCGTTCTCACATGCTGTGGCGGCCCTTGGCATAGGCGTCTGCTTCTACCGCCCAGACACGCCAAAACGAGTTTGGCTGGTGGGAGCGGCATGCTCCGTGATTCCCGACCCTGATGTAATCGGATTCCGATTCGGTTCCAGCCCCTTGGCTCAGGAGGCCAGCCGAATTAATCGCCTATGACATCCTGCAGATCAAATGGCGGAGCCTGCCGCAAATGTTGCGGATTCTGAGTCGGCGCAAGGCGGCCGAAACGCGGATCATTCAATTCGTGGAGATAAGAAATTCCCGGATTGGCAGGGTCATAGCGTACGCGGATCGAACCGCTGGAGAAGCTCTTGTGCACCCTTTCAACATCTTCGCTAATCCCATACAGAGCAAATAGGCCCGTATATGTTGATCCGTTTACTTGGAAAGTATAGCCGACAAAGCAAGCCGGCGTTCCATTTCCGCGGCCAGTGCCAATGGGCACAAATCCCGTGGGGCCTTTCTGTATTTTGGCGTCTATAACCGGCCAACCAACACTTTTGTACTGCTGGACCATGTACCGAATTTGGGTGAGCAGCAACCACACAAGGAAAGGCAGGATAAGCCACCAAATCCACGAACTTGCGCCCACGATGATCACTGCTCCATCTTCTTAATAATGGTACACCCGCGTTGGTCTGGTGCCTGATAAACGCTCCCAGCTCAACCGAAACTGAGCCACCGCTTTCTCTTCTCTTGACTTCTGTTGCGATGAGTGTATACTATCTGTCAGGTAAACGTGCGGGATTTTCTTATCCAAATTTAGTTTGGCTTGAGACTCGACGACCCCGGCAGTGGCGGGCTCCGCGAGATTCGCGGCCCTCAGTTGTCCTTTTCGCTTCACGCAACACCTTTAGAATCAACACATGTAGAGATGCCCGCAGATGTTGATTCTAAACGACTTACGGAGACTCTAAGTCTTTTAGATGCAACACTTACAAAAAACCCGGGGGAGGGGTGTTCTGGTTAGATCCATGTGAGCCCCCGGGCGGTCACCTCGCTGCAGCGAGCCGGCGCATCAATTGCTGCTTTTTTTCCAGCAACCCGCGGAGCTCCGGAGCTGCCGGGTTGGCCTCGATGCTTCGTTGCACGTCGGCCAGTTCGCGCTCCGCCTGCCGGTGCTGGAGCGCTTCGATGCAACTCATGGCTTCTTCCCAGGTTGGCTCGTTGGCCTCTTCAAACAGGATCTCGTAGAGCAGCCTCCGATCGCGATCTTCCAGCGCCGCCGCTACTTCGGCGGCTTGCAGAGGCTGGCCGGAAAGAGTGGCAATGACCAGCGCCGCAAAAATCTTCTCCGTCTCCAGCCCGTGATACAGATGGGCATTCTGCAATTGCTTGGCAAGTTCCTGCCGGAAGCCCTGCGCCTCCGCTAGCATCCGGATCAGCCGGCGCTCGACGGGCTTTGCCGCGCGTCCGACGAGTTCCGGCTTGGTCTTTACTTCGCTGCGCCGCTCGGTCGCCGCTTTGCTCAATGCCGCGCGCAGTACGGGCTCGTCCAGGCGAAGTTGCTGGGCGATGCGTGTCGCCCATTCTGAACGCAGGATGCGATTCGGAATTTTCTGCACATAAGGCAAGAGAAAATTTACAGCACGCAGCTTTCCTTCTCCGGTCGTCAAATCCATTTGTCGCGCGCGTGCAATCAAATAGTCCACATACGGCGGCGCGTCCTTCAGCAGTTTAAGGTATTCGTCTTTCCCGCGTTCGCGGATAAATAGGTCCGGGTCGGCTTTTTTGTTCCCGACAGGTGGCAGCGCCAGCACGCGCACCTCAAAATCTTGTTCGAGTAACAGCGCAAGCGATCGCTCTGTGGCAGACTGACCTGCAGCGTCCGGGTCGTAATTCACAATGACTCGCTTCGTGAAGCGCCCAAGCAACTTGATTTGCGGATCGGCGAGGCTTGTGCCGCAACTTGCCACGACATTGCTGATTCCCGCGAGCGCCACCGCGATCGCATCCATGTAGCCCTCGACAAGGATCGCGAAGTCCTGCCGCCGGATTCCTTCTTTCGCGCGGTCCATGTGATAGAGCACATTGCTCTTGGAATAGATGGGCGACTCGGGCGAATTGAGATATTTCGGCATGTCGTCGCCCAGCGCGCGCGCTCCGAACGCCACGATTTTCCCCGATTCGTTTGAAATGGGAAATGTGATGCGCCGGCGGAACCGGTCGAACAGCCGCCCGGCGTTCTGGTCGCGGGAGACGAGTCCGGAATCCACAAGCAATTTATCGCTGTACTTGGGTTTGAGATGCCGCAGCAGAGCGTCGCCGCCGCTCGGTGCGTAGCCAATTCCGAAACGCTCTATGGCATCCTTGCTTAGGCCACGATCCTCGAGATACGCGCGCGCCGCTTTGCCTTCGAGCGTTCCTTCAAGTTGCTTCACGAAAAATGATTGCGCCTCGCGGTGTATCTCCACGAGAACCGAACGTTGCTGGTTTTCTTTCCGCTCCTCCGGCGAACGCTCCTTCTGCCGTGGAATGGCGATACCGCATTTCTCCGCGACCACCTTCACGGCCTCGGGAAATTCGCACTTCTCCATGTCCATCACGAAGTTGTAAACGTCGCCGCCCTTGCCGCACCCGAAGCAATAGAAAATCTGCTTGATGGGCGAGACCGTGAATGACGGCGTCTTTTCCTGGTGGAACGGACACAGCCCGCTATAGTCTTTCCCGGTTTTCTTCAGGCGGACGTATTCCCCCACCACGCGAACGATGTCCGCCTGTTGCTTCACCCGATCCGCGAATGATCCCGCTTCTGCCATTCGTTCTTTAGTGGAGGTCACCGCTTGGCATAGTCATTTTTGTAGACAGCCCCAGCCTTCATCACGAATTTTACATGCTCCAGGATGGTGACGTCTTTCGTCGGATCGCCATCTACGGCGACGACGTCTGCAAATTTGCCGGGCTCCAGAGTGCCCACATTGAACTTTGGCCCAAGCAGATCGGAAGCGTTGATGGTCGCCGTCTGGATCGCCGCGAGCGGCGTCATACCCAGCTTGACGTACACGTGGAACTCGCCCGCGTTTAGTCCATGCGGATACACCGCCGCATCCGTGCCGAACGCCACCTTCACGCCAGCATCGAATGCTTTCTTTACGTTCTTCTGCATGGCTGCGGCGACGTCGCGCATTTTTTGCTTGGAATAATCCGGCACGTCGCTGTGTTCCAAGTTCGCCAGCATATATTCGCCCAGGAACAGTGTCGGGACAAGGTAGGTCCCGTTTTTCTTCAGCGTGGCGACGGCCGCATCGTCCATCAAGTGGCCATGCTCGATGGAATCGACACCCGCCTCCGAAGCCCAGCGCACTCCTTCGGCACCGTGAGCATGTGCCGCGACTTTGCGCCCGAGCCGGTGCGCGTCCGCCACAATCGCCTTCATTTCTTCGAGCGTGTACTGCGAAGCGTTCGGATCATCGCCTTTCGATAGCACGCCGCCGGTGGCGCAAATCTTGATCACGTCAGCGCCATACTTGATGACCTCGCGAACTTTGTGTTGCACGGCCTCGATGCCGTCGGCTACTCCGTCTCCCTGAAAATGAAACGCGGGCGGCAGCAAATTTTCATCGCAGTGCCCGCCCGTAATTCCCAGCGCGGGGCCGGAAGCGACGATGCGCGGCCCGATGACATCGCCATCATTGATCGCGTCGCGGAGCGCGATGTCTGCGTAGTCCTTCGCGCCGACATTGCGTACTGTCGTGAATCCGGCTTCGAGCGTCCGCCGTGCATTTCTCGCGCCATGCAGCGCTTCCCGCGCCGTGGAAATCTTCAAACCCTCATAGGACAGTGAACTCAATTCAAAAGTGAGGTGCGTGTGCATGTCGATCAAGCCCGGCAGCAGCGTGGCGTCCGGCAGATCGATGGTCGTGTCTCCGGCGGCCGCCGTGACTTCGCTGGACGGCGCTATCTTCGCAATCTTGTCTCCTTCAATCACAATGGCCTGGTTTGCTTTCAACTCCCCCGTGCGGACGTTCAGCACACGCCCCGCGCGAATCACGGTCCGCTTCACTGCAGGCGCTTGCGCGTTCGCTACGATCGCCATCCCAGCCAGGGTGGCCAGAACCATCGCGCTCGTCACTCCCACTCGACTGATCTTTCGGACTGCTCGTGCATGCAACATTCGATTCTTCAAAACATTCATCCAGGCACCTCGTTGTAAATTGGCAATTGGAACGCGGCGAGTATAGCAAAGCAGCATGGCTTATATCTCTCCAACAGAGATCCGGGCTATCAGTCTTAGAAAATGGAAAATAGAAATTAGAGAGAAGGGCTTTCCATCGCCGCAGTTCCACGATAGTGATGGCCATTTTCTATTTTTCGAATTTCTATTTTCCCTTTGTTATCTCTGCAACTCAACGACAGTGATCGCCTTTCCGCCATGTTCCTCGGTCTCAAATGAATGTTTCTCCACGAGAGGATGCGAAGCCAGAAATTCGCCAATGCCCTTGCGGAGCGCGCCTGTTCCATGCCCGTGGATGATCCGGATTCGCGCCTTGTGCGCCAGCGCGGCGTCGTCCAGGAATTTGTCCAGCCGGTCCGTGGCTTCTTCCACGGTCATGCCGATGACGTTGATTTCGTCAGTGATGCCGCTTTCTCCGCGCTGCGAAGTGACCGTCACGCTCGGCAGCCTCGCCGCCAGCGAACCTGCTTTTGCCGCAGTGGCCGCGCCTTCTATGCCGGTAATTTCATCCAGCGCGACTTTCATTCGCAGCGGTCCGGCTTCAATTTCCGCGGAAGAGCCATCAAGCCGCCGAAAAATCACCGGCTTGCTGAAACCGCGCACACGAATTTTCACTCCGGGCTGCAGCCGGTCCGCGCTGACCGCTTCCATCGAGGCGGCATTCACGCCAAGATCGGCTTGCGATTCGGAAATCGTTTGCACGACGGCGGCGTTCAATTCTTCACGAGCTTCGCCGCGCGCGTCCTGCATCTTTCGCCGTGAGGTTTTCTCCAACTGCGCGCGCAGTTCCCGTTCTTTCACCGCTTCGACGACGCGCGCAACATTCTCGTCGAAGCGCTTCTGCATCTCCGCAAACTGCGCTTCCAGTTCCTTGATGCGCTTCTGCTGCCGTTCGACCCACTCGGTGCGCAGCTTTTTGCGTTCTTCTTCCAGGGCATGCCGCTCGCTGGTCATTTGTTTTTGCATGCGGTCCAGGTCGTCGCGGCTGCGGTGCAAATAAGCGATCAGATCTGCAGCTTCGCGCGATTCCGGCGTCAGCAGCGATCTTGCGCGTTCGATAATTTCCGTGGCGATCCCCAGCCGCTTGGCAATCGCAATTCCGCTTGAGCCGCCCGGCACTCCCACCATCAAGCGATACGTGGGCCGCAGATTCACGTCGTCGAATTCCACGGCGGCGTTCACCACTCCGGGCGTGGTCGATGCGTACGTCTTGAGCCGGTCATGATGCGTGGTCGCCAGCACGATGCAGTTCTTGGTGCGAAATTCGTCCAGCAGCGCCACGGCCAGCGCTGCGCCTTCTTCCGGCGCAGTGCCGGTGCCCATTTCATCCACGAGCACGAGCGAGCGCGTTGTCGCTTCCTCCAGCATGGACTTCAGGTTCAACATGTGCGCCGAGAAGGTGGACAAATCCGCGGCGATCGATTGCTCGTCGCCGATGTCCACGAGCACACGGTCAAACAGCGGCAGGACTGCGCGCTGCGCGGCCACCGGAACTCCGGATTGCGCCGCGAGCGCCGCCATTCCCGTCGTTTTCAGCGCGACGGTCTTGCCTCCGGTATTTGGTCCGCTGACCACCAGCACGCGCTCTTCTCCGCCGAGGGACAATGTCATCGGAACCACGGCACGATTTTCTCTGCGGAGTTTATCCTCCAGAACCGGATGACGTGCGCCTTCGAGACGCAATTCGTTGCTTGCGGAGAATTCCGGAATCGCGGCGTCAAAATCCCGCGCGAATCGCGCTCGCGCAAACACGCTGTCGAGCGCCGCAATCGTCTCGGCGGCTGCCGCGAGCGGCCCGCGGATCATTTGCAACTTCTCCGTGAGCTCGCGCAAAATCCGCAGGATTTCCGCGGTTTCGTCTTCGGCAAGCTGTACCAGTTGGTTGTTCGACTCGACGGTCTCGAACGGCTCCATGAAAACCGTTTGCCCGGTCGCACTCGCTCCGTGCACGACGCCTGGAATTGTCCGGCGATGTTCTGCCCGCACGGGAATCACGAAGCGGTCGTTGCGCAGCGTGACGTAGTCTTCCCCGGCTTCCGCATTCCGCGCGCGCAAAATCTGCCTAAGATTTTTCTGAATACTCTCGCGCGTTTCCGCGATGCTTGCTCGGATCCGCCGCAGCGCCGCCGAAGCATCGTCGCTGATCTCGCCGTTTGGCAGGATGCATCGCCGGATCGCCGCATGCACATCTCGAAAATCTCCAAGCGAAGCAGCATGAGCGGCCAATAGAGGGAACTTCGTCGCTTCTTCGCGGAACTGCTGCCGCAGCCACGCCGCCGTTTCCAGCAACGACGCCGCGTCCAGGAGTTCGCCCGGCTCCAGTGCGGCGCCGAGCCCCTCGATGCGTTCGAGCCACCCTTGGGGATCGGCCAGCGTGCCAAATCCGAGCTCGCTGCCCGCGCGCAACCATTCCCTGGCTTCGCGAATCAGCGCGAACGCCGATTCGAGAGCGGCGCGATCGATCCCCGGCCCGAGATCATCCACAGCTCGCCGCCCGGGCGCACACGTCGTCCTCAGCCGCAGCAATTCCCGCAGCTTGTCAAACTCCAAAACGTCTTGCGCCGTTCTTGACATTGTTAGGCTGGTTTCAATTTCGTAGTCAGATGATTGGCCACGTCGCCTGGCGTCGCCGCCACGTACACGAGCCTTCCGTTGGCTTCGCCCCATGGCGCTGGGTGCCCCAACTCCACTTCGCGCACGCGATTCAGCACCGGCGTCCAGAAATCTCCGAGCACCGCGAACGGTTTTCCCGTCATCACGGACTTGTTCAGCATCTCCCACACGACCGCGAGTTCCACGAGCGTTCCTGTTCCGCCTTTGCACGCCACAAAGGCGTCCGCGCACCGGATGAGCTCAAAGAGCCGCTCTTCCCAGGTTTTCATTCGCACTTCGAGGTCAACCCAGGGATTCAACTTTGCATTCGTGAAAAAATCCGCTGTCACGCCGTACGTTTTCCCGCCGGACTCCTTCGCGCCGCGGGACACTGCTTCCATGACTCCGCCGTAACCGCCACTGCAAACTGAAAAACCGTGCTTCGCCAAAGCCCGGCCCAGCACGCGCGCCTCTTCGTAGTCCGCGCCTCCTTCTCGCGGCCGCGAACTTCCAAACACCGTGACGATGAATTCTTTTCCCATCCGCGTTCCTCAATCTCACTGCGGGTGTCTGTGTTCCAGTCCGCGCTTCGGCGGCATCACATTGAATTCCTCGAGCATCGCCACGCACAACCCGGTCAAGGCATCGGCTGCCTCGTGACTCTTTCCACCCTGATTGTTGCTCAAGAACGAAAAGATGAGCCGCCGCCCGCTCGGCGTCTCTGCGAATCCGGAAAGCGTCCTCACATGTTCGACCGAGCCCGTCTTCGCATGAATCCGCCCCGCTGCAGGTGTGTTTTTCATGCGGTCTTCAAGCGTCCCGTCAACTCCAGCCACCGGCAACGACGCATAGTAGGGGCCGAACCAGGATTGCTTCTGGGCAAAGCTCAACAGCGTAACAATGGCACGCGGCGTCACCAGATCGTGCCGCGACAATCCGGAAGCGTCCGTTTGAATCACGTCGCCGGGAGCAATTCCAGCGGTGGCGTAAAAGTCCGCTGGAATTTTCATCAGTTCGTCCGGTGTGGTCCATGTCGCGCCCTGCCGAGCCACCGTCCGCAGCAGCATCTCCGTATGCAGGTTCTGGCTGATCTTGTTGACCAATTTCAGCGCATCACCCAGCGGCACCGAAACATGTTCCGCCAATACAACTGGATCCCCACCCTGTTCCCCAGAAGCGTGGCGGGCTCTTGCGATGCCGGCTACCTTTACTCCGCGCTCCTCGAGTAGCCTTTTTAGCGTGGCCGCCGCATGCTGCGCCGGCTCTTCAATCGCGAGAATCAATTTACGCGGCGCGCTCTTTGCGGGCAGGCTCCCCTTCACGACTACTAAATTCGAGCCCGGTTCCCGCGTGAGCGTCAGATCCGGTTTCACGTCCGCGGCCGAAGTGGTCACGTCATTTTCCACCATGAAATCCGGCGTCGCTGGAGTCACGGCCACTTGCACGGGATTGCCCGCCTGTTCGCCGGGCGTGAGCGTCAGAACTACGGTGTTGTCGTCCACGACGATGGCGGAAATTGCCGCGCCGTATTCCCACACCATGTCGTCGATCTCCCAGCCATTCGGATAACGCTCCCGCGGAAAATAGCTGTCGTCGCCGATTACATCCCCGGATATTTCCTTGACTCCCCTGGCCACCAGCGCGTCCGCAAGCTCCACGAGCGCTTTCTCTGGCGGACCGTCAAACTCTTCTTTCAGTTCATAGGGAAACTTGCGGTTCGAGAGATTGGGATCGCCACGCCCGATGAGCATCACGTCGCCGTCGAGAACGCCGGCACTCGAAATCGTTCCGCGAGTCTCCAGCGTCGTATGGAAGCGGTAGTCCGGACCCAGTTTCGCCAGCGCCAGCGCGGTCGTAAACAGCTTCATGTTCGAAGCCGGCACGAAATATTTGTCCGCGTTTTGCTCGAACAGCGTTTCGCCGGTCTCAGCATCGGCGATAAGCAGTCCCCACTCGCCTTTGCTCGCTGGCGCTGTTCCAAGCAAGGATTCCGCGCGCGCGGCAAATCTCGCGACAGCTTTCTTCGAAACGGCACTCTGTTTCTTTAGGCCGCAGCAGACCGGCGCTGTTTTTGGTTTTAATTGTGCGCCCAGTCGTGGCGCGCCTATTCCGAATGCCCACACGGTGGGGGCCATGGCTATCGCCGCAAATCGCTGCAGGATTTTTTTTGTTATCATTTTTGTTTGGTGCGCCAGGCTTCCTGCAAAAGTATAATCGAAAGGCAACTCTTTCCGTCTTGGGTGCGTCCGACTCAGAAGAACTAACCTGCATCATCCCTGGACCAAGTCGCAAGGTTGCACCTGGCCAGTGGACACTCTATGATGCTCTAGCCCAGAAAACTACGTCGAGGTGATTCGTGCTCAAGCGATTGACTGCATTGCTGATGACATGGGCCCTGGTAGCTCTTCCTCTTTCCGCGAAAGAGGACAACAAAAAGGAGACCGATCGTCTGGACAATTGCGGCACCGTGCTCAAGGAAATTCTGGACATTCCTGACGACATTCCCCCGGACCTGCTCGACAAAGCCGAGTGCGTCATCATTTATCCTTCCGTGCTCAAAGGCGCTTTCATTGTTGGCGCCAGCTACGGCCGCGGCGCCATGACGTGCCGCACCGGTGAACATTTCACCGGGCCCTGGGGCGCGCCTACGATGATGGCACTCGAAGGAGGCAGCGTGGGCTTCCAGCTTGGTGGCCAGGCTACCGACTTCGTCCTGCTGGTTATGAATCCGCGCGGCGCCAAGGCCATACTGCACAGCAAGGTCAAACTCGGCGCAAATGCTTCTGCCGCCGCGGGCCCCAAGGGCCGCGATGCCGAAGCCGCCACGGACGCGACCCTGCGTGCCGAAGTTCTGACCTACTCCCGTGCCCGCGGCTTGTTTGCCGGAATCTCGCTGGAAGGCTCTACCGTGCGGCCCGACAACGACGCCAACGAGAGGGTGTACCACAAAAAGCTTGAAGCAGAGAATATCGTTCGCAAGGGCGCCGTCGCCGTTCCGCCAGCTGCACAAGAGCTGATCGGAGTTCTCAACAAGAAGTCGCCTAAGAACCTCTCGGATCCGGCCTCGCTGAGAGAATAGTCACAATTCAAACAGACGGCTCTGAACACCCCGGCTTTGACCGGGGTGCTCTTTTTTTGTCCGTAACTTGCAGAGTCATCATAGCCTGACCATCTCGATAGTCTTTGCCGGACTCTTGTCTTCCACCAAGGGTTTCAGGTGTTTTCTTGAGCCTGGTTTCCGTTGGTTACCTGATTGCCCGGAATCCTCGTTCCTTCTATATGGTCTGAGTATTTCAAGAAAAGTGGCGTGGCCGAGAAAGGCATAAGGCCAACCCCTGTTTCTTGTAAAGCTTGGCCCTTCTCGTCCCCCCAGTGTCCGTCGGCCAAGACTGACCGGGTGCAGTGTTTCTCTGCGAGGCAGGATCCAGACAGCATCGGACACTCGCTCGGGAGTCCACCGATGAGCCTGTATTCGTTTTTCCTTTGATAGCGAAATTTCAGCCGAATGGAAGGAGCCACACCTCATGAGAAAGCCCATACTCACGGTCCTGTTTGCAAGTGTCCTGCTGCTCGCCCTCGTTCCATTGATGCAAATCGGGCCTGCCAGCCAATTTCATGTCCTGGCGCAAAGTTCCTTTCCTAATCCAGCCAATGAGCATGCCTGCCCGAGCCAAACCGGCGCGGGCGGTGGTGCCGAAGCGATTCCTGCTTTCGTCGGCCCGGGCAGCGACGGTTTCAGCCCCAATCAAAGTCTTTGCTTGCCTCAATTGGCTCCTGTTCCTACTGGCCTCAGCCCGCTGGCGTTCATCGTGAAAGGCGTCGAACCCGGCGACCGTGTCGATTCTCAGGGAACGATCTACGTTGAATCCATCCGCGGCGTGCCCG
>Ga0209648_10002787_pt1 | contig 14560 bp, 11 predicted proteins | sample GraSoi2013_115cm_FD_185830 | JGI IMG/M metagenome (GOLD analysis project Ga0209648, IMG submission 185830) | Grasslands soil microbial communities from the Angelo Coastal Reserve, California, USA - Sample 9_17_2013_115cm (SPAdes) (version 2) | ecosystem: Environmental > Terrestrial > Soil >...
CGTCTCCTGAAACAGCGATCGTATGTTTGGCACATGTTCGGCGCGCGGCACCGCGTAGTCGAGCAGTGAGCCGGTCATCAATTGCCCGCTATCGAGATCGTAGCTGACATCTTCGTAGAGCGCCTGCGCGATGCCTTGCACCACGCCGCCATGAATTTGTCCGGCGGCAAGCAACGGATTGATGATGGTGCCGGCGTCGTCAACCGCGACATAATCCAGGATATCGACAATCCCGGTCTCCGGATCGACATCGACATAGGCCATGTGGATACCCGAAGGCGAGCCCATTCCCTTCGGAGTGTAAAACACCGTTTCGTCGAGACCCGGCTCCAGGTCGTCCGGGAGCTTGTGGCCGACATAGGCCATGCGGGCCACTGTGCCGAACGCCAGAGGCGCGATGTCGGTGCCGGCAACGCTGAATTGTCCTGCCCGGTAGGAAACGTCCCCTTCGTCCACTTCGAGCATGCCTGCGGCAATCTTCTTCGCCTTGGCGACGACGCGGTGGGAGGAGACATGAACGCTGGAGCCGCCCACCGACATCGAGCGGGAGTTGAACGTGCCGTGACCGGCCTGGACCTGTCGCGTGTCGCCCTGCACCACGTCGATATGCTCGATCGGAATCTGCAGGACGTCGGCGGCGATCTGCGCCAGCGAGGTGACATGGCCATGGCCCTGGCTCATCGAGCCGGAAAAAATCGTCACCCGGCCGCCCGAGTCGACGCTCACGCGAGCGCTTTCCCAGCCACCGCGGTTAAAACCCAGCAGCGCTAGCCGCCGTGACGGCGCCATGCCGCACATATGGGTATAGGCCGCAACACCGATGCCGCGATAACGGCCTTTTGCGCGCATCTGGTCGCGTTCGCTGCTGCGCGCCGCATAACCGAAGGCTTCCATCGCCTTCGCCAGGCAGCCTTCATAGTTGCCGCTATCGTAAATCACGGAGGAGCCGTTATAGGGCTTGTACGGAAAATCAGCGCGCTGAATGAAATTTTTCTGCCGCACTTCGACCTGATCGAGGTTGAGGTGGCGCGCGACCGCGTCGATCGCGCGTTCGGCGATGTATCCGCCCTCGGGCCGGCCGTATCCGCGATAGGCGTCAACCGGCACGGTATTGGTCACGACCACCCTGGAACGCGCCTCGTAGTTTTCGATTTTGTAGGTGCCGGTGCCAAAATTGATCGTGTTCGCGGTCGGACCGCCGCTTGCCATGTTCGACAGATAGGCGCCGACATTGCCCAGCGTCTCGACTTTCAGGCCGAGAATCTTGCCGTCGTTGCGGAACGCAATTTCGATTGTTTCCGTATGCGCCCGGCCATGGTTGGTGGACTGATGGCTTTCGGAACGCGATTCCCACCATTTTATCGGCACACCTAACCGGCGCGCCAGATAGGGGCAGAGCAGTTCCTCCGGGTAGAGATGCATCTTGGCGCCAAAGCCGCCGCCAATGTCCGGCGCCACGATCCTCAACTGATGTTCTGAAATGCCGACCGTGTCGGCGATCCAGCGGCGGTGCATGTGCGGAACCTGGCTTTGCATGTAAACGGTCAGGGTGCCGTCGACGTCCGGCTGAGCCAGGATGGCGCGCGTTTCCATGCAGGTCGGGATCAGGCGATTATTGGCAACGCGAAGACTGATGACATGATCGGCCTCCTGTACGGCTTTGCCGTAGTCGCCGCCACCGACCTTGTAGATCGTGGTGATGTTATCAGGCACGTTGTCGTGCAGTTGCGGGGCGCCCTCGCGGATCGCGGCTTCCTCGTCGACAACGGCGGCAAGTATTTCATAGTCGACATCGATAAGCCCGACCGCGTCGTGCGCCATGGCCTGCGTCTCGGCGACCACGAGGGCTACGCATTCGCCGACGAAACGAACCCGGTCGATGGCGACGACAGGCCGGTCCGGCACTTTTGTCCCCGGCATGATCCAGTTCGGAACAATCGGGCCGATCTTGCCGGCGAGATCGGCACCGGACAAAGCCAGGCGAACGCCCGGCGCTGCCTTTGCCGCGGTGAGATCGACCTGCCTGACGATGGCGTGCGCATGCGGAGATCGCAGCACCGCCATATGCAGCATGCCCGGCGCCTTCAAGTCGTCGGTGTAGCGCCCTTTGCCGGTGACGAATTTAAAATCTTCCCGCCGGCGCAGCGGCTGGCCGAGATATTTGATGGCGGTTATCTCAGTCATGGCGATGCGCCTCCGACGCCAAAGATTCAACGGCGCGCACGATGTTGTGGTAGCCGGTGCAGCGGCAAATGTTGCCGGTGAGGTTGTGACGGATTTCACTCTCCGTCGGGTTCGGGTTTTTCTCGAGCAACTGGCGCACGCTCATGATCATCCCCGCTGTGCAGAAACCGCATTGCAGAGCGTGATGTTCATGGAAAGCCGCCTGGATCGGATGCAAGGCGCCACCACCAGGTGCGAGGCCTTCGATGGTCGTGATCGAGGATCCATCCGCCATGACTGCGAGAATCGTGCAGGATTTCACGGCCTCGCCGTCGATATCGACGGTGCAGGCGCCGCATTGCGACGTGTCGCAGCCGACATGGGTTCCGGTGAGGCCGAAATCGTCCCGCAGCAGATGGACCAGAAGTTTTCGCGGCTCGACCGCGGCGGTCTGACGGATACCGTTGACCTCGATGGTCACGACGTGATGCTTCTCTTTGGTATCGATCATTGGTTCCTCCGATAGCGCGCCGCGCAAGACGGCACGTCCATATTCAGTTCACGAGAAGCGGATGTCGGCGATATCAATCGCCACGAAGACCGGATCTGGAACGGCGGTACCGTCGGGCTTCCGGCGCAGCGCCCGCCGCTTGGTGGCGACCTTGATTCCGGAAAAATCCTTGTGGTCGGACAAGTAGTGCGCGGTTAGTGCGCCGCCGGCGACGGGCGCGCTGTAGTCCATTCGGCGGATCAGGCCGGCGCCATCGACGTGGAAAATCTGCTCGGTGCAGTGGGTTGCAATGTGATCGGGAAAGATGACCTTGAGCCGCCGGCGCCTTTCGCCGTCCTCATGCCACGGCTCGATTTCTTCCGTCTTGAATCCCGGCTGCGCAAAGATGAAAGGCGTCGTGAGGTAATTCCACATCGCGTAGCCGCTGAAATAAGCGAGGTTCAAATCGTCCCACGGGGTTTCGATTGTATGGCCGTCAAAGGAGCTGCGGGGATTCTTTCGATCCTTGATCGGCTTTCCGTCGTGCGTTTCGATCACGCTGCGGTCGGGCAGGCATGAACTGCGCAGGCTCCCTGTGATAAAGGGCTGGTAGCTGATCCATTGGTTTTTGGTGTCGGCAATGACCCGAACGTCCTTGAGCACATCAGGCCAGCCTTTTCGTGCCCAGAGTGCGCCGGTGATGGACATGTCGCCCTCGATGGCATTCACTTTATGCCAGCGCTCGATGCCGCCGTGTGCAGAGATCACGAGGTCACGAAGCTCGCTCATGCTGATTTTCCCGTTCCACCAGGTGCTCCAGCAGTGATGACACTGGACGATCAGTCACTCTAATGATAAGAGTTACTAGGAGGCAAGCGTTTTATGCGGTCAAAAAGTTTTGAAGGGATGGCGTGCTCGATCGCCGGTGTGCTCGAGGCGATCGGCGATCGCTGGGCGGTGCTGATCCTGCGCGACCTGTCGCTGGGCTTGAGCAGGTACGAGGATTTGCGCCGGTCAACCGACGTGACCAACGCGACCTTGTCCGATCGGCTAAAACATCTTGAAGACAATGAGTTGATCGAGCGGCGGCAATACCAGACCAATCCCGAGCGATATGAATATGTTCTGACCGCCAAGGGCAGGGATACAATTCTTGTGCTGCATGCGCTGGCGCAGGTCGGAGATAAATGGGCGGTTTCCGGAAATGCCGGGCCGCCGCTCAGGTTTGTCGACCGTAAAACCGGACACCTCGCGAAACTTGCCATGGTCGACCGGGAGACGGGGCAACGGGTCAGGCCGCAGGATCTGCTGGCGCAGGAAGGCCCGGGCGCCGATGAACTGGTGCGCTGGCGCCTGACGCATTTCCGGAAATAGGATTCGCACGCTTCAGCTTCGGGTCTGAGGCCGGTCGCAAGTCTCTAGCGACGTTGGGTAAAATGACGGTGATCATTTAATACGGAAAACTTGACTTGCAAATTGAAAGCCATGTTGTAGGCTGGCCGAAATAAACAAGCCGGGCGCAGCGTCGCGCCGAAACATGGAGGTCCGTCGTGTCCGAGGATGCCCTGATTACGCGCGAGCAGCGCGGCAATATTTCCGTGCTGACCATGGTGTACCGGCCCTACAATTTGCTGGGTCCGAAGCTGATCAATGCCATTGTCGAAAATATCGAGGCGGCGCGCGACGCCTCTAGCCGCGCCATCGTGCTGCGCAGCGGCTTGCGGCATTTTTCGGCCGGCGCCGATCTCGATATTTTCGACAAGCGCGTGGCGCAGGGCAGCGGTGATCAAAGCAATGAAAACCGCCGCCTCAACGGCGTCGAGTTCTTGCGGTTTATGGAATTGCTGCCGATCCCGCTGATTGCAAGCGTGCACGGCGTCTGCCTCGGCGGCGGACTCGAGCTGGCGCTGTCTTGCGACTACATCATCGCGGCGTCGTCGGCCAAAATTGGCTCGGTGGAGGCAACGCTCGGGCTGCATCCATTGCTCGGCGGCATCCAGCGCCAGGTGCAGCGCATCGGCGCATTGCGCGCCAAGGAAATGTCGATGCTGGCGCGCCGTTATGACGCGCCGACCCTGGAAAAATGGGGCCTGATCAACCTGACGGTTCCGGAAGAGCAATTGGAAAAGGCGACGATGTCGATCGCGGAAGAGTTCGCGCAAGGCCCGACGCTGGCCCACGCCGCGACCAAGGAGCTCGCTCACATCGCCGTCAATGGCGGTGTCGCCGCCGCCGATGAGGCGATGGCAAGGGTGCAGGCGCCGATCTGGGCGTCGGAAGATCTGAAAACCGGCCTGGCCTCGTTCCGCAAGAACGGCCCCGGCCTCGCCAAATTCGCGGGGCGCTGATCATGAGTGGCCCTCTCAACGGAATTCGTGTCGTCGACTTTTCACGCGTGCTCGCCGGTCCCCTGTGTGCGCGCACACTGCAGGACCTCGGCGCCGAGGTCATCAAGGTCGAGCCGCCAAGCCCCGACGTCTCGCGCTTTGCGTTTCCCTCCACCGACGGCATGTCGGGCTATTATGCCCAGCAGAACGCCGGAAAACGCAATGTCAGCATCAATCTGAACATTCCCGGCGCGTATGAATTGGCGCTGAAACTCTGCGATACCGCCGATGTCGTGGTCGAGAATTTTCGCGCCGGCACGCTCGGCTTCTTCGGCCTCGATTACGAGACGTTGGCAAAACGCAACCCGCGGCTGATCTACGCATCGATCACCGGATACGGCCAGGGCGGTCCGTGGCGCAGCCGGATGGCCTATGCGCCGACAGTGCAGGCGGAAGCGGGTTTTACGGCAAACAGCGTCCGGCATTATGGTGAGGCATTGAGCGAACCGCGCACCGACTCTCTCTCGCACGCCGACGTCTATACCGGGTTGCAGGCGGTGATCGCCATCCTTGCGGCGCTCAACAGCCGGCAGACCACCGGGCAGGGCCAGTATGTCGACGTCGCGATGGCCGCGACCTTGCTTGCGGTCAACGAGCGCGCCCATGTCGATCTCACCGACGACGACCTCGGCGCCGAGCCGGCGATACTCGGCGCCACCGATTGCTCGTTCTTCACCGGGCCGCAGGGCGAGCATTTTACGGTCGCCACCAGCATTGTCGGCAGCAGGACGTTTCCGTCCTGGCTGCGCGCGATGCGGCGCGTCGATTTGATGGATGATGTCAGGTTTTCGAGCGCCGCGGCGCGGCGGCTGAATTTTGGCGCTCTGCATCAGATCATCCAGTCCTGGATGCTGACTTTCCCCGACATGGCAACGCTCGACGCCCAGTTCGATGAGGCCAAGATCGCAATGGGCGAAATCCGCTCGATCAAGGAACTGACGAAGTCGGACTGGAGCGACTATTGGGGCGCGGTCCAGCTCGTTTCCGATCGCAACGGCGGCGAATACAAATTGCCGGGCCGCCCCTGGCACTTCTCGAGGGATGAGCTGACGCCGATCGGTACGCCGGCTTTCCAGGGCGAACACAACAAAGAGGTGTTTTGTGAGCTCGGCGTAAGCGAGGCCGAGCAGCAAAGACTTTACGAGACCGGCGCGCTGGTCGCGCACCGCCGCGCGCTCGAGCCCGAGGCCGCGGTCAAGCCAGCGGAGGCTCCGGGCCAGGCAGCATGACTGCGCCGCCGCCGCGGCGATCCCGCCATCAAAGGGGGTGACGGCTGCCGTTCGTCCCCTGCTATAAGTGATCGGGAATCGCCGAGGCCAAATGAACTGCGAGACATGATTTGAAGCGTTCCCCTTCGCTCAACAAGGAATGCTCCATCGCCCGCGCCATGGAGGTGGTCGGCGACCGCTGGTCGATCCTATTGCTGCGCGAAGCCTATTACGGCACGCGGCGGTTCGACGAGTTTCAACACTATCTCGGCGTCGCGCCCAACATTTTAAGCACGCGTCTGAAAAAATTCGTCGATCTCGGCATGATGACCCGCGTGCCGCTGCCGGAGCACGGCGGACGCTATGAATATGTCTTGACCGAAAAGGGCCGCGATTTTTTCCCGACTTACCTGGCGCTCAAGAAATGGGGCGATGACTGGCTGGCGGAGCCCGAAGGGCCGCAGGTGGTTTTCAAAGACCGTAGCAGCGGACGGCCGGTCGAAGTTCCGGCGTTACTGTCGGCGCGCGGCAAGCCGTTGCAGCTCGAAGACGTCGAGATTGTTGCAGGCTCGGGCGCGGTGCCCTTCAACCGAAAGCGGTTCGGCGAGCAGCTCCCGCCGCGCAAATCGTCAAGCAACCGGAAAAAATAATGCTTTTTCCCGGCCTTTGTGTCGGGATGCGGGGGCGTGCCATCGCGCCCTGTGATATACTGCGCCTCTAGATTGATGCTTGAAGCGGTAATTTATACGGTATAAATATACTGCGCTCGCCATCGGAGGAGCCAGGTCCATGATCACCGCCAATCAGCTCAGGGCCGCCCGCGCGCTCCTGAACATCGATCAGCGGCAAATGGCTGAGCTGGCCGACCTTTCGGTGCCGACCATCCAGCGCATGGAAGCCAGCGACGGCGTCGTCCGCGGCAATGTCGATTCGCTCATGAAGCTGGTTTCGGCGCTCGACAATGCCGGGATCGAACTGATCAATCCGGGGGTTGCGAGCACAACGGGTGGGCGAGGCGTCCGGCTCCGCGAGCATGTCGCCAAGCCGAAGACGGTCCGGCAACCCAAGCAATCCTCCTCGCGGACTCTGGAGCGGGCGCGCTGAACCACTTCAAGACGTAACGGCAACGGCGTCAGCTCGTTCGAGCAGCGCGAGCAGGCCCTTTAGCATCGCCGTCGGCGTCGGGGGACAGCCGGATATGTGGAGATCGACCGGGATCACCTCGGAGACGCCGCCAACGACCGCGTAGCTGCCGGCAAAACAGCCGCCATCCCGCGCGCAGTCTCCGATCGCGATCACCCATTTGGGATCGGGGGTCGCATGATAAGTGCGCGCCAGCGCGTCGCGCATGTTCTTGGTCACGGGACCCGTCACCATCAACACATCGGCGTGGCGCGGCGAGGCGACAAAGCGCAGGCCAAAACGCTCGACGTCGTAATAGGCGTTGTTGAGCGCGTGGATTTCGAGCTCGCATCCATTGCAGGAGCCGGCGTCGACTTCGCGGATCGACAGGCTGCGGCCGAGCCGCCGCCGCCCCGCGTCGCCGACGGCTGTTGCGAGTTCGGCCACCGCGGCATCGTCGAGCGACGGCGCCGGCTCGGTGAATGGTCCGCGGAACAGGCTTTCGAAAAGCAGCTTGCGCATCTAGATGTCCTGGCCCGAGTAAGAACAGTTGAACGATTTGTTGCAGAGCGGGAAATCCGCGACGATATTGTTTTCGATCGCCGCCTCGAGCAGCGGCCATTGAAACCACGAGGGATCGCGCAGGTGGCAGCGTTCGATCAGGCCGTCGCGCAGGCGAAGCCAGACCAGAATGTCGCCGCGAAATCCCTCGACGATCGCCATGCCTTCCCGCGGCTCCCCAAATTGCCCCGCATTCGCTCGCAGCGGGCCTTCGGGAAGTCGATCAAGAATCTGATCGATCAGCGAAAGCGACTGCTCGAGCTCGCGTACCCTGATCCAGACCCGCGCGTTAACGTCGCCCTCATTCAGCACCGGCACTTCAAAGCGCAAAACATCATATGGCGGATAGGCAAGGGTGCGCCGCGCGTCGAAGGCGCGGCCGGAGGCGCGGCCGACAAAACCGCCGGCGGCATATTGTCTGGCCAATGCGGGCTTCAGCACGCCGGTATCGACGGTGCGATCCTGCAGCGAAGCAGTGTTGTCGTAGAGTTCGACCAACTGCGGAAAGCGCTGGCGGATGTTTTGCAGCGTCGCGCGGATGGCCTCTCGCCCGTCATCGGTGAGGTCGCATGTCACGCCGCCGGGCACGATCACATCCCGCATCAACCGATGACCGAATGCGCGGTCGGCTGCGCGCAGCACGTTCTCGCGCAGCACGCTGCAATGCGCATGGATCAGCGTGAACGAAGCATCGTTGCAGATGGCGCCGATATCGCCGAGATGGTTTCCGAGCCGCTCCAGTTCGGCGAGCAGCGCGCGCAACCAAACCGCGCGATCCGGCACGGCAAGTTCGAGCGCCGCCTCCGCGGCTCGCGAAAACGCATAGGCGTAAGCGACCGTACTATCGCCCGATACGCGTCCGGCGAGTTGGACGGCGCGCTCGAGACTGGCGCCTGACATCAGCCCCTCGGTGCCCTTGTGGGTATATCCCAGCCGCTGTTCCAGCCGGACCACGGTCTCGCCGCTGGCGGTAAACCGGAAGTGTCCGGGCTCGATGATGCCGGCATGCACGGGACCGACCGCAATCTGGTGCAGGCTGTCGCCTTCCGCTGCCAGGAAGCGGTAGGGCGCGGGCTTCGGCAACGCGTCGATGCGATCTCCCAAAGGAAAGCGTACGCCCCAACATTTGTGATCAAGCCAGGAACGGTCATCGGGCAAGCCCTCCGCTGATAGCCCGAACAGATCCTGGGCGGTGCGCTCCAGCCGAAGCGCCGGCGGGTGATGTCTGCCAATCGACGCATAAGTGTGATCGGGGCAATCCAAGCTGACGGTCGCGATTTCTGCCGTAGCTTCATCCATGATCGCCATGTGCACCGTTGCGGGTTCGCCCCAGAGGCCGAGCAAGCCAAGACGTCCTTGTGCCAATTCGTTGGCCACAAATCTCCAAAGGTGAGCACCGACCACGGCGCGCGGCCATGGCCTGCGTTGCAGGATCTCGCGGCCCTCCAGGATGCGATCGATCAGCGATGGCATATCCCTATAAATCCCCAATTCTATCCGAGCAGGCGGGCGACATGCTGGAACCAGGCGACGAACGGCGCCGGAAGATAGATGCCTGCGATCAGAACCAGTGAGAGATGCGCGAACATCGGCACATAGGAAGCTTCAGTTGGCTTTGTGCTGCCGCGCGGCCCGCCGAACGCGACGCTGGTCAGGCGCAAGGTCAATGCGCCGAACGCCAGCAAAAGCCCGAACACCAATACGATCGCGAGCAATGGCTGGCGAGCGAAGGTCGAGCTCACGACCAGGAATTCGCTCATGAAGATGCCGAGCGGCGGCAGTCCGGCGATCGCGACGACGCCAGCCACCAGGCCCCAGCCAAGCGCCGGATGCGTCACCGTCAGGCCCCGGATTTTCGCGATCCGCTGCGTGCCCTTGACCTGCGAAATATGGCCCACCGCATAGAAGATCGCCGATTTGGTCAGGCTGTGCATCACCATGTGCAACAGCCCGGCAAAATTGGCGAGCGGCCCGCCCATGCCGAACGCGAACACGATGATGCCCATGTGCTCGATCGAGGAATAGGCGAACAGCCGTTTGATGTCGCGCCGGCGGTAGAGCATGAACGCTGCGAACACCACCGAGATCAGCCCGATCGTCACCATCAGCGGACCGGGCGCGAGCGCCCCGGGATTGGCGGCAAGCAGGATCTTGAAGCGCAGCAGCGCGTAGAGAGCGACGTTCAGCAGCAGGCCCGACAATACCGCAGATATCGGCGTCGGACCTTCGGCATGGGCGTCGGGCAGCCAGGCATGCAGCGGCGCGAGGCCGACCTTGGTGCCGTAGCCGAGAAACAGGAATATGAAGGCGACGTTGAGCAGCGCAGGGTCGAAATTCGCGGCATGCTGGATCAACAGCGTCCAGACCATACCGTCCTGGCCTTCGCCCACCACCGGACGCGCCGCCATGTAGACCAGGATCGTGCCGAACAGGGCGAATGCTATTCCGACGCTGCCGAGAATAAAATATTTCCACGCCGCCTCCAGCGCGGCGTGGGTGCGATAGATGCCGACCATCAGCACCGTGGTCAAGGTCGCTAATTCCACCGCGACCCACATCAAGCCGATATTGTTCGACACGAAAGCCAGATTCATGCCGAACATCATGGTCTGGTACATGGCGTGGTAAAAACGCAAATAGACCGGCGTCAACCGGCCGGTTTCGAGCTCGTGGGCGATATAGCTCGCGCTGAAGATGCTGGTGGTAAAACCCACAAAAGTGTTGAGCACGATGAAGACGACGTTGAGATCGTCGACCAGCACATATGGCCCCGGCTGCGGACGTTCGATAACAAATAACGAGAGCGCGGCGAGAAATGTCGCGAAGCTCGCGACCACGTTCAACCGCGCGGTCAGCCGGTAGCCCGGCAGCGCGGCGAGCAACGCCGCCGAGCCGATCGGAATCAACAGCACGGCCGCCACCGGTTCGAAGGAGGGCACGCTCATCGCCACTCGCCCCGAAAATCGTCGAGCGCGGACACGTCGACCGAATCGAAGCGTTCGCGGATCCGGAACAGGAAGATGCCGATCACGATGAACGCGATCAGGATCGAGAAGGCCACGCTGATCTCGACCACCAGCGGCATGCCCTTGGCGCCGGTCGCCGCCAGCACCAGGCCATTTTCGAGCGACATGAAGCCGACGACCTGGCTGACGGCATTGCGGCGCGTTACCATGACCAGAAGGCCGAGCAGCACGACCGACAGGGCGAAGGCGAGATCTTCGCGCGCTAAGGGATCGGCTTCGGCGGTGACCCGCAACATCAGCACCAAAGAGAGGGCGACCAGTGCCATCCCGGCCAGCATGGTCGGGCCGATCCCCACCACCGACTCGATATCACGATGAATGCCGAGCCGCTTGACGATGCGATGCAGTGCTACGGGAATGACGATCGCCTTGAACACCAGCGCGATGGCCGCGGTGATATAGAGATGCGGCGCGTTCTGGACAAAGGCTTGCCAGGCGACCGAAAGGGCAAGCACCAGCGCATGCAGCGCAAACACATTGAGCAGCGAATAAAGCCGGTCCTGGTACAGCATCATGAAGCTGATCAGCACCAGCCCGCCGGCCAGCGTATGCGAGACGTCGAAGGAGAGGCTGTGCAGCTGCATCAGAAACTCCTCGACACGAACAGCAACAGCGTGCCGAGCAAACCGAGCATCAGCGCCGCACCGAGAAATTGTGGAACGCGAAAAACCCGCATTTTCGTCGTGGCGGTCTCGAACAGCGCAAGGAAGAAGCCCGCAGCCGCAAGCTTGACGAGGTAGGCGACGGCGCCGATGGCGTACGAGAAGGTTCCGGTACCGAAGACAGCTATCTTCCAGGGCAGGAACACGCAGGCGATCAGCGAGACGTAGAGCAAGAGCTTGAGAAACGCGCCGAATTCGATCATCGCGAGGTGCCGTCCCGAATATTCGAGCACCATCGCCTCGTGCACCATGGTGAGCTCCAGGTGCGTGGCGGGATTATCGACGGGAATTCGCGCGTTCTCCGCGAGCGCCACCATGATGAGCGCGATCATCGCCATTCCCAGCGAAACCCGCAGACCGACGTAGGACGAGGCCATGTGATTTGCGACCGTCGAGAGTTGGGTCGAGCCGGCGACCAGCGCCATGCAAAAGACAAACAGCAGCATCGCCGGCTCGGCAAGCGCAGCGATCATGACTTCGCGGCTGGCGCCGATGCCGCCAAAACTGGTGCCGACATCCATCCCGGCGAGCGCCAGGAAGAAACGCGCACTTCCGAGCAGCGCGACGATGGCGATCAGGTCCGCCGTCCAGTTGAACAACAGGCCCGTCGCAAAAGTCGGGACCAGGGCGGCGGCCACCCAGATCGCGGCAAAAGTTATGTAGGGCGTGACGCGGAACAGCCATGAGGCGTTCTCCGCCAGGACCACCTCCTTGCGCAGCAGCCGCAGCAGGTCGCGATAGGGTTGAAAAACCGAAGCGCCCTGGCGACGCACCAGCCGCGCCTTGATCTTGCGCACGAAACCGGTCAAGAGCGGGGCGAGCAGCAGCACCAGCAGCATCTGCACGCCCTGCACCAGAATGTCCGAGATCAGGACCATATCGCGAGCACCAGCAGCAGCGTGACGAGGGTGGCGAAAACCAGGCTGAGATAACGGCGGATGGTCAGGAACTGCAGGCGATTGAGGGAATCGGAAGCGACGCTGATCGCATGTGCGATCGGCGCGTACATTCCCTCCCAGATCAGGTCATGCAATTCGATGCGAAGCCGCGCCGGCCTGATATCTCCGGGGGGCGGCATCTCGACATGGTCGCGTGCGTGGAACACCAGCGTGCCGAACACGCGGCGGATCGGCTGCGCAAAACTTCCGGCCGAATACTGCGCCGCGGGGGTGGGATCGGAAAAGCCGCAGCCCCAGGCCGGGGCGCGTCGCAGCGCGCGCGAGGCGAAGCGATGGATGACCGATGCCGCCATCGTTGCGGAAAACGCGATGAACAACATCACCAGCAATCCATTGTATGAACTGCGGCTCTCCGCGATCGGTACGATCGAAAGCCAGGGCTCGTTGGCCTGGATCGGCATGCGGCCGCCGAGGATCTCGAGCGTGATCGGCGAAAGTGCGTCGATCACCGGTCCCGGCAGGATTCCGGCGAGGAGACAAAGTGCTGATAGGATGAACATGGCGGAAAGCGAGTATCGATCGACTTCGTGTGCGGCTTCCGCCGCGGGGCTGCGCGGTCGCCCGAGAAAGCTGACGCCGAACGCCTTGACAAAGCAGGCGGCTACCAAGGCCGCCGCCAGAGCCAGCATGGCGCCCACCGCGGGCACCATGATCTTCAGGGCCCATTGCGGTAATTCCGGGCTCTGCAAAACCGCCTGAAAAATCAGCCACTCGGAGACGAAGCCGTTGAAGGGCGGAAGCGCGGAGATGGCGACGCAGCCGACCAGGACAACAAAGCTCGTGAATGGCATGCGGTGAATCAGGCCGCCGAGTTTTTCCATATCCCGCTCGCCCGTCGACATCAGGACGGCGCCGGCCCCGAAAAACAGCAAGCTCTTGAAGAACGAATGGTTGAGCACATGAAGCAGCGCCGCCGCGAAGGCGAGCGCTGCCGCTAGCTTCAGGCCGTTGGCCCAAAACGCCAGCGCAAGGCCGAGGCTGACGAAGATGATGCCGACGTTTTCGATCGTACTGTAGGCCAACAGGCGTTTCAGATCCTTTTCCATCATGGCATACAGGATCCCCATCACCGCGGTGATGCTGCCAAGGAACAGCACGATCACACTCGCCGACCAGCTCGGTGGTCCCAACAGATCGAATACGACGCGGACAAAACCGTAGATCGCGACCTTGGTCATGACGCCGCTCATCAGCGCCGAAACATGACTGGGAGCCGCGGGATGCGCGAGCGGCAGCCAGACATGCAACGGCACCAGGCCAGCCTTCGAACCGGCTCCGAGCAGCATCAGGATCAACACCAGGGTGGCGACATACGGCGTATGTTGCGCCGCGCGGATGGTGGCAAATCCGTAATCTCCCGCCGGTCCTGCCAATAGGCCGAAGGCCAGCAGCAGCGCAAGCGTCCCAAAACTCGCCATCACGAGATAAACGAAACCGGCCCTGGCATTGCCGGCCTCGCGGTGATGCGCCATGACCAGCGCCCAGGACACAAGCGACATGAATTCCCAACACAACAGATAAGAGAACGCGTCATCGGCCAGCACCACGAGATTCATGCCGGCGAGAAAGGCGGGAAAGAACGGCAGCACGCGCTGCGGCGCCTCCTCGTGATGGCCGTAGCCGAGACCGTAAAGGCTCGCCGCGGCGCCTCCGAGATTGACGACGATGAGGAAGAACGAGGCCAGCGCGTCCTGCCGGAAATGGGCGCCAAGCCACGGCAGTCCGATCGGCAAGACGAGGGAGGAGGCGTTTTGCGTGCCGTCGAGCAGCCAGCGCAGGGAAGAGAGCAATGCGACCACGCAGATCGCCAGCGTGGCGCTGTAGATCACGTTTGTGGCACGCTTCGAGCGGCTCATGGCTATCGCGAGGACCGCGATGCCCAATAATCCTGCGATGCACGACATTTGCAAGATGACGGCAGAAGTGATGACGACAGAAGTGACGACGGCAGAATTAGCGAGCGCAGCCGTCATGAGCGCGCC
>Ga0209648_10002788_pt1 | contig 14556 bp, 10 predicted proteins | sample GraSoi2013_115cm_FD_185830 | JGI IMG/M metagenome (GOLD analysis project Ga0209648, IMG submission 185830) | Grasslands soil microbial communities from the Angelo Coastal Reserve, California, USA - Sample 9_17_2013_115cm (SPAdes) (version 2) | ecosystem: Environmental > Terrestrial > Soil >...
GTGCCGGGCTGCCCTGGATCCCAGGTTCGACCGCGCCCTCGGCCGCTGGTGTCCGTCGACGACCTCGTACCCACACCGCCGGCCGAGGGCGCGGTCGAACCTGGGATCCAGGGCAGCCCGGCACCGCGGCAGGCGCGCCAGCCGGTGCTTGTCGGGTACGGGGTCAAGCTCGGCAGCACCACGCGCAGGCCGCGCAAGACGGCTGCCGCGCAATCCGCGGCCGAGGCGGCGCCCGCCACCGGCGCGGGCGGGGGTGCGGCCCGGGTGGCCGTGCTCGCGAAGCCGCCGGTGCGCAGGCTGGCCAGGGAACTCGGCGTCGATCTGGCCGGCGTCGCCGGCACCGGCCCACGCGGTTCCATCACCCGCGCGGACGTGCAAGAAGCCGCCGGGGCGGCGCCGGCCGGGCCCGGCCTGGGTGCAGCAGGCGAAGCCGCCGCCGCCGCTGGCGCGGCCGCCACGGACGCGGCCGCCACGGACGCGGCGGGGCCGCGCGAGGAGCGGATCGCGGTCCGCGGCGTGCGCAAGCACACGGCGGCCGCGGTGGTGGCGAGCGCGTTCACCGCCCCGCACGTCACCGAGTTCCTGCAGATCGACATGACCGCGACCATGGAGGCGGTGCGCCGGGTCCGCGAGCTTCCCGAGTTCGCGGGGGTGAAGGTGTCACCGCTGCTGTTCGTGGCGAAGGCCCTGCTGCTCGCCGTCGCGCGCAATCCCATGATCAATTCTTCCTGGGACGACGCGGCGCAGGAGATCGTGGTCAAGCGCTACGTGAATCTCGGCATCGCGGCGGCCACCGATCGCGGCCTCATCGTGCCGAACATCAAGGACGCGCAGACGCTGCCGCTGCCCGCGCTCGCCCGCGCCCTGAACGGGCTCGCCGAGACCGCCCGCGCCGGCCAGACCACTCCGGCGGACCTGGCGGGCGGCACGATCACGATTACCAACGTCGGGATCTTCGGGGTGGATTCCGGCACCCCGATCCTCACCCCCGGCGAGGCAGCAATCTTGGCCTTCGGCCAGGTCAAAGACATGCCGTGGGTGCACGAAGGCGAACTCGCGGTGCGCAAGGTCGGCACGCTCGCGCTTTCCTTCGATCACCGGATCGTGGACGGCGATCTCGGCTCGGCCTTCCTGAGCGACGTGGGCGCGATGCTCGAGGACCCGCTCCGGATGCTCGCCTGGGGCTGAGGCGCGGTGACCGCGCCGCGGGTATCGTGCGGAACACGGGAACCGATACCGGCGGCAGGGAGCTGACCGTGGCCAATCAGCTGGGAGCCGGGGGCTCCGGCGGATCCGCTTCGCCCGACCGCGCCGAGGTGATGCTGGCCGAGGCGCGTAAGGCGTTCTTCGTCATGGTCGCCTTCATCGCGCTCATCTGGGCCTTGCAGATAGCGAACTGGGCCGACCATTACGGGTTCGACGCCAGCTACGGCATCATCCCGCGCGACGTGCTCAGGCTGCCGGACATCTTCCTCGCACCGTTCCTGCACTTTTCCTGGGGTCACATCGAAGCCAACTCGGGCCCGCTGTTCGTCTTCGGTTTCCTCGCCGCGTACCGGGGCGTGTGGAAGTTCGCGGGTGTGACCGTGCTCGTCATCGTCACCAGCGGCCTGGCGGCCTGGTTTTTCCAGAGCCAGAACACCGTCGGCGTCGGCGCGAGCGGCCTCGTCTTCGGCTACTTCGGGTACGTCCTGGCCCGCGGGCTCATCGACCGCAACCTCATCGATGCTCTCGTCGCGATCGTCATGGGACTGTCGTTCGCGTACCTGCTGACGGTCGCGGTTCCCGGCACGCCGAATGTCAGCTGGCTCGCCCACCTCGGCGGGCTCATCGGCGGCCTGGCCGCGGGCTGGATATTCCGCACCCGCAGGGCCAAGGCCGGGCCGAAGCCGAAGCGCGCGGCCGACGCAGGCGCAGGCAAGGGCGTAGGCACCGGCGGCGGGACCCGGCCGCTGCCCGTCGCCGCGGACAACCCGCGGGCCGACCTGCACAAGGAACTCGGCGAACTCGGGCTGTAGCGAGACCACCCGTAGCGAGACCACCCGTAGCGAGACCACCGGCGCGCGGGCCGACCGGCCCGCGGCAGAACAGGAGACCGGTCCATGTTCCGTCACGTCGTGCTGTTCACCTGGACGCCCGACGCCACCGAGGCGCAGCGGCAGACGGTCGCCGATGAGCTGCGCAAGCTTCCCGGCCTGATCCCCGAACTCCGCGGGTACGCGGTGGGCCCGGACGCCGGGATCACCGAGGGCAACTACGACTTCGCTGTCGTGGCCGACTTCGACGACCCGGCCGGGTACGCCGTCTACCGTGATCACCCCACCCACAGGGCCGTCGCGGACAAGCACATCGCGCCCATCGCCGCCGCGCGCGCCCGGGTCCAGTACGTGACCGGTCCCTGACCCGCCGCGCGAGCCGGAGGTGCTGCCTGCCCGGAGGGCGACCCCCCGGAACCCCCGCTGTACCTGCCGGCGCCACCCTGCGCAGCCGTCATCGGGTATGGCGGGTCAGAACGCATCTTCTGGCAGCTCCATCAGGTCGAGGGTGGTCTCCTCGGTGATCTGCCGTTCTGCCGCGAGCCTGGGCAGCACGGTCGCCGCGAAGAACTGCGCGGCGGCGATCTTCCCCGCGTAGAAGGCGCGGTCGCGCGCCGTCAGCGCCTCGGCGGAGCCGCCGGGCGCCGGATCGCCGGGCCCGTCGAGGCGGGCCAGGGCGATCTCCGCCTGCCGGCCGAGCAGCCATCCGATGATCAGGTCGCCGAGCGCCATCAGCAGGCGGGTGGCGTTGAGGCCCGCGCGGTAGATCTCGGCGGGCCGCTCGGTCGAGCCGGCCAGGAAGCCGCCCATCGCGGTGACCATCGCCTCGACGTCGCCCGCGGCGCGGGCCAGCGCGGCACGCTCGGCCTTCAGCCGCCCGTTGCCCGCTTCACCGGCCGCGAACTCCCTGATCTGGCCGATCAGGTAGCCGAGGGCGTCGCCGTTGTCCCGGACGATCTTCCTGAAGAACAGGTCCATGGCCTGGACCCCGGTGGTGCCCTCGTACAGGCTGTCGATCTTCGCGTCCCTGAGGTACTGCTCGATCGGGTAATCCTGCAGGAAGCCGGAACCGCCGAGCGTCTGCAGGGCCACGCTCAGCAGCTCGTACGACCGCTCCGAGCCGACACCCTTCACGATCGGCAGCAGCAGGTCGTTCACCCGCGCGGCGCGCTCGGCCGGGTCGCCGCCGGGCGCGGCCGCCGTGACCTGCGCGGCATCCTGGAACGTCGCCGTGCAGAGGACCAGGGCGCGCAGGCCCTCCGTGTACGCCTTCTGCAGCATGAGCATGCGGCGCACGTCCGGATGATGGGTGAGCGTGACCCGCGGCGCGGTCTTGTCGGTCATCTGGGTCAGGTCGGCGCCCTGCACCCGGTTGCGCGCGTACTCGAGCGCGTTCAGGTAGCCGGTGGAGAGCGCGGCGATGGACTTGGTCCCGACCATCATCCGGGCGTACTCGATGATCCTGAACATCTGCCTGATGCCGTCGTGCACCCCACCCACCAGGGTGCCGACCGCGGGGTGGCCGGCGCCGAAGGTGAGTTCGCACGTGGTCGAGGCCTTCAGCCCCATCTTGTGCTCGATGTTCGTGGCGTAGACGCCGTTGCGTGCGCCGAGCGAGCCGCCGGTGTTGACCAGGAACTTGGGCACGAGGAACATCGACAGTCCCCTCGTGCCCGGGCCGGCGCCGCCGGGGCGGGCGAGCACGAGATGGAAGATGTTTTCCGTCATGTCGTGCTCGGCGCTGGTGATGAACCGCTTGACGCCCTCGATGTGCCATGTCCCGTCCGGCTGCGCCGCCGCCCTGGTGCGGCCCGCACCCACATCCGAGCCCGCGCCAGGCTCGGTCAGCACCATGGTCGCGCCCCACTTGCGCTCGATCGCGCGTTCCGCGAAACGCTTCTGCTCCTGCGTGCCGAGCTGCCAGAGCACCGCCGCGAACAGCGGGCCGCCCGAGAACATCCACACGGCCGGGTTGGCGCCCAGCACGAGCTCGGCGACCGCCCAGCCGAGCGAGCGCGGTGCACCGGTGCCGCCGAGCTCGGCCGGCAGTTCCAGCCGGAACCACTCGGCGTCCATGAACGTCTGGAACGACCGCCTGATCGCGTCGGGCATCGTGACGCTGCCGGTGGCCGGATCGAAGACGGGCGGGTTGCGGTCGCCTGCCGCGAAGGAATCGGCCAGCGGCCCCGTGGCGAGCCTGTTCACCTCGTCGAGAATGTTCCGCGCGGTCTCCTCGTCCAGCTCGGGAAACGGGTCCGCGCCGAGGATGTCCTGGCGGCGGAACACCTCGAACAGGTTGAACTCGATGTCGCGGAGGTTGCTCCGGTAATGCCCCATGGATGCTCCGGTGTCCTCAGTTACCTACTGGTCAGTAACAAAGCATCATCTTACCCTGTGCAACTGGTGCGGTGGTCGAGGACCGGGTGGCCGAGGACAGGTGCCGGCTCAGCTGCGACCGCGGCTCACGCAAGGATGTTGACCGCGCGCGCGACCACGAGCACCACCAGGGCGAGCGAAACCGCCGACTGCACGAGCATGGTCATCTTGGCCCAGCGGACCAGGGGCATCACATCGGTCGGGCTGAACGCGGTCGCGTTGGTGAACGACAGATAGAGGTAGTCGAGGAACCACGGCTCCCAATCCGGCGGCGCGAGCTGGGGCGAGGCCATCTGCGGGAACATCAGGTCCGGATAGCGCGCGAGCCCCTGGGCCCGGTTCACCGGACCGCCGCGGTCGAACTCCCAGTACCACAGCGCGAAGGCGATCACGTTGGTCAGCCAGATCGCCGCTCCCGAGGTGAGCAGCGGCACCGCGTGCTTGGTGATCCCATTCAGGATCTCCCTGATGAGCAGGACGGCGGAGGCCGCGTTCGCGAACGTGATCAGCAATGTGAGCACGATGCTGGCCACCGCTATGACCTGCGTCCGCCGCTCGATCCGCACCGGGTTGGCGACGATCAGGCCGACCAGCAGGGCCCCCTCGAGCGACGGCAGCAGCCAGATGGGGATGGGGTGCAGCACCAGGCGTCCGGGGAGCACCAGTTGCAGCACGATGGCCACGACGATCGTCAGCGTCACCGGCCAGCGCTTCTCGCCAGGCGTCCGGCGCAGCCACGCGGGTACACGGACGCTTTCCGCGCGGTGCACCGCCGACTGCTCCGCCCGGCGGAGCATTCCTGCCCACGTCCTGGCGCCCCTCGGGACGGATCCGGGCGCCATGGGCATCGCGGCGTCGGCGAGGTCCGCCGGGATGTAGGGGTAGTCCTCCACGTCCGGCGGCTCCGGCGGCTCCGGCGGCTCCGCGTCGCCGCGGTGGCGGCCGGGCGGGTGAGCTGCGCCTGCCCGATCACCGGAGGCCGGGGTGTCCGGCTCGCCGGCCAGGGGATCACGCCCGGGCGGGCCGGCCGCGCCCGGGGTGCCTGGGTCCGTCATCCCCCCATTGTCACCGCCGCCCAGGCGCCGCGCAGCCGACCGCGGAGTTGTCGGCCAGGCGCTATGGGTGCAGCGTGAGGCCCTTGAAAACCTTGTCGACCACGTTGCGGGGCCCGTGTACGGCGAGGCCGGCCAGGCCACACCGCTCGAACGAGACGAGCGCCTCGCCGCGGCGGTCGCCGGGCTGGTCCGCCGGGCCGCCGCGCCACCGCCTGATCGCGGCGGCCGGAGACGTCCACCCACCACGGGATCGTTCTAGAGTGTCCGCATCGGGGTTGGGCACTCGCCAGCGCGATCGAGGTGGATCATGGCGCTCGGACTGACCGCAGAACACCAGGCGCTGGCCGGAGCCGTCCGTGGCTGGGCCGAGCGGCGCTGCCCGGCCGAGGTCGTCCGGGCCGCCGCCGACGGCGCCGACAGCGGCGCCGCAACCTACCGCGCGTCGCTGGCGCCGGGCCTGGCCGGTCAAGGGGTGCTCGGCCTGCACATTGCGGAGGAGCACGGAGGCCAGGGTTTCGGCCTGCCCGAGCTCACCGTCGCGCTGGAGGAGCTTGGCCGCGCCCTGGTCCCCGGCGCCTTCCTGCCCACCGTCTTCGCCAGCGCGGTGCTCAGCGCCGCGGACGCGCCCGGCAAGCTGCTGGCCGGCCTGGCCGACGGGTCACGCACGGGCGCGGTCGCGCTCGCCGCCGGGCTCACCGGCCGCGCGAACGGGCACGGCGGCCTGGTCATCGACGGCCGGTGCAGGCCCGTGCTCGGCGCCTCAATGGCTGACCTGCTGATCCTTCCGGTGCGGACCGAGGCCGGCGAGCTGTGGGCGGCCGCCGACACCACCACGTTCGACATCAGCGAGCTTGACAGCCTCGACCTGACCCGGCCGGTGGCCAGGGTCGCCGCGTCCGGCGTCAGCCTGCCCGCCGGCCGGGTCCTCACCGGCATCGACCGGGCCGCCGTGGCCAGCCTCGCGGCCAGCCTGTTCGGCGCCGAGGCGTGCGGCATCACGGACTGGTCCGTGCACACCGCCGCGGAATACGCCACGGAGCGCCGGCAGTTCGGGCGGCCGATCGGCCAGTTCCAGGGGGTCAAGCACCGGTGCGCGAGGATGCTCGCCGCGGCGGAGCAGGCCGCGGCAGCCGTTTGGGATGCTGCCCGTGCGCACGACGACGATGGCGCCACCGCCGCGCAGCGGGAGCTTGCCGCGGCCGTCGCGGGGGTCATCGCGCTCGACGCGGCCGTGTCGTGCGCGCACGACGCCATCCAGGTGCTCGGCGGGATCGGCTACACCTGGGACCACCAGGCACATCTGTACTACCGGCGCGCGCTTTCGCTGCGGGCGCTGCTCGGGCCCTCGGGCTGGTGGGCGGAGCGCGCCGCCGAACTCGCGGCTGGCGGCACCAGGCGGACCCTGGTGGTGGACCTGGCGGAGGAGGCGCCGCAGGCGCGCGGCCAGATCCGCGCGGAACTGCGCGCTATCGCCGCGCTCGACCGCGCGGAACACCCGCGGCGGCTGGCGTCGGGCGGCTGGGTGATGCCTCATCTGCCCCGTCCGTGGGGGCGCGGCGCCGGGCCCGCCGAACAGGTGATCGTCGCGCAGGAGATGAAGGCGGCGGGACTCCGCCAACCGCAGCTCGCCATCGGCGCCTGGGTGGTACCCGCGCTCGTCCAGTACGGCACGCCGCGACAGCAGGAGCGTTTCCTGCCGGGGACCCTGCGCGGTGAGCTCGTCTGGTGCCAGCTGTTCAGCGAGCCAGACGCCGGCTCGGACCTGGCCGGGCTGACCACCAGGGCCGAACCTGCCGAAGGTGGCTGGCGGATCACCGGCCAGAAGATCTGGACATCGCTGGCCAGGGAGGCAGACTGGGCCATCTGCATCGCGCGGACCGATCAGGCCGCGCCCAAGCACGACGGCATCAGCTATTTCCTCGTTGACATGGCGTCACCGGGCGTGGAGGTCCGCCCGCTGCGCGAGATGACCGGCGACGCCATCTTCAACCAGGTCTTCCTCGACGGCGTGTTCGTGCCCGCCGACCGCGTGGTCGGTGCGGTCAACGAGGGCTGGCAGGTCGCCAGGACGACCCTGGCCAACGAGCGGGTGGCACTGTCCTCGAGCTGGGGATACGGATCGGGAGTCACCGAACTGCTCGCCCTCGCGGCCGCGCGGGGCGGCGCGGACGGAGCTGACCCGCGGCAGATTGGCCGCTTCGTCTGCGAAGGCCACGCGCTTGATCTGCTTGGCCTGCGCGTCACGCTCAAGCAGCTGTCCGGCACGGATCCGGGCGCCACGTCAAGCGTCCGCAAGGTGCTCGGCATGCAGCACGCGCAGCGGATCGCCGACTTCTGCCTGGCCGCACTCGGGCCGGAGGGCGCACTCGGCGCCAGCCAGCCAGACGCGGTGTGGCGGCCGGACGGCACACCGGACATCACCGGTCCCGCCGCTGGCGCCTACTGGTCCCGCCAGGTCCTGTTCACCCGCGCGCTGACGATCGGCGGCGGCACCACGGACATCCAGCTCAACATCATCGCCGAGCGGCTGCTCGGGCTCCCCCGCGATCCCGAGCCTGGCGCGTAGGCGCCGTCGCGGCGAGCCGCTGCCGCCGGCAAATCCGCCGCCGCGACCCGAAACCGCCACCGGGGGGCGCTTCCAGGCTGAACACCGACCCGGCCGGTAGCCTGACGGCAAAGGGGGTGTCGATGCCAGACGGTGACCGCCACGAGCGATCCTCCGGCGCCCGCGGGCCGGGTTACCGAGGCGACGACATGCCCGCACCGCGGCCGGGACATTATCCGCCGCCCGCCGTTCCGCCGCGCCCGCCGCGCCGCCGCGGCATGCCCTCACCGGCGCAGCAGCGGCTGATGGCCAGGATCGCGTCCGGGCGGAGGGCCCGCAGGCAGCGGACGCTGCTCATCGCGTGCGGCCTGATCTCCACCCTGGTGCTCGTCGTTTCCGGCGGCGCGTGGGCGCTCACCGGCTACGTCAACGGCAACGTCGGCAGGGTCAACGCGGGCACCGCGGGCACGCCGCCGAGCGGACCGCTGAACATCCTGCTCGCGGGGGTGGACCGCCGCTCCGGCCTGACCCCGGCGCAGGAGGCCCAGCTGCACGTCGGGCACGTCGTCAGCTTCAACTCGGACACCATGATGCTGATCCACCTGTCCGGTGATCACACCAAGGTGACCGTAGTGAGCCTTCCGCGTGACACGTGGCTCGCCATCCCTGGCCACGGCATGAACAAGATCAACGCCGCGTACGGGCTCGGCGGGCCGCGGCTGATGGTGCGGACGGTCGAGCAGGCGACCGGCGTGACGATCAACGACTACATCGAGGTCAACTTCCTCGGGTTCGTGCGCGTGATCGACGCCCTCGGCGGGGTCGATATCTGCCTGCCGCAGGCGCTGGCCGACTCCTACAGCGGGCTGCACCTGTCGGCCGGCAAGCACCACGTGGACGGCATCACGGCACTCAAGTACGCGCGCGACAGGCACTCGTTCGCCACCGAGGATCTGGCCAGGATCGACAACCAGCAGCGTCTGCTCGCCTCGCTGCTCAACGAGGCGATCAGCGGCGGCACGCTGGCCAACCCGCTGCGGCTGTCCAGATTCCTGAGCGCCGCGCTCGCCGCGGTCAGAGTCGACAACGGCCTCAACGTGGCCGCTCTCGCGGACCAGATGCGGGGTATCTCCACCAGCAAGGTGGCGTTCACGACCGTGCCCATCGCCGACGCCAACTTCACGGCGCCCGACGGCCAGTCCGCGGTCCAGTGGGACACGGCCGCGGCGGGCCGGCTGTTCGGCGCGATCAGCAGCGACACCCCCGTCTTCACGCCGCCGGCCAAGAAGCCGGCCAAGCGCAAGCCGGTGGTGGTGGACGTCTACAACGGCACCCTGATCGGCGGCCTGTCCGCGGCCACCGGCGCGCAGCTCACCCAGCTCGGCTTCCACGTGAGCGCCGGCCTGACGTGGCCGCGGCAGGATGTCAGCCGGACGGTGATCTACTATCCGCCGGGTCAGCTGGCGACCGCGCGCCAGGTCCACGCGGTCCTGCCGGGCGCGTCGCTGCGTCAGCGGTCAGGGCCGCAGGCGATCAGGGTGGTGCTCGGGGTGAACGGCTACCAGTTCGTCGCGCCGTCGTCCGCGAGCCCGTCAGGTCCCAGCCAGTTCAACGCGAAGACGGCCGCTCAGAACGCGTGCCGGTGACGGCTTGCCGGTCACGAGCAGTTCGCCCGCGCCGCGGAAGCGGTCACGTGATAGAAGTCGCCTGGATAGGCCGGCGCATCGGTGAGCTGTATCCGCGAACTGGCCATAGCCAGCCACTCGTCCTCCGGCGTCACGTCGAGCCAGGGATCCTGGGACCTGGCGAGTCGCGCCGCGGCGCGTTCGGCCTCGGCCCCGAGCCGCTCCTGCAGTATGTGCCACCGCCGCGCCCATTCGTCTTCGTCGCCTTGGCAGGCGCGCACGAAAGCCAGCGTGATCGGGAACGACGGCACGATGCGCCCGCTCACCGCCGCGGCCAGCTCGGGCGCCGCCTCGTCCGACCGGCGCGCGAGCTCTTCGAACGAGGGGTTGCCCGCGGCCTGGCGTAACGCCTGCAAGCCGACGGCGAACTCGGCCAGCGAACCCGGCGCCGGGTCGGGCGGCTCCGGCAAGCGTCCCATCACGCGACCTTCCGGAAGAAATCCCGAGGAGTCAAGGCCATCAAATCCCGGCCCGGGCGGCCGCCACAACCCACCGGCGCGACACACCCATCACACAGGGGGTGGTACGAATGACGCCATGACAGCGGACACGGCGGACGCGGCCGACCCAGCGGGCGATGCTGCCGTCAGGGACGAAGCGGAGCGGTGCCTCCGCGCGCTCGCCGGTGCGCAGGCGCGGCTTCGCGACGATCAGTGGACCGCGATCCGTGCCCTGGTCACCGAGCGCCGTCGCGCGCTCGTCGTACAGCGCACCGGCTGGGGAAAGTCGGCCGTCTACTTCGTCTCGACCGCGCTGCTGAGGGCGCGCGGCGCCGGGCCCACGGTCATCGTCTCCCCACTGCTCGCGCTGATGCGTAACCAGATCGCGGCCGCGCAGCGGGCCGGCATCCACGCCCGCACGATCAATTCGGCCAACCCGGAGGATTGGGACGAGATCTACGCCGAAATCGGCTCCGGCGCGACCGACGTCCTGCTCGTCAGCCCCGAGCGGCTCAACAACCCGGACTTCCGCGACCTCGTGCTGCCGAAGCTGACCGCCTCCGCCGGGCTGATCGTCATCGACGAGGCACACTGCATCTCCGATTGGGGTCACGACTTCAGGCCCGACTACCGGCGGCTGCGCACGGTCGTCGCCGACCTGCCGCCCGGCGTGCCGGTACTTGCCACCACCGCCACGGCGAACGCCCGCGTCACCCGCGACGTCGCCGAGCAGCTGAGCTCGGGCTGGCGCGGGGCGGGCGAGCCACCCGCCACGCTGGTGCTGCGCGGACCGCTCGACCGGGAGAGCCTGCATCTGGCGGTGGTGCGCCTGCCCGCGCCCGCGGCGCGGCTGGCGTGGCTCGCCGACCACCTCGGTGACCTGCCAGGCTCGGGAATCGTCTATACCCTCACCGTCGCCGCGGCGAACGACATCGCCGGGTTCCTGCGCGCGCAGGGCCACGCCGCCGCTGCTTACACGGGGCAGACCGACGGAGCCGAACGGCTACGCGTGGAGGACGACCTCCTGGACGGCAGGCTCAAGGCGGTCGTGGCGACGAGCGCGCTCGGCATGGGGTTCGACAAGCCTGACCTCGGTTTCATCGTCCACCTCGGCGCGCCGCAGTCACCGGTCGCCTACTACCAGCAGATCGGCCGGGCCGGGCGTGCCGTGGCGCGGGCCGACGTGATCCTGCTCCCAGCCGCCGAGGACCGCGACATCTGGGCCTACTTCGCGAGCCTGGCATTCCCGCCCGAACGTGTCGTGCGCGCCACGCTCGGCGCGCTGGCCAGCGCGAATGGCCCCCAATCGCTCGCGGCTCTCGAGACGAGCGTGGATCTCACGCGCAGCCGTTTGGAAATGATGCTGAAGGTGCTCGACGTGGACGGCGCGGTGCGGCGGGTGCGGGGCGGCTGGGAGGCGACCGGGCAGCCATGGGTCTACGACGCCGAGCGCTACACCCGCGTCGCCGCGGAACGCTCGCGCGAACAGGAAGCGATGCTCGCGTACGCGGCCACCGCGACCTGCCGGATGGAGTACCTGCGCCGCGAACTCGACGATCCGCACGCGGCGCCGTGCGGCCGGTGTGACAACTGCACCGGGCGCGCCCAGAACGCCGAGATAAGCGCGGCGGCGGCCACCGCCGCGCAGACGCGGCTGCAGCGCCCTGGCGTCGAGGTCGCGCCGCGCCGGATGTGGCCGGGCGGGATGAAACCGCTCGGTGTCGCCGTCTCCGGGCGCATCCCGGCCGAGGCCGGGGCGGAGACCGGCCGGGCCGTCGGCCGGCTGACCGACATCGGCTGGGGGAGCAGGCTGCGGCGGATGCTGGCCGACGGCGCACCGGACGAGCCGTTGCCCGGCGAGCTGTTCGGCGCGGTGGTGGCGGTGCTCGCCGCCTGGGACTGGCCGCAGCGCCCGGCCGGGGTCGTGGTGCTGCCTTCGCGCACGCGCCCGCGGCTCATCACCGCGCTTGGCGAGCAGATCGCGCGGACGGGCCGCCTCCCGTATCTGGGCGCGCTCGGCTACGCGGGGGACGGCCCGGCCGGGCGCCAGCACAACAGCGCGCAGCGGCTGCGTGCGCTGTGGCACGCGATGACGGTCCCGGGACCGCTGCGCGCGTCGATGGCGCAGCTCGACGGCCCCGTGCTCGCGGTGGATGACCGGATCGAGACGGGCTGGACGATGACGGTGGCCGCGAAACTGCTGCGCGAAGCGGGCGCGCCCGCGGTCCTGCCGTTCGCCCTCGCCGTCACGACATAGCCGCCGTCGACGTCACGGCGTGGCAATGTGCCGCGGGCCGCGTTCGCTGCCCATCGGCGCCGCGGATCGGATGTGTCATAGCCCACGCGATCCGCGGCGCCGGTGCGAATGGGCGTCACCCGGGGGCCGTTGCTCATCTCACGGCCCCCGGTATCCATCATGTCGGGCTCGGGTGTCAGCCGCCGAGCACGGGGGAAACGGGCACGCACACCGGCGGAGTCGCGTGCGCGGGATCGAGCGCATTCAGCACGTCGTGCAGCGCCACCGGGTCGTAGATGATGCCCAGGTGGTCGGTGAGGTCGAGAACGCACTGGTTCTGCAGGGTGATGTTGGTGACATCGGGGCCGCTGAGGAACGCTGACGAGTACGGCGTCACGACCTCGTCGTAGCGGGTCTCGATGACCGTGTAGGCGACTCCCGGGACGGTGTCTCCGCCGGCGTTCAGGCGAGTGAGGAACGCGGACCCGGCGGACTGTTCGGTGCAGGCCGCGCAGAGTGAGGTCAGGAAGGACGAACCACCGGGGAAAGCCTGCAGCAGGCCGAGCAGGCCGTCCAGGTTCGTGCCATGGTTGGACGGCGCGAGCCCGACCAGGACGTTGACCTTGCTCGCACCGCCGAGGAACTTGAGGTAGTAACGCGGCATCATGCCGCCCTGCGAGTGGCCGACGATGTCCACCTTGCTCGCGCCGGTGGCCGAAATGACCTGGTCGACGAAGGCAGCGAACTGGGCGGCCGAAGCGGCGATCTCCTCGTATCCCTGCAGCGGGTTGCCCGCCGAGCCGCCGTAGTTGAGCGCGAAGACGCAGTAGCCCGCGTTCTTGAGCAGCGGGGACAGCGCTTGCCAGCTATCGGTCATGTTCCCGAACGTGCCGTGCACGAGCACGACCGGGTAGGGGTGCGCGGCGGCCGGCTGGCAGGAGAAGTCGTTGGCGCCGGGTGGGGCGGATCCCGGGCTGGAAAGCTCGGCCGTGATGCCAGCGGCGAAGCTGTAGATCACGGGGAGGCTGCTGGCGCTGGCCGGAGCGGCGGCGGTGGCGGCTGCCGACAGGGCAACGGCCGTGGTGACGCTCAGGATGGCGGCTAATCGAGCGGCGGGCCCTGGCTTCTTCGCGGTGGATCCGGCGGCCAGGCGGTTGAGCGGGGAGCGGGGCATGTGGGCCTCCCGGTCGTCCAGAAGAAAATTAACCGGAGAGTAACCTACGGACGGGTAACCCGCAAGCCCGCTTGCCCCTGCTCGAGGAACTGCTGCCCGCGTGGGGAACGGCCGGGACCCGGTCAGCTTCTGCCGAAGTCCAGGAGGCCGCGGCGGCGCATCTGCCAGGTCATCGACTCCACGTCGAGCACGGCGAAATTCCGCAGCCGGCCATCGGCGCAGAGGCCGGTCACCCGCACCTGGCCGTAGCCGAAGTCACAGGTGCGCTGGTAGGTGCGATGGAGGTGGCCGTGGATGAGATGCGACGGCCGCACCGCGGCCACGATGCGCTGCAGCCGCCGCCGGTGCGCCTCGTTGCGGGCGAGGTCGGCGGCTGCCCACCAGGATGGCGGGCGGCCGAACTTGTGCACCACGCCGGCGGGGCAGTCGTGGCAGACCAGCACGTCCGCGTGGCCCCCGGCGATGACCGCGGCCTCCTGCTCGCCGGTGATCTCCTCCTGCGGCCACCAGTCGGTTCCCTCGGTCCTGGCCGCCCGGTCCAGGCTCACCCCGCCGCCACAGGCGAGCCAGGTACGGCCGTGCCACTGCCAGCGGTGACCGCGCGGGAGGTGGAAGATGCCCGGCCGCACCATGACGCGGCCGGGCGGCCGAGCGTCCCCGGCCATCCCGGCCGCCGCGACCATCCCCGCCCTCGTGGCCATCCCGGCCCTCACGTCGATCGCGGCCAGTTCGGAGAAGTCCTCGTGGTTCCCGTCGATGAACCAAAGGTGCGCACCGACCTGGCCCAGAGCGCCGTCGATGCTCGCCAGATACCGCTGGCCGACGACGTCCGGCCAGATCCCGAAGTCCCCGAGCTGGAGGATCAGCCGCACGTGCTCGCCGGCGAGCAGCGCGGGGACCCGCGCGATCACGTTGAGCGCCCACGCCTGGTTCCCGTGCCAGTCCCCGGCGACCAGCACGCGCAACGGCGCCGCCGGATCACCACCAGGTCCGTGCTGGTCAGCCATAT
>Ga0209648_10002789_pt1 | contig 14552 bp, 13 predicted proteins | sample GraSoi2013_115cm_FD_185830 | JGI IMG/M metagenome (GOLD analysis project Ga0209648, IMG submission 185830) | Grasslands soil microbial communities from the Angelo Coastal Reserve, California, USA - Sample 9_17_2013_115cm (SPAdes) (version 2) | ecosystem: Environmental > Terrestrial > Soil >...
GACTCCGAAGAGGTCTGGATACACACCGAGACATCGGCGATACTAGTCATATCTACCTCCTTGTTGGGAACAGTTTTGTTCTTCCTCATCAAGGAGGCATATTTTTAAGCTGGTTCGCTACTGGTTACATCTCGTTGCGCAATTCGTGGGACCCATCAGTACAGACCAGCAGCGCGCGCAATGGCAGACAACAAGCGCGAACTTGTTGCAACAAACACTCTGCCAGCGTTCGATCTCGCTGCGACCTCACCACTCCCGCCTCTCCACAGACGTGTCGAAACCATCAAGGCCATTGCCATCCAGGCAATCATGCGGTGCCCTTTCACCCGTAGTTCATCGGGAGGCCCTTGTTGCAGATCCAAGTGTCCTTGAAGGACGACGGCTTCATGCACCTGTTGGCAGTGCTTTCCCGCTCGATCTTGCCAGTCTGCCACCGTTCGCTCATCCAATCCATAGGTATGCACAATGGCCTGGGTCGGACATCCATAGGCCAATAACGTGACCACGATCACCACCAAGGCTGTTGGCGTGCGCTACAGGTCCTTTTTACACCTGCGACAGCGATGACGTGCTGGTTGGTACGAATGAATCCGAATAGTGCCCGCTCCGATTTTGCCTCTTGCGGAGCACGTCCTATTCGGGCAAAATTGCTTTGACGCGTCCATCGGCTCTGTTGTACTGTTTTGCATAAGCACATCATGCTGAAGGCCGTCGTTTTTTTCAATCCTACCCCCCCCAATTTCACCGGTATAGTGCCCATGAGGAAAATCTTAACCTATTTATTCATGCCATTACCAGATCTTAACTCAATTATCACCTGTTAGCTCTTCCTTTGACTGGGTATCCCGGTTATCTTTAGTTGGGTACTCATGGTTCGGTCATTTTTGAAGGAGTTTGAAAGAACTTGCATTCACTTGGTCCAAGCCATCGTGAACAAGTGGAGAATGAGCACCTTTTTATCGGCGTTTTTACCCCAGAAGTGGGGAATACAATTCATTTTTTGGGGCAAAAAATGACCGAACCGTGAGTGGGTAGTTTTTGATTCCCTCGCACAGATTCATTGAAACTGTTTATCTTCTCTTTGTTTAGAAAAGTTTATCTATAGGAGTGACACATGCACCGTATTTTGCGTCATCGACTTCCTCAGCTCATTGCAGGCTTTCTAGTCGTTGCGGTAGCTCTTGGGATGGCCTTCTTTACAAGGGGACCCTCTGGACACAGCTTCGCTGCTCCCGCATCCGCCGTCCGATTTGCTCATGTATGTACTACCGCGCCTATGGGTTATGCACGCTGTGACGCCATCCGCAATCTGTCCCTTGATGCTACTGTTAGCCCACTGACGGGCCCAGCAGGATATCACCCCGCCGATCTTCAGTCGGCCTACAAATTGCCTTCTTCTACCGCAGGCGGTGGACAGACGGTTGCCATCGTTGACGCCTATGACGACCCCAATGCCGAGTCTGATCTAGCAGTGTACCGTTCACAATTTGGCCTTTCACCATGCACCACCGCCAACGGCTGCTTTAAGAAGGTCAATCAGCATGGCGGCACCTCATATCCCCTTGGGGACGTTGGCTGGGCCCAGGAAATCTCACTCGACCTGGACATGGTCAGTGCCATCTGCCCCAAGTGCCATATTCTCCTGGTCGAAGCGAACAGTAACAATAACTTCGACCTATATCCAGCTGTCAATGAGGCAGTTAAGCTGGGAGCTAACACAGTGAGTAACAGCTGGGGTGCTAGCGAGTACAGCACCGAAACCAATGACCAGTCATATTTTAAACATCCTGGTCATGTGATTACAGCCAGTTCCGGGGATAATGGTTATGGCACACAGTATCCCGCTGCCTCCAAGTATGTGACAGCTGTTGGAGGAACCTCGTTGTACCGTGCAAGCAACACTCGTGGGTGGCGTGAGACGGCGTGGAGTGGGGCAGGGAGTGGATGCAGTCTGTACATTACCAAACCCAGCTGGCAGCATGACACAGGATGTAGCCGTCGAACGATAGCTGATGTAGCAGCTGTTGCTGATCCCAATACTGGGGTTTCGGTCTACGATACCTATCAGGAACCAGGTTGGTTAGTCTTTGGGGGAACCAGCGTCGCCTCACCAATTATCGCCAGTGTTTACGCCTTGGCGAGCAATGCGAGTACAGTGAACTACGGCTCTTATCCCTACAACCACGCCAGCAGCCTGTATGATGTCAAGCAGGGAAGCAATGGCAGTTGTGGCGGTTCATACCTGTGTACAGCCCTAGTGGGGTATGATGGACCGACTGGTAATGGTACGCCCCACGGGAAAGGTGGCTTCTAAGGACTCCCGCAGAAATAACAGGACCAACTATTGCGGTTGAATAGTATAGTACCAGTCACCATGAAAAGGATTGCTCGTGGTATTGAGTGCGGCCATGTCTTCGTCTGAGACTTTGAGGACTGTGGGATAGCTGTTCGTACCTTTGACAGCGGTCACCGTTACTCCCTCCTCGGTGGTGGTATGAGCAATCAGCTCAATCATGGTTTCAAGAGACGTGAGAGGCCTCCCACGCCAATCGATGGAAATGTAGGAAAAGAGTCGATCTTGTTCTATTTGACTTCAGGCCGGAGGCAAGTGGCAAACAGTAATGGCCAGGCCGGCCTCGTTGGCCAAGTGTTGCACCTGCTGCTTCGACAGCCGATTGCGCGCGCCATTGGAGCCCCCACTATCAGCCACGATCAGCAGTTCCTCGACTTCTGGGCTAGAGTTTGCTACCCACGCTCTTCCACCACCGTCTGATGCTCTCAACCGCAAACCCTGCGGTCTCATGGTCGATGCCCACGTTGACGAAGCCACTGCTCTGCACCAGATCATAGATACCATATGGGATGGCTTTCCCATCTGCGATGGAAAGGCAAGCCGGTGCGATTGCTGCGCTGAAATTGGGCATCGCGGTCTGCATGCGATCCTCCCTCAATCGTCTTCTTGTTGGCTTTGAGGGAAAATCCCATCTCGTGTAACATCCTGCGGATGTGCGTATCCGCTCCCCTGGTTGGTAGAGGGCTCCGGCCTCTAGTTCTCCTAGTCCTTTGCGGATCGTTTTTCGGATGACTCCGGCCTCGCGGGCGACCTGGCTGATCCCTCCTACGCCAATCCGCATGGCCTCTGTCACCACGTACAATCGCCACTGTCACCGGTTCGGCCATCCCTTCATCAGCTTGTATTGGGCTTCCTGTGATAGTGTCTCCATCCATCCAGCATATCACATCTCTTTGGTTAGTTTATTTCAGCGAGCCTCCTAAGTACATTCAAATAGATTCCGAGGGATGTATGGTATGCCAGCCTATCGCATCCTCTCGGCAATTGGCTCTCATGCCACAGGAGTTTTTTGAGTGCACTTAATACTACAGCAACACTTAAAAGTGGTAAAATGCTTCGGGAGGTGAAGCAGATGACCACAGAAGAACAAGCAGAAAGCCAGGGGGAGAACGAAGGGAACGTCCTCGCCACCGGAGCGCAGGAGTTAGCAACGCTGCAAGAACGGATCGGCTGCCACTTTCGGCGGGCAGAGGTGCGAGAGCGGGTCGGTCGTTTCCTGAGAGGGTTGCTGAGCGGAGTGGAGCGCAAGAACGGCTGGCAACTGGCCGAGGAGTTGGACGAAAGCGGCCCGCAGGGAGTGCAGCGCCTGTTGAATGCCGCCGATTGGGACGAGGAGGCGGTGCGAGACGAGCTACGAAGCTATGTCGTAGCACACCTGGAAGAGGAGCATGCCGTGCTGGTAGTAGACGAAACCGGCTTTGTGAAAAAAGGGAAGAAGTCGGTGGGAGTGGCGCGGCAGTACAGTGGGACAGCGGGACGACGAGAGAACAGCCAGGTGGGAGTGTTTCTGTTGTATGCCAGCGCGAAAGGGCATGCCTTCATTGACCGTGCGCTCTATCTGCCCGAGGAATGGACGCAGGATCGGGTCCGCTGCCGGGAGGCAGGGATCCCCGAGTCCGTGAGCTTTGCCACCAAAGGCGAGTTGGCCCGGCAGATGTTGGCACGGGCTTTTGTGGCAGGAGTGCAGGCCGACTGGGTGGTAGCCGATACGGTCTATGGCTATGATGAGATGCGTGACTGGTTGGAGAGCCAGCAGCAGCAGTATGTGCTCGCGGTGCCCGAGACGCACACGGTCTGGAGCCAGGGCGAGCCACAACCGGTGGGGAGGCTTTCCGCGCTCTTGCCGCCAGAGGCCTGGGTGCCCCTCTCAGCCGGAGAGGGCAGTCAGGGGCCGCGGCTCTACGACTGGGCCTGGCTGCAGCTGCCCTATGAACGCGCGGAGAGCCAGGGATGGGCCTCGTGGTTGCTGATCCGACGCAGTCTGGCCGAACCAAGCAAACGGGCGTACTACCGCGCCTGGGGCCCAGCCTCAACCCCGCTTACGCAGTTGGTGCAAGTTGCAGGCTCACGCTGGCCGATCGAAGAGGGCTTTGAGCAAGCGAAAGGAGAGGTGGGCCTGGATCAGTATGAAGTGCGCAGCTGGACGGCCTGGTATCGCTTCATCACCCTCGCGAGGCTTTCTCACGCCTTTCTGGTGGTCATGCGGCTCCAGGCGCAAGCCCAGGAGCAAAAAAGGGGATGGTGAACGAGAACTGAGTACGTTGACGGTGCCAGAGGTGCATCGCTTGTGGCAAGCGCAGGAGGAACCGGACTGGCGACAAGCCCTGCGTCTGCGCTGGTCCCGTTTCCGCCGCCGGCATCAAGCCGTCGCGAAACGTTGCCATGTGGCACGGCGTGCACGACACCATCCGCTTCCAACGCAGGCTGTGCTCGAGCCAATTCCGGTGGCAGGCCTGGAGGAACTGACAGCAGAGCGATGGGAACAACTCTGTCCCCTCTTGCCGCCGCAAGCCGCCACCGGACGTCCGGCAGTTGAGCATCGTCAGATCGTGGAGGCCATCCTCTGGGTCATGCGCACCGGTTCGGCGTGGCGAGACCTTCCCGAACGCTTCGGACCCTGGCAAACGGTGGTCAGTCGCTATCAACGCTGGCGTAAAGAGGGACGATGGACTCGCATCCTGCAAGTGTTGCAACGACCTGCGGTTCCCATCTTTTCATCTGCCTGAACTCATTATGTGTTGCTGTAGTATTAACAACTGGTGTACAAACTATTTTCGAAGGAAATGCCCTCGCATTAGGCTGTTACTCACATAGACTTATCTCGTTGCATAAAATGAGAATAGGGGTGTAATACCAAGTTGCGAACCGAGATGCAACCTGGCCTTCGCCCCTATTGCTGATGGAGAGGAAAGTAAATTGTACATTAGACCGCAACTTGGTATGAGCACCTGCACAACATCAATCGCGTGCGCCTTGAACTGGAGCGCCGTCACCCGGACTATCGATGGGTCAGCGAACGCGTGTTACGTGCAACGCAACCCAGGCGCGAAGAAAGGTCGGTGGTGCCACATCTGCCTGATGCACTGGTGTGGGAGCCTAAGCCTATTGCGGTAGAGGTGGAACGGTCACCCAAATCCCCCAAAGAACTGGATGACCTTCTCACCGAGCTGCTCATCACAGGAGCTGCCGCTGCCGATGGCGAGCCTCCCTTGCTCTATACCACTGTCTGATATTTCGTCACGACGGAAACACGCAGTTCTGTGGAGCAGGCGCGTGACCGCCTGCCTGCCGACCCACAACCACGCGTCAAGGTGCTCTCGCTCGAGACCTTTGCCCCGCGTTAAAAGGAGATGACTATGCCGTCGATGGACTCTTCCTCTCCCTCCTCAGGGAGGCCAAACCAGCCGTCTCCTTCGTCACTGCCTGTCTCGTTCAATGCCCGGCTAGTACTGCTCTCGGTCTTTCTCCCAGTCGCTGCGGCTCTCGCCCTGCCTGCTACATGCGCTCACTGTTGATCTGTTGCATGCTTTCAGGGGATTTCACCCCTTGCTGGTCGGCCTGCACTGGCTTGGGCTGCTCTGGATGCTCAATCTCTGCTTCGCTCCCACCTGTGTGCGCTCATCCTGGAAGGACTGCATCTCATGACCAAGCGCGTGCGCCTGCTGCCGTGCTACCCAGTGACCCGGCCGGGAACGGCCGGAGGAGATGCATCTATCAGTTCATTCTCACTTTCCCCAGCTTCTCCGGTTATCCGACAGCGGGGAGCGTCCACCTACGCTCCCCAGATTATCCCTCCGCCTGCGCTGGTGAGAGCCGCAAAGCCGCTCCCTATGGTCCACGTGCCCTCGCTCGAACCCCTCGGGGCCTATCTCAGCGGCGAGCTGTACGAGTGGGTGTATGGGAACCAGCTGTGCGTTCCATCCGAGGCTCTACGGCTGCATGGCGTAGTGCTGGGAGAGCCAGGGTACGGCAAGACTATCACGCTGTTGCGGCTGGCTATTATTGCCATGCGGTATGGCATGCGGGTGATCTTCCTCGATCTGAAAGGCAGTAGGAAGACCGCGGCACTGTTCGTGGCAGACATGCGCTATGCCGGGGCCAGGCGCATTAAGGTCTATCCACTGGAGGCTTACGACGGTTGGCGCGGGGGAGGCTACCGCTATCTATAACCGGCTGATGGCCCTGGTAGATCCGGGCATCCATCCCTACTATGCACGCGTCGATTCTGCACTGGTCTCACTGGCGGTGCACGCGCCGTGGGGGCCACCTCGCAGCAGTCAGGACTTGCTCCTGCGGTTCGATGCGGGTTGGCTCAGGCGTGCCTACGCCGGCAGGCAGCACTGGTACGCGCAGCGCAAAATCCGCAAGGTAGCGCCGCAGATCGACGCGACATCGCTGGCCTTTGATGGTTTTTTCGATGCCGCGAGCAGGGGGTTGGATGGGACCTTCGCATTTGAGGGCGGGGACGCTATCTATGTCGGGCTGGATGGTAGCGCGCTCAAGGAGCAAGCCGCCAGTATCGGGCGCTACCTGCTCGAAGATGGCGCGCACTACGCCACCTACCGCAAACCAGCGAGGCTGCATGCGCTGATGATTATCGACGAGTTCGGGGTGCTAAAGACCCCCAACGCGACCAATCTCTATGAGCGCGTGCGCGAGGCGGGCATGGCAATGTGGGCCTCGGCGCAATCCTATCAAGGGTTAGGGCCAGAGCGCGCGAGTGTGCTCGCGGCCTCCTCGATCAAGATCCTGCACCGCTGTGGCGATCCGGAGGAAGTGGTCAGGTTCGCGGGGATGCGCGACCAACCGGCGTTTTCCCAGACCATCGATAACGGGGAGGATGAAATACTCCGTCCCTTTGATACCTCGAGGAAGCGTACCAGTGTCAGAATGCAGCGCGTGTATACTATGCCGATTGAAGACGTACAGCAGCTCTCACAAGGAGCGATTGCCCTGATTACGGGAGGACTGGGTGCCCGGTGCCAGGTCCACCTGTTGGCGCTTCCCCCGGAGCTGCTCCAGGGGCCACAGCGTTTGTCGCGGCTCGGCAGGAGATGCAACAATCGGAGGTACCGGCTCCGCCATCTCCCCCACCGATATCAAGGAGACCGCAGGGGCGGACAGGATCATCGAGCCCAGTTCGGGAGGAGCAGCCGCCCGTGGCTCCTCCATCACAGGGAATGCTTACACCTACGACGACGCCCGAGCAGCCACCGGTTCCACAAACGCCACTGGAACCAGGGGATAGCGCGAAGGCGAACTTGCAGAGACCAGCAGACGGGGAAGACGATAGTCCTGCCGACTTTTAACGATGTTGTGGAAGTGGAGACGCCCGCTTCAGCCAACGGCTGATGTTGGATGCCAGGACCCGTATGCGAACTGTTCGATGAGCCGTGCACTGTGAAGTACAGGCGCACAAGATACCGTAGGTTGCTCTATACACAGATCGATGAAGATGATGTTCAAAGAGATAGGAGACGCCGGGTATGTGGATTGCACTACTCTTGCTCTCATGGTGTGTCGAGGGAGTGGTCGGGATATGGTTCTGTGCTCACTATTGGCTGTTTACTCAGTTTCGGTACGACGGAAACGCCACGGTCCTTGGTCCAGGGTATACCATCATACAAATCTACAATGGCTTCATATCGACGTGGGATCAAGCATACCACCTGCATCGACATCCCTTCGTGCTGACACAGAGTCGCCTTACCCTGCTGTTAGTCGCGGTCTATGTCGCCCTCCACGCGCTCGCTCTCGTGCGGGGACTTGTCGCCCCCTATCGAGAACGGCGCAAGCTCGGGGTTCGGCGGCAGCCGAGTGGCCGGGAAATCCAGCGGTTCGAGCAGGTATATGCGAGCCTGGCGCGAGCGCAGGCAGCGATACCGGATGCGCCGCCCATCAAACGGCCCTGGCGGTGGCGGGTGCGTGACGACGACCAGGGGATGCAGATGCGTTTTATCGGCTTCGTACTGGTGATTGACCGGGGACTGCTTTTCAGCAGGCACTTCCCCGCGTTGTTGGCCCAGGAGTTGGCCCGCGCTAGTAGCTTTGACCTCATCACCCGGAGCATGTATGCGATCTTTCCACCGTTCCGCTGGAGCGTGCTCACCTTGATCGGTTTGCCTTGTGCCTGCGGCCCGATCCTGCTGTACCTCGCGTGGATGAAGTACTGGCGAGACCGCGTGTTTGCTGCCGACGAGTATGCGACACGCCTCGACCAGCATCACGCGCTCAAACGTGCCCTGGATGAGTTGCGCTGGGTGCTTGATGGAGGTAGGGCCACCAGGGGAGGCCGCTGGTTGCGCGAAACCCCCTATATCGAAGAGCGCATCGACCGCCTGGACCGCTATCAGCCACCATCTGCTAGAGCGAGGCCAGCCGCAGGTATATGATAGACGACGAAGCACCAAAGGAGTTTTTTGTAAGCTATCCCGGCTCGCAATCCTATTTCAATCTTGCTGAAAGGAAGGGATATGCGAGTTTTCCAATTAGTACTCATGGTTCGGCCATTTTCAGGTAGGTTTTGGAGATGCCGTACAGAGCTGATCATACAGGTTGGACGAAAAGCCCAACACGGTCAAGACGCGCAAGCCTATGGAGAGCAAGCACAGCAGACCAGTCGCTCGCCGGCCACTCTGCGCATACATGGGCGAGAGCGACCACGGTTTGCCTTTCAAGCGTCCAAAGCCATGCTCCACCAGGTTATTCTTCGCGGTACGACAAGACGGCTTGCTCCAAGGACAGCAGCTCTTTGAGGTGATGGTCACATACACGCGCCACCCAAAGTGACGGACCGCTGCCTCCACCGCCTGGGCGGCTTGCTGCAACGCGGCCCCATCAGCGTAGCGTTGTTTGCTTGTTTGTGCTTATTGAGCAGTCCCCGTTCGATCTGAGCTTTGGCCAAACGGGCGTGCAAGGCTTGGGTCGCAGCCGTGGCGAGTTTGTGGGAACGCACGATCAACTGCCGCTCCCTCTACTGGATCGTGCGTCCGTCCACTTCGCTGCTCAGCGTACCATTCTGCTCAGCGGTCTGTTCAGGCTTTCCTCCTTCTTGTTCACGAAAGACGGCTGTCAGGCTTGCTCACCCGCACACACCGGCCTCAAGTACTCTTCCAGGACTTCACCTGGCAGCTGCTTGGCCGCCAACGGACATACATAAAAATCCTGCTGCACATGCACACAGGCTCGTGTGTCCAGACTCTGGCTCACCTGTGCAATCGCGGGAAGAGAGAGGGGATCGTCGGCTCGTTCCCCCAACACGATATGTATCGCTACCGGCAAGCCAAGGGGATCCAAGACCGAGAGCATCACGCTTCCGTTGCGGCAAATCGGGACGGTGATCATGGCTCGTGCCAAACTGGAACACCCCCTGTTCAATCACCGTCCAGTACCCGCACTCGTTAGGGCTTCTGGTCGTCACTCAACGCATCCAGCACCAGAGCCAACCGATCATCGCTCCAGTAGCGCTCACTCACCTGCTGCCTTGTGCAGATGGACAGCGTCTACTGCCGATGAGCCGCCCAGGGTTGCACGTGATTCATCCGATGATCCCTTTCCGACAAGATGTGGGCTATCAAGAGTGGAAGATCTTCCACTCGTTCTATTGTTGTGTCATGCCGACAGCTTATCGCATTTTCAAAATCTTGTCACGATTTGACCGAACCATGAGTAACAATGTGGCGGTCGCAGCACCGGCTCTGGCAAGACGATCTGTCTTCCGGGCTCCTAACTTCTCCATCTCAATCGTCCCTGCTCCATCGAATACCGAGTACCTCACATAGAAGAGCACCGATCGCTGCCAGCCTGCCTTACATCTTTGCGTTTAAGGTCTATCGACCGAAGCTTCGCACATTTTTTCATGCGTAGGTGGGTATCGGCATGAATATCTGAAAAATTTGGCTGGCTTTGTGTTAGCGCTAGCTTAGGCACAAATAACCAGGTGATAAAACCAGGTAATGCGTCTCAAAATCTAGCTGCAAGGGTATTGGCTAGAAAACTATAATAGAATTACGGTCTAAAAGTGGTCTCATGGCAATCTCAATATGGCCGAAACCGAATAAGAGAATGTTTGTAGAACTGGCATTCAAGGGATCATTATGCTCCGCCTTATTGCATTATTTATGCTGGGCTCGTAGAGGCCCTGCGCTATTATACTCCGTTTCCAGTACTACCCTGTCTGCCGGCTGACATCCACCTTGGTGAGTACCAGATCGAGGCCGGGCAAGCCCTCCTGTTCTGGTTGGCGTCAGCCAATCGCGATGAGGCGCATTTCCCCATACCGAGACGTTCGAGAGCAACAGATTCCTTAATCGGCACCTGGCGCATCCACTTCTGTCTTGGGGCACATCTGGCACGCCTAGAGGCAGCCATTGCAATGTGGGTGATGCTCGAGCGACTCAAAGACATGAAACGAGTCGCAGCTACGCCCTTGGAAGTAACAACGGGACTGGTCTATGGGGTGAAGCATTTTCCCATCACGTTCTCTGCACCGTTTCTAAATCTACAACTATCGCAAACAATCTCTAACAATCCTACCCACAGAGCCGTAAGAGAAGCGGGGTCGCTGGTAGGACCGCGGATAATTCATCCAAGCGAACTGCCGCGTTATGGCGAGTACGCGCCAAAGCGGCTCTCTGTTAAACCCGGCATTACCGGCTTGTGGCAAATCAGCAGACGCCAGCACATCTGTTACGATGAGCGTGTTCAGCTTGATATGCACTACATCGATACCCGTACGTTTGTGCTTGATCTCGCCATTCTTGTGACGACTCCCCACGGCTACAAGCCGTGGGCTTCTGGAATGACACGGCCGTGTCGTCCCACGGCTTCTAAAGCTTCTGCTAAGATATTCTTACTGCCATTGTGGTCTCGATCGATGACCAGACCACAGTTGGAGCACTCATAGACCCGCACGGAGAGGGGCATCGCTTGTTGATGTCCGCAGGCCGAACAGGTTTGCGACGTATAGGCCGGATTCACTCGCACCACTTCTCGGCCAGCTTCCTCCGCTTTACTGAGGAGCTGTGCGAAGAATGACGACCAGGCCGCATCAGCAATACTCTTCGACAATTTCGGGTTTTTGACCATGTTGCGCACCACGAGTGCTTCCACCGCAAGGAACCCGAACCGTTTGATCAGGGAGGCCACCTGTTGCCGGATGAAGTTTTCACGCCGCCACCTGACCCGTTCATGCACGCGGGCCAGCACCTTGCGTCGTTTCTCCCGTTGTTTTGTCCGCTTTTGCTCTTGGGAGAGTTTGCGATGAGCATGGGCTAAAGCCCGCTCCTCGTCTCTGAAGAACCGAGGATTGGCTATCTGCTCGCCGGTCGAGAGATAGGCAAACGTTTTGAGGCCGACGTCGATGCCGACCTGCTCATCTGATGGCGGCAGGGAGTCAGCTTCTTGCTCGGTTTCCACGGTGATGCTCACAAACCATTTGCCCGTCGCTGTCCGTTTCACTGTGGCCGTCTTGGGCGTGCCTTTGAGCGACCGATGCATCACCAGCTTGATGTGCCCGAGCTTGGAGAGGATGAGTGTGCCTTTCTGGTTCTTCCCACCTTGCACGTCAAAGCTGTTCTGGTATTGCTTGAAGGTGAGACTATCGTAGCGCAAGCGGGATCGGAAGCGGGGATACCCTGGTTGTTCGCCTGCTTCGCACCTGCGGAAAAAGGCGGCGAAAGCCAGATCCACCCGCTTGACCGCATCCTGCACGACCTGCGAGTTGATTTCAGCCAGTTCCGGACGGACTTGCTTGCATGCAGGCAGTTCAGCGCACTGGTGAGCAAATCCAAGGGAGACGCCCGCCATGCGGTACGCATCGCGCCTCTCTTGCAGCGCGGCATTGTACACTTCGCAGCAGAGGCCGAGCCACTCGCTCAGCATAGCTTGTTGTTTCTTCGTTGGATACAACCGGAACTGATAGGTCTTGTTCATAAGACTCCATTCTGGTTGAGGCGAGCGAAACCGGAAATCAGCTCCTCCCTTGCCCCAAGAAAGGAACGCGCCCTTCATCCCCATGGATCAATCACCAGGGCTTTCGGGCGCGCCATTCTTGTAAAGACGCTGAAGGTCTTCATCGTCCACACAGGGGCATAGCGGGAGCTAGCCAGCCGCAGTTGGCCGCCTTGCAAAGGTGTCGGAACTAGCGTAAGTTTTGTGCAATCAGAGGCCGAAGCATGAAAAACGGTCCAAAACAGCAAAATTTTTCGTACCTTACCAACTGAATCTGGGTGCGGTATGCTCATGAATATGCGCATTGAAGCAAGGAACGGTCATGAGCAACAGCGAAACTCTCATCCAAAACACTCAGCATGCCTTTCTGGTGGCTTGGGGCTGGTTTGCCGAACAGATCGGCTTGATCCAGCAACTCCAGGCGGTATCCCTCAAGCAAAAGCACTATCATCATCGGCCTCAGACCAAGGTGCTGGAATTTCTGGTGGCCATTCTGGCTGGGCTGCAGCACTTGCAGGACATCAGCCTGGCAGCGCATCCCTTGGATAAGGATCAGGCGGTGGCGCAAGCCTGGGCACAACCCGCCTGGGCCGATTACAGCGGTGTGAGTCGAACGCTGAGTGGACTGAGCTGGGAGGAGGTCAAGCAGATCGTCCAGGCATTGGAACAGATCAGTCAGCCCTACCTCACTGCTGAGGTAAAGTTGCTGCGCTTGCAGGGAAATCGGCTGCGCCTGGATGGCGATCTGACCGGCCTTCCCGTTTCCAATACCAGCCAGACCTATCCCAATGCAGCGTTTGGGCATATGGATGACGAAATCCGGCTGGGCTACCAGGCGGGCGTCGTCAGCCTGCAAAGCCCAACGTATGGGCGCTTGTGGCTGTCGGTGGCCCATCACCCAGGCGATACCGTGTCTTGCACGCAGGCCGAAGCGCTCGTACTGGCCGCCGAGGCTCGCCTTCGACTGCGGCCTCGACGGCGCACGGAGTTACTCCGCCAGCGCATTGCCGCATTCGAGCAGGTGGTGACCCAAACCGGCGAGCGACTGGAAAAGCAGAAGCAAGCTGTGAAGCAGACCAAGGCGCTGCTGGTAGCGGCAGAGCAGCAGGTGCAAGTGTACCAGCAGCAAGTGGATGAGCTCGAAGAGGACTACCAGACCCGCCAACGGGCAGAACGCCCGACCAGCCGCCTGGCCCAGGCGCGCCAGCGCCTGCAAGTGATCGTCAAACGCGCAGCCAGTCGAACGTCTGCCTGCAAGCAAGCCCAACTCCGCTTGGACAAGACCACGGCCCAGTGGAGCCAACAGCAAGCCGAGCTCGCTGTCTTCTACCAGCGTTTGCTGCGTTTTGAGCAGGACAATGCCGCCAACGCCGAAGCGGTTGAAGCAGAGTTCCGCCTGGATGCAGGTTTCGGCACGTATGAGAACGTGGCTCTGCTCATCGAGATGGGCTACGATCTCTATACCAAACCCCACAGCCACAAGACCGTGGCCTATCTCAAGCAGCAGGTAGACGACACCACTGCCTGGACGCGCGTGGGCGCCAACGCCGAACTGGTGGCCTGGCCCGCTCTGCAACTCAAACACTGCCCCTACGCTTTAGATGTCGCTCTGGAGCGCTTCTACACCGGCAAAACTCTGAAGCACAGCGCCTTGTTTCATTTCGGTGCTCAGCCGGTGACAGAGGATTTGCCGAGGTGGTTCCAGCAGTACAACGGCAGGCAGACGATTGAGGCTGGGATTAAAGAGAGCAAGCAGGTGTTCTCCCTGCACCACCTCAAAGTGCGTTCCGAACCGGCCATCGCTCTTCAGGAGGCCTTTGTCCTGTTCGCGGCGAATTTCATTCGCTGGGCTGCTCATTGGTTGCAGGCCCATGCGCAGCCAGCAGAAAATGCTCTGAATGTGCGCAAGCTGGGCATCAAACGCCAGGTGCACGTGGCCGCGCACGTCTCGGCGCAGGTCAGCGAGGATTCAGAAGGCAAGTTGTTAAAGTTCAGCGAGCAGAGCGCCTTTGCAGGCCAGCTGCTCAGAGTCGTCGGTGTTCAGCCATCGCCGCACCAACTACCATTTTGAAGATTTCTGCCATTTTTCAACGAATCGCCTCTGATTGCACAACCGTTACGCTAGTTTTAGGAAATGCTGCCAAATTGGAATATTTGTGCTATACTCCATCTATGAAGTTGAGTCAGTATGCGAAGCAGCAGGGAATGAGCTATCGAACAGCGCTACGATGGTGGAAAGCCGGACTCG
>Ga0209648_10002790_pt1 | contig 14547 bp, 8 predicted proteins | sample GraSoi2013_115cm_FD_185830 | JGI IMG/M metagenome (GOLD analysis project Ga0209648, IMG submission 185830) | Grasslands soil microbial communities from the Angelo Coastal Reserve, California, USA - Sample 9_17_2013_115cm (SPAdes) (version 2) | ecosystem: Environmental > Terrestrial > Soil >...
CGACCTTCATTTCATCGAAGACCTGCAGGTAAAGCGTGATCAGCGCGAGGTAAAGGAAAATCGTCAGAAGCGCGTCAGAGTAGTAGTAGAAGTATCTATACTCGCTCGAGCGCAGCCCAAAATGAGCGAAGGCCGCATAACGGGCAACGCCAACGACCAGTGAAAGCAACATGTAGAGGTTCAGGCACAGGTAGCGCCCGAAGCAACGTCGATTGAGCGCACACACCAAAACCCCAACTTCTAGCAGAAGCTCTAGGAGCCAGAACGCATATCCCAACGAACCGGCCAATGAACACCTCTCATGTGCCCGGCTCGCGTGTTCAAATGCAGGAGCTAGTTATCGGGCACGACCCGGTGGCACGATTCCAGCACCGTTCATACGACCCGGTGGCACGATTCCAGCACCGTTCATACGACCCGGCGGCACGATTCCAGCACCGTTCATACGACCCGGCGGTACTATTCCGGCACCGTTGGCCATCATAACTGCGCCATTGCTGTGCGCGGCTACGACGGTCTTCAGGCTCATTGCTCCTGCCAACACCAGCATGGCTAGGGGTAGTGCGGTGAGTTTGCGTGACATTGTGAGTGCCTCCAAGGCGATAGAACCCCGGAAGCAACTCTATATGCAACTACACCAATGTCAACTAGCTCACCTGATGAGCCTGTTCCGAAAAGTACACCTCTCCCCGATTTGCTCATTCGCCAGGCTTTCGCCTGGGTGGAAGCCTCCGAGGGAGGTCGTGCAGGGCGATAGTAGGTTTTGGGAGTTGTATGGTCAACGGTACGGTAGTACTGGAACTGGTCCTAGGGTAAGACCAAAGGGAAGCCTTGGTGCCCGCTCAGCCAGTCCCGTCTGACTTCCTGAATGTCTCGCTGCTCGATTGGGGGAGACATTCGCACATTGCCCCTAAGGCAGATCCTTGCCGATGCTCTTGACACCCCTGCTGGCTAGTCCGTAGCATGGAAAATTGCCTTGGGCCGGCGTAGCTCAGTGGTAGAGCGAGGGTCTCATAATCCCTAGGCCGTGGGTTCGATTCCCCCCGCCGGCACCATACCAAAGATCCACAGCGCATTCCAGCCTGCGCGTCCTGGGTTTCTGGCACAGCGAGCCTCAACTAAACCGATTTATTGACTATGATGAGCTGGATTCCGGTTTTCCCCCATACGCTAAGTTCTGTAGAATGGCGGATGATGGAGTGGATAGCCCAGCCACGGCCCCTACGGGACCTCTGTGAGTGTGCCCGTCGGAGCGCCGGGTGAGCAGCCGGAGACTTTCCCGCCGCGAGTGGTTACGCCTCGCCTCGCGCACTGCCGCTGGTGTGCCTCTCGGTTTCACCGCGCTGTCCAAACTGCAGGCGGCCGAGCCCTGGCAGGGGGCAAAAGCGATCACGCCTGAACTGACGCCTACGCCTCCGGACGGCATCGCTGCATTCCTCGGAGGCGATCCCTCGCAGTACCGATTTACTTCGGACGAGGACAGCTTTCTGGAGGATTTGGAACGCGCGTGCTTTCAATTTTTCTGGGACGAAGTCAATCCGACGAGCGGGCTGGTGAAGGATCGCAGCCAGGCGGGCGGGCCAGATTCCCGGAATGTAGGCAGCATCGCGGCGACTGGCTTTGGTTTGACGGCGCTGTGCATTGCGGACCGGCGCGGCTGGCAGGATTCGAGGCAGATCCGCGAGCGAGTGGCGACCACGTTGCGGTTTGTCGAGTCGCGCGTGCCCCAGGCGCACGGTTTTTTCTGCCACTTTCTCAACATTCAGAACGGCGAGCGCGTTTTTCAGTCGGAGGTATCGTCCATCGATACCTCCCTCTTTATTTGCGGGGTGCTGACCTGCAGCGCCTACTTCGAAGACGATGAGATTCGGGCCTTGGCGAGACGAATCTACGAGCGCGTGGACTGGAACTGGCTCCTGCATGGAGACAAGACGCTGTCGATGGGTTGGACGCCAGAGCACGGGTTCATCCGCAGCCGCTGGGACAGTTACAGCGAACTGATGATGGTATATCTGCTGGGCCTGGGTTCCTCCGCATCGGGGATGTCGAAACAGAACTGGGAGGCGTGGACGCGCCCGTACTTCGAATTTAATGGGGTGCGTTATATAGGATCGCACGCGCCTTTGTTCGTGCATCAGTATTCGCACGCCTGGTTTGATTTTCGGAGGAAGCGCGACAAGTACGCGGATTATTTCACGAATTCCATGGTGGCCACGAAGGTGCACAAATTGTGGTGCCTGGAATTGTCGAGGGAATTCCCCGACTATGCAGAGGATATGTGGGGAATCACTGCTTCCGACTCCGCGCGCGGGTATGCCGTTTGGGGCGGCCCGCCGTCGATGGGACGGATTGACGGCAGCATCGTTCCCTGCGCGGCGGGCGGCTCGCTGCCCTTTCTTCCTGAAGAAACAGTGCGGGTGCTCAAAAATATTCGCGAAAAGTATGAAAACCGCGCCTGGCAGAGATACGGATTCGTCGACGCGTTCAATCCGCTGACAAACTGGTACAGCCCGGATGTCATCGGGATCGATGTGGGGATTATGCTGTTGATGGCGGAAAACGCGAGAAGCGGGTTCGTATGGGAACAGTTTATGAAGAATGACGTAGCCCGAAACGGTATGGCTCGCGCGGGATTCCACGCGGTTTCGCCGGCGGAAGCGCAGGCGCCCCCGAAAGTGGTGCCCAACGGCTATCCGGTTCTGGTCATGCACTAACAGGTTGCGGAAAAAAGGTATAAGACGTTTCCTCAGGCGCTAAAGCGCATTGATGCGATGGGCTTTATGTCGGAGCTGAAGCTCCGACCCCCTATTAATCTGATTTTTTCCGCAGCCTGCTAAGGCGCTAAACCGCCGAGTGCGAACGACGGAGCGCGTCTACTTTCCTACTTCAATCAGCGCTAGAGCATGGGGTTGGAGCGTCAGGGTCAGGGAGCCATTGCTAATGGCGAGCGATTGCGGCGCAGGCAGCGTTGCAGCTTTTCGCAGCTCTTCGATTTGAGAAGGCGTCGGGGATTTGGGCTGGCCGAGTTTGCGATTGGTGGGGAGCGGCGAGCCGTGGTCATCGTCAACGATCGTGACGCGCGCGGAGCGCGCTTGCGGCGAGGCCTTGAAATGAAGCCTTACGGTCTTAGGTGAGCCAGGTTCCTCCGGCAAAGACAGGTTCCAAAGTGCGATGGCCAGAGAGCCGTCCTTGCGGCGCGTCACAAGAGCTGAGTCCGAACTCACGTCCAGCCGCGTGTCGCCGAGGCGATGCAAGAGCGCAAAATCATTGAACGCGGGCTTGGGAATGCTGCGCTCGGCGAGCAATCCGAAGCCACCGTAGAACGGAGTCTTGACGACGCCTTGCTCCTCGAAGACGTCAGAAAAGGTCCAGTAACTCATCATCTCCGCCAGGCCGTCACACTCGCGAATCGTGTTGGCCAAGTACGGTCCCATGTATGCGCTATCAGTGACCTGCGTCTGATTACTGTAGTCGGCGTTGTATTCGGTCCAGATGAGGGGCATATGCGGGTAGGGCGAGGCGGCGATTTGTTGATGCACCTTGTTTACGGCGCGGCAGACCATCTCATTGCGCGAGATGTTTTCGTGGGTGCCGAAGACGTCTTCTGATTTGTCATTCCCATAGACGTGCGACGAGACGAAGTCCACCGGCACATTTTTTTCCTTGCAGTGCGCGAGGAAGCGGTCGGCCCAGGCGGCTTGCGCGGTTGCCGGCCCACCGACGCGGAGGCGAGGGCTGACGCGCTTGAGGGCGCGAGCGGTGTGATCGTACAAATCGTAGTACGTGGATTCCTTTGGGTTACCCGCCCAAAAGTCGATATTGGGCTCATTCCATACTTCGAAATACCACTGTGCGACCTCATCCTCGCCGTACCGGTCTATCAAATGGCGCGAGAACGCTTCGATAAGTTGGTCCCATTTAGCCCAATCCTTGGGTGGCGCCACATTTTGCTTGTACCAAAACGGATGCAGGGCGTTCGGATCCGAGGTGAGCTTCTTCGGCATGAAGCTCAGTTCGACGAAAGGACGCACTTTATTTTCCAGCAATCCGTCGTAAATCTGATCGACATAGGAAAAGTTGTAAATTGGCTTGCCGGAAGCGTCCTCGTCGTAAACGCCGACCTCGTCATGGAAGATGGCGTGGAAGCGCACGTATTCGAACCCGGTGACGCGCTTCGTCTCGCGCAAGTCGTGTAGATAGCTTTCACGAAGGGAGAGGATCGCGCGACCGGATCCAAACATTTGTTCCCAAAAATGAGGGAAGGGGTGGGACGCGGCGTTGGCATCGATCTCAATGCGTGTTGCAGGGGCTTGCGAGCGAGCCGAAGGAATGGCGACAACCGCTAGCGCAGCTAGCAGGGCGAGGCGCACGCGCAGGAACGACAATAGCCGCATTAAGTGGCTCCTTCCAAAAACTATGAAAGAAAAAGGCGTAGAAGTTCGCGCCCACTACCATTCCACCAGTACTAAAGCACAAATCGCACCTCGAACTCAAATGGCTTCGAGCTTGGCTTCGCCAAGCACTGGCTAAAGTGTTGAGGGCTGGTAAATCGATTTAGTTAGCAATCATAATTAACCGGAAGTTGTCGCTCCCCAGGAATGACGCGAAGTCCTCTGTCGTTTAGCAAACGCTCTCCTGCGCGCCAGGTTCTAAGGATGCTGCACAGCATTGCATCGCGCACTCTACCAGGACATTTGTATTTTCCTTTAAGCAGCACAAAACATACTGGCGCCCTAGACGCTTCGGATCGCCGAAAAGCACCGCCGAAGGACGCCAGAGGAATCGGCGCGTTGAAATCATCATTAGTGGGGAAGTGATTGGTTGGCAGGTGGGTGGTAGTCGTCGCTGATTTCGTCGTCGGGGCGATGCGCTTTTTGGCTACGGCGCGTCTCAATGTTTCGTGTTTATCTGCTCCTGCGGCAACGCGAACGCCACATACATGCCGCCCGAAATCGATTTCAGATCCTTGCCCCCGCCAGCGGCGATGACGACGTATTGCCGCCCTTTCACCTCGTAGGTTGCCGGAGTCGCATTGCCGGCAAATGGAAGGGTGAATTCCCACAGGAGTTCACCGCTTGATTTATCGAACGCCCGGAATTTTTTATCGAAGTTGGTGGCGCCGATGAAGATGAGTCCACCAGCGGTCACAATCGGACCGCCATAATTTTCGCTTCCGGTATTTTTCACTCCTCGGGCGGCAAGCTCCGGATATTCGCCAAGATTGACCCGCCATTTGTACGCGCCCGTGTTCAGGTCAATGGCGTTGAGCGTGCCCCAAGGTGGAGCAATAGCCGGATAGCCGTCGGGGTCCAAGAACCTGCGGTAGCCCGAAAATCGGTATTTCATCCCCAAGAGTTCGGGACCGACGCTGCCGAGCTCTTTGCGCTGGCCGTTCGTCAGGAAATCAAGCAAGCTCACTAACTCCCCTTCGGATAGGTTCGGGAATCCCGGCATTCTGCCTTTTCCGGTCTTGATCGTCGCGTTAATTTGGTCCGGCGCAAGGCGTCCGGCAATCCCGATCAGCGAGGGAATTGCCGGCGGGGAACCGGTCATTTTGTCGCCGTGGCAGACGCTGCACTGACTCATATAGGTCGCTTTCGGGCCGCTAGAGTCGGTGTTTTCCGCGAGTGCAGCCATCCAAGCCATTTCATTGGAATTAATGTAAATGGTCGCTGTTTCCGGATCGACGGCTGGGCCGCCCCACTCTGCGCCACCGTCGAATCCCGGAAAGATGACCGTATCGCGTCCCACGCAGAAGGGAACAAATTGCCCTTCGCTGCGCGATTTCTGAAATTGTTCCACGGCCCATCGATGCGCCTCGGGCGTGCGGTTGGTTAGCATGTCTTCCGTAAGCAGTTGGCGTGCGTAGGGCGCAGGCTTGGTGGGAAGAGGCTGCTCGGAAGCGGCAACTTCGCCCGGAATCGTACTTGGCGGATATTTGTGATAGTCGATAGGGAAAAGCGGTTTGCCGGTGGTGCGCTCAAACAGATACAGGAAACCTTGCTTAGTGGTCTGTGCTACAGCATCCACATCTTTTCCGTCGTGCTTGATGGTGACCAGCACGGGAGCGGAGGGAAAGTCTTTGTCCCAGATATCGTGCCTGACGCCCTGGAAGTGCCAGATTCTTTCGCCCGTTTCCGCGTTCAGCGCGATCAGGCTATTGGCAAACAAATCGTCACCGATGCGATCAGCGCCGTAAAAATCAAAGGCGGCTGATCCGGTGGGGACGAAGACGATGCCGCGCTGATTATCGAGGGCCATGCCGGCCCAGTTGTTGGCGGCGCCGCTCGATTTCCACCCGTCGGCAGGCCAAGTCTCGTATCCAAATTCACCGGGGTGCGGAATAGTATGGAATGCCCAGCGAAGTTCTCCGGTGCGCACGTCGTAAGCTCGAATGTCACCCGGGGGAGCAGGCAGGGTTTCGGGATTGCGTCCGCCCACGATGATCAAGTCTTTGTAGACAATGCCGGGGCTCGTCAAGGCGATGGATTGCTTCTCAGGGTCGCGTCCCAGGTCCCTGCGGAGATCGATTTGTCCATTTTGGCCAAAGGCAGCGATGGGCTTGCCGGTAGCGGCGTCTAGCGCGAAAAGGAAATTCATGATCCCGACCAGGATTCGCCGGTCTTTACCGCTGGACCAAAAAGCCAAACCGCGGTCAGGCTGCGTGCCTTTGATCCCGGAGTCGAATTTCCAAAGTAACTTCCCGGTCGCGGCGTCGAGGGCAAAAATCTTTTGCGTCGGGGTGATTCCGTAAAGCACACTGCCGACGATGAGCGGGCTTGTCTGCAAACCGCCCTGCTCGCCAGTATCGAACGTCCAGGCCGCGGCCAGCTTCTTTACATTGCTTCTGTTGATTTGCGCCAGCCGCGAGTAGTGCGTGTTTTCCGGCCCGCCACCCCACACCGGCCAATCGTTGTTTTCTCTCTGTTGAGAGCGAGCCGGCGTAGAACACAGAAGCGCACACAAAACCAGAAAGCGCGGGGATAATTTCATCGCTGCATCATACTCCCGTCTATGCCCCCGATTAAGCCGCAGCGCCACGCAAGCTGTCTCGACGCGCGCACACCGTTTGGACTAGCATAGGCTGCCGTCCAAGCGGCGCCAGGCAACATCGAAATACCGCGGGCGGGAAGCCTCGCATCCGATGGCAAACCAGGGCCAGGATACTCACCTTAAGGTTTCGGAGGGCAGCATGGAAGAGCAGCTCAGCCTGGAATTTTTGCGCGTGGTCGAGAATGGCGCGATCGCTGCCGCGCGCACCATGGGATTCGGCGACCGCCACAAGGCAGATGAAGTGGCCGTGGAAGCGATGCGGAAAACGATGGACGCGGTGCAGATGGACGGGACCATCGTCATTGGTGAAGGGGAGCGCGATGAAGCGCCCATGCTTTACATCGGCGAAAAGGTTGGCCTGGCCACGCACGCGCCCAAAGCGCTGTTTCCTGAGGTGGACATTGCTGTTGATCCGCTGGAGGGCACCAATCTGTGCGCGACGGGAGCTGCGGGCGCCATCGCGGTGCTCGCCGCCAGCGAAAAAGGCGGGCTGCTGCACGCACCCGACCTGTACATGGAAAAAATTGTTGTTGGTCCTTCCTGCAAGGGCGCGGTCGATCTGGAGGCCCCCGTCGCAGACAATCTCAAATCGATTGCCAAGCGGCTCGATCGCGACGTCGAAGACCTGGTCATTATCGTTCTCGACCGCCCGCGCCATGAAAAACTAATTGCGGACATTCGCAAGGCGGGAGCGCGCATCCGTCTTATCGGGGACGGTGATTTGTCCGCCGGCATCAGCGCGGCTGTCGTCGGCACCAGCATCCATGCCGTGATGGGTACCGGAGGCGCGCCGGAGGGCGTGCTCACCGCCGCTGCGCTGCGTTGTCTGAACGGGCAAATCCTTGCTCGCCTGGTCGTAGCGAAGCCGCAGGATGCGGAGCGCCTGGCCAAAATGGGCGTGAAAGATCTCAAACGCATTTACGACACGGAAGACCTGGCGCCCGGCAAGAAGATGATTTTCGCGTGCTGCGGCGTGACCGACGGAAATTTGCTCAAGGGTGTGCGGTTCTTTGGCGAGGGCGTGCGCACCACTTCCATGATTCTGACGCTGGACGACCGCCAGGTGCGCTTTATCGATTCCGTGCATCTGGAGAAGCGGCCGGATGTGAAGGTGCGATTCTATTAGTCTTCAGGTCTCAGCTTTCAGCCGTCAGCATTCAATCTTCGGCATTTTGGAACTGAAGGCTGAAAACTGACGGCTGACGGCTCCGAAGAGCGCTTGGAGCCGCGCTGGAGAGCTATTGCTTGCCGGTTACGGCAAGGAAAACGCGATCGTCCACGGCAACGGAGCGACTCAACATCGTGGCGCTGGCCGCATCGGGAATCGCCACGTTTGCGCCGCTGCCGCTTAGCGCAGGGCCCGCGGGCTTCGCTCCAGTCACTGTGGTATCACCGGGCTGAAGCGAAATGCGAGTCGTGCTGGGTGTGCAGTTGCTGGTCGCCAGGCAAGTGTCGCGCACAAAAACCTGGCGTAAGCCGCTGTTGGTGGTGGCGGTGGCAGAGTTCGGTGCCGAAGTGGCTGATGTGCCGCTTGCTTGACTCGGCGTCACCGCGACAAAGGCCACGAACCTTCCCGATGCGCTGACCGAAGGCAAAATCGCCTCAGTGCCGACAAGCGCGCCCTGCGGGTCGGTCGAGACAAGCTGCGTTGAAGGCGCGCACGAGGCGTCGGCGCCCAAACAAGTGTCGCGCAAGTAGACCTGGCGCCCCGATGGCGCAGTAGCGAGGAGATTCGTAGCCGCGGAACTGAACGCGATGTAGCGTCCGCCGGAGCTCATCGAAGGCGACCCACTGTCCTCGTTGCCCGCAGTACCGTCGCTTGCAGCGGAAACCAGCAGCGTTCGCGTCTGGCACGCCGTGGTGACGCCCTGGCATGTGTCTCGGACAAAAACCTGCGCGTGCGTGTCCTGCGTAGCAGTGTAGGCGACGTAGCGTCCTTCCGTGCTCACGGCCGGAGTCTCTGCCGCCGCAGTTTGCATCGCCGCTGCAGTACGCGCGGCGGTCGCGGGGCACGCAGTGGCCGCAATATTGAAAGTCACGGGAGGGGGCGGGCTGGTGCCGCCTCCTCCGCTCCCGCTTCCTGATGCTGGTGGGTTGAAAACGCTTATGCTTGCGGTGCCCGAGGCTGAAATGAGATTACTGGGTACCGTGGCTTGCATCTGGGTTGCGCTAGTAACGACCGTCGCCAGCGTCGTCTGCGTTCCGGCCGTGCCCGCGGCCCACAGGACCTGCGAGGTTGTCGAAGGAGTCGATCCCGAAACAAAATTGCTGCCGGTGACCGTCATGGTGAACGCGGCGCTGCCTGCGACAGCGCAAGCCGGCGAGGTCGAAGAGATCGTCGGCACCGGGTTGCCTGCCGGGCTGATGATGAACGACAGGGTATTGGAAAGCCCATTGGTGCCCGCACCGGAGTGTGGACTGAGCGTATTGACAGTCGCGGTTCCCGTCTTGGCCACCAGCGTAGCGGGCACGGTAGCGGTTATGCCTGTGACATTGCCGCTGCTGTCGGTCTGCACTTGCGTGGTAATGGTCGTCCCATTCCACTGCACGACGGTCTGGGCAACGAATCCGCCGCCAATCAAAGTTAGGGTGAACTGAGGGCTGCCCGCCGGAATGTTGCTTGGCGAAAGCGCAGTTATGGTCGCGCCGGTGGGGTTTTGGAACGTGTTCCCATAATCATTGCAACCGATGGCGGCGAAAATCGCCGCCAGTGCGACAGCCAATGCTGTCCAGGACCGCTTCATGAAAACTCCTTCGTCATCATGCCCCAAACCCAAAGCCCTAGCATTCCGCGGAGAGCCCGCGTTCACCACAGTGCTGTCGAAATGTGATGCGGAATTCGCGCCGCGCGTTGACCCGGCCTGCCTAGCAAGCCCGGAATTTCACGGTGGCGCACTGCGGCGGGCAAAAAGAGGCCCCGCGCAACCTTACATGCTTATCATTGCAGGCCGACAAGGTCAAATCCGCCATCCATCCGTTCTTAATCAAGGCCGTCCTAATCAGGGCCTAGCGCCGCCAGCGAGGCTTGCACCAGTTCCTGAACATGCCGGCGACACTCCGCATCGCTGATTGCGGCGACACCGGCCGCGCGGTAGCAGTCACGAGCCTGTTTTCTACGGCCAAGCTTGGCGAAAAGATCGCCCCGCGCCAACTGAAAGAGCGGGTTCGACGGGTATCGCTCCACCAAGGGGCCGATTACCACGAGCGCTCGCTCATACTGCTGGTCGTAATTGTGAAGATTGATGGCCAGATAAAAGCGCGCCTCCGGGGACACGAGGACTCCATCTTCAATGGCGTGTTGCAACTGGCGGATCCCTTCTTTCTTGGTTCCCCCGGGAATACCCATGAAGAATCGCAAAACGCGTGCCGCGGCGGACAGGGTATCGATGTAGTAGTTGTACAGGCCGAGACCGAGGTCCGCGTCGGCGAGTTCCGCGTTCATCGCGACCGCGCGCAGCAGATGTTCGCGCGCGCGCACGCCGGCGCGCGCCGTGTTGCGCCCTTCGCCGCGCAGCCCGTAGAGCCGCGAGGCGAGCGCGTCGCTCATGCCAGCGTAAAATTGCATCTCCGCCGAATCATGCTGCGAAATCTGTTCTTGTGCCAGTGAGTACGCTCTTGCGGCCAATTCCAAATAGTGCCGGTCGGCGGCCAATTTCGCGCGGTGCCGCGGAAAGGTCATCCCGTACTTGAATTCCGCGGACGCACACCAGATTTTCCACCAAAGGGCTTCTGCTTCCAGCAGGTAGCCGATGGGATGCTCGGGCTGCTCTTGCTGGAGCCGCAACGCCGCCTGGCGGCCGGCTTCGAGATCGCCGGAAAAAATCTGGTCGGCGGCAGCCGATATTTCGGGAGTGATACGCAGTTTGTCCGCTTTAGCGGGCGGGCAAAAAAATGCCGCACCGCAAAGGAAAATAGCCCAGGCGTAGGGAATGATGCGAACTCGCTGCACAACGCTCCATCCGGCCGTTACTTTCTTAAGCTTTGCGCCGAACGAGTTTAAGCTGTTCGAGGAGCGTTGCAAAACGAAATGGCTTCTGCAAAAACGTCGAGTTCTCCGGAAGTTGTGTTTCCGGAAGTCCTTCCGCATATCCCGACATGTAGACGATCTGCACTTCCGGGTGAGCTCTGGCTACGCGACGGGCCAATTCCGGCCCGCGCAGTCCCGGCATGACAATGTCCGTCAGCAAGATATCAAGCTGGCCCTGGTGCTGCCGCGCCATCTCCAGCGCTTCGGTCGAGGTTTCCGCTTCCAGCACTCTGTAACCGTTGCTGCGCAAAATCTCCACGATCGCGTGCCGCAGCGCCGATTCGTCATCGGCAATCAAAATCGTCGCATCGATTCCTGCTTCGGTCACGCTTGCCGCCGGTGAATCACTTGTTTTCGCTGCCGTCCGCGCCTCCGTCACTGGAAAATAAATCTCGAATCGCGTTCCTTGTCCCGGCGTGGATTCCACGTGAATATGCCCACCGATCTGCTTCACAATTCCGTACACGGTAGCCAGCCCTAATCCGGTTCCTTTGCCATCGGGTTTCGTGGTGAAGAAGGGCTCGAAAATTCGCGCGCGAGTCTGTTCGTCCATTCCCGTTCCCGTATCCTCGACTTCCAATACCACCCAGGTCTGGCTTTCCGCGCTCTCGCCGGCCTCCGGCAGATCCTGGGCATTGCGCGTGGAGACCATCAGGCGTCCGCCCTCTGGCATGGCGTCCCGCGAATTCACGGCCAGGTTCATGATTACCTGCTCGATTTGCGCCGGGTCCGACAGGATCCACGAATTGGACGCTTCATGCCGGAAAGTCAGCTCGACATCGCTGCCGAGCAAGCGCGGCAGCATAAACTCCGACGCGGTCAGTGCCGCGTGCAAGTCCATCGCTCGAATCTCCAGCACCTGCTTGCGGCTGAACGCCAACAACTGCCTGGTGATTGCGGCCGCCTTCTCTGTGGTGCGCTGAATTTGATCCAGGTACACGCGCGCGGCGGACTCCTTCGGAAGCGAGCGCTCCAGCAACTCCGAGGATCCTCCCAGCACCATCAGCAAATTGTTGAAGTCATGCGCCACTCCGCCAGCCAGTCGGCCGAGCACTTCCATCTTTTGCGCCTGGCGCATCTGTGCTTCCAGTTTCTCCTGCTGTGCTTCCAGCGCGGTACGCTGCAAGCTCTGCCGGTAGTTGTCGTAAAGCACTCCCGTCGCCTGCGACATCGTCTCCAGGTAGCGCAGTTCCTGTCCCGTGTAACCGCCGGGCCGATTCGCGACACCGATCAGCCCCACGGCTTGTTGCCCTTTAAAAATGGGCACACCCAGAAACGCTTCAATCGCCGGATGACCCGCGGGTACCCCACCGGAACGCGGATCGCTCGCCGGTAAATTAGAAATCACCGGCTTGCCCTTGCTCATCACTTCGCTGAGTAAATTGTGAACGTGCGCGATCTCGAAATACCCGTTCGCCGCTTGTTCCCGCATTTTTTCTTCATACAAAGCGCGGTCCAGTTTCACGTCCCAGGTTCCGTCGTGCGCCAGAACGCGGAGCACCGGCCCCTCGATAATCACTCCCAAAAATCCGTACTGGCTTTGCGTCTGTTCGATGGCGAATCGCAGCAGGTGCTGGCTTGCGGCGCTCCAATTGCCGGAATCCAGAAAATCGGTGAGGGCTTGCGTCACTGCCGTCAGCACTGCGCTTTTTTCCTGCAGCTCCAACTCCGTTTTCTTTCGCTCACTGATGTCCTCGATCACGCGCACCGAGCCGCTGATGGTGCCGTTCTCATTGAATACGGGAGCCGACGAGACGCTCGCCGGAAACTGCAACCCTTTCCGGTTCACCCGTACGGTTTCGAAGGCTAGGGTCACTTCTCCTGACATTGTTCTCTGGCTAAGCCCGGCGGCCTCCTGTGCCTTATCCTGCGGAACAATCTCTGCCGGTTTCCCCAGAACTTCCCCTGCGCGCCAGCCAAACACACGCTCCGCCGCCGGGTTCCAGGCCGTCACATTGCCCTCTAGATCCGAGCTGATCACCGGCATCGGTGTCGCTTGAATCAGCGCGCGAAAACGCTCGCTGCCGCGCCGCGAAGCTGTTTCTCGCGCCGTGCGCACAAAATCGACAATATCGTCGGCAGCGACGATCAGGACAATGGCCGTGCCCACCGACGCCGCTGCGGTGATCACCTTGGCCGCGGCGGAAAGCCAATACACCGGCTTCCAGACCGTCAGGATCTCGAAGAAATGCGTCACGCCGCAGCTCACGATGAACAAACCAAATGCCCAGAAGAAACCGGAGTAAGGCAGGTCTCTTCCCGCACGGCGAACCAGCCAGGCCAGAATCGTTGAGATGGCTACGTAGGACAACCCGATTAACAGGTCCGCGATTACCGTGGTCCAGAGCAGCCGTGTATTGCCCACGAAGCAATACCAGTGCGGCAAAAAGTTTGTGGAGAGCAGAGCTCGGGAGCTCAACCAGACGGCGGCAGTGGCGCACGTCAGCGTGAGCAATGCCAGCCTTACTGTGCGAGGCGTGAAGCCCACATCCGATTTTGTATCGAGCGAAGCGCTGGCGGACATGCGTAGAGCAGCCTTTCCATCGTCGCACCCTGCAAGCACACTGAGCGCGCAACGATCTTTACTTGTTCTTGGAAGGGAATGACTTGCAGCCCGCAGGACTCGGATACACCGCCGGGCTCGTTGCCAGGCACGCGATTGAGAGGAAAAGCGTCGCGCGCCAGCCGACGCTCCTAGTGTAATCCACTTTATGCGCCTGCGCGCCGGCTGTGCCGCAACAAGCACCGAACAGTGGCAGTTGTTCGGAGCACGCTTCGCTGCTCAGAGGAAGCGGACGGATACACACGGGGTTGCGGGGAGAAGGAAGGGTGTCCTTGCGATGCCAGGCGCCCAACCAGACGGCTCTCTTTGTATCCGCGCCGCAAATTCGCTCCGCCGCTCCGCATTTGTTATTCTCGGCGCGCAATGAACCCTGCCGAAAACGCTGCTCCACGAGCGCCGCACGGAGGCGAGCGTGGCGACCTTGAACGCGCGCTCGGTCTCAAAGAAGCCGTTGCTGTCAACATGATCGAGATCGTGGGCATTGGCCCCTTCGTGGTCAGTTCGCTGGTGATCAAGGCGATGGGAGGCCCGCAAGCTCTACTCGCTTGGGTTGGCGGCGCGATTCTAGCCGTACTCGACGGCTTTGTGTGGTCTGAACTAGGCGCGGCGATGCCCCGTGCCGGCGGCACCTACGTTTTTTTGCGTGAGGCCTACGGGCCAAGTCGCTGGGGGCGCCTAATGTCGTTTCTGTTCGTATGGCAGATCTTTCTAGCAGCACCATTATCGGTGGCGTCCGCATCGATCGGATTCGCGAACTATGCGCGCTATCTGCACCCACTCACAAAATTCCAGGGGAAGGCGCTTTCCGGCGGGTTGGTGGCCTTGCTCGTGATTTTGCTCTATCGACGAATCAGGACCATCGGAAAAATCTCCGTGCTGTTGTGGGTGGGTGTCGTCGCAACTC
>Ga0209648_10002792_pt1 | contig 14541 bp, 16 predicted proteins | sample GraSoi2013_115cm_FD_185830 | JGI IMG/M metagenome (GOLD analysis project Ga0209648, IMG submission 185830) | Grasslands soil microbial communities from the Angelo Coastal Reserve, California, USA - Sample 9_17_2013_115cm (SPAdes) (version 2) | ecosystem: Environmental > Terrestrial > Soil >...
TGTCCGCGGCCTGTCCCGAGATTGATGGCCAGCGAGTCCCCATTTTTTTCGTCGCCTTGTTTTTCGAGGTATTGCAATGCTCGCACGTGCGCATCGGCGAGATCGTTGACATGGATGTAGTCGCGAACGCAGGTGCCGTCCGCGGTCGGGTAGTCCGATCCGTGGACTTGCAACTCGGGTCCGCTCGCGGTGGAGGCGGCAAGCGCCAGCGGAATCAGGTGAGTTTCCGGGTCGTGGAGCTCGCCAATCTCGCCGCTTTCATCGGCTCCCGCGGCGTTGAAGTAGCGCAGGCTCACCGAGCGTAGTCCGTAGGCGCGGCCGTACGCCTCAAGCGCGTTTTCGAAAAACAGCTTCGAAGCGCCATAGGGATTGACCGGCTCGCGCGGCGTCTGCTCGGTGATCGGAATCTGCCCGGGGACGCCGTACACGGCACAGGTTGAGGAAAACACGAAGCGGCGGATACCGGCGTCCAGCACGGAGTTCAGCAGGCTGAGCGCCCCGAGAACATTGTTCCGGAAATATTTGCGCGGATTCCCGACCGACTCTCCCACGTAGGCGTGGGCGGCAAAATGCATCACCGCATCCACATGCGCGAGCACCGGCCGGAGTTTCGCTTCGTCGGCGATGTCGCCCTCTATAAGTTCGAAGCCCTGCGCCAGGCGCCGAAACCCGGTCGAGAGATTGTCATAAAGCACGACCTCATAGCTGGAACGCCGCAGCGCGCGCGCCGCATGGCTGCCGATGTAGCCTGCTCCGCCCGATACCAGGATCGCCAAGAAAGCCTCCATGATCGCGTGATTCGAAGAACTGAGTTCTTCGACGGGATAATGTTGCCGCAGAAAGCAGTCGGCCTCTGGTGACACTCATCACGCTCGTTTGTGATAGAGGTTAGTCCCTGTCTTCTTGGGATTCTCATCGATGCAGGAAGGGGCGCGTGCCCGCGACTGCCGCCTGGTGTAGAATTTGGAGGTCAAACCCCACGCTGTCATCGTCATCCTCGGCAGCGGATTCCGTCGGGACGTAGCGCAGCCTGGTAGCGCACTTGCTTGGGGTGCAAGGGGTCGCGAGTTCAAATCTCGCCGTCCCGACCATTTCAACCGGTCCCCTCATTTCAGGGGACTTGCAGACATACCCATCCAACACTTTTGAACCGTCCTCTGAGGTAGTTGGTGTAAACGCCTGTTAGCGTCAATTGAGAGCTTCTCTCGATCCGTAATTGACGGTTTGACTTTCGCGCCTTAAAGCCAGCCATTGGATTTCGCGAACTCCATCAGGTCATGTGATAGGCGAAAATATTGGTCCGGAGGCTTCGGCTCAATGTTCGCCTTTACAGAACATTGGGAAACTGTCTTTGCGTACGATGGAGCTTTTACGCTTATCGAGGTTTCGTTGAGGTCGGTTGCCATGATGTTGGTGCCATCGGGACAAGTGGGATTGCAGTATTCGTCGCGCATCGCATAAAAGCTGTCGTCCAGCCATGCACGCACAAAACTCCGAAGGACCTCTGGCGAAATCCGTTTTTCAACTTTCTTCTTCTTCCGAACGAAATCATGCCCTTCCCACACTGCTCTGTTGTTTTCAATTCGCATTGTGAAAGCTGGGCAGTTTCCGTAACAGCCCGACGAAGAATACTCTAGAGTGACTCCGTCAAAGTCATCAGGGAATTGCGGTTGCTTGGCCTTGCTCGGGTCAACGGCGAAGGAGGAGAGAGTAGCGATACAAGCATCTCGTCGTTCGTGTCCCCTCTGCCAATCGGGTTTCGACTGACCTGAAATGGGCGCTATCGCGAGTGCGACTAGTGCAAGGGACCAGATGCAACGGAGCATGGCGCGACTATACAGCCGACTCTCAATTGTTGCAAAATCCCCATTACACTCATTGACCCGTAGTTGGTGTAATCGACTGTACGGGATACGAAATAGCAATACGGCAGGAGCGCCGCCCTCCCCCAGAGAAACGCTCCCGCCCGGGCCATTGTTGCACCCCACCTAGGCTGACACGGAAAGCTGGTCGCCACCATGGCTACAAAGTCACAATGAAGCCGTTACCTTTGTCCTAGAAAGAAGGTTAACCTCAGGATTGTTGGCGTAACATCCCCATTACACCAACGATCAAGCCATCCAGAGTTGGCTTTCCGCCTTTCGGCTCGCAGAAAAGTTCGAAAATCGTCCTCTAGGGCCGACCATTTACTTATCCCGGGTATCCGGTGACGCGGGCTAGGGTCCAGGCCCGCTTCCAATTGGGCGAGCTAAACCTGCCCGGCCTGCATGATCCTCCCCCCTTGCATTTTTCCCGCGTTTGGAGCAACGTTGTCACCGTGAAGCGATGGCCCCGCCATCATGATCAACGTTCTCATCCATCACGAAGTCGCCGACTACACGGCCTGGAAGGCGATATTCGATTCCGGCTTCGACTGGCGGCGCGAAAATGGCGAGCGCAGTTGCCGTATCTTCCACAGCGCTGAAAACGTCAACGACCTCATACTTCTCTTCGAATGGGAAAGTCTGGAAAAGGCGCGTGCATTCATCGCCTCCGACGAACTCAAGACCAGGATGGCGAGCGCGGGTGTCAAAGGCTCGCCTCGAGTCGATTTCCTCACTGAGGTGCACAGCGTCCGGCGCAGCGCTGCGGACTGAGCGTGCAGGGCAGATGCTATTGTCCCCCAACTGCGGGGCCGACATTTGGGGAAGCTTGTAACCGATTTCCGGAGGTTCGCATCCAAGAGGCTTAAACCGGCAAACAGGACAGGAAACACATACCTCCGTTCTGGCAATTTCCTCCTCTTCTGCTTGCCCTCAATCCGCAGTTTCAGGAGAACTTCATGGCTAAGAAACCAGTCTCCAGCAATTCGCGCAAAGCTTCAGCGCAACCCCGCTACCACCAGACCGCCCGCGCACTCCAGGAATTTGGCACGGTCACCAGTGTGATGCCGCTGCAATTGGAAGAACCAGTCCGGCTGGAAATGACCGAGCAACTCAACCAACTGTTAGCCGACACCATGACTCTTCGGGATCTCTATAAGAAGTCCCATTGGCAGGTCTCCGGAGCAACTTTCTATCAACTCCATCTTCTGTTCGACAAGCACTACGAAGAACAGAACGAAATCGTCGATACGATTGCGGAACGAATCCAGCTTCTGGGCGGAATCAGTATTGCCATGGCGGCGGACGTCGCCGAGTTGACCCGTATTCCCCGTCCGCCCAAAAGTCGCGAAGAGGTTCCGGTGCAACTGTCTCGCTTGCTGGACGCGCACGAGCTCATCATCACCCATTGCCGTGAACTCGCGGAGCGTGCGACCAAACTGGGCGACGCCGGCACAAACGACCTGGTGGTGAGCGACGTGCTTCGCCCCGGCGAGCTGCAGGTTTGGTTCCTCAGCGAACACCTGGTGGATGCGCCACTGGTCGAAGCCGAGCCGCTGCGGGAATCGGCATAAGACAAAATTGATTTGCGAAGCTAGGTTGTGTGGAGACGGGGCTTTGCCCCGTCCAAGCGGGGCAGAGCCCCGCTTCCACACAAGTGCGTTTGTGAATCCGCTTCTAGTGGCGTGGGGAAAGAATGTGCAGGATCTGCTGCAGTTCATGGCGTAAGTGCGCCACGCTAACGGAAGAATGTATCGGAAACGGCAGGGCCGTCTGGTTCCGCTCGGACTTGGTCTCCACGCGCAACTGCACCCGCGCACCCGCGATGGTGAACCCGTCTTCATAAAGCAGCTTCTTGATCTTCACTACCGACTCCACGTCGCGCTTGCGGTACATGCGCTGCCCGGTGCTGCTTTTTACGGGCTTGAGTTGCGGAAATTCGGTCTCCCAGAAGCGAAGTACGTAGGCCGGCAGGCGGCACAAGCCGGCAACCTCGCCGATGCGGAAATAGAGCTTGTCCGGAATGATGACTTCGGCGTTGCGGGCTTTCTTCGAAGTTTTCTTTCGGAGGCTCATGTTTGGGGGGCTCATGGAGCCGCTTCTGTACTCCTGTATACGAGTTTCTAGCACGAGCAGCGTCGCGCGACAACCCCCAAAAGTACGGATGGGTTGCCGCAAGGGCGTTTTAACCCTCCCTTTCGGTTGAAGCGCGAACGTCGGCTAGAAAACCAGGGGAGGCGGCATGCTCCGTCGCCCGCGCCTGAGACGGGGCAAGCCCCGTCTCTACAGGAGTCTTCTGCAATTGGAAAAGCCTCTCAAGAGGTGCTTCCCTTGAGAGGCTTTGGGGAATTTCTGAAACGAGCATCTGTCCGCTTAGTGTTTCTTTTTCTTGGCGGCTTTCTTCTTGGTTGCCATGAAGTGTTTCCTCCGTTTGAACGATTTGTTCTCCCAAGGTTCTCGACAGGGCACCTTGATGCCCGGGCCACTCAACTTCTAGTATGAGTAGCTGTCCTACCACAAGATATTGCCACTCGTATGTAATTTGTCAATAGAAATTTTACTTCGCCGAGCAATTTTGGTGAAGAACGTGCCTGCTTGCTTAGGCGGAACTCACGCAACACTTTCACCATCAGGGCAGAACCCTCGTCGTCCGAATCCGGTGAAGCCGCGATGCCTGTGCGATAATTTCAGAAGAAATTTATGTCAGATCACAATGTCTTCTGCGCAAAATTGAAACAGGACTTGCCTGGGCTACCCGAGCCTCCGTTCGACAGCGAGTTGGGGAAAAAGATCTACGAGCAGATCTCGCAACAGGCGTGGGGCCAGTGGATGGAACATTGCAAAATGCTTCTGAACGAATATCGTCTAAACCCGGCGCGCAAGCAGGATCAAGAAGTAATCGTAAAACAGATGGAGCAGTTTTTCTTCGGAGAGGGATCCGCGCGTCCCGCCGAATACGTTCCCCCGACTAACTGAGCGCGCTGGGCGAGAAACGGCGCGCGGCAAGCCATCCGTGGTCGCCAGCCAATATTATGGCAGGTTACCGATCGGTTACCCTTGTCCCTCAATACGTTCCCAATTCATCGCCTCGTAACACTCGTCGGCGACAATAGGCGCAGTGGCGCCGCCTGTATACGACACGCTGATCCTCTCGGATCTGCACCTCGGCGCGGACATGAGCCGCGCGCACGAGGCGTTGCGCGTCCTCCGGGAAAATCAATATCGCCGGCTGATTCTTTTGGGTGATATTTTCGCCGACCTCAATTTCGGGCGCCTGAAAAAAGAGCACTGGAAATTTCTCGGCTTCATTCGCAAGCTCTCCAATCCCAAGCGCAACGTCGAAGTGGTCTGGGTCGAAGGCAATCACGACCACGGCCTGGCCGAAATCATGGCCCATTTAGTGGGCATCCGCGTGTACCAGGAATATCAATGGGAATATCGGGGCTTGCGCCACATCGCCGTGCATGGTCACCAGTTCGACGGCTTCGTGGTGAGCAATGTCCGCGTCAGCTATCTGATCGGGACGCTGCTCTACCTGCAACTACAGAAATGGGACTCGAAAAACAAAACGCTGACCCGTTTCCTCGACCGGCTCGGCACGCGTTGGCTGCGCTTGTCGCCCAAGGTCGCCGAGAGCGCGCTGGCGCATGCCCGTCACCATCAGGCGACGCGCATTTTCTGCGGCCACACCCATGCCGCCATGCACAAGCATGACGCGGAACACGGAATCGATTATTTCAATTGCGGAGCCTGGATTGACGCGCAACCTACCTATATCACCGTTAGCGAAGAGGGAGTGCAGATCCATGAATATGTCGAGCGACCTGACGATCGTCATCTCGGTGAAGAACGACCTGATTCCGAACACGAACTTGCTGGCGACGCAGAATTGTTCGAAGATGGCGAGTACGAGGGTGTTGGCCGCTAACGGCCACTCCACCGACTCAGGTGACCATTGCGCAAACTGACCATCGTTTTCCACCACGCGGGCGGAGGACATCAAAGTGCAGCGGAAGCTCTCAAAACGATTCTCTCCGCCCAAGAACAGCCTTGGGAAGTCAGCCTTCTCGACATTCAGGAGCTGCTCGATCCACTCGATTTGATTCGTCGCGCCACGGGCCTGCGCATTCAGGACACTTACAACCTGATCCTGCGCAAAGGCTGGACGCGTTTCACGCCGGCGCTGCTGCTCATTCTGCAGGGGACCATCCGTCTCTACCATGCTCCGATTGTGAAAGCGCTACAAGCGTACTGGGCGCAACATCCGGCGGACCTGGTGCTCTCCGTAATCCCGCATTTCAATCGCGAGATCGCAGACAGCCTTCGCACGGATGACAGAAAAACGCACTTCGTCACGCTGATTACAGATTTGGCAGATTACCCGCCACACTTCTGGATCGAGCGTGAGTCGGAATATATCATCGCCGGCACGGAACGCGCCCGGCAACAAGCCTTAACCGTGGACCACCCCGCCGGCCATATCTTCCAGACATCGGGAATGATCCTGAAGCCGAGGTTCTACGAAAAGACCACCGTCGATCGCGTCGCCGAAAGGAAGCGGCTCGGCCTGGAACCCGATTGTCCGACTGGCATCGTCCTGTTCGGAGGTCATGGCTCCCAGGTGATGGTTGACATCGCCAGAAGACTCAACGAAGCGGGCAGTGGCGTCCAGTTGATCCTGATTTGCGGGCACAACCAGAAGCTCGCCGCCGAGCTCAAAAAGCTGCAGACCAGCAAGCCAATTCTCGTCGTCGGATTTACTCAGAATGTTGAATACTACATGGCCTTGGCCGACTTCTTTATGGGGAAACCAGGCCCTGGCTCGATAAGCGAGGCACTGCAGTTCCACTTGCCGGTGATCGTGGAATGCAATTCTAGAACACTGCCGCAAGAGAGGTACAACGCGGAATGGGTGACGGAGAACGGCTTCGGGATCGTCGTGCCCAGCTTCAAAAGAATCGCGCCCGCCGTTCAGCACATGCTCCAGAGCGCGACTTTCAATGAATTCCGTCTGAAGGCCAACGCCTACTCTAATCGCGCGTTGTTTGAAGTGCCCGTAATCCTGGAACAGTGCGCGGCGCACACGGCGGCTCCAACTCAACCTCAGGCCGTCTAATTTGCGTAGAGACAGCCGCCCTCGGCTGTCCGGGCGAGCGCAGTTTGGTCGTCAACGGAACAGCGCGGCAAAAAAACCGCCGAGTTTCCTGAAGAATCCGCGCGCTGGCGCGTGACTCGCCGATGCCGTTTCAGTGCCGGCCGTTTTCGGATTTTCGTTCGCGGATGGAGGAAGCGGAGCGGCCAAAGCCGGTGCCGCTTGCGGACGAGAATTCAGGGGCGGCGTACCCGTATCCTCAACCGGTGCAGGCGGAGGGCCGGTCGCGTGGAACACGAACGGCGCCGCTACCTGCACGTGAAGTTCGTTCGGCGCGACGGAGACGTCAAGTGGTGCGGTCGCGGCTGGTAAACCAGTCGAGGGCGCACTCTCCGCGGTAGTCGTCTCCGCAACCGGCGCCGGGCTCGCGTTCAAAGGCGGCACGGTTTGGCTCTGAGCGTTGTTCGGCACTGGGCTCTGCAGGGGTAGATCGTTCGTCGCCCGCAGCGGAGCGTCTCGCGGCGGCGGACATCCGCACTCCAACGGCACCGCCATATCCACACGATCGAGTTGTCCGGACCGAAACACGAGCTGGTCGGTTGCTTTGACCTGGTACGTGCGATCGCCGATCAGTTCGGTGACAATCGCCGATGCCGTGTTGCCGGGCAAGGCGCGCATACAAGTATTGCCCCGACTGTCGGCACTGATGGCATAGTGAAATTCCCCGGGGCCCACCAGAAGGATGCGAAAGTCGGGAGTCATCACGGAGTCCGAAGAAGCGTCGAGAGCGAAGTGCGCTTCCAGTGCGCCCGTGTTCATGCTGAGCATCATGTTGTGCCGGTTCTGCGAAGGAGTAACCGACACGGTCGTTCCCGGACAAACATGCACCTCGCCGCCACTCGACAGGCGGAGAACGGCGGTATCGGGCCCGGCCGTAATCGAAGAACCCGCGCCACCGTCATTGTTATTGCCGGCAAACGCCAGCGGGCCGGCGGCGCGCACCGCCGCGATTACCGGCTGTGGCGCGGGCGTCAGGCTGACAACAGTCGCCGACTGAAAAGGCGAACTGCTCGCCTGGCTGGGATTTTTCCCGAGATGCACGACCAGGCGATTTCCCGCGGCATCCCAGGTGTAGGCGCGCGGCGCGAGCAGATCTACGACCACGCGCGCTACCGGCGGATTCTGCTGAAACTGGTCGGCGTGTATCGAGCCGATTTGATCGGCTTGTATGCTGATCCGCTTCTGCTGCGTTTCCAGCCGCGCGTTCGGCAGATCGATCACCAGCCGCGGAGGGTCGCCGATCGACTGGATCGAAGGGACCACCGGCTTCGTCGAAAGAATTTCGAGTGCCTGACCATCCTTCTCCTGCACGATCCGGAAGCTCTTGATCGCGGCACTCTTCTTCGCGGCGCTCGCGGCGCTTGCGACGGAAGAAGCGGCAGGCTTGGAGTCGGGCTTGACCGCGGGCTTAACTGCTGTCTGGGAGCGAAGCCACGGCGCCCCGGCTACGAGCGCTCCCACCGCAATCACCGCGCACAAATCGGCCCGCAAACACCAGCGAGACAACGGTTGCCGGGACGCACGATTCGGCGGGAAGTCTTTCACGCAAGCGCTCGAGTGCTACGGCAACCATACCACTCGAGGGTTCCTGAAAAAAGCGCACACTATTACGAGTCGGCCAGGAACTCGTATTCATCAATGACGGCCGCCACCGCCATCTTGCTGGCGGGATTGCCACCTTCGACTCGCACCACACGTCCCTTGCAGCGCACCCGGATGCTTTCCGTCAGCGTGATCTCGGGCGGCAGGGTCAAGGTGAAATCGATGGCGGAGCCGGCCTGGATGGCGGAATCGACATAGAAGCAGATTCCGCGCGCGCTGACGTCGCGGGTCTGCGCCGCGTGCTCCTGCTCGTCTTCGCCGTAACGGACGGTTACTGGCAAACGAAGCGCGAACCTTCGGGTGGCTCGCTTATCATTATTACTGTCCTGCTGCGGTTCGGCCATCGAACCTCCTTAAGAGCCAGGTTGCAAGGTTTCAGGGTTTCAAAGATTGCCCCAAATCGCCTGTAAGCATGGCAATTAGCAGCAAGACTGTCAAGGAGCAGGTTGCAAAGGTTCAGAGTTTCAATGAAAACGGCAAAAACCTGTGTGACCTGAACCCTGACGAATCTTTGAAACCTTGAAACTCTGAAACTTTGAAACCTGGCTCTTGGAGCTACAATGAATCGCGGCCTTTTTCCATGGTCTTCGTCCTCGATAACTACGATTCGTTCACTTACAACCTCGTCCAGTACCTGGGCGAACTGGGCGCCCAGGTCGAGGTTCGCCGCAACGACGAAGTGACGGTCGGAGAGATCGAGGCGATGCACCCCGAACGCATCGTGCTTTCTCCCGGACCCTGCACCCCGCAGGAAGCCGGCATCAGCATCGAACTCATCCGGCATTTTGCGGGCAAGGGCAATGTGCCGTTGCTCGGAGTCTGCCTTGGACACCAGGCGATCGGCGCGGCCTTCGGCGGCCAGGTGGTGCGTGCGAAGAACCTGATGCACGGCAAGACCAGTCAGGTCGAGCACGATGGCAAGACCATCTTCCGCGGCCTGTCTTCGCCGATGACCGCGACTCGATATCACTCGCTGATCGTCTCTGAGAACGGGCTACCTGACGACCTTGAGGTCAGCGCCTGGACTTTGGATAAAGACGGCACCCGCGTCATCATGGGACTGCGGCACAGGAATTTCCCCGTCGAAGGGGTGCAGTTTCATCCCGAGAGCGTGCTAACGGACGAGGGGAAGAAACTGGTGGCGAATTTCCTGGGGAGTTAAGCGAGGGTGCCCCGTCCAAGCTCCGCTTGGGCGGGCCCGTTTCATCACAAACCAAGAAAGCAGTCATCACAGACGAGGAAAGCGGCCCACGGTATGTTGTCACCATGCCCTGGGGATTGCGGCGTTTCCAGGAAACCGGCCAGCTACACTTCCTCACCTTCAGCTGTTACAAGCGACGGCCAAATTTCGCAAACGCTCCGTCCCGGACGACGTTCGAGACTTCTCTCGAACGGGCACGAAAACGCTACCGACTTTGCGTGTACGGCTATGTCGTGATGCCCGAGCACATCCACATGCTGGTAAACGAACCTGAGCAAGGTTCTCTGTCGCGAGTCATGCAGTCGCTGAAGCAGTCGGTCGCTCGGATATTAGCCTTACGAGCGGCAGACCCGTTCTGGCAGGCTCGATACCATGATTTCAACGCGTACGATTTCAACGTATGGAGTGAGCACAAGTTTGTCGAGAAGCTCCGCTACATTCACCGGAATCCGGTAACTCGTGGGTTAGTAGCCCGTCCCGAAGATTGGCTCGTGTAGAGCGGACACTCCTGTCCGCTGCCTTTAACTCGTGCCGGGAGAAGACGGAGTGGGTAGAAATCGAGTCGCAGTGGACCGCGCGGCGGAGAGAGCAGGAGGTATCTTTCCAACCGTGCGGAAGCATCCGGCCGCCTAGCGGGCCCGCCCAAGCAAAGCTTGGACGGGGCACCCTCGTGAGTTCAAATGATTGCAATGGCCCGGGCCACCTATCCCTGGATTTTGGGTGGCGCAGCGCCGGGGTCCCCAGCACGCCCGGTTTTGGCGTGATGGGGTGGAGGGGTTCACCTCTTGCACTTGCCTTTGGGTGGCGCAGCGGTTCACCGCTGCGACTGGGGGCATGTCAAACACGAACGGGAAGGGCACGACTTCAGTCGTGCCGCAAACTGGCGCCCGGCGTAACGAAAGTAATTTGTTTCAAACATTTTCGCTTGATCTTGTTTAGATCACTTGCAATAATATCCGCACACAGGAATCGCCTGTCAGGAGGTGCTATGTTCAAGGCACTTTGATGGGTCCTGTCGCTAGCGAGAGCGGGTAACCCTAGGACTCCGGAGTAGAGGCTTGGCGACGTTCAGGCTTGGGTTACTTCATCGGTGCTGCAGCGCCGTCTTTAGGTTGATTGGCGAAGTACCTCGTCTGTCGGTCTAATCCTCCTAGCAATCGTCGCCGTGCGGCTGGTAACTCGTCAGACATCTGGGACGTAAAGTTGTTGATGGTCCCCACCATGACATTAAACTGGCGCCAAATGGTATCCGCCCCACGATAAAGAAAAAGCCGTGACACCCAACGTACTCGGCCAACGTTTAGAAGCCGGAGAGGGACTACTCTCCGGCTTTGATATTTTGCGCGGGACGGGTGGCCCATTCAAGCCTGCTTTTGCCTTGAGTGGGGCAGTTCTACCGCTGGACAAAGTCTTCCGGCCGCTCGTTCGCGTTTTCGGGCCGTCCATTCCGACTCGATCTCCACTCGCCCCTCACAGCCGGTTGCGTAGTGGCGGAAACTGCTCCACTGCCAGTCCTCCGGACGCTCGCATAACCCGCGCTTGACCGGATTGCGATGAATATAGCGCAGCTTTTCCACAAACTGCGGATAATTTCGAATGTTGAAATCGTAGTACCGCTTTTGCCAGAAATGCTCGGCATCACCAATCAAACGCCGCGGACTAGGTCTGTGACGTGTGAACATCCCCACTGAAGCCAAAACCGGGCTTGAGTAGGCCACCCGTCGTTCGGCAGCTTTCGTCTGGATTTGTATCCTGTCGTCGGCGTACCCTTGCCATATGCCGTATCGTATCCGAAAGCCTTACATCCTTGTGAACGAGCAAAGGCTCGTTAGTCCGACTGCGGTTCCTCAGCAATTACCGTTCTGTGACCAATGTGACACACTCGCGGCTAACACTGCCCCACTTTATACTGAACTCGCTCCCGACAAATGGTGGAAGTGGTTTTCTTTCCCAAGATTTTCTTGCCAAGAAGATGCGTTCATGGGCTGCGAAAAGCATCGAGTAGAGCCGGAAATACATTTTGTGGATGGACGAATTGAGCCATTTATTCGGCTTCCGCTGACTAGATGGCAACGGCTGACTGAGTGGGATGCGTTACTTGTAGCGGGTGTTCTCGCTGTAGTCGCTGCGATACTTATTGGATTGCTGTTTAAGCTGTAAGCCGCCTCACAGGGAGTTGAGAATCCGTCTAAGAGTTAAGGCAGGTAGCGAGGATGATGAAGAAACGTTGCTGCGGTCATCACTGCCCCGTATGCGGTGCTCCGGCTCGTCCACTGCACGGTTTCTGTAAAGACCCTGCGTGTAACTGCGAAGGAGATGTGCCGTGGAGAACAAAACTTGGGCGTACAGCTCACAAGTGCTTCGGCGGACAACACCGCTTCGACGTGGAGGCTGAGACCGGGCGTGCCCTGCTCGACTACATGTACAAGCTGCCGGACGGCATCACGCGAACCGCCCCAGCGGGAACCAAAGTCGCTTGGCCGGAAAATGCAGTCGGAAAGGTTAGCTAGGTTTGTTGAAATAGTACGAGGTTTTGAAAGATCATGGGCAAATTGCCCCTGCATAAACGCGGACTGGAATGGCTCACGAGCCACGCTCTTTGGGAATTGGCGAAGTATCTCGTTGGGGCGGCACTCTCTGCGGGCCTTGTCAGTATCGGCATCTCACGAATAGTTAACGCCGCAGTTGGTACGGCATTGAACATATTTCTGGTGCTTATGGGCGTGATGGGGATGTTGTGGATGTCCGGGGTGGTCCGATGGTCTACATCAACCAGCAAAACAGAAGAAGCGAAGTGGGATATATACTTCTTTTCTCCGGGTCTGGCCGTGTCCCTGACTCCCAGCATTGGGCGCGTGATAATAAACCTGTATATCCTCAGCACGAAAGCAACCGAGTTGATCTTCTTGCACGTCACCTTGCGTAACAACAAAGGCACATACCTCGACTGCGAGAGCAGTGAGCCAATCACAATCGAACCGATGCAAGTTACTGCGAAGATGCTCGATAAGAAATTTTCGTCGCAGGAGTTGGCAACATTTGAGAAGGGCGAGATGGTCAATTTAGACGGCTACGCCAAGTTTCGGGATGGTAATTCAATTAAGCGAGTTCAGATCACGATGACCACGATTGCATCAATGTAGTTTCGGCGGGACGGGTGGCCCACTCAAGCCTGGTTTTGGCTTGAGTGGGGACGTTCTCCTCCCTCACAGCTGGCTGCTGGTTTGGATCAGCCTCCAACATCCCCACTCTAAATTTCGCAAAGAACGGCGGGTTTGGCTTGAGTGGGGCAGTTCCACTGCTGGACGGAGTCTTCCTACCGCTCTTTCATGTTTTCGTGTCGTCTATTCCGACTCTATCTCCGCCGCAAAATCCCCACTCTAAATTTCGCAAAGGGCGCGAAATTTAGAATGGGCCACCCGCCGGGCTGCGCCACCCAAAATCTGCCGCCTTCCCGGCGGAGACTGTGTCGTAGACGCGGCGCTACGCCGTCTGATGGAGATCCTTTAGAGCTTTTTGTCCCTGGAACCAGCGGTAAACGAAAAAGCCGTGGACTCCAAAGGCCCAGATAGAAAAGATCGCCATGAGAGCGAGCATGTCGAGAGCGTAGAGGGCGATGCCGAGAATGAAAGCCCAGCGATATCCTTTGCGGGCGGCGAACCCGAGGCCGCAGAGGACGACGATCCACATCACTACGGTCCCCTCGGCCACGGTAGAAAAGTTTTCTCCGAAGCGCCTTCCGTAAAGGCCCAAGAGATCGAACACGCCGATGTTGATGAGAAAGTGGATCTGTATAGGAAGGATGCCGCTGCTGGTCACGGCCAGTCCTGCGGCGTAGAAGAAGTAGTTCGCATCTTTTTGGCTATCTTCGCGCAGCTCGTCGCGGCGCCATTGCTGGGCTTCCTTGTACTCTTCGTCCGTTCGGCCAGCACCAACGTTGAGGAGTTCCATGATTCACCCGGTAAAGCGGTGTGAGTGTAGCACGGGAAGGGTCGAAAGTAGGTGAGTAATAAATGATAGGCGGGTGGGCCAGTTTAACGAGGGAATATAACGCGGCTTTTTTTTGACAGTACCGAAAATAGCTGGGGGCCGAAGTGCCGACACCTAACACTGTGGTATCTCTAATTATCCCTCAGACCTCTTTCATCACATTTTTCTTGTACCGCCCTCACAGACACACAATCGCAATTCGCGCAATAATTCACCGACAGTACCGGCATCAAGAACTGCGCCCGTCTCCAGAGACGGACCCAACATCCGCCGCAAAACCATTTTCGGCGGCCCTTTGACAAGTAGACAAAAAGCAGCTAGAAGCGCCGATCCCGCACCCCGAAAAGTGCACGCCAAACCGCAGAAACCCCAGCTAAGTCCTTATTCATGTAGATGATGGAGTTAAGTACTTTAATTAGAATAGCTTAGCGGGAATTGGGGGGGGGGACGTAATATATTGTGTAATACACCAATAGTAAACACCCAAGAATGAGGTCAAACCACCTAAACTCGGAGGCTCCTCCGAGGCTGGATTCTCAACCCCAAATAAGAAACCCTCTCCACACATCTGAGAGGGTTTGCGAACTGGTTGGAGAAATTTATGCCGCGCGCACGACGTGATAAACCTGCTGGTCACACCAAAAAAGCCGGAGCCCGAAGGCCCCGGCTGTCCAGTTGGTTGTGTGCCCGGATAAAAATTTAGCTGCTCGCTTGCGCGTTGGGAGACGCGGCGA
>Ga0209648_10002793_pt1 | contig 14540 bp, 12 predicted proteins | sample GraSoi2013_115cm_FD_185830 | JGI IMG/M metagenome (GOLD analysis project Ga0209648, IMG submission 185830) | Grasslands soil microbial communities from the Angelo Coastal Reserve, California, USA - Sample 9_17_2013_115cm (SPAdes) (version 2) | ecosystem: Environmental > Terrestrial > Soil >...
CCCACGCCGCCGCATGGCCGGCGGTCGGGAAGAATGCCGCCAAAGCCAGCGTCGTCATCATCGAGAAGTTGAGAAAAATCGGCGCCGCCGCGGCGCTGGCGAACCGATGCATGACGTTGAGCATGCCACCATACAGGGTCACCAGCGTGATCAGCAGAAGATAGGGAAAGGTAATTCGCGTCAGCTCGATGGCGAGCCGCCGCTGCTCGGCGTCGTCAGTGAAGCCGGGCGCGAGAATGCTCATGGCCTGAGGCATGAACAGCCATGCGACGATGAGCAGGACCAGTTGCGAGAAAAACAAGAGGGTGAAGATACGATCGGCGAACAACCCGGCCGACGCCTCGCCGCGTTCACCATGGACATGGGCATAGGCTGGCACGAACGCCGCGTTGAATGCGCCTTCCGCGAAAATCGCCCGGAAGTGGTTGGGCAGCCGCAGCGCCACGAAAAACGCGTCCGCCATCGGCCCGGCGCCTAAGATCGCCGCGAGCATGATGTCGCGCGCGAAGCCAGTCAGCCGCGAAAGGAGCGTATAGCCGCCGACGGTGAAAATACGACCGAGCATCAGCCGCTTCTACAGCATGCGGCGGCGCTTCAAAACGGCGAAATCAGGTTGAAAACGCGCCGCGCACAGCCTTGATGATCCGCGCCTGCGTCGGCTCATCGAGATAGGCGTGCATCGGCAGGCTGATGACATCGCTGGACAAGCTTTCGCTTGCCGGCAAGCCATCGTCTGCGACCGGGAAATCCCGATAGGCGGTCTGCTGATGCATCGACTTTGGATAATAGATCGCGGTCGGAATACCCTGTGCCTTCAGCGCCGCGGCGAAGCTGTCGCGATCGCTGCCCTGGGGCAGCCGGATGGTGTATTGCGCCCAAACTGACGTACAGCCGCTGGCGACACGCGGAACGGTTACGACATTACCGAGCCCTTGCGCATAACGCTCGGCAACCCTGTTGCGCGCAGCGATTTCGTCCTCGAAGATTTTCAGCTTCTCGATCAGGATCGCCGCCTGCATGGTGTCGAGCCGCCCGGTGAGCCCGAGACGAACATTGTCGTATTTGTCCGAACCCTGGCCGTGAACGCGGACGCTGCGTAGTATCTCCGCGAGTTCGGCATCGTCGGTGAAAATCGCTCCGCCGTCGCCAAAGCAGCCCAGCGGCTTGGCGGGAAAAAAGCTCGTGGCGGTGGCAAGGCCGAAGGTGCCGAGACGGCGGCCCTTGTAGCTTGCGCCGAACGCCTGCGCCGCGTCGTCGAGCACAAAAATGCCCTCGGCATCCGCGATCGCACCGATGGCGTCATGGTCGGCGCTTTGCCCGAACAGGTCGACCGGAATAACCGCCCGCGGCGTAAGGCCGAGCTTCTTGGCGGTCGCGATGCCGCGCTTCAGCGAATCCACGTCGATGTTGAACGTCGCTTCATCGACATCAACGAACACCGGCGTCGCGCCGGCCAGCGCCACCGCCTCGCCGGTCGCACAAAACGTAAATGACGGACAGAGCACCGCATCGCCACGGCCGACGCGCTTCGCCATCAGCACCATCAGCAGCGCGTCAGTGCCGCTCGCGCAGGTCACGACATGTTTTGCCCCGCTGAAAGCCGCGAGATCAGCCTCAAGCTGTGCCACTTCCGGACCGTTGATGAACTGGCAATGGGCGAGCACCCGACCGACGGCCTCATCGACGGATTTGCCGAGCCGACGACGCTGCGCGGCGATGTCGATGAACGGTACGGGTTCTGGACGCAGGTGCTGGTTCATGGAGCCTTGCAAGGATTGGGGGCGGGGCATTGGCGCGCGACTAGCCGACGACGCGGCGCGGCCCCTTGCGGGCGGAGGAGGCTGCGGCAGATTTCACGGAAGGCTCGAGGCAACGGATCGCAATTTCAAGGCTGGCCACGCCTTCGTCGCCGGTCACCGCAGGCACCCCGCCGGAACCCACGGCGCTAAGGAATGCGATCAATTCGGCGCGCAAGGGCTCGTCATGGCCAACCGGCAGATGACGCATTGAGTAGCTGCCGTCCGGCTTGAAGCCGAAGCACTCGGTTACCTGGCGGGTGAGAAGATCGCCCATGACGTATTTGCCGCGGGTGGCGACGGTGACGCTGCGCGCCTTGAATGGGGTTAGCCAGTTGGTGTTGATATGCGCGAGCACGCCGGAGGCGGTGCGAAACTGCAGCAGCGCGATATCCTCGCGCTCGGCGACGGCGCTGGAGAGCTGCGGCTGCACTTCCACAATATCCGACTCCGTGAACCAGCGGATCAGATCGATGTCGTGCACGGCGAGGTCAATGACCACGCCGACGTTCGACATTCGCGGCGGAAACGGTCCGACGCGCGTGATCGCGATCGACAGAATATCTTCGCCCGATATCGCCTGCTTGATGGCAGCGACAGCCGGGTTGAACCGTTCGACATGACCCACCATTAACGTTACGCCGGCGCGGCGGGCAGCGGCGACAATGTCCCGCCCCTCCTCGACCGAGGACGCGATCGGCTTTTCGACCAGGATATGAATGCCCCGCGAGATGCAGGCGAGCGCAATCTCGTGGTGGAGATGCGTTGGCGCGGCGACGATCACGGCATCGACACCTTCTGCGATCAATTCATCGAAGCCCGCGAAGGTGCGGCAGCCGGTCATGTCGGTCGCGCGCGTCCGATGCGCCTGCAGCGGATCGACGACCCCGACCAGCGTGGTATCCGGCAGGCCGACCAGCACCCGGGCATGATTGCTACCCATCACGCCGGCGCCGATCACGCCGACGCGGAGCGTGCGTTTCGCCACGGCTTTCGCGTCCGATGCGGACCCCTTGGAACTCATATGATAAACCCCAGTCGTCTTGCGCCGCGAACACCCCAGGCGCTCTCCTAGCACGTTGCCACAGATGTGGCGAATGTCTGGGAAATTATCGCAAACACGTTTTGATTCAAAGAATTACACTAAGTCCTCCCGCGAAACATCCTGTAACATTGACCTTCCGTTGAGGCGGGTTCGTTCTGCCAAATCTGCTGGCGGCCCAATACCCAAATTGGGTTCGTTTTGGCAAAATGCACTCCGCACTTCTCTGGCAGTCGAAAACCTTCAGGCCCTTTCCATTCCTTCCATCGATCTCTATGCACCCGCATCAAAGCTCATATGCCGCTCGTCGGCGCCTGGTGAGACAATAACGCTCGTAGCGATCCAGTGCCGCTACGCGGCGTAACTCCTGCGAATTCATGTCGTCTAGCTCAATCTTCTCCATCAGTTCGGTGCATCTTGAGCGAATCCGGACCAGCTCTTGTTGAGCACGAGCAAAATCCGCGGCTAGGGCTAACCGATCTGAGCTGCGCCCGGTTCCGAACACACCGAGTTAGGTGTTTTATGGAGCAGGAGGTGCGTCATGGAGAGACGGCAGTTTACGCGGGAGTTCAAGCTTGAGGCGGTCCGGCTGATCAAGCAGCGCGGCGTTTCGTATGCGCAGGCGTCAAAAGACCTTGGAGTTCATCCGACACAGTTGCGCAATTGGGTGAAGCAGCTTGCGGATGATCCGCAGCACGCGTTCCCCGGCCAGGGTCAGATGAAGCCTGAGCAGTTGGAGATCGCGCAGCTCAAGCGCGAGGTGCTCAGGCTGAAGGCCGAACGGGACATCCTAAAAAAAGCCGCGGCCTACTTCGCGAAGGAGTCGACATGAAGTTCGCCTTCATCGCGAAGCACCGGGGGATCTGGCCGGCGGAATGGTTGTGCGGGGCGCTCGGTGTCTCGCGGGGTGGGTTCTATGCCTGGCTGACACGGCCGCGCAGTCAACGCAGCCGGAGCGATGAGGAGTTGGGCGCGAAGGTTCGCGCCAGCTTCCTCGCCAGCGATCGAACCTATGGCGCCAGGCGGGTGTGGCACGACATGCTGGCGGAAGGCGGGTCGTGTGGACTGCATCGGATCGAGCGTTTGATGCGGCTACAGGCTCTCAAAGCCCGCCCGCGACGGCGTCGACTGCCGCCCGATCTGGGTGAGCGGCAGGTCGCCGCCGTCGCTCCCAACGTGCTCGACCGCAGCTTTGAAGCGCCCACTCCCAACCGCAAATGGATCGCTGACTTCACGTATGTGTGGACAGCGGAGGGCTGGCTCTATGTGGCCGCCGTCGTCGATCTCTTCTCTCGCCGGGTGGTCGGCTGGTCGATGAACGCAGCAATGACGGCGCAGCTCGTCACCGATGCCCTGGTGATGGCGATCTGGCGACGGGGCAAACCGGATGCGCTGCTGCATCATTCCGATCGCGGCAGCCAATACACCAGTGAACAGTTCCAGCGGCTGATGGCCGATCACGGCGTCGTCTGCTCGATGAGCCGGTCCGGCAACGTCTGGGACAACGCGGCGATGGAGAGCTTCTTCTCGTCGTTGAAGACCGAGCGGACTACGCGCAGAATGTACCGAACGAGGGACGACGCCAAGGCCGACGTCTTCGATTATATTGAGCGCTTCTACAATCCGAAACGCCGGCACTCGACGATCGGATATTTGAGCCCTATGGAGTTCGAGCGGCAGGCTGGATTAGCTTAAGCGGGTGTCAACCGAACCGGGTGCAGCTCAGTAGATCGAGGGATGCGAAAGATAATCTTTATATTTTCGTTCGAGCTTTGCGACATCGCCATCGTTGTCGGTGACCACGTCTACTTCGATTTTTAGAATGTCCGCAATTTCTAAGAATCGTTTAAAGGCAAGCGAACTTACGGAAATGACGTCGATGCCCATTTCCAAGGGCATTTTTCCGAACATCATGAGAAACGCTTTTTGCACGATAAGCTCATCTGATGGACCTTCGACCAAAATGGCGCGCTTCGAAAGAATGAGCCGAAGCGTGTCATAGCCCGGAAGCTTCATGAAATAATCGTACGTGTCCTTTGGAAGAGTATTTAACGTCGTCGCGCTGCCTTCACGAAACATCAACACCGAACCCACGCCGAGTTTGTTCAGCACAAAACTGCTATGGGTTGTGATTATTAGTTGCCGATCGTTGAGGCGATCGGAGATGTGCTTGATAAGCACGTTTAAATTGGAAAAAGACAGATGGTTCTCTGCTTCTTCGATTAGAAAGAGATGAGATTCAGCTGATGCTTCCATAGCCAATTTAATCTTGACACTGTTCTGTTCTCCCTTCCCGACAAGCGTCATTGGAATATCGTCAAGGTGCGGAATTACACCCACCTCCCAGCTCGCGCGCGATGATGTGTCTAGCGATATTGATAAGGATTTTTTTGAAACAACGCCTTTCTTTTTATCGAGCGATTTGTTGATTGCGCTGACCCTCTCGTCCGCAAGAAATTTATCTTTCATCAGCCGGTATGAAAGAGCTAGGTCGACCTGTTCTTTTTTACTCAGACCGTCCTTAACCAGATCCAGCACGTAGCGACTCGCCGCGGCATTGTTTCTGATGGTACTTGCATCTATGAAACTTGGTTTGATTGGGATAGAACGAGACGTAACTTCGTTGTCGGCAAAGTCGCGCCACCGAACTACATAGTATTCAACCGGGATGGTCTTGATAAGCGTTGAATCAGCAATGTAAGCTGCATATTCCAGCCGGTAGTCATCGTTGAATTCGATTGATACCTTTACGCCAGGCACGTCCTCTTTGAGGGAATTGTTCTGACCTTTTAGTCTTGTGAGCGTCGGGTCGTCCGCGAAATATAGTTCAATTAGTATCGACGGCGGCGGTCGGGGTGTCGTGCTGTTGACCGAACTGATATAATTGGAAACGGTGTCAGAGTTGAACAGATGAGGGTGCAATTCTCCTTGAATATGCCGTCCATTCAATTGCCCGCTTAGCGCAAGATAAACTGCCTCTAAGAATGTGGATTTACCGCATTCATTATCCCCGACAATAATGTTGAGATGCTCGTTCAGTACGACCGTGGTCGCCGGTAAGCAGCGATAGTTCTTAATTATGACTTTGGCGATATTCACGACGAGCGCTCCGGAAGGGCTTTCTGTCGAGGCTGTCGATTCGAGGATTATCCTGCAACTGATGGTAGCAGTTCCTATCGGAGCTCATCAACAATAGGAACGTCAAAAAAACAGCCGGGTCTTTCGACCCGGCCATTCAAAACTCTCCAGCACTAACCCCGCTTAAAAGAACCTCAGCCCGCCTTCTGGTCCGGCGCGGCCGCGGCCGTCTTCTTCTCGATCGCGCGCTTTAATTCCAGCGCGCGGGGCGAGAGGACGTCGGCCTTGGCCTTGATCAGGAATGCGTCGAGGCCGCCACGGTGATCGACGCTCTTGATCGCGTTGGTGGAGACCCGCAGCCGCACGTTCCGGCCGAGCGCGTCGGAAATGAAGGTGACGTTGCACAGGTTCGGCAGGAACCGGCGCTTGGTCTTGATATTGGAGTGGCTCACCTTGTGGCCCACCTGCGGGCTCTTGGCCGTCAGTTCGCAGCGCCGCGACATCTCACAAAATCCTCTGCCAGCCCCGGGCTTTTCGTCCCTCGGGGGGTGCTAATTACGTCCATCTTGGGAACGGCGGACGTATAGGGGCAGCGCGGCAAGGCGTCAAGGTTTTGCCAAGCTTTGAATCCCCGGAAAAGCCGGTTTTCGCGGGCGTTTCACCGCCCCAAGCCATCATATAAACGGCGTATTCACCGCCGACATCATGGTTCCTGGCCGCGTAATCCCGCGTTTTTGCGGATTTGCTTCAAAAGGCGCGCAATCCGTTGTTTATCCGGTATTTTTGCTTAAATGACATTCCGATCGCGCGCACTTAAGGACCGTCCCTTCGTGACCACGCATAGCATGAGTTCTTCGCCCTGGCCGGTGGCGCTGCGGGCGGTGGGCGGCCTGTTCGCCGGCGTATTGATGCTGCTGGCCGCGCCGCATTCGGCCGCGGCGCAGGGCCGGCTGGAAGCGCATTACGAGGCGACGCTGGCCGGCATTCCCGTCGGCAGGGGCGCCTGGACCATCGAGATCGCGGACGACCAGTTTACGGCTTCCGCCTTCGGCGCCACCGCGGGATTGTTGAAGGCGTTCGCCGGCGGCACCGGCACCGGCGCCTCCCAGGGCCGCATCGTGGGCGGCGCGCTGGTGCCGACCAATTATTCCGCCACCACCACGACCTCGAAAAAATCCGAAGCCATCCGCATGGTTTTGACCGGCGGCAACGTGAGGGAATACGCGATCGAGCCGGAGCCGCCGGTCGATCCCGACCGCATTCCCGTCACCGACGCCCATCGCCGCGGCGTCTACGACCCGATGACGGGATCGATGCTGCGGGTGCCCGGCACATCAGATCCGCTCAGCCCCGACTCCTGCCGCACGGGGGCTGCGATCTTCGATGGCCGCATGCGCTACGATCTCAAGCTCGACTACAAGCGCATGGAAACCGTCAAGGCCGAGAAGGGCTATCATGGCCCCGTCGTGGTGTGCTCGATCTTTTTCACCCCGGTCGCCGGCTACATCCCCGACCGCCCCGTGATCAAATACCTCGCCGCCCAGCGCAACATGGAAATTGCGTTCGCGCCGGTGGCGGGAACCCGCATCCTGGTGCCGTTCCGGCTGGTGATCCCGACGCCGTTCGGCACCGCCATGCTGGAAGCCACCCAGTTCATCACCCAGGCCACGCCCCCGCGCGTGGCGAAGACGCAATGATTTACGCAAACGATCGTCATGGAGAGTTTCAGAGTCGTCCCTGCGGACGCAGGGACCCATCACCCCTGGCCTCAAAAGTGAAAAAGGCGTCTGCTCCAGTGCCGAAACGAGAGTCCGCGCCGCCGCGATGAGCGCTTTGCGCTCACGCTGGGGTCCCTGCGTTCGCAGGAACGACCTGCTGAGATGCACCATCCTCGGTGCGCAATTGCGCGTCGGGGAATGACGAAAGGCGCTGAATCCTGTTGACTCTTTCCGACTTCTGATTCGACTCCCCGGTCGCGCCAATCTTAAGGTTTTCGCCCTCGAACCGTCCCTTGTGAGACCGCGCCAAACTTGATCTAGTGCCGCACATGAGCGCTCCACGCGAGATGTTGCGGTGAACGAAGCCGGAGTGGATGCGAGTCACCGATTCGGGCGCGATTCGTTCCGGACTCGTTCCAGAGCTTAAACCGCGACCTCGATGCGTCGCATTGTGAAACAGAAATCGGCGGAAATGGCGCCGAAGAAACAATGGGTTCAGGGTTTTCTCGTCATTGCGACCCGTTGGCTCCTCGCAATGACGATTGAACGCCACCAGCTATAGAAACACCCGAATAACATGGCCTTTTATTCTTCAGCCCCCACGTTCGCGAACGAACGGGCACCCGGCGCCGGCGTTACCGCGGTGCTCGGGCCGACCAACACCGGCAAGACCCATCTCGCGATCGAGCGGATGCTCGCGCATTCTTCCGGCGTGATCGGGCTGCCGCTGCGGCTGTTGGCGCGCGAGGTCTACAACAAGATCGTCGCTCGCGCCGGAGCCGATTCGGTCGCGCTGATTACCGGCGAAGAAAAGATAAAGCCACCGAGGCCGCGGTTCTGGGTCTCCACCGTGGAGGCGATGCCCAGGGATATCGACGTCTCGTTTCTCGCGGTCGATGAAATCCAGATCGCCGCCGATCTGGAACGCGGCCACGTCTTCACCGACCGCATCCTGCACCGGCGCGGCCGCGACGAGACGCTGTTGCTCGGCGCCGCCACCATGCGCCCGATCATCGAGCGGCTGTTGCCGGGCGCCTCTATCGTGACGCGGCCGCGACTCTCGCAGCTTGAATTCGCCGGCGACCGCAAGATCACCCGGCAGCCGCGGCGCACCGCGATCGTCGCGTTCTCGGCGGACGAGGTCTATGCGATCGCGGAATTGATCCGCCGCCAGCATGGCGGCGCCGCCGTGGTGCTGGGCTCGCTCAGCCCACGCACCCGCAACGCGCAGGTGGCGATGTTCCAAAACGGCGACGTCGATTACCTGGTCGCGACCGATGCGGTCGGCATGGGGCTCAACCTCGACGTCGATCATGTCGCCTTTGCCTCCGACCGCAAATATGACGGCTATCAATTCCGGCGCTTGAATCCGTCCGAATTCGCGCAGATCGCGGGACGTGCCGGGCGCGCCACCCGCGCCGGCACCTTCGGCACGACGGGGCGCTGCGCGCCGTTCGAGCCGGAACTGGTCAACGCGCTGCAGAATCATGCCTTCGACAGTGTGAAGGTGCTGCAATGGCGCAATTCGAAGCTGGATTTCTCCTCGCTCGGCGCGCTGCAGGTGTCGCTGGCGCAAACGCCCTCGCACGACGCGCTGACCCGCGCCCCGATCGCTGAAGACCTGCGCGTGCTCGATCACGCCGCGCGCGATGCCGATGTGCGCGAGATGGCGCATGGCGCCGCCGCGGTGGAGCGGCTGTGGGACGCCTGCCAGATCCCGGATTACCGCAAGATCGCACCCGCCGCGCATGCCGAATTGGTAACCACGTTGTTCGATTTTCTGATGCGCAAGGGGCGGATTCCCGACGCCTGGTTTGCCGCCCAGGTCGAACAGGCCGATCGCATCGACGGCGATATCGACACGCTATCGGGCCGGATCGCGCAGATCCGGACCTGGACCTTTGTCGCCAATCGCCCGGACTGGCTGGCCGATCCCGAGCATTGGCAGGGAATCACCCGCGAAGTCGAAAATAAATTGTCCGATGCGCTGCATGAACGGCTCACGGAGCGTTTCGTTGATCGCCGTACCAGTGTATTGATGCGCCGCCTGCGGGAGAACACTGTTTTGAATACCGAAATCGGCAAGACCGGCGAAGTGACTGTGGAAGGCCATGTGATCGGCCGGCTCGACGGATTTACCTTTGCGCCCGAGGCGGCGGACGCCGGCTCCGACGCCAAAGCCTTGCAGGCGACCGCGCTAAAAGCACTGGCCGGCGAGATCGACGCCCGCGCCGAGAAATTATCGGCCGCGCCCGACGACCAGTTCGTGCTGACCTCGGACGGCACCATCCGCTGGACCGGCGATGCGGTGGCGAAGCTGGTCGCCGCCGACGATGCGCTGCATCCGCGGCTGCGCATCATTTCCGACGAGCGCCTGAGCGGCGCGCCGCGCGAGGCGGTGCAAACGCGGCTCGATCTGTGGCTGAAGACGCATATCGAAAAGCTGCTCGGACCCTTGTTCGATCTCGCCAAGGCCGAGGACATCACGGGAATCGCGCGCGGCATCGCGTTCCAGCTGATCGAGGCGCTGGGGGTGCTGGAGCGGCAAAAGATCGCGGCCGAGATGAAGGATCTCGATCAGCCGTCGCGGGCGAGCTTGCGCAAATACGGCGTGCGCTTCGGGGCCTATCACATCTATCTTCCGGCGCTGCTGAAACCGGCGGCGCGCGCGCTGGCCTCGCTGTTGTGGGCCGAGAAGCAGAATAATGTCGACATGTCGGCGCTGTCGGGGGCGCAGCATCTCGCGGGAAGCGGCCGCACCTCGTTTCCTGTCGACAAGCTGCTCGACCGCGACGCCTACCGCGTATTGGGCTATCGGCAATGCGGCGAGCGCGCGGTGCGGGTCGATATTCTCGAGCGTCTGGCCGATCTCATTCGCCCCGCGCTGTCGTGGCGTGAAACCTCGCCTGGCGCAAAGCCTGCCGGCGCGTTCGACGGCCGCGGCTTTGTGGTGACGCAGGCGATGACCTCGCTCACGGGCTCAGCAGGCGAGGACTTCGCCTCGATCCTGCGCGCGCTCGGCTATCGCATGGAGCGCCGCCCGCCGCCGCCGAAGCCGGCCGTGGTCGAAGCGCCGCCTGCGGAAACCGCGCCGACGGAGGCTGCTTCGGAAACTGCAACGGAAACACCGGCGGAAGGTGTTGCAGTCACCGCGGACGCTGCTGCGGCGGAGCCGCCCGTCGCGGCCGAGCGCGTCGGCGTTGCTGACGTTGCTCATGATGCGCCGCAGGCCGGCGAAGAGATCGCGGCGCCGTCGGCGACATTGCTGCCCGAGGTCGTGTTCTCGCCGGCTTCGAATGACAACGAGCCCGCAGCGGCAGACACCCATTCCACCGAGGTTGTGCCGGAACCGGTGGCGCCGATAGCAGCGGAAGCCGCGGAAGCGCCGCAGGATCAGGTTGTTGCTGAAGCAGCAACGACGGAGATTGTTGCAGCCGGCGATGCTGCACCGGCGGATGCGAGCGACGCCGTCGCAGCGCCCGAAGCAGTCGTCGCCGCGCCCGAGGCGGCCAATGTTCCGGAACTGATCGAAGTCTGGCGGCCCGGTGGCCGTTCGGAAGAGCGCCGGCCGCGTCATGATCGCAACCGTCATCGCCATCAGGTTCGCGCCGTGGAGGGTGCCGCGCCCGCCGCCGCTGCCGGTGAAGCAGGCGAGGCGGGCGATGCCGCAAAACGCGAGCGGCACCGGCGCGGACGGCGCGACCGCGGCAATGAATTCCGCAAACCGCGCACCGATGCGCCGGCCGAAGCCGCTACTGTCGTTGCGGCGGATGGCGCGCCCGTGCGCGAACCGCAGCTGGACAAGGGCCGTCCGCCGCGCGAGCGTTTTGAGGGCAAGGGCCGGGACACGGGCAAGTTCCAGGGCGGGCGCGACAAGGGCGGCCGCGAAAAGGGCGGACGTGACAAGCGCCCCGACAGCGGGCCGTCGCACCGGCAGTTCGCGACGTCAGCGCCGCCGCGCGAGCGCGAGCGTCCGATCGACCCCAATTCGCCGTTTGCCAAACTGGCGGCGCTGAAAGAGCAGCTCACCGCCAACCGCAAGGATCGCTAAAGCGTTTTCAGTGGTGTTGCTTGGAGCGCCAGCGTCTCGATAAGTGGTTGTGGCACGCGCGGGTGGTGAAGGCGCGCACCAGCGCGGCCGCGCTGGTCGAGGCCGGCCATGTCCGCATCAACGGCGTGCGGGAAACGGCGCCCGGACACTCCGTCAAGGCCGGCGACGTGCTGACGATCGGGCTCGACCGCAGCGTGCGTGTGCTCAAGGTGGTCGGATTTTCGGAGCAGCGGGGCGATGCGTCGGCCGCGCGCGTGCTGTACGACGATTTGCAGGATCGCCAACAGTAACTATCTATATCAAGGCGAATTCGGCTTGGCGCAGGACCGCTTGAAGACGCCTGCTGGGACGCTCTGCTTCACTTGCGGCTGCGGAGTTCCTGCGCTACGCAAACCACTCAAAATTGACCCGTTTCGGAGTTTTGGATGACGTACGTCGTCACGGAAGCCTGCATCAAATGCAAATATACCGATTGCGTTGAAGTCTGCCCGGTAGACTGCTTCTACGAGGGCGACAACATGCTGGTCATCCATCCGGACGAATGCATCGATTGCGGCGTGTGCGAACCCGAATGCCCGGCCGACGCCATCAAGCCCGACACCGAGCCCGGTCTGGAAAAATGGCTTGAGGTGAATACCGAATACGCCAAGACCTGGCCGAATATCACCCAGAAGAAGGAATCCCCGCCCGACGCCAAGGATTTCGAGGGTATGGAAGGCAAATTCGAGAAATTTTTTTCTCCGGCGCCCGGGACCGGCGACTGACCGGATACTGGCTCCCGCTTAACCCTAATGCCGCTGATAGGGCCGAAACGGCCGCCTGAACCGCCGCTATGGGGCGTAAATCATTGATTTTTGCGGAAAATGTGCTATATTGAGCACATTATTAGCCGAACCCGTCAGCCTGCTTATGGCCCCTATGGGTTCCCGTGAAATCATCGAACAGGGGCGTGGCAGTTCCGCGCGCAGGCTGTGTCACAGAAAACGCGTAAAAAGAGTGTTTCCAAGGTGTCTAAAAAAGCCGCTGCGGCCAGCCGCAGTGCGACGAAAGGCCGTGCCCGGACTTCCCTCAAGGATACCCGGAAGGCCGCCAAGGCCTCGGCTGCAAAATCCTCAAAAAACAAAAGAAGCGCAATGCCAAACAAGACTGCAAAAACTGCCGCGAAAGCGACCGGTTCGAAGGCCACTGCTTCGAAGGTTGCTTCCAAGACTGCCCCGAAGACCGTAACCAAGACTTTGGTAACCAAGGCTGTGGTGACCAAGGCTGCGGCAAAGCCGGTCGCCGTGGCGCCGCGGGTCGAGGAGCCGAAGAAGGTTCTGACCCAGCGCCAGGGCTTCAAGACCAACGAATTCGTGGTTTATCCCGCCCACGGCGTGGGCCAGATTCTGGCCATCGAAGAGCAGGAGATCGCCGGCGCCAGGCTAGAGCTGTTCGTGATCAATTTCATGAAGGACAAGATGACGCTGCGGGTGCCGACCGCCAAGGTCGCCAATGTCGGCATGCGCAAGCTGTCGGAACCGGCCTTGGTCAAGCGCGCGCTGGAAACCCTCAAAGGCCGCGCCCGCGTCAAGCGCACGATGTGGTCGCGCCGGGCCCAGGAATATGAAGCCAAGATCAATTCCGGAGATATCGTCGCGATCGCCGAAGTGGTGCGCGATCTCTATCGCTCGGAATCGCAGCCCGAGCAGTCCTACAGCGAACGCCAGCTCTATGAGGCGGCGCTCGATCGTCTGTCCCGCGAAATCGCCGTCGTGCAGCATGTGACGGAAACCGAGGCGGTGAAGGAAATCGAAGGCCAGCTCGCCAAGAGCCCGCGCCGCGGCGCCAAGGCCGAGACCGAAGTCGAGGCCGACGCGGATGCTGACGCCGACGCCGATGGCGACGATGCCGCTGTGGCGGATGAAGCGGCGTAAGCAGTTTCGGCTCGTTCAAAACAATCAAAGCCCGGTCGAGAGACCGGGCTTTTTGCTGTTCAGCGAAGCCTATCAACACGTCGTCCCGGCCAAGTGAGCCAACGGGTCGGCGCAAAGCGCCGCCCGATGACAGGCTCCGCGAACGCTGAGCCGGGATCCATACGCCATGTCGTCTCGTTTATGCAGTGAGGCAGACGCCTTCTATAATGATCGGCGCCGGTGGCTATGGGTCCCGGCGTTTCGCCGGGACGACGATATCACGTCAATCCACCACGATCTTGACGCGATCGCGCACCTTGACCTGGGCGTGGGCATCGAGCCCGTTCAGGATGCGAAAGCGCTCGGCGGGGCGGTCGACCCCGGCCATGCGGTGCGACAGCGATTCCACGGTATCGCCGGGTTGCACCGTAATGACCTTGATACGCAGCGGCCGCGCGGCCTGGATCTCCTCCAGCGTCAAGCGCCGGAAGGAATGCACCGTTTCGCGCGCGTTGCGATCGCTCTCGGTGGTCTTTTGCCGGGCGGCGAAAATGAAACGGTAGACGTCGCTGCCGAAACGCAGCGCATAGACGCGGAATTGCCACTGATCGCCGTGCGCGCTGGCGGATGCCGCCGGGAAGCCGTTGATCGTCAGATCCTCGGTCGAGGCCTTGTCGACATTTTCCATCCAGCCGGAATTGAGATAGTCGCCGAGGCTCTGTTCCGCCGGCACCCGCACCACATCGAAGCGCATCGCCTGCGTGCCACCCTCGCGCACGCCGATTACGGCCTGGGCGGTATTGTCCAGCGTGAAGGTTTCGGGTGCGGCGAAGGTGAAGCCGAGCTTGGGATGCAGGAAGCGCCGGCCACGAACGAATCCCTCGCTCGGATCCTCGCCGTAGACGATGTTGTCGATGGCCGCGAGATAGGTTTCGCGATCGCGTTCGCCGCCCTCCGGCGAAG
>Ga0209648_10002794_pt1 | contig 14535 bp, 9 predicted proteins | sample GraSoi2013_115cm_FD_185830 | JGI IMG/M metagenome (GOLD analysis project Ga0209648, IMG submission 185830) | Grasslands soil microbial communities from the Angelo Coastal Reserve, California, USA - Sample 9_17_2013_115cm (SPAdes) (version 2) | ecosystem: Environmental > Terrestrial > Soil >...
TCAACAGCTAGTCCGCACCGACCGTAATGAGGCGTATGAAAATCAACTCCACAAGTCCGTGGAACAAATCATCAGACAGGGTCGTCAATGCGTATTGCCATGATAGGCGCCGGCTATGTGGGGCTGGTGTCGGGGGCGTGCTTTTCCGATTTTGGGCATCATGTCATCTGCATCGATAGCGACGACGATAAGATTGCCGCGCTCAAAAGTGGAAAAATTCCCATTCACGAGCCCGGGTTAGCCGATCTCGTGGCGAGCAATGTGAGGCAGGGCCGCCTCGCGTTCGGAAACGATATGAAATCGGCGGTCGGCAGCGCCGAAGTGGTTTTCATCGCGGTGGGAACGCCATCGCGCCGTGGTGATGGACACGCTGATCTGTCTTACGTCTATGCGGCGGCGCGCGAAATTGCGAGGACGCTTTCGAAATTCGCGGTGGTTGTAACCAAATCGACGGTTCCCGTCGGGACCAGCGATGAAGTCGAGCGCCTCATGCGCGAGGAGAACCGTGATGCGGAATTCGCTGTTGTGTCGAATCCGGAATTCCTGCGTGAAGGCGCTGCGATTCGGGACTTCAAGCACCCCGATCTAATTGTGATCGGCACCGATGACGCTCGCGCGCGGGGCGTCATCACCGAAGTTTACCGGCCGCTTCACCTCAATGCGCCGCCCATTCTTTATACCGACCGCCGCACCGCCGAACTGACCAAATATGCCGCGAATTCCTTTCTCGCGACCAAGGTGGCCTTTATCAACGAAATCGCCGATCTGGCGGAGAAAGTCGGCGCCAACGTTCAGGAAGTCGCGCGCGGGATCGGCCTCGACAATCGCATCGGCTCGAAATTCCTGCACGCCGGGCCGGGGTTCGGCGGGTCCTGTTTTCCAAAGGACACGATGGCCTTGATCAAAACCGGACAGGACAACGAAACGCCGTTGCGGATTATTGAGACCGTTGTCGCGGTCAATGACCAGCGCAAGCGTGCGATGGCTCGCAAAGTGGCAAATGCGTTCGGTGGTAACGGTAATTTGCGGGGAAAATCCATCGCCGTGTTGGGTGTCACGTTCAAACCCAATACCGATGACATGCGCGATGCGCCGTCGATCCCGTTGATTACGGCGTTGCAGGACATGGGCGCCGAGGTTCGTGTCTTCGATCCCGTCGGCATGCCGCAGGCCAGGAAGGTGCTTGAAAACGTCACCTTCTGTAACAATGCCTATGCCTGTGCGAAAGGCGCCCATGCGCTCGTCATCGTCACGGAGTGGGAGCAGTTTCGCGCGCTCGATCTCAAGGAGATGGCATCGATCATGGCAAGTTCGGTCATCGTGGATCTCCGGAACATCTATTCGCCGGAAGAGGTGATGCGAAACGGATTTCATTATTGCGGGGTAGGGCGGCCCAAATCGCTTGCTTACTAACGCCCGTGAACCTGATCGGCGGTCAATGTGAGCATCATCGACCGGCTATATCTCAGGGCTTGTGCCGAGCTTCCATCATGGCCTCGAACACAGTTCGAGCAATCTGAGGGTATTGCAGTCCGTCGCACAAATTGAAAAAATGTGTGACAAGGCGAACTCGCCAGCCGCGATCATCTCACCAGTAACTTCGGTTAAACGGCTCTTTCCAAGAATTAAGTCACCGATGAACGGCGCGCATTGCAAACTAAATGCGCTGTGCTACAAGCCCGGCTCTCAAAAAGGGAACCGAAATGAAAAACAAAAAGGTAGTTCGTCGCGCGTGGTCCAGAGAAGACGTACGCACGTTGAAAACGATGGCGAAGGCCAAAGCTGGCGTTACTAAAATCGCCAAGGCATTGAGGCGTTCGCCCGGCGCAACGAGTGTCATGGCGGCAAAGCGCGGGGTGTCCTTGAGCACGCGGGGATGAAGTAGCCCGACTGTATTTCTGCGGAAACCCCCAGTCGGCTCAAACCGGCTGGGTTTTGCTTTGGGCTTCTTCCCGTGCTTCTTTCAAGGATTAGAGAAAATCCCGCAGCCGGGCGAGTTCAACGATTTGTTCCGCCGATAAAACGGCGGTGATTAACCCTGCCTGCGGAGTGGTGTGTATCTCGTACAGGTGATGCTGATTTATAGGCTTTGCCATGAACGCCCGTATGCATTCGTCCAAAGTGCCGTCAACTATCGAATAGGGACGACCACCGTCAACGATACTTATCCGCTCATTTTTGATTGACGGCCATTTTCGAAGAGTTGCAGGAGCGTCGAAATTGATTTTAGTTTCCGTATTCATGGGTTGTATTTTCTTTTATTCGCGAACCTTCCTCGTGGTTACCACATCTGGCAACGAGGGTGGCTCTGTTCAACCCGCTGCGAGACGCCGGGCCGCTTCAATATTTCCTTTGAGCAATGTTGTTTCGGGACGACGTTTGCATTCGCCCGTTGGGCTCACGTATGTCAGGCCGTCTTTCTGAATCACAGATTCGCATTCACGAATGCGCGCCACCGAAAGACAATAGGACCCAACGGTCGACAGTTCGTGGCGCGCGAGGCTGCGAGCCTTCATCAGCGCAGGTACGACGCGTGCCAATTGTATCTTAGCGAACTTCGGCAACCATGCCGGTGCCGGTGGGGCTTTATCTAATGCGCCGGAAAGGGCGGTTATTTCTGGCTTTCGGCCTTTCATTATGGTCCTTTTAGTTGCATGGATGGGGCGGCTGCGCGGTGCTTTCGCCGTAGCAACTCTCAAAGGGAGCCGTCATGAGCGAGCGCGCACTTGCATCACATTGCCATTGCGAGTGCGTTCGTCTTACTGGGATCAACCGCTGCATATGCAGCCACAATTGAGGAAACCGCTGTTGCTGCTGGTCGACTGGAAGGCAGCTACAATCGCGCTCGATTTCTTTGCCTTGCTGCTGGTATTCCGATGGTCACATACGCCGAGCGTCAACCCGACCTCGTAGATACAGTGGCTGATATGAAAGCGAGGTATCCTGATTTCTTTGCCCTTGGTGCGGAGAATGGCTTTGAACTAGCCAATCGTACCTTATCCGGCACACCTGATGACCTTCGCAGAGGCTGCGCCCTTTTTTGCGCAACCGAGCGGACGGAAGCAATGATGCGCCTCAAATCTCCAATTCGGCAGAATACCGAACTTTGGAAATGAAAATTATTCGTGGTTGGTAAGCGAAACGCGAGCGGCAAACAATGCTTTTGCGAGAATCGGCTGCGCTGGTCCAGGCTTGGCCGGTCCGGGAAAATCGTCACCTTCGATCTCGCCCCGCCGATAAGCCCAGCGTGACGCCGCGCGCGCGGCACGCGCCTAGTGTGAAGCCGTAGGTTCCGGATGGTTCACGGCAGCCGTATGATCACCCTGATTTCAGCAATCTAGAGGCCGTTACAGGTTACGGCGGTGCGGCCCGCGCACCAACGTAGGAACGGGCCGATTGATTGGAGAAAACGCAATGCGTTCTGTCTTGGCATTAGGCCTTTTGATCGCTCTCGGTGCTTCTGCGAACGCCGCCGCAAGAGGGCATCATGCCAAATCGCGACATGTCATCGTTCGTCCCAGCCCGGCTGTGATCCCAAGCTATGCCACTCCGGGGGGTGTGCGGATCTATCGCGACGACTCAGTTCCGGGTGGTCTGCGGACCGACCACGACGACCCTCCTTCCTTCGATGATCCATCCAAGTTTGGCGGCGGCTGATCTGCGGCGACCAGATGACGTGTGCGCGCCAAGCGGACATTCGTGGATAATTGCGCTCCCGCATCGTTCGGTCTTATTATGTTATGCGTCTTTGATAGAGCTTTGGGAACGACGCCCGCAGGGAACCGAAGGAGGACAAACATGACAGTTTCGGCGGAACGAGCGGTCCTTGCTGGCGGCTGCTTCTGGGGGGTGCAGGATCTGCTGCGCCGGTATCCCGGCGTGATTTCAACCAGGGTGGGCTACACCGGCGGCGAGGTGCCAAACGCGACGTATCGCAACCACGGCAATCACGCGGAAGCCATCGAGATTATCTTCGATCCGCAGACCATCAGCTATCGAAAGCTGCTGGAATTCTTTTTCCAGATCCATGATCCCTCGACGTTGAACCGCCAGGGCAACGACCGGGGAGCAAGCTACCGGTCGGCCATCTTCTATACCAGCGACCAGCAGAAGCGGATCGCGGAAGACACCATCGCCGATGTTGATGCTTCCGGCCTTTGGCCGGGCAAGGTTGTCACCGAGGTGGCGCCCGCCGGACCGTTCTGGGAGGCCGAGCCCGAGCATCAGGATTATCTGGAGAAATATCCGGACGGCTACACCTGCCACTTCATCCGGCCGAACTGGACGCTGCCGCACCGGGCGGAGAAAGCTGGATCAGGCGCGAGCGGAGTTCCGGCAGCGTGACAAAAGGCTCCGATCTGCTGGTGGCCGCTCTCGAGAACGAGGGCGTCGAGTACATCTTCGCCATTCCGGGCGAGGAGAATCTCGACGTGCTGGAGTCGCTGCGGCGCTCGAAGATCAAGCTCGTGCTGACACGACACGAGCAGGCTGCCGGCTTCATGGCGGCCACCTACGGACGTCTCACCGGACGCGCGGGCGTCTGCCTGACGACGCTGGGTCCCGGGGCGCTCAATCTGACGACGGCTGCGGCCTATGCGCATTTGGGCGCGATGCCGATGGTCATGATCACCGGCCAGAAGGCGATCCGGAGCAGCCGTCAGGCGCGCTTCCAGATCGTCGACATCGTCGCGACCATGCGACCGCTCACCAAGATGGCGACGCAGATCGTCTCCGCGCAGAGTATTCCGACCCTGGTTCGCGACGCCTTCCGGGTCGCGCAGCAGGAGCGGCCCGGCCCGGTGCATCTCGAACTGCCCGAGGATATCGCAGCCGAAGCTGCCGCTGCGGACATCATTCCCCCGCATGTCGTCGAGCTTCCGGTTGCTGGGCGCCGCGGCAAGCCGCCCGCAGCTCGCCGAGCCGCTGTCGGCGTTCGTGCGGCGATGCAAGATTCCATTCTTCAACACCCAGATGGGGAAGGGCGCCGTCAATGCGGGCTCCAATCTCTATATGGGCACGGCCGCGCTGTCGGAACGGGATTGGGTTCACGAGGCCATCGACCAGGCCGACCTGATTATTTCGATCGGCCATGATACCGTCGAGAAACCCCCTTTCCTGATGGGCCATAGTGGACCGCAGGTTATCCATGTCGGCGCCACGCCGGCGACGGTGGAGCAAGTATACTTCCCGCAGGCGGAGATCGTCGGAGACGTTGGCGCCAGCCTCGCAGGCCTGGCCGATCGCCTGGAAGGCAATCTCCCCAATGCCTCGGCATTGCTGGGTTTGCGGGAAGGGATTCTTGCCCACCTCGCCGAGCGTTCGACGGAGGATCGGTTTCCGCTGACGCCTCAGCGCATCGTGCACGACGTCCGCCAGGTCATCCCGCCGGACGGCATCGTTGCCCTCGACAACGGCATGTACAAGATCTGGTTCGCCCGCAATTATCGCACCAGCGTCGCCAATACGCTGCTGCTCGACAACGCCCTCGCGACCATGGGCGCGGGTCTTCCTTCGGCAATCGCGGCGTCGCTGATCCATCCGGACCGACGCGTGCTCGCCGTCTGCGGCGACGGCGGCTTCATGATGAATGCGCAGGAGCTTGAGACGGCCGTGCGGCTCAAGCTGAACCTCGTCGTGCTCGTGCTCGAGGATCGCGCCTACGGGATGATCCGCTGGAAACAGGAAGTCGACGGCTTTCCCGACTTCGGCCTCGACTTCGGCAATCCTGACTTCGTCGCCTATGCAAAGTCATACGGCGCCAGCGGCTCCCGCGTCGGCAAGGTCTCGGAACTCTCGACGATGCTGGAAGCTGCTTTCAGGGAAGGCGGTGTGCATCTCGTGGTGGCGCCCATCGACTACAGCGAGAACATGCGCGTGCTCGTCAACGAACTGCACTCGGTAGTCCAGGCTGTGTGAAAACTCCTGCGTCGGACTTGCGCGTGGAAGCTTATTCTCGATTACTTTGAACAGGAAGAGAACAGCGCTGGCGGCCAGCGTCGAAAGAGGGAAAAGGAGAAAACAGTTCTGCGACCGCTCTGCTCGTGCGCGTTTTCAGCCTGGATCAAACGGCAGCGGGAGCCGCGGCGGTTCGACCGGAGGCATGCCTGTTGCGCTTTGCCGGGGCTGGATTGTACAAGGCCGATGGAGCTTAACGCGGCGCCCAAGGCTCGCAAAAAAGCCAGTCATAGGATATACTTAGTCGCGCTTTTGCCGGGCGACTATGGCCGTCAAAGTCGCAGGGGTACGCTGGTTCTACGTGGAGAAGGCCCGACCCCGGTTCATCTCCCTCCGCCAGCCTTGGCCGACGCAGCGCCTTCCTGATGCCTGTCCGCGCAATCGCCGATCTCGAGCTTGGCCGGCGTCGCTAAAGAAGCTTTTGTCGTCAACCCGTTGGAGCGACGAGGTCAGGGCTTTCGGATCTTGTGCCGCCTGTTTGGGCGGCGCTTCGGTCCATCGCAATGGTTCCCATCGCAAGGAGTTTGGTTACATTGGGCGGCGCGCCCGGTCCGGAACCCTTTCGATGACACCAGATATTCTCGTCAAGAATGTTGCTCTGAGGGGCGCGGAAGGCCTTTGCGACATCGGGATAGCTAACGGCCACTTCGTAAGCATCGGCCAAAATGCGGCTTCGTCAAATGCAGGCCTCACGCTCGATGCGGAGGGCCGAATGGCCGTTTCCGGCTTTGTCGAGCCGCATATTCATCTGGACAAGGCGCTGATATCCGAGCGCGCGCCGGTCAATATTTCGGGGACGCTGACGGAAGCGATTGAAATTCTCTGGAATATCAAACGCAATTACACCGTGGACGAGATTGCCTATCGCGCCTCGCGCGTGCTCGAGCGCGCGCTTGAAAGCGGCATTTCCCATCTGCGGACGCATGTCGACGTCGATCCGATCGGGGGCACGCGCCCGGCTGAGGGCCTGATCCGCGCTCGCGAGCGCTTTCGCGATCTGATGGATATCCAGATCGTCGCGTTTCCGCAGGAAGGCATCGTCAAATCACCAGGCACCGAAGCGTTGATGCGGGAGGTGATGAGGTCAGGCGTCGATGTCGTCGGCGGCATGCCCTTCAACGAGGCATCGCCGCAAGATAGCCGGCGGCATATCGAGATTGTCTTCGACATCGCCAAGGAGTTCGACGCCGACATCGACATGCACGTCGATGAGACCGACGATCCGATGGCGCGAACATTGGAGGTACTCGCCGAATTGACGATTGGAAATGGCTGGCAGGGGCGAGTTACCGCCGGCCACACCTGTGCGCTGGCGAGCTATCCACGCGACTATGCCGATCACGTGATCGGGCGCCTCCGCCAGGCCAACGTCAACATGATCGCGAACCCCGCCACCAATCTGATGCTACAGGGCCGCCTCGACGATTATCCCAAGCGCCGCGGGGTGACACAGGTCAAGGAATTGCTGGCCGCGGGCGTCAACGTGGCCTGCGGCCAGGACTGCGTGCACGACACCTTCTATCCCTTTGGGCAGAACGATCCGCTCGAAATCGGCTTCCTGTTATGCCATGCATCCCAGATGAGCCAGCCGGCCGAGATTCTCACCGTGATGGACATGGTGACCAACAATGCAGCGAAAGCATTGCGCGCTCCGGATTTTGGCGTCGCGGTCGGCGCCGTGGCGGATCTGGTGGTGCTGGACGCCCGCGACGTGCGCGAGGCATTTGCCACCAGGGCTCCGCGCCGCTGGGTGATCCGAAGGGGAAAGTTGATCGCCGAAGCAAAGTTGGAGATGCGCCGCTACTTTGATGTTCAGGCAATGCCGGCTACTTGAGGGATTGGGCTTTGGATTTCCGCCAACTGCGTTACGCACTATCGGTCCACAAGGAACGCAGCTTCACCAAGGCGGCGAAGCGATTGAATATCTCCCAGTCGGCCGTCAGCGAGCAGGTCAAACTGCTTGAAGAAGAGATCGGCTTCGAGTTGTTTCGGCGGACATCGCGCGGCATCGAGTCGACCGACCGCGGCCGCACCTTCCTGTACGAATCCGAACAGGTGATTGGCGATCTGCTCAGTCTGTCCGATACCGCCCGGCGGCTGCGCGGATCGCTGCAAGACACGCTGACGATCGGCATGGGGTCTGGCATGGCGCAGATCTTCATTCCGCGCATGTTCGCAGATCTCAAGAACAATCTCCCGGGTGTGAGGCTGGAAATCCTGACCGCGCCGACCAAGAACATCTTCAACGAGCTCCACGAAGAGGATCGATGCGGGGATCGCGATCGAATCGGACCCGGACCGGCTGCCGGCCGGATTGATATTCGACCGTCTGATCGACGCCGAGATGGTATTGATTACGCATCCCAAACATGCGCTGGCGCGTTCAAAGCAGCCCGTCGATATCGGGCGCCTGGTTGCTGAACCCGTCATCATGAGCGAACTGACGGTGGGTTACGGTCAGGTGGTGCTCTCGCTGTTCACCGATCTCGGCATCAAGCCCAATGTTCTCGCGGTAGTCGATAATATCGAGACCATCAAGATGATTGTGCAATCGGAAGGCGGAATCGCCATCGTCCCGCGCGCCTGTGCGGAAAATGAGGTCACGTTGGGGTTATTAAAGGCACTTTCCATCGCGCCGGCGCGCAACGTCGTATTCAGTCTGTTTCGGCGGCGCGAGCCGATGTCGCGCCGCAAGGAATCGGCACTGGTGAGGTTGCGGGAGATGCTGAAGGCATAGGCATTTGTGCCGGACCTGCTGGATCGGAATTTCCGATAACCCCATCGATATTAGGGTTTTGACTTAACCGAGGAAGTTGACCCATTCTATCCTCGACGCGGGTACGCCGACGATGTCGTCACATCTTGGCACCCCTGAACTTGCCGGTGAAGGTGCGAAGCATGTCTGGTCGTTCCGCTTCTGCGCGCCTTCGTATTGGCATCGATACCGGCGGAACATTTACCGATATCGTATCGGTCGATATCGTGTCCGGTGCTACGCAGGTCACCAAGGTTGCAAGCACGCCGGCGAATCCTGCGATCGGCCTGTTACGGGGTGTAAACAAGATTCTCGCGGCCGCTGGTGCTGCAACCGACGATGTCGCTGGCCTTGCCCACGGTACCACGGTTGCCACCAACGCGCTGCTGCAGGGCGAGATCGATTCGCTCGGCCTGATCGTCAACGCGGGCTTCCGGCACATCCTCGAGATCGCGCGGCAGTCGGTGCCGGAGGGCTATGGAAATTCCTATTTCTGGGTGAAGCCCGATCGCATTGTTCCATTGCAATTCGTCCGCGAAGTCGGCGGCCGGCTGGATTTTTGCGGCAATGAATTGCGCCCGCTCGATGAGGCGACTGTTCGCGAGGCTGCGCGTTATTTTCGGGCACATGGCATTCGCGCCATCGGCATTTGCCTGCTGCATTCCTACGCCAATGACGCGCATGAGCGTCGCGCCGCCGATATCGTTGCCGAGGAATACCCGGACGCGACCTTGTCCTTGTCCTGCGTGGTGCTGCCGGAATATCGCGAATATGAACGAGCGGTGACGACGCTGGTGGATGCCTTCGTCAAGCCGCATATGGAACGCTACCTCAAGCGCGTGCATCAGGAACTTGGCGCCGGCCTGCAGGACAAGCCGTTTCTGGTGATGCAGTCGAGCGGCGGCGTCGCCAGCGCCGAGCAGGTGGTGCGCAAGCCAATCACCACGGCGCTCTCGGGTCCCGCGGCCGGCGCACTCGGCAGCGCCGTCATCGCCGAGATCGCGGGCTTTCCGGATCTGGTGACGCTGGATGCCGGCGGCACCTCGACCGACCTTTGCATGATCGAAGGCGGCAAGCCGCAGGTCACTAACGGCGGATCGGTCGGGCCGTTTCCGGTGCGGATCCCGATGATCGACATCGAGACCATCGGCACCGGCGGCGGTTCGATCGCATGGATCAGCCGCGAAGGTCATCTCAAGGTCGGCCCGCGCAGCGCCGGCGCCGAGCCCGGGCCGATGTGCTATCCGAACGGCGGCAGCGAGCCGACCATCACCGATGCCAACCTCGTGCTGGGGCGGATTCCACCGGCGCTGATCGGCGGCGGCATTGCTCTCGATGTCGACCGCGCGCGCGGCGGCATCGCGGCACTCGCAGCAAGGTTGCCGGGCAGCATGAGCGTCGAGCAGCTCGCCAGCGGCATCATCGAAATCGCGAACTGGAATCAGGCCAACGCAATCAGGCAGATGACGATCCAGCGCGGCATCGATCCGCGCACCTTTGCACTGCTGTCGTTTGGCGGCGCGGGTCCGGCGCAATCCGCCGCAGTCATGGATCTCCTGGCGATGAAGGCCTGCATCGTGCCGCCTAACCCCGGCAATCTCTCGGCATTCGGCCTGCTCGCGGTGGACTGGCGCACCGATCATATCGTGACCAAGGTGATGCACGAGGAGACCATCGACCTTGCCGACGTTGGCGCGCGCTATGGCGTGCTGGAGCGCGAGGCTGTGGCGACACTGGAGCGCGACGGCATCGAGCCGTCGCGGATCAGCCTGGTTCGCGAGGCTGATATTCGCTACGCCGGCCAGTCGATGGAGGTGCGCGTCACCGCGCCCGCCGGCGCCGTGGATGCCTCGTTCCTGGCCGGATTGATCGGCGCCTTCAATGCGGCGCATCTCAAAACCTTCGGCTATAATTATGCCGGTCAGCAGAAGATCGAGCTGGTGAATCTCTGCGTCTCCGGTTTCGGCCGGATCGAGCGGCCGCAGATGCCGAAGCTCGCGGTGCGCGAGGGTAAGCCGGCAGCGAAGGGTAATCGGGCCGTCTATTTCGGCAGCGCTTTCCAGCAAACGCCGGTCTTTGACCGCACAGGGCTGCAGTCCGGAGGCCGCATCAATGGACCGGCTATCGTCGAGGAATTTGGTTCAACCACGGTGGTATTTCCCGGCCAATATGTCGAGGTCGACCCGCACGGCATCCTGGTCATCCGTTCTGTCTCATCGGAGTCGTCACGATGAACATGCACCACCCGTCGCATCCGTGGCCGACCGCGCCGCTGCGCGAAACCGTGGCGGTCGATCCGATCGTGCTGCAGATCGTCGAAGGCACGCTGAATTCGATCGAGGCCGAGATCGAATTTGCCATCGAGCGCACCGCGCGCAGTCCCATGATCCGCGAAGCCCATGATTTTCGCGTCGGGCTGTTCGACCGCTATTGCCGCAAGCTGACCGGGCGCTCCTATTCGGCAATGCCGAACGCCGTGGTGAGGGATTTTCCGCCCGGCACCATGAAGCCCGGCGACGTGTTCCTGATGAACGACACCTATCTGACGGAAGGCTCGATCGGACACTTGCCTGATCTGTGCAGCACCGTGCCGGTATTCTGCGACGGCGAGGTGGTCGCCTACATCCAGGCGTTCGGTCATCATGACGACGTTGGCGGCCGGGTTCCCGGCTCGATGCCGGGCACGGCGGCCACCGTGTTCGAGGAAGGCATCGCGATCCCGCCGGTGAAGATTTACAGCGAAGGCGTCCGCAATGACGCAGTGTTCACCATCATCAGGCGCAATACCCGGGTGCCGGAGATGCTGTCGGCCGATCTCGATAGCGAAATACAAGCCTGCCTGATGGGCGCGCGCCGGATGGCCGGGCTGTTCGAGCGCTTTGGCAAGGAACAGGTCGAAGCCTGTTTTCAGGCGATTCTGGAGAAATGCCGCGACATCTATCGCAACGAATTGCTCGCGAAGATCGCCGACGGCGAATATGCCTGGGAAGATTACGTCGAACATGACGGCATTACCGACCCGAAGCTGCACAAGATCGCGCTGAAGATGACCAAGAAGGGCGGCAAGATCACGCTCGACTTCAACGGCACCGATCCGCAATCGACCGGCCCGATCAATTGGCCGGCCGACTATGCCGACGGCGCGTTCCTGATCAAATGGATCGCGCCGATCCTGCGCAATCTCGCCGATACGCCCGAACGCGCCGCGGAAATTCACGTCAACGAAGGCGTGTGCGACGTGTTCGAGGTGATCTTTCCGCCGAAGGGCACGCTGATCACGCCGGAATGGCCGGCCGCGACCAATGCGCGGTCCTTCGTGCTGCTGCGCTGCCTCGGCCTCTTGGCGGGCGTGGTCGCGCAGGCGGTTGACGGCCGCATGCCGGCCGATCAGGAGACCATCCGCTACACCGGATTCTTCGGCACCGATCTCGACGGCAAGCCGTTCCTGTCGCGCGAAGTGCTCGGCGGCGGCTCCGGCGGCCGCTATTACGCCGATGGCAATGACGCGATCCATATCGTGCCGGATTCGCGCAATCAGCCGGCGGAGTTCACCGAGACGCGATTTCCGCTGCTGGTCGAGAAGCTTGCGCTGCGCACGGATTCGGGAGGCGCCGGTCTGCGCCGCGGCGGGCAGGGCTACGAAAAGCACTATCGCGCGCTGGTCGATTGCCGCACCATCGTCACCGCGGACCGGGTACGGCTGGGCTGTTACGGTCTGAACGGCGGCAAGGCCGGCCAGCCGTTTTGCGTCACCGTCGATGCGGAGGGCGAAGGCTATGACCTCGGCGGTCTCGTCGATGGCGAACTCGTCCTGAAAGGGCAGGTCGTTCGCGTGGTGACCACCGGCGGCGGCGGCTGGGGCGATCCGCTGCAGCGCGAACTGGAACTGGTGTTGCGCGATGTCATCGAAGCCAGGGTCTCGCTCGCAAGCGCGGAGGCGGATTATGGCGTTGTGTTCAAGAATGCAGTCAGCGATGACCAGCCGGTGATCGACGAGGCGGCGACGAAGCAACGCCGGGCCGATTTGGCGAAGACGCGAAATATCCCGCCCGACATGATTGACCGCGGCGAGGGCTATGAAAAGATGCTGCGCGGCGAGCACCGGCCGCGGATGCGATGAAACGAAAATAAGAAGATAAAGAGAGAGAAAGCGGAGTTTCCAGCGAATGGCGATTGAAGTTGCGAAGGTCGAACTGAAGACCGTTCAGGATGCGAGCGGCCTCGAGGGATTGATCGCGGCCGGCAAGTTCGGCGCCGACGAGGTCATCGCGGTGATCGGCAAGACCGAAGGCAATGGCGGCGTCAACGATTTCACCCGCATCCTGGCCGATCAGGCATTTCGGCGCGTGTTGCTCAAGCGCGGCACGCGCTCTGAGGCCGCGATTCACAACGTGCCGATGGTCTGGTCCGGCGGTTGCGACGGCGTCATCACGCCCCATGCCACGATTTTCGCGCGCAGCGCCAAGACTGGCCCCGCCGATAAATCACGCCTCGTGATCGGCACGGCGCTGAGCGCGGAATTGCTGCCCGAGGACATCGGGCGCCCGGCGATGGTCCAGAAGGTCGCCGACGCCGTCAAGGCGGCGATGAAGGATGCCGGGATATCAGACCCAAAGCACGTGCACTACGTCCAGACCAAGACGCCGCTTTTGACCATCGAGTCGGTGCGCGACGCCGAATCCCGCCATCAGACGCTGGCCTGCGAGGTCCACGACTCCATGGGTGTTTCCAACGGCACCACCGCGCTCGGCATCGCCGTCGCGCTCGGCGAAGTGCCGATGCCGAAGGCCGAGCAGATTTGCAAGGACCTCGATCTGTATTCGTCGGTTGCGTCCTGTTCTTCGGGCGTGGAACTGACCCAGGCGCAGATCGTGCTGCTCGGCAACAAGGCCGGCGCCGGCGGCCGCTACCGCATCGGCCATTCCGTGATGCGCGACGCGCTGGATATCGATGGCATTTACGACTCAATTCGCGATGCCGGTATCGAATTGCCGGAACGGCCGCGGTCGGAAGACCTCAGGGGCCGCGTGGTCAATTGCTTCATGAAATGCGAGGCCGATCGCAGGGGCCTGCTGCGCGGCCGGCGGCAGATCATGCTCGATGATTCCGACGTCCACCATCACCGCCATTCGAAGGCGGCGGTGGGCGGCGTGGCGGCGCTTGCGATCGGCGATCCCGCGGTGTTTGTCTCAGTGGATGCCATGCATCAGGGGCCGCATGGCGGCGGCCCGGTGATCGCGATTGTCGAGCTGGACGAGTAAAACCGGCACGTTCCTTGCTCTAAAAATGGCGCTTTGCCGGCCGCACGGCGCTCGCAGGAATGGCAGGAGTGCACCATGAATTCGCTGAATCTCAGGATATGCGCCGCCGCAGCCCTGGCCCTGAGCGCAATCGCGCCAGGTCGGGCGGCCGCGCAGGACAAGGTCTCGGTGGGCGTATTTCCGGTCAGCTCGTCACTGCCTTACTTCGTCGCGCTGGAACGAGGCTTCTTCAGGGAGCAGGGCATCGAGCCCGAAATGACAAAACTGATGGGCGGTCCGCCGAACGTGGCGGCGATGATGACCAACCAGATCGAGGTCTCGGCGGTGCTCGTCACGCTCGAAGGGCTGAACGCCAATGTGAAGAAGCCCGGCGTGGCGATGTACATCAGCCTGAACAGCCAGACCAAGGTCTGGAAGATGGAACAATTCGTGGTCCGCAACGGCTTCAAGGCGGAGACGATCGCCGACCTCAAGGGCGCAAAACTGTTGTCGGCGCCGGGGCCCGCCAATCTCAACACGGCCAAGGCCATTCTGGCCAGGAACGGGTTGAAGGACGGCGATTAC
>Ga0209648_10002795_pt1 | contig 14533 bp, 13 predicted proteins | sample GraSoi2013_115cm_FD_185830 | JGI IMG/M metagenome (GOLD analysis project Ga0209648, IMG submission 185830) | Grasslands soil microbial communities from the Angelo Coastal Reserve, California, USA - Sample 9_17_2013_115cm (SPAdes) (version 2) | ecosystem: Environmental > Terrestrial > Soil >...
TGTTTGCCGCTTCGATGAGGAATGCGCCCTTGTCAATCTTTTCCTATAAGCATGTTTTTCTCTTCTGTGCACACGACTGCCTCGGCGGGGCTTCCCCGTCTAGGCGGTTCCTGTTTCTCGCGCCACGTGTCTCGTCCTCTTGGTTACTTCTTCGGCGATCGCTTTCCGCTCTTCCGGGTCGCGATCACACATCGATGCGGGCATCTTGCTCGCCCCTGAGGACGGCTTCGTTCTCTCCGGCCCAGGGCCGGAGAGGCGGACGGCCCCATCACTTACTCAGTGCGGCTGTTCTCCCCGCCGCACTCCTGGCAAACCGAGCACATCTGCGTCTCGACCCTGGCGCCGGAACTCTTCGTAATCCTTCCTCTCCCGCAGCATGCGATACAGCCGCAGCACCAGCTTCCGCGCTACCGCTACGATCGCCACTCCATGCGCTTTCCTCTTCCCTCGCAGCTTGCGGTAAAACCGCCCCAGTTCTTCTTCGCACCGCGCCGCGCTCATCGCTGCTTCCACCAGCGTGTGCCGCAACAGCCGATTCCCCTGCTTGGAGATATGCCCGTAGCGCACCGTCTCTCCGCTGGAGTGTTCCATGGGATCCAGTCCACAATACGCGGCGATCTCTTTGGCGCGCTGGAAGCGCTCCACCGGCTCCAGCGTGTGCACTACGGCCAGCGCCGTCAGCAATCCCACGCCGGGATGGGTGCGCAAGCGCTCCACCCGCGCATCTCCAGCCGCACGCCGCTCTAACTCTTGCTCTGCCGCAGCGAGCTGTTCTTCCACGGTGCGCAACACGCTCTGCATCTGCAGGCGCTGCAACCCATCCGCTTCCGGCAAGGCCAGCGCGGCAAACTGCCGCTGCCCTTTCTGCGTCCACAAACGGAATCCCAAGCGCAATTGGTGTGCCAGCGCGATGGCTTGCAACCCGTTCTTCAGCGTCGTGCGCATGCGCACCAGCCGCTCACGCCCTCGCAACAGCAGCAACACCTCTCGGCTCTTCCCACTCGGCCGATGCACGGCGGGGAAATCCCCCTTCACCAACAGTTCCAGCAGCAGCGCCGCGTCCCGCCGGTCATTTTTCTGCCGCCGCTTGGCAAACTGCCGGATCCGCCGGGCATCTCCCACACGCAGTTCATGCCCGGTTTCCTCGACCAGACGGTGAAACCACACCGCATAACCGCAACTTTCTACTCCCACAATCGCCGGCCGCGGCAACTGCGTGTAAAACCCACGCACGTCGTCGTGCTGGTGATCGAGTTCCCGCTGATGCAACTCCCCATCGCCCGTGTTCATCCAGCACACCATCTGCGTGCGGACATGCAGGTCCACTCCGAGGTAGAGTGTTCCCATCTGTGCCTCCTTGCCCGTGCCCGTCCTGCGAATCTTGCTGGGCCGGGATGGGGCGAGCCTACACCGCTCGCCCCAGGAGGCGCCTTCCTCATGACATCACCTACGAAAACTGGCGGGGTGTGTACCAACAATTCCCATTCTGGAACTCACCCCGCCATCAAGCAGGCTCCTCTTCTAACGTCCAACTTCAAACCTCTAACCTCCGCCTTTTCACACTCTTGCGCACTCTTTTGCACGTTTTTGCATTCGCGAAAATCTCAACTCCATTGTTTTCAATCGATTCCGCACTCTTTGTACAAAACACCGGGGGTGGGTGAGGGATGCCCGACAAGATTTTCAGTCTTCGCTCACTCATTTGAGCGAGCCAGTGGCAAGCATAACAGTTGGACTCAATCAGGTTGTCAGTTGGCGTTAGGAGGAAAAACGATATTCCAGAACAGCGGCGCGGGCGCCAGGAACTCCACGGGAACGAGCGACCCGTCCTGATTCATCTGCGGCGGGCGTACAACGTTCACTTCGACTTTCTGCTGTGTTTTTGGATTTTCGAGTATGAACTTCGTGCCTTGAGGAATTCCCTCGCGAACAATGATCATCCCGCCGGAAGCGCTTACTGTGTGAGTAAATCCCTCGATGGGCTTGGGATTATTCGCGAGGTGCACGAGCACTTGCATTTTCAGCAGTACGCGCTGCGCGCGGCGCCGCTCCTCCGCGGTGGGCTGCCTCGACAGCGCGGGGCGCACCCCAGTGGGGCGCGTGCCGGCGATTGCACCGGGTTTCGCGTAGGGTGATGGTTTCACAGCTCCAGCCCCCAGAAATCCATTTCCGGGGCGATGAGCTCGACACCGTATTCCCAGCCGTCGGGGCGCCGATTGCCCTTCCACACGATGACCGCCGCATTGCTGGCATTGGAGATCAGGTTGGTGAGCGCAAGCCGGTGCTCTAGATCGAGCGAATGAGCCAGAACCACCATGCATCCGTAAGGGTTGACGACCCGCGTATGCGCTTCCGCGCTGACGCGGTTGCCGGACTCATCGTCCCACCCGAGCCGCACGGGTACACGCGAGTTCATACGGCGCCCGCGCCGCTTCTCATGGTGCCGCGAACCAAGTCGCTTGATTTCACGCTGCTTGACGGGCATTTTCGCCTCTGTTAGGCCATGCTAAAGTTGAGGGCGAGAACGGTCAATGGTACGAATTCGCGGGGGCGCGCAAATGAGTAGCTGTCCCAAGGGACAGGGGCAAAACCGCGGAACGGGACAGGCGTGAAGAATCTGATTGTAAATGCGGATGACCTGGGCTGGACGGAGGGCGTGAATCGTGGAATCCTCGAAGCCTTCCATCACGGGATTGTAACCAGCGCTTCGCTGCTGGCGAATGGCGCGGCGTTTGCCAGCGCGGTGGAAGCCGTGCGATCCGCGCCTGGGCTGGGCGTGGGTGTGCACTTGAACCTCAGCGACGGCCCCCCAGTAGCTGACTGTATAATAGTTACTAGCTTGTTAAATACAAATGGCGAGCTCGCGGGCGGACCCGAGAGTCTGCTCTTTCGCCGCGCGCGCGGGGGCCTTGCGCTTGCGGAAGTGGAGAGCGAGTGGGACGCGCAAATTCAGAAAGTCCGCGACGCGGGGATTGCGCCGACGCACCTCGACGGACACAAACACGTGCACATGCTGCCGGGTCTCTTTGAGATTGCGCTGCGGCTCGCGAAGCGCCATGATGTCGGCGCGATTCGCGTTTCGCTGGAAGAATCGAGCCTGCGCGCGGCTCTTTCTGCGGGCTCAAAACAAAACGCGGCCGTAGTGATAAAGCAGGGCGTGCAAGCCCGCGGATTAAAATTGCTGGCCCGCGATGCGCGCGAACAAGCCGAGCGCGCGGGAATTTCCACCACCGATTATTTTTGCGGGATTGCGCAAACCGGAGAGCTGACGCGCGAAGGCCTCGAGCAGTTTGTCAAAAGTCTTCCGGAAGGCGCCACCGAGCTGGTGTGCCACCCGGGCTATGCGGATGCGGCGCTCCGGAAGACCCCAACCCGGCTGCAGGATTCCCGGCAGACCGAGCTGCAAATACTAACCGACACCGGCATTAGAAATCTTGTCGCGTCGCTGGGGATTCGCCTGATAGACTATGGCTTCGTCGTTCAGGAAGCTTAAAAAGGAACTTGCAAAAGAGAATGGCAAGCGATTCGCCAATCCAGTATTCCATCGTCGTTCCGTTCTTCAACGAACAGGAAAACATTCCACCTCTCTACATGAAGCTTACCGAAGTGATGGACGGCCTCGGCGAGCCTTACGAATTGGTGTTTGTGGATGACGGCAGCAAGGATGATTCTTTCAAGGTCCTCTCTGAGATTTACGAGCACGACGGCCGCGTCAACCTGATCCGGCTGAGGCGCAATTTCGGACAGACGGCGGCCCTGAAAGCGGGTTTTGATTTTGCGCGTGGCGAAATCATTATCTCCATGGACGGCGACATGCAGCACGACCCCGAGGAGATTCCTCGTTTTCTGGAAAAGATCGAGGAAGGCTACGACCTGGTGAGCGGCTGGCGCGTTCAGCGCAGCGATCACTGGCTGATGCGGCAGATTCCCAGCCGCACCGCCAACTGGATGATGGCCAAGCTGTCGGGAATTGAATTGCACGATTTTGGGACCACCTTCAAAGCCTACCGCCGCGAGATCATTCAGGAAATCCAGCTTTACGGCGAGTTGCACCGGTTCATACCGGCTTTGGCGAGCTCCGCCGGCGCGCAGATCGCTGAAGTGCCGATTTCCAATATTAGCCGCAAGAACGGCAAATCCAATTACGGAATCGGCAGAACCATCCGCGTCCTGCTGGACTTGCTGATGGTGAAATTCCTGCTCGATTATTCGACACGGCCGCTTCAGTTTTTTGGTTTGCTGGGACTCGCCGGGGCCGGGCTCGGCTTCGGACTGAGCGTTTTCCTGGCCATTGATAAGTTCGCGTATCACCAGAACCTGATGACCGAGCATGGGCCGCTGCTCTTGTTGTCCGTGGCTTTGTTCGTGAGCGGCATCCAGTTTCTCTCCATGGGCCTGCTGGGCGAAATCGGCGCGCGCACTTACTACGAATCGCAGAACAAACCGATTTACGCGCTCCGCGAAGTGAAAAGTCATCGCAAGGAGCTGGGCGGCGCCGCGGAGCAGTCGCGCCCCTCAGGATCTTCTGACCGTTAAGCTTGTGAATCGCGAACAGATTTACGAAATCATGAGCGGCGAAGGCACGCTGGACTACGAGCTGTACCTGAACACCAAGGCGCTGCTTTCCTGCCAGACGAAATTCGAAGAGTTGTGCAACGCCGATGAGCTGCAGTTCCAACTGGTCCACCAGATTGAAGAACTTTGGATGAAACTGATCGCGTACACGCTGCTGGACATCGACGAGTATCTGCAGCAGGAAAACACCAACCGCGTGATTACTTTGTTCCGCCGGGTCCACCGGACACAGCGGATGATGATTGAGCAGGTGACGTTGCTGGAAACCATGTCGCCGAAGGAGTATCAGGAGATTCGCAAAAAACTAGGTAACGGCAGCGGGCAAGAATCGCCTGGTTTCCGCGTGTTGCTGAAGATGTACCAGCCGATTTGGAATTCATTCAAGGCGCACTATCTGGACAAACATGGCCTTACGATCGAGAAAATCTACGATTCGGAATATACGCACAGCGATGCATACGTGGTGGCCGAGGCGCTTGCCGAGTTCGATGAGTTGTTCCAGAAATTCCGGTACGAACACATGCAGTTGATTCATCGCACTATCGGATTTGGTTCGAAATCGCTGAAGGGCCGGCCGGTGGAAATCCTTGAAGAAGGGATGCGGCACAAATTCTTTCCGGAACTGTGGGAGATTCGCAGCCAGATGACCGACAAATGGGGCGCGGAGTACGGCCTGAAAAGGGATCCGCTGGGCGGACACCACTGAAGCAACGCAGGGATTTGCGCCGCGCTTACGTTGTGGCTCCGGACCGCCGCGCCATGTGGCGGTATTCACCGCCGAAATAAAGCAACGGCCTGCCGTCATGGATTTCTGCTTCCACCACTTTTCCGACAAAAATAGTGTGATCGCCAGCGTGATGCGAGGCTACAACTTCGCAACTCAATTGGAGGAGCGTGCCTTCGAGTACGGGAATTCCGCTGGGAGTCCAGCGATAGTGAATGGACAAGCGCTGTTCTGCCTCGGCACTTGGCGTGCCTTTCGAAAAGTATTCGGAGATGGCTTCGTGGCCTTCCTTCAGCACGCTGACACCGAACTGTTTTTTCTTTTCCAGCATGGGAAGAATCGCCGCGCGCTTTTCGACGCAAATCAGAATCAGTAGGGGGTCGAGCGAAACGGAAGTGAAGGAATTGGCGGTCATCCCGCGCACGGAGCCGGGAGCGCGTTCGACAGTGACAACGGTGACTCCGGTGGCGAAATGGCCCAGAGCTTTTCGAAATTGATGGGCGTTGAGCGGTGGCGTTTTCATCTTGGGAGTTTTTGAAGATACCATAGTGGCCCGCGGGAAGGCGAAGCGGCGGATGCGGAGAAAGATCGCCAGCATGTATGATCGGGCGGCGCGCGAAAATTGACAGCGGAGAAAATAGATGACGACGCGAAAAATCGCGATTCTGGGTGGAACGGGAGCAGAAGGCTCCGGGCTTGCGTTTCGACTGGCGAAGTCCGGGGAACATGTCCTGATCGGCTCGCGTGAGGCGGCCCGGGCGCAGGAGACCGCGAGATTGTTGTGCGAGCGAATTGGCGGCAGCGTGCAAATCGAAGGCATGGACAATCTATCTGCCGCGTCTGCGTGTGATGTCGTGGTGTTGACGGTTCCCTTCTCCGGTGCGGCGGCGCTGCTCAAACAACTGAAGAGCGTCTGGAAATCGGGAACGATTGTGATCGACACGACTGTGCCTTTGGCCGCAACGGTTGGAGGCGCAGCGACGCGTGTGCTTGGCGTGTGGCAAGGCTCGGCGGCAGAACAGACGCGCGAGCTATTGCCCGCGGGCGTCAGTTTGGCGGCGGCGTTTCAGAATCTTGGCGCGGAAACGCTTTCGGGTGATGAGCCAGTCGATTGCGACGTTTTGGTGTGCGGCGATGATGAGAAGGCTAAGCAGGTAGCGTCCGAATTGGTTGGCAAAATTCCGGGAGCGCGTGCATTGAATGGTGGGAAGCTGGAGAACGCGCGAATTGTGGAATCGTTGACGGCGCTTCTAATTGGATTGAATATGCGCTACAAAGTTCACAGCGCCGGGATTCGGTTCACCGGGCTTCCTGTGCGTTAATCCTACTTTTTCGCAGATGGGTCTCAGATAGCGGAAGGTTGAAAAAGACTTAACCACAGCAGAAAAGCTGGAGCGTCAGGCTCTGGTCTGGATGGCGGAGGAGCGGCCACCAGTATTGGCATAGGCAGCATAGACTAGCGTGCGCTGGGAGAATGGGAGGTAGGCAAGCGCAGCGGCGCACAACAAGACAAGTCCATGGAGCTGACCGAGGAAGAGTAAGGGCGTAGCAGCCCATACCCCATCGAGCAACAATACGGCGGGAAACAACCAGCGGTACTTCCGTCCAAAATCGAGGTAGTCGAAGGCCAGGGCAGTGAACTGATAAAGACGCACTGGTACGCCGAGCACGCCAGCCATCAGCAAGACACCACCCAGCACAGGCGACCCGTAAAGCTCGTGGCTAACGCGGAGCACGTCGTGGAATTTGTAAAGTGCGAGCGCGTACATCGCCAGGTAAGAAAGTTGAATGAGCATGAGCAGCGCGCGGACCGCACCGCGCGATATCGAAAGTGGCGGCGCAGGCCCGACAGCCATTACGGCAGAGCCCCGCCCCGACGGTTCGAGGCTTCGACGCAAAGCTGCGAGATCGACAGCAAGGTCGCGGGCCGATATGTAGCGCTCGTCGATGCGCTTGCGCAGACATTTCTGCAGGATGCGCCCGAATTCAGGCGGCGCCACAGGATTGTGCTGCTCAACCGGCGGCGCTTCTTCCTTTAGGATGTTGGCGATGGTGGAAGAGGGCGACTGGCCGAGAAAGGGGTTGCGCCCCGTGGCTATCTCGTACATCACGAGACCGAGTGCGTAAAGATCGGTGCGTGGGTCCACGGGCTCACCTTCCAGCTGCTCTGGGGCCATGTAGCCGACTGTGCCGACAAGCAACCCTGCCTCCGTGGAGAGCGTGGCCGAGTCCGCTCCCGTGGCGCCAATGCTTACCCTGGAGGCTAGCGGCCGGAGAAGTTTGGCGAGGCCAAAATCGAGGACCTTTATTTGGCCGCTAGATGTCACGAAGAGATTCGCAGGTTTGATATCGCGATGGATGATGCCCTTCGTATGCGCGGCATCGAGCGCTGCAGCAATTTGTGTGCCGACGTCGAGAAGCCAGACCGTGTTGAAGGGCTTTTTGCCGATGTAATACTTGAGTGTCTGACCCTCTAGTAGCTCCATCACGATAAAGAACACGCCTTCGTGCTCATCGATAGCATGGATCGTGCAGATATGGGGATGGTTCAAGGCAGATGCGGCACGGGCTTCCCGCCGAAAACGATCGACAGCCTGGTGGTCTCTGGAAAGCTCTTCGGGAAGGAATTTCAGCGCCACTGAGCGACCCAAACTGGTGTCCTCGGCTTTGTAGACGACACCCATTCCTCCGCGACCGAGCCTCTCAAGGATTCGAAAATGCGAAATGGTCTGTCCGACCATAATTAGGAGGAGCTTGCTCTTGGCGGGCCATGTTAGGCCCGGACCGCAGGCAAGTCAAACGAAGATAGATCCAAGCCCTTGGATTCTCTGGGCATATCCCAAAAAGGGTGTCAGCGTAGTTTCCTCCCCGAGCGCATATTGCTGGAGGCACGAGTGTCCGGCCAAGATGACGATGTCAGGAGATTCTTGCGGGGTGGAGGCTTTAACTTAATCGAATCCGCAGCGCTCGTTGAGTTCCGGCACTGTCGACTCCTTGATCTAGCAGGGTCCTCGAATTCCGCTGGCGGGAGTTTGGGAGCGCCCCTACAAGCAAAGAGATCAAGCTAAAGACAAAAGGGCGTGGGCGAGCTTACCTTTCTGTGCGAGGGTTTTCATGACGGTCGGGAGGATTACAACTTTCATGCCGAGGGCGGCGATCGCGGAGGCTTGTGATTTGTCGGCGGGGTCGATGACGAAGGTGCCGGTGAAATCGGCGTAGAGTTTGGCGACGCCGAGAGCGGTTGGTTGGTGGCCGAGATGGGCGAGCATTTTGTCGGAGGGGCCTTTCAGGGATTTGCCGCCGACGATGGGGCAGACGGCGAAAACTCTTTCTTTGTGAGCGCGGAGTTCGTCGCGGATCTGAGGCACGGCGAGAATCGGGCCGATGCTGATCAGCGGGTTGCTTGGGCAGATGAGGACACAGTCGGCGTCGCGAATGGCTTCGAGGACGCCGGGGGCGGGCAGCGCGGATTCGACACCTTCGAAGCGAATGCCCTTCACGATTGGTTCGGTGCGGCGCTTTACTAAATATTCCTGGAAATGCAGCGGGCCTTCGTTCGAATCGATGATGGTGGGAATGGGACTGTCGGACATCGGGAGGATACGGGATTTCACGCCGAGCGCGATCCGAATCGAGTCAGCGGCCTGGGACAACGTTTTTCCTTCGGCGAGCATGGCGGTGCGATGGATGTGGGTGGCGAGGTCGCGGTCGCCTAGATTGAACCAGTTGGGGCGGCCGAAACCAGCGAGGTGTTTCAAGGCGTGGAAGGTTTCGGCGCGAAGGCCCCAGCCTTTTTTTGAATCAACCACTCCTGCAAGGGTGTAGGTGACTATGTCCAGGTCTGGGGAAATTTTCAGGCCGTGGAGGACGATGTCATCGCCGGTGTTGACGATGATGGTCAACTCGGCTGGGTCCATTTCTTTGTAGAAGCCCAAAAGGAGTTTTGAGGCGCCTACGCCGCCGGCTAAGGCCGTGATTTTTAGCGTTTGTTTCATTGGTGCAGAACGTTACGCGGTTACAGGTAAGAAAAGCGGCGGCAAGCCGTCGCACTCCCAAAGGGCCGGGCTGAAGCCAGGCCCCTACATAGCGTTTCCTCCATTGAGAGACAAGAGACTCACTTTCGCGCGGACGTTTGGCGAAAGAAATTTTTCTTGGGGGAGGAATTCGGGATAGATGGCGAGGCGTTCGCGCAGAGTAAAGCCGCGGGATTCTGTTTCGGCTTGCAGGCGGGCGATCTGGGGCCAGGCCGCTTCGGGATTGATGAAATCTTTAGTGACAGGAGAGATGCCGCCCCAGTCGTTGATGCCTGCATCGAGCAGGCGCGGGAAATCGTCGTAGCTCAAATTCGGCGGGGCCTGGATGTTCATTTGCGGGCCGAGGATCAAGCGAGCGAGAGTGATGGTGCGCAGCATGTCTTCGAGTGAGGGCTCCGGATGCATGGCCATCGGGATTTCTGGTTTGGCGCGGAAATTCTGGATGATGATTTCCTGGACGTGGCCGTATTTTTCGTGAAGCGTTCGAATGGCGAGCAACGAGTCGATGCGCTCTTCCATGGTTTCGCCAATACCGATCAGGATTCCAGTGGTGAATGCGATGGAGAGTTTCCCGGCCTCTTCGATAGTACGGAGACGCAGCGCGGGCACTTTGTCCGGGGCGTTGGCGTGAGGCAGGCCGTCGCGCATCAGGCGGGGGCTGACGTTTTCGAGCATCAGGCCGACGCTGGCGTTGGAATCTTTGAGGCGCATGAGCGCGGCGCGGTCCATGACGCCGGGATTGGCGTGAGGGAGCAGGCCGGTTTTGTCGAGAACGAGTTCGCACATGGCTGCGAGATAGTCGAGCGTGCGCGAATAGCCTTGAGCGTGGAGGAATTCGCGGGCTTCAGGAAAAATCCTCTCGGGTTGATCGCCGAGGCTGAAGAGGGCTTCTTTGCAGCCGGCTTGGCGGGCGCGCTCGGCGAGCGCGAGGACTTCATAGGGGGCCATGAAGTGAGCGCCAGGCTGGCCAGGGTCCTTGCGGAAGGTGCAGTAACTGCAGTAGTCACGGCATAGCGTGGTCAGCGGGATGAAAACTTTTTTCGAATAGGTGATTACATTCCCTTTGCCTTGGGCGCGGAGCTCCGTGGCGGCGCTCAGAAGATCGGTGAGCGGAGCTTGCGCGGCTTGATGGAGGGCTTCTTCGCGGGTTAGGGGATGGAGTGCTGGCTGCATTTGCGATCTCGCCGAAGGCAAGAAAAGAATCTAACACAGAGGACGCAGAGAACGCAGAGGACACAGAGAAGAAAGAATCAGCGGAACAAATCTTCGTTGGCGGGGCGGATGATGCGCGTGGCGGGTTCGGAGGAAGGCTTGAAGCGGTAGCCGCGAATGAGGACAACGGGAAAGCCTTCGGATTTGCCCATCAAGAGACCGGCAGCGGCGGCGAGTTCGTCAGCGACGGCGAGAATGGTTGCGGCGAGAGGCTTGCCGTCACGATCACGCGTGCCGCGCAAATCATGGAGCACGGGAACGCCTGACGCGCCAATGGCCACGTTGGTCAGACCAAGACGCCAGGGGCGGCCGAAGGTGTCGCTGATGATGATAGCGACGCGCTTTCGGGTTCGCTTGCGAAGTGCGGCAGCGATCTTTTGCGCGGATTGATCGGGATCGTGCGGAAGCAGAGTTACTACGTCGTCGCCGGGAACGTTCGAATGATCGACGCCGGCATTGGCACAGACATAGCCGTGGCGTGTTTCGGCGATGAGCACAGGATCTGTGCGGACGAGGCGCTGCGATTCTCTCATGATCACTTCAACGAGCCGCGGGTCTTTCTTTTGCCGCTCGGCGATGGCTTGTGCCTGGGGCGAAGGCACGACACTTTGCAACTGCACCACCGCACCCTCCGCTTTCGAAACAATCTTTTGCGCGACGACGACGATGTCGCCGTTTTGAAAATGGATGCGAGCTTTGCGGGCGGCGTTTGCAATTTGCTCGGATAGATCGTCGCCAGGCTGAATCTCGGGTAATCCGGGCAGGCGAATCAGGCGCACATCAGGATTGGCCGCAGGAGCCTTCTTCGTGGAAGAGCGAGCTATGGGATGCTTGGCCATGAGCGCAAGAGAGAAATCTTACGCGACACGGCAAAAGCTTTCATCTGCAAAACCGCTTGCATCCCCGACCGGACGGAGTGAACGCCAAGCGAGGCGCATGCCGCGGGGGGACGAAAAACGAAACGGGCGCTCACCGCAAAGCGAACGCCCGTTCGAGATGATACTTGACCGAAAGTAATGGCTAGCCGTGTTGGGGAGGCTTCTTCTCGTCCTTTGGTGGCTTCTTGTCTTCCTTTGGCGGCTTTTGCTGCTGCTGTTGCTGTTTCTGGCGCTCTTGCTGCTGTTGTTGCTGGAGCTTCTGTTGCTCCTGAGCGTGTTTCTGCTCGAGCTGTTGGAGTTGCTGCTCGTGTTTCTGATCGATTTGCTGCTGGCGCTGTTGTTGGCGCTGCTGGTCAGCGTTTTGTTGAGCCACTCTCTGCCGGTCCTGAATCTGCTGCTGCTCCTTGACCTGCTGCTCCTTGACCTGCTGCTGCTCGACCTGCTGGCGTTGCGGCGGCTGATTTTGTTCGACTCTTTGCCTTCTCGGGTCCTCGTTGTTCTGCTGAATCTTCTGCTGCTCCTTGATCTGTTTCTGCTCGACCTTTTGGCGTTCCTGGTCCTGCTTCTGGTGAAGCTGTTCCAGTTGCTGCTGATGCTTCTGGTCCAGCTGCGGATTTACGTTGTACGAGTTGTTCGAATTATTCGGCCGCGACGAAGGCGGACGATCGTTGTAGACCTTCGAGGAATTGCCGGTGTTCGTCGGAGCGTTTCCCGAGTTGGCGGGAGAATTCCCAGGGCGATTGCCGGAATTTGCTGGAGCGTTTCCAGAGTTAGCTGGAGAGTTCACCGGCCTGTTGGCGGAATTCGGCGGAGCGGAATTGTTCATCGACGGTGGGCGGTTGTTGTTGTTCTGCACGTTGCCTTGGTTGTTTTGCACATTACCCGGGTTGTTCTGCGTGTTGGCCGGGGCGTTCTGCATGTTGCCCGCTGGCCGATTCGCCTGAACGTTTCGCGGCGTGCCGGGTTGGGCCGGCGGAGCGATCTTGATGTTCGGGCGAGCTTGTTGCGTGTTCTCGGCCTGCACTTGACGAATCTGGGAGACGGCTGGCGGCCTGCCGCCATTGGCTTGAATGGCCTGCTGCTGCTTGACGAAAGGAGCGGGCGGGGGAGGCGGAGCGACCTTCGCCACCACCGGGCGAGCGAAGACAGCCGCGGGCGGCTTGACGGAAGCGGAGGCGCCGGCACCGAGAACGCTGCGCTGTTGCGGCGCAACAGCGGGCGTCAGCGGCGCGACGGGCGCGGAGGCCATTTCACGCGCGTCCACTTTCACCATATTCCGTGCAACGGGCTGGGCGGAAGTGAAGGCCTGATGAGAAGTGGCGGTAACCGCATTAGGCGCCGTCTGGTTCTGATAGGTGATGTTGGTGACGTTGACGGTCTTGTTGACGTAAACGTTGTTGTAGACGTTGGTGATGTTGGCCTGATTGATGACCGTGGTGTTGGAAATGTTGACGTTTTGCACGTAGCGCTCGCTGACGTGGTAGGACGGGCAATAGACGTCACGCGGGCCGAGCGGGAACCAGGCCACGCCAACTCCACCGCCGCCGCCGATTCCGATGCCAATGCTAAAGTGCGGGCCGCCAACCCAGGCGACGAGAGCAGGGGCGTACACGGGGCGCACGTAAACGACTCCGACGGGACGCGGCGGGCACGGCACCCAACCCCAGACACCGCCGACGGCAACCCAGCGGCCATAGTGGAACGGAGCAAATCCCCAAGGCTCATCATCAACCCACGTCCAACCCCAGGGCGAAATCCAAACCCAGTGGCCGTAACGATAGGGAGCCCAGCCGACCACGGTGGTGTGCGGAAACCAAACGTGGCCATATTCCGGTGCATCGCGCCAGCCGCCGTAATCGTCGAGGTCATCGTAACCGATGACGTCCGTCGAGACGTAGCGGGCGGAAGTGGAATGGTCGGCGTGGCGGTCGCGATCGTAACACCAGTGGTCGAAGTCATCCTCGTCCGGGCTAAACCGCTGAACGTCGGCGTCGAGCTGATCAATCCCAGCGAACGTGCCGGTTTCCCGAGCATGAATGGTATAAGCGGAGCCGCCGCCGGTGACTTCGCCTTCCCCGTCGCGAACGGTCACGACAGTGGTGTCGCCGGCTTCATTGACGTCGATCTTGTAGCTGCCGGGACGAAGCACAGAGAAAGCAAGATTGGGCGTATCGATTTCGAAAGTTTCGTCGTTTTCGAGCCGGCGCACACGCACGTTAAGAGTGCCTTCGGTGATGCGGATTTGCGCCGTACGGTCGTCGAGATTCAAGAACGAAAAGCCAGTGTTGCCGGAAAGACGAATTGCAGCCGAGCCAATGTGCAGTTCGGCGCGTGAGCCGTTGTCGGTCCAAAGCTTATCGCCGGTGGTAATCGGGCGATTGACGACCGCGGAAACCCAGTCGTCGGTACCCGCCGGGTTGAACGAAACGGTGCCGTGCGCGTAGCTGAGGCGCGCAACGCGGCTGGGCGGATCGTCCTCATCGGCAGCAGCGCGTTGCGGCGCGAAGAGAGCCACCGCCAGCGCGACGCTAAGAAGGCTTGCTAACTTGAGCAGGTGTTTTCTCATGTCGGAATCTCTCCTGAAACCTGAGCGGCGGTGAATCACTTGCGCCGCGTCATTTCACTTTCCTGGGTAAATTACCTGGGCTCACTTGAAACAGTAGCACTTCATCGTTAGAGAGCACTTGCCGCGCAAATTCCCCATGTCGAAACAGCAAATGCCGGTAACGAAATCTTTCAGTTTATCTAACACCAACGGGCGGGAAGAGTTGTGTCGGCGTCACGCCACCAACAGTTGGAAGCAACGCGGTGCGAGGCCGCGACAATTTCATTCAGATTCATTCAGAGTCGACGCCTAAAAAACAAAAGGCCCGTCCGGAACGTTCGGGCGAGCCTTTCAATTAGGAAAGATTTAGTGCCGGCCGTGCGAGCTGGAACCTCCACCGCCGTGTGAGCTACCACCGCCGCTGCTGCCGTGGCTCGCACCGCCACCGCCACTGCCGCCACTTATGAAGTGAACGGCCGCCAGTTCGTGGTGATCGCCGCGGGTGGAGCCAGAGACCCCAAGTCTCCTTCCGGCGGCGTCTATGTCGCCTTTGCCCTCCCTCAAG
>Ga0209648_10002797_pt1 | contig 14532 bp, 14 predicted proteins | sample GraSoi2013_115cm_FD_185830 | JGI IMG/M metagenome (GOLD analysis project Ga0209648, IMG submission 185830) | Grasslands soil microbial communities from the Angelo Coastal Reserve, California, USA - Sample 9_17_2013_115cm (SPAdes) (version 2) | ecosystem: Environmental > Terrestrial > Soil >...
CATGAACTCGTCGTGAGACTTCAGGCCCGGCCGCCCGGCCGCCTTCCATGCCTCGTGCTCGGCGATGGCGGCGTCGATCTCGGCTTCCTCGACCTGCTCGGCGGATGCGCGGTCCCGCAGGGCCTTCAGCGTGTGGTATTCGTGCACCGGAACCACGACAGCCGTTTCGCCACCGAGACGGATGACGTCGTGACTGTCCTGCTCTGAAGGCTGCGCGCTCATGCCACGATGCTAGCTCGCCGCACCGTCAACCCGGCCGTGCGAACGGTGCGGGCGCGCCGAGACCCCACGGTTAGTTCTGTTCCGGGCTGGGCCCAGGCTCCTGACATAGGCCGGGCGCTGCTAACGATGTTACGCACAGTAGCAGGATTAAGGATCGGGCGCCGCGGCCGTGGACCGGTTTGTGGACCGAGCCATCTGTGCAACCAGTGCGCTCAGGGCCATCGGCGGCACGGCTCCGTAGTATCCGTGCAGCTAGCGCGCATGATGCACGAAGCCGTACCTCTCATAATCCGCCGGTCGTGGGTTCGAGCCCCACCCGCCCCACCCACCTGCCTGCTGGCCGTCCGCAATCAGCGCATCCTGATCGCCTGGGACGCCCGCCAGGCCGACGGCGCCCGCCGGGCTGCTGCCAGGTAGCGATCGAGACCGGAGAATTGGCACCTGGTGACGCGCTCCCTTCGGTACCTGACCTAGCCCAGCTCCAAGGACTGAAACCGGGCACCATCCGGCACACGTTTAACGCCCTGGCCGAGTCCGGGTTCGTGCGCATCCGGCACGGACGGACAACGACCGTCGCAGGCGATCCCGAGGGCGACACCAGGGCCAGCGGACGGCTGAGGCTTACCCGGCCGCAATACGGCCAAGACTGCAAACTGTCCGAATGCAAGCGGCACGTCTGCACGCCCATGGCCAAAAGCACCATCCGCATCATCCTGTCCGGGCGATGTAACACCAGACCAGCCGCGTCTTTCGGAGATCTGGGCGCGCGTCACGAACCATCGCCCCACCGTGGTTCCCGGCGCACGGCCGGGCGTTCGCCGCACCTTACGCGCACGGGGCTGTTGTCCTCGCGACCCATCACGAGGACTATTTCCCGTGCCCGCGCCATGATGTCGGCCGTTAAGGATCTCTTTACGCTGGCGTCACAACCAGCGATAAGACGCCTGCCAGAGGGATCGGTGATTCCGTCGGCCGGGTAGATGGGAGGGGATAAGCACGCATGACATGGCTGATCAACGTCGACAACGGCGGCACGACGACCGGCTTCTGCCTCGTCGACGGCGGCGAGGTGCGCTACACCAAGACCCTGACCACGCCCTATGACCTGAGCCGCTGCCTGTTCGACGGCCTGGCCAAGGTCTCCGAGCTGGCCTATGGGCGGCCGCGGCTCGCGGCGCTGCTCCAGTCCACGGACTGCATCCGGTATTCCACCTCCCAGGGCACCAACGCCCTGGTGCAGCGGGCCGGGCCGCAGCTGGGCCTGCTGGTCACTGACCCGGCGCGGGTCGAGGGCCTGGCCGCCACTACCGCCCAGGCGCAGGAGGACCTGCTGGCCGCGCTGGTCGGTGATCGGTGGGGCTCGGTCAGCCTGGACGCCGGCGACGAGGCGCTGAGCCGCGAGCTGACCGCGCGGGTCAACGATCTGTCCGCGCGCGGGGCCAGGCGCCTGGTCATCGCGGTGAGCGGCTCGGACGGCGCGGACGGGGAGGCGCGGGCGAAGGGCTGTATCCCCGTCATCTGCTCGGCGCGGGCCTGGCCCTTCAGAACTCCTGGCATGAGGAGCTCGCTATGACCTTCACAGACGATATAGCCGACCCGCCGAGTGTTGTCGGGCAGAAGCTTGCGTCAGCCGTGTTCAACCGGCTGCCTGTGCTTACCGACGAGCTGCTGAAATGCGTTCTCAAGCAGGGTGAAGCCTGCGGCAACCACAGTGACATCTATGGCGACGACCGCCTGGTTCCCATCGATGATCTGTACCACTCGTTGCAGGACAATCTCAAGTTCATCCTCAGCAATCTCGGCTGCCCGGGGTCGTACGATCTGGCCGCCCCGCGGCGAACCGGTCGGCGGCGGGCCGAGCAGGAGGCACCGCTCGCTGCGGTGCAGAGCTCGCTGCAGGTCGGCTTTCGGTTCATGTGGGACACTCTCGTCGCGGAGGCACACCAGACCGGGATCGTGTCGGACGCCGAACTGGTGGGCATCGCATCTGAGGTGTGGATGCTGAACAGCCTGTTCACCACGGAGCTGGCCACGGCCTACCGGGATGCCATGGCTGAGCGGGTCCTTCGCCAGGACCAGGCGCGATCGGCGCGGCTCGAGGCGCTACTCGAGGGGCGGATCGCCGACACGGCAACGGTGTGGGAGGCAGCCGATCTGCTGGGGCTTCCGTACCAGGGCGTGTTCATCGTCGTGGCCGCGGAGGTCCCCGCGATGGCCCGGCACGCGTTGCCGCAGGTCGAGAACCGCCTGCACGTGCGAGGAATAGGGTCGGCCTGGCAGCTGCTGCCCGAGCTCCAGGTGGGGATCGTGTCGCTGAGATCGCAGCGTAACACCCCGGCACTGGTGGAGATCCTGCGTTCGGACGCGGTGGCCCGAGTGGGGGTGAGCCCGGTGTACAGCGCACTTGAGCGCACGTCGCAGGCGCTGCACCTCGCCCGGATCGCCCTAGCTAGCTCACCGGCGGGCGACCCGATAGTGAACCTGTTCGATGACGCCCCGCTGCCTGTTCTCGTGGCCAGCTCGCCGACGACCTCCTACCGGGTCACGAAGACGATCCTGGGGCCGTTGCTGGACATCAACCCGGACGAGCGGGACATGCTCCTGGACACCCTCGCTGCGTTCTTCGCGTTCCGGGGCTCCGCCATCGAGGCAGGAAAGCACCTGTACTGCCACCCCAACACGGTGCGCCACCGGCTGCACCGCATCGAGCATCAGACCGGCCGCCCGCTGCACGATCCCAGATCGTCAGCAGAACTATTCGTCGCCCTGGAGGCGCTGCGCACGCTGCCCGGGCCGTGGCTGGGCCTGAAGCAGATCGCATCACGCCCAGGCGACCGCTAGCCGCTTCCGATAACCGCGATGCGCCGCCACAACAAGCCATCTGAATGCTGGCCGGCCAGGGCCAGGACAAGACGGTCGCCCTGGAACTCCCGAAGCTTGCCCCGAAGTTCGCCTGAAGTTGCCCCCATCCTCCTGTGTGGAGATTGGCGTCAGACCCACCGGAGGCATTCATGACAACGCCGCTGCGACAGGCGGACGCCGCTACGACCTGGGAATCGCCGAACGCCATCGTCCGGCTCGGCCGTTCCTGGCTGGGCCGCGTTCTTCGGCTCGGTCAGCCTCACGGCCTGCATCCCCGCCCTCGTCTGGCCCGCCCCGGCACTGGTGCTGCTGGCGACCGTGTTCAGCGCGGCTACTGGTCAGTGGCGTCTTCTCGCTCGTCGCCGCTGTCGCCCACTGCGACAGCGTGGGCACCCGGGTGTTCAAGGCCATCCTCGGGCTGCTCGGCTGCTGGTCGGGCTGGACACGTAGCGCCTGATTGGGGGCAGTACGAAGGTGGTATCCACGAGCCGAGGTGCCTCGAGATGCGGTTGATCATGTTGTCTCCGCTGGGCGCGGGGAAAGGCGCGCATGCCAGCCAGCTGTCGCAGGCAACTGGCGTCGCGTACATCTCATCCGGCGCGCCGCCGCGCGCCGAGATTGCCCGTGGCGGCGATCTGGGGAGGCGCTTCGCGCAATACACCAGCCGCGGCGATCTCACGGTGTTCGAGGGACAACGGCGCGGACGGCTGCCGACGGGCGGAGCGCTGGCTGGCGGGGTGGAGCTTCTGCAGGCTGCCATGAAGCCAGGAAGCCAGGTTCTCTTGCCTGCTACCCGGCCGCCAGGTACGCCTGCACTTTGCGGCGCAGCGGCAGGTGATCCCCGCGTAGGTGTCCAGCCCCCAATCGGCGTCCCGGGCGTCCGGTTATGCCAGGAGATCACGAACGTCTGCTGGCCGTTTTGGACAAGGTACTCGACCAGGCTGCGGCCGGGCGTGAGGTCCATCGCGTGGCACTTGTTGATCGTCGGCGACACGATGAGCAGCGGCACCTCGCGGACCTGCGCGGTTTGCGGCCGGTACTGGATCAACTCGAGGACTTCGGTTCGCAGCACCACCGCACCGGGCGTGACCGCGAGATTGCGGCTCACTTTGAACGACGACGTGTCGACCATCTCCGGGATCGGCACCGCCTTCGCAGCTCGCGCAGCAGGAGAGCCATGAAGCGAGGGTCATCGGCGCGCCGGGTGGATGGTGGTCTTGAGGCGGCTGGCTGCGCATGATTGTGCCGCCAGAGGAAGATCGCGGAGGTGGTGGCCATGTCGGCTGGCGCAAACCTGAAGGCGTACAACAGCCTGTGGCAGCTTAGGAACGATACCTGGTCCAGCCTGGAGGAGTCGGCCATTCAGCTCGCCCGCGCCGAGGCGCAGCAGCGTCCCGTCGAGAAGTTGGTCGAGACGGTAACCGAGTTGCTTGACGTCCTCGGGCCGATCGAGCGATTCTGGGCGTTTCCCGGAGCACAGGCCTACCGGGAGGCTCAGCGGCTGTTCGCCGCCGATAAGTATGATCGGCTCGCCGCGCTGGTGACAAAGGCCAACCGGGCCCTTGTCACCGAGTCCTACCTCCACGGCCAAGGCTGGGACCCAGGCGTCGGGGACGACACATACGATAACGAGGCCCGTCCGGCGGCGCAGGCCCGGACGGACCGTCCCTACTTCGAGGTTCTCGTCGTCGAGGACATGACCGACGAACAGGAGCGCTCGCTGCGGGAGGAACTGCGGCGATGGCGCCGCCCGGATGACCCGTTCGTGTACGAGATCGTGGTGGTGCCCAGCTTCGACGACGCGCTCATGGCCGCACGGCTGAACTTCAGGTTGCAGGCGTGCGTGGCCCGTCGCCGGTTCACCCACCGGTCCCGCCACGACTTGGCTCCGCTCGCCCAGTTCGTATACAGCGGCGGATCTGCTGACTTGATGGAGCGCTCGCCGGATGACCGCGCCCAGCTGCTCGCCAGGTCGCTGGCCAGGATCAGGCCGGAACTCGACCTGTACCTGATGACGGAGATCGCGGTCGAGGACATGGCCGGCCGGCTCAGCCATCATTACCGGCGTATCTTCCATGTCCGCGAAGGCTCGCTCGAGCTGCACCTGTCCATCCTGGACGGCGTCTCGGCCCGGTACCGCACGCCGTTCTTCAACGCGCTGCGCAGCTACAGCCACCGGCCCACCGGGGTGTTCCACGCGCTGCCGATCTCGCACGCCAAGTCGATCCTCAACTCGCACTGGATCAGGGACATGGCCGACTTCTACGGCCTGGACATCTTCCTGGCCGAGACGTCAGCGACGTCCGGTGGGCTCGACTCGCTGCTCGAGCCCACCGGGCCGCTGCGGGAGGCCCAGCAGCTCGCGGCCACGACGTTCGGTTCGCAGCGTACGTACTTCGTCACCAACGGCACCTCGACCGCCAACAAGATCGTTGTGCAGGCCGTGGTGCAACCCGGCGACATCGTCCTGGTCGACCGGAACTGCCACCAGTCGCATCACTACGGGCTTATGCTCGCCGGCGCCATGGTCACCTACCTCGACGCCTACTCGCTGCGGCGGGCAGGCAAGCTGGACCGGGTCAAGATGCTGCTGCTGACCAACTGCACGTTCGACGGGATCGTCTACGACGTCGGGCGGGTGATGGAGGAGTGCCTGGCGATCAAGCCCGACCTGGTCTTCCTGTGGGACGAGGCCTGGTTCGCGTTCGCCCGGTTCCACCCGGTGTACCGTCCGCGCACCGCCATGCGGGCCGCCCGCACGCTCGCGGAGCGGCTGCGGCTGCCCGAACACCGCGCGCTCTTCAACAAGTTCACCGAAGAAGTCGGCCCGATCGATTACGCAGACGATGAGGTCCTACTGGAACGGCGGCTCGTGCCCGATCCCGCCCGGGCCCGCGTCCGGGTGTATTCCACCCAGTCCACCCACAAGACGCTGACCTCGCTGCGGCAGGGCTCCATGATCCACGTCTGGGACCAGGACTTCAGCCAGAAGGTGGAGGACACCTTTCACGAGGCCTATATGACGCACACCTCCACCTCGCCGAACTACCAGATCCTGGCCTCCCTGGACCTCGGCCGCCGCCAGGCCGCCCTGGAAGGGTTCGAGCTGGTATTGAAGCAGATCGAGAACGCGATGCGGCTGCGCGACGCGGTGGAGCACCATCCGCTGCTGAGCAGGTACATGCGCTGCCTGACCACCGCTGACCTGATCCCGGCCGGATACCGGCCGACGGGCATCGAGCAGCCGCTGCGCTCGGGGCTGGCGACCATGATCAGGGCCTGGGAGACCGACGAGTTCGTGCTGGATCCGTCCCGGATCACCATCTACATCGGCGCCACCGGCATCGAGGGCGATACGTTCAAGCGCAGCCACCTGATGGACCGCTACGGCGTGCAGATCAACAAGACCTCGCGGAATACCCTGCTGTTCATGACCACGATCGGCACCACCCGCAGCTCGGTGGCCTATCTGATCGAGGTCCTGGTGGCCATCGCCCGTGACCTCGAAGCCAAGGTGGCAGGCATGAGCCCAGCCGAGCGCGCCGCCCACGAGCGCGCGGTACTCCGGCTGACCGCGCCCTCGGCGCCGCTGCCTGACTTCAGCGACTTCCACCTCGGCTTCAAGGACAGTAGCGGGCAGCCCACCCCGGAGGGCGACGTGCGGCGGGCCTTCTACCTTGCCTACAACGACAGCTACTGCGAGTACCTCACGCCCGACGAGGTCGAACAGCGTGTGGAGAGCGGCGAGCAGGTCGTGTCCACCACCTACGTCACGCCGTACCCGCCTGGCTACCCGGTGCTCGTGCCCGGCCAGGTGTTCAGCCCGCAGATCCTGGCCTTCATGCGCAGCCTGGACACGCCCGAGGTGCACGGCTACCGGCCCGGCCTTGGCTACCGCGTCTACACCGACAAAGCCCTCGAGATCGCCGCGACGGTCCGGCTGGCACCGCCGCCGGATCCGGCCGGGTCGGCGGCTACCTAATCGTGCACGGCTACTTCCCGCTCCCATGCTGACGGGCAGCGGGTGCGGATGCGGGGTGAAGCTGGACCGTGTCGGCGAGCTCCCCGGCGGGGCCACGCTGGCCATGGTGCTCACCTTTGAGTCCTCATCGGCCGCCAAGCCGGTGTGCGGAGCGGACGCTCTATACCGCGTGCTCATGGCCTCGCCAGGCTAGCGGCAGCGGCACTCGCACGTCGTTCCGGCATGATGTCAGCCTGCGAGATCGACCGCAGCGGCACCTTTCCCTCGATGATCTCGCCTGGTAACCCGGTGACCTCTGAAGAAGTCCGTCCCGAGCGATTCCCCGAATGCTCGCTAGCGACCTGTGCCATCCTCGGCTCCTCCGGGCTGAGGAACGCCTCGACAACGCGGACGATGCGTTCCGTGTCGACGGCCAGCTCCAGGTGGCCGCCGGAATAGACGTGCAGTGTGCTGTCGGGTATCAGCCGGTGCATGATCCGCGCATTGACCAGCGGGATGATCGGATCGTCATCCCCTGCCAGGATCAGTGTCGGCTGCCGCAGCCGCCACAAGTGCGGCAGGCTGGTCCGGCGCGTCGCCGATCGGCTCGAGTCCGCCGCCGCCCAGCTCCTCGGGGGCGGCCTTCTGTTCGCCGCAGCGCTCAGCCAGCCAGCTCGCGTAGTCCGGCCACCACGAGCCGTGGCCGTTCTCCGCGTGCCGTAGCCATTCCTGCGGGTCTTCCGGGCATTCCTTGGCCACCTGGTACCTGGCCTTGTCGTTGCCGGGCGGGTTGACCATGGCGGCGATATGCCCGCTGGTGGACAGCACGAACCGCTTGCTGCCCGACAGGACCTGGGTGGACCGGTAACAGCTCTGCCAGGGACACAGATGGTCGGTGATGCCGGCCACCAGGTAGGTATCGCGGTCGATGGCGGCCAGGTCGACCGGTGACCCGAGCATGGTCACCCCGCCGAGCCGGACCAGCCCGTTCGTAACGCCCATCTGGACGAATCGTGGTGCAGGGCTGCAGTCATCCGGGTGGTGTCCGCGTTCCAGAACAAGATGTCGAACGGCGGCGGCGTGCGGCCGAGCAGGTAGTCGTTGACCCAGCGCCAGCCGGGCCAGCTCCGCCTCGCAGATCGCCGGCGCTCCGGCGCGCGCCGAACGCAGCACCTCCCGCAGCTCGAGCTCCACCCCCTGAACCACGTCCACGACGGGGATCGACCGGTACACGGGCAGCTGATCCCGTGTCACCGTCACCACGTCCGCGGCTAGGGACCGATATGCCGCCAGCAGGTCCTCGAACAGCCCCGCCCAGGGGTCACCAGAGGCTGCCGCCTCTGTGCTGCTGCTGGCGACCGCGGTGGCGGTGTCGTCGGGCTGGCCACGGCGAACGCGGCCGACGCCAGAGCGTATCACCGTACACCGCGAGGAAGCAGTCCGGCCCTGCTGATCGGGTTGGCCAGGACGAATGGCGTCCGGCCCCGCGGGCACTCCGCGAGCGCCTCACCCTTGATCTTCCAAGTTCCGCCGACCGGGCAGGCGGTGCCTGCCGCGCCGCTGGATCCAGGTGCCCGCCAGTGATCAGCATGGCCATCGACTGCTCGTTTGGCCTGTCAGCTGTTAGATCGAGGCAGCTTCTGGCTAGTGGTGGCTGGATCCTCCGGCCGCCCGGGTGCTGTAGCCGTGGACGCTGCCTCCCGTGAGGTGTCACAGAACGCTCTGACCGGCACTAGCAGGGTCGCGATGATCTTCTCCGACAGGTCCAGCCACCCCCGCAGCACGGCGGGCAGGGCAATGAACTCCCCGCGCGCCGCGGCGCGCAGCAGGTCGTAGCCGTCATAGCTGGACGTGCCCGCCTTCTCTGTCGCCTCGGTGAGGTCGATCCGGGCCGACACCGTACCTCCGTCACCGGTGATCTCAGCGTCCCCGAGCCGCTGCGCCAAGGTCACCATGGGCCGGTTCTCGGCCAGGATCTCCGCGACGAAGTACCGGATGCCCTCCTCCGCGGCCCGCTGCGCCAGCTCGCGCAGCAGGACCGTGCCCAGGCCGCGCCGTTGCCAGGAGTCAAGGACAGTGATGGCCACCTCGGCCTGGTCCGGCTGCCCGGGGATGCGGATATACCGGGCCACCCCCACCAGCTGCCCGGAACCGGGCACCACCGCGACCAGGGCCTCATGGTCGCGGTGGTCGACGTCGGTGAAGTAGGCCAGGCTCTGCTCGGACAGGTGGGGTTTTCCGGTGAAGAACCGCCGGTAACGCGAGGTCTCGCTGAGTTGGTCGTACGCCTCGGCAAGTCCCGGGCCGTCATCGAGGCGCACTGCCCGGACCAGCACCCGGTGTCCTGACCGAAGAGTGACCCGATGCGGAACGACGGTAGTGTCCATGACCTGAGTATCGCTTGGTAAATTTAGCGTTGTCAAACTTATGGTGCCAATTTGGTAACTATATCAAGCACGGATGGCAGCCTCGCCCTGGTCGCTGGTGGCGGTCTTCATGACTGGTTCTCCTGGGGGCGATCTCACGTTTGACGATCTTGCCTGTCGGGCCCTTCGGCAGCGCGTCGACCAGCCAGACATGGTGGGGATACTTGTAGGCCGCGGCCCGCTGCTTGACGCAGTCGCGCAGCTCCTGCGGGGTGGCCTGCACGCCCAGCTTCAATGTCACCGCGGCGGCCGGCCAGCACTCGGATGGTTTGTTGTGGCGGCGCATCGCGGTTACCGGAAGCGGCTGGCGGTCGCCTGGGCGAGGCTTTCCTGCTTGTGGACCCGTTCGTCGTGGCCGATCTGGCGGAACAGGTCGGCCAGCGAGTCGAAACGCCCGTAGTCGTCGGAAAACGCCGACTCGAACGGCTCGGTCTCCCACCCCGGATGCTCGGCCACGAACTCCATGTACTCATGCTCGGCGTGGTCTTCGAAGTCGGCGTTAAGCCGGTAGCTCCACGCCGGGCGGAGCACGTAAAGCAGCCAGGACAGCTGGTAGTAGCCGAACGCGATGGCTTGCGGGACCCAGAAGTACCGCAGCTGGGATTCGCGCCGTCCGGATCGGGCGACGAGTTCTTCGAGGATGAGCAGGTGCCACTGCTCGTTGTCTTGCTGAGCCCGGGATTCTGCGATCCGCTCGTGGACACGCCGGGCGAAGCCGGGGTCTCGGTAGACGTGGGTGACGGCAACGTAGGCGACCTGCTCCCAGCTCTGATAGGGCACCCGGGCGATGAGTTCGAGCATCTTGAATTTAGACAGGGTGCGCCGGCGCCCGTAGAGCAGGTCCATGGTCGTGAACAGCAACCGGGCCGGCATGCCGGCCCGGCGGCGCGGCGTGGCCAGCGTCTGCTGTTGTGCCGCGAGCAGCTCTGCCCGGGACAGCTTCGGGGGCTCCGCGGCCGGTCGCGAGGTGGCCGCCGGATCACTCGCGGCTGTCTCCTGGTTCTTTGCCGCGGTGGCGTTCCCCCGGTGATCTCCGCGCCGTCCACCTGCCGTCCGCCGACCACATCCGCGCGCAGACCTCATCACCCTGAGTTACTTTGCCCTTGCCCGTAGTTATAGGAGTCCCAGGCCTGTATCCCGGTTTGAGGCCCGGCCCCCGGTCCAGGCGCCTGGTTCACCGCGCGAATGAAAGGCGCGTCATCGCCGGCCGTCGCCCGCGCGGCGCACGGCGTCGGCGGCCTGCCGCGCCGCCACCAGGATCGGGTCCCAGACCGGCGCGAACGGCGGGGCGTAGGCGAGATCGAGGGAGGTCAGGTCTTCGACCGTCATGTGGTTCCACAGCGCCGTCGCGGCCGTGTCGATCCGCTTGGCTGATCCCTCGTAGCCGACGATCTGCACGCCGAGCAGGCGGCCGGTGAGGCGTTCGGCGATCATCTTGACCCTCATCTTCTGGGTGCCCGGGAAGTAGCCGGCCTTCGTAGTGGACCGCACGGTGACGGTCACGTAGGCGAACCCGGCGCGGGCGGCGTCGCGCTCGCGCAGCCCGGTCCGGGCGATCTCCAGGTGGCACACCTTGCTCAGCGCGGTGCCGACCACCCCGGGAAACGAGGCGTAGGAGCCGGCCAGGTTGTGCCCGATGACCCGGCCGTGCTTGTTGGCGTGGGTGCCCAGCGGCACGTGCTGGTACTGGCCCGAGACCAGGTTGAGGACCTCCACGCAGTCGCCGCCCGCCCAGACACGGTCATGGCCCAGGACCTGCATCTGCGCGTTCGTGCGCAGGCCGCCGTGATCGCCCAGCGGCAGGCCGGCCTCGCGGGCGAGCGCGACGTTCGGCCGCACCCCCAGGCCCAGGACGACGACATCGGCGGGGATGGCGCCGTCGGCGGTCAGCACCGAGCAGATCCTGCCGTCGCGGCCGGTCTCGAATCCGGTGACGGCGGTGCCGGTGCGCACCTCGATGCCGATGCCCTTCATGGCCCGGTGCACGGCCGCGCCCATGTCCGGGTCGAGCGTGGTCATGGGCTGGTCGGCCTGATCCACGACGGTGACCGTGAGGCCGTGCCGGACCAGGGCCTCGGCCATCTCCACGCCGATGTAACCCCCGCCGACCACCGCGGCCCGCCGCGGTCGGGCGTGATCGAGATCGGCCAGCAGCGCGGCGCCGTCGCCGAGCGTCTGCACCCCGAACACGCCGGCCGCGTCCGCGCCCGGCAGCGGCGGCCGCACTGGGACCGCGCCGGTCGCGATGACCAGGGAATCGAAGCCCTCCCGGTACGACCGCCCGGCGGCCAGGTCGCGAGCGGTCACCCGGCCGGCCGCGAGGTCGATCTGCTCCACCTCGGTGCGCATCCGCAGGTCGATGCCGTTGCGCCGGTGCGCCTCCGGCGACCGGGCGATCAGCCGCTCCGGCCCGCCGACATCGCCGGCCACCCAGCACGGGATGCCGCAGGCCGAGTAGGAGCTGTACGTGCCGCGCTCGAACGCGACGATCTGGACCGCGTCGCCCGCGATCCGCTTGGCCTGCGAAGCCGCGCTCATCCCGGCCGCGTCCCCGCCGATGACGACGATCCGCTCGGTCATCGGATGCCCGTGGTGGTGCGGATCTCGGTGCCGGCCCGGACCGCCCTGGTGACCGGGGTCTTCTCCGCGATCTCGGCCAGCTTCGCGCGCTGGTCGTCGTCGACGCCGTGCACGGTGATCCGCCGGTCGATCCACCGGGTGTCCCGGTCCTTGACGATGTAGGTCAGCATGACGTCCACCCCGGCCAGCGGCCAGCCCTGGCGTTCGGCGTACATCCGCAGCGTGATCGCGGTGCAGGCGCCCAGCCCGGACAGCAGCAGGCCGAACGGAGCCGGACCGGTGCCCGCGCCGCCCTGGCCGGCCGGCTCGTCGGCGCGCAGCGCATGGCCCCCCGCGTCGATGCGCACGCCGTACGGCTTGTCCTCACTGGTCACCGTGGCGGTCGCGATGGTGTGGTCAACCTCGTCGCTCATCACGCCATCCTTGATCTGTGCGCGTCCGCAGCGTGACGCTCCTGGCAGGCGGGGAGCTCACGGCCGGCCGGAGTGCCGGCACGGGCCTCCGCGGGCAGTACCTCCCCGGAGGAGACGTCCTGCACGCTGGACTTCGCGGCCAGTCGTTTGCCCTGCGTTCCGTTGCCGCCGCCGGGGGCGGCGATCATCGGCAGCCTCACGTCGCCTCCCCGGCCGGAAACCCGTGTCGCGCGGACGTCGAGCACAGCTTCGGGGCGGCCAGTGTCCTCATGGTTGGCGTCTCCCTGTCAGGTATCGAAGACGTACGTGCCGGGCGCGTCGGCAAGCGGCCGCAGCCCGCCGCCGCCGAGTTCGTCGGGTGCTGGCTTGTCCTTGCCGCACCGGTCGCCCAGCCACGCCAGCATGTCGGGCCACCAGCTGCCGTGCTCGGTCGCGGCGGTCTTCAGCCAGGCTTCGGGGTCGGCGGGGGTGGTCTTGCTGACCTGGTACCGGGCCTTGGGATTGGTCGGCGGGTTGACCAGCGCGGCGATGTGACCGCTGGTCGAGAGGATGAACCGGCTGGTGCCGCCGAGCAGCTGCGTGCTGCGGTAGCAGTTCTGCCACGGCGTGATGTGGTCGGCGATGCCCGCCACGAGGTAGGCGTCGGTATCGACCTGCGACAGGTCGATCGCGGTGCCGAGGATGGTCAGCGAGCCCGGCGTGAGGAGCTTGTTGTCCATCGCCAGGTCGACGAAGTCGGCGTGGAGCCCGGCGGTCATCCGGGTCGTGTCGGCGTTCCAGAACAGCACGTCGAACGCGGGCGGCTTCTGGCCCAGCAGGTAGTTGTTCACCCAGTAGTTCCAGATCAGGTCGCCGGGGCGGAGCCAGGCGAACATCTCGGCGAGGTCCCGGCCGTCCAGGTAGCCGCGGCGCCTGGAGATCGCTTTGGCCGCCGTGAGGAGCCTCCGGTCGGCCAGCGCGCCGAGGGTGCCGGCGTGTGTGGTGTCGAGCACGGTCACGAACAAGCCGAACGCCGCGAGCTGGCCCAGCCGGCCGGTCGCGGCCAGGTGGCCGGCGGTAATGCTGGCGATGATGCCGCCGGCGCAGACTCCGGTCATCGCGGCCTGGTCCACGCCGCAGACCCGCTGGACGGCGTCCAGGGCGTCGAGCACGGCCCCGACGTAGGTGTCCATCCCCCACTTTGCGTCCCGGGCGTCCGGGTTGCGCCAGGAGATCACGAACGCCTGCTGGCCGTTCTGGACGAGGTACTCGACCAGGCTGCGGCCGGGCGCGAGGTCCATCGCGTAGTACTTGTTGATCGTCGGCGGCACGATGAGCAGCGGCACCTCGCGGACCTGCGCGGTCTGCGGCCGGTACTGGATCAGCTCGAGGATCTCGGTGCGCAGCACCACCGCCCCGGGCGTGACCGCGATGTTGCGGCCCACCTCGAACGAGGACGTGTCGACCATCTCCGGGATCCGCGGCTTCGCGGCCATGTCCCGCAGCAGGCTGATCCCGCCGTGGACGAAGTTGACGCCGCCGGTGTCGATGGCCGCCTTCGCGGATGCCGGGTTCACCAGCGGCACGTTGCTCGGCGACAGCGCATCGGCGAGGTTCTCCACCAGGAACCGGACCCGCTTGTCGTCCTGCCAGTCCAGCGCGGCGTCACCGACCAGCTGGCCGGCCGTCATCCCGGCCGCCAGGTACGCCTGCACGACGCGGCGCAGCAGCAGGTTCTCGGTCCAGGCGGGGTCGGCGAACCGGCGGTCCCGCTTGGCGGGAGCCAGCGCGGAGGTTCCGGCGCCGATCCGCGCGAGCTCGGCGGCCAGGCTGCCCAGTCGCCGGGCGGTGGTCACCGGCCTTCGCGCCAGCGCGACCGCGAACTTGGCGGTCGACGCGTCCGGCGCGAACCGGCGCAGCGGACCCGCTGCGGCGCCGGCCAGCAGCACGTCCAGCGGAGCCGCCTCATCGGCGAGCTGCTCGTACCCGGCGTCGGCTGGCGCCATGATTCCTCCTAGAGCGGCGTATCGCGGTTACCGGAAGCGGCTGGCGGTCGCCTGGGCGAGGCTTTCCTGCTTGTGGACCCGTT
>Ga0209648_10002798_pt1 | contig 14531 bp, 14 predicted proteins | sample GraSoi2013_115cm_FD_185830 | JGI IMG/M metagenome (GOLD analysis project Ga0209648, IMG submission 185830) | Grasslands soil microbial communities from the Angelo Coastal Reserve, California, USA - Sample 9_17_2013_115cm (SPAdes) (version 2) | ecosystem: Environmental > Terrestrial > Soil >...
CAAGCTGCGCACGCTGCTCGGGATCAGCGACATCAATTTCGTGCGCGGCCAGCAGCGGCTCGCCATCGTCGACAAGCCGCTGCAGGGCTGAAACTTCGGACCGGTGACATCATGAACGTTATTGGTCGTCGGCGGCGCAGCTTCCTCTGCGCCGCGATCCTGATCGCCGCAACCATCTTCGGCGTTGCTTTGGCTCGCGCCGAGGACCCGGCGATCAAGATCGACAATTTCACCTTCGCGCCGTCGACGCTCACGGTGAAGGCGGGCACCAACGTCACTTGGCGGAACGAGGACGACATTCCCCACACGGTCGCCTCGTCCGCTCGCCTGTTCAAATCCAAGGCGCTCGACACCGACGACAGCTTTTCCTTCACGTTCAACGATGCCGGCACCTACGAATATTTCTGCTCGCTGCATCCCCACATGAAGGGAACCATCGTGGTCGAGCCGGCGAGCCACGCGGCGAATTGAAAACCTCTCCCCGCGCGCGGGAGCGGGTTCGGGGCGGTCTCATATCACCTGGCCCGCATCGCCTCGATCTTGTCCCAGATCAGCGCCGCGATGTCGGGGCCGCCGAAATTCTTCACCGCGCGGATGCCGGTCGGCGACGTGACGTTGATCTCGGTGAGGTACCCGTCGATCACGTCGATGCCGACGAACAGCAGGCCGCGCCGGCGCAAGGCCGGGCCGAGCCGCGCGCAGATCTCGCGCTCGCGCGCGGTCAGCTCGGTCGCCTGTGCGGCGCCGCCCCGCACCATGTTGGAGCGCAGATCGTCGGCCTGCGGCACGCGGTTGACCGCGCCGGCAAACTCGCCGTCGACCAGGATGATGCGCTTGTCGCCCTGCCGCACCGCCGGCAGATAGCGCTGCACCACCCAGGGCTCGCGAAACGTCGCCGCGAACAGGTCGTAGAGCGAGCCGAAGTTCATGTCCTCGCGGCCGAGCCGGAACACCGCGGCGCCGCCGGCACCGAACAGCGGCTTCATCACGATCTCGCCCTGCTCGGCGTGAAACTGCTTGATCTCGGCGCGGTCGCGGGTGATGAGCGTCGGCGGCATCAGGTCCGCGAACTCGATGACGAACAGCTTTTCCGGCGCGTTGCGCACATGCCCGGGATCGTTGATCACCAGCGTCTTGGGGTGGATGCGCTCGAGCAGGTGGGTGGCGGCCACATAGGCGAGGTCGAACGGCGGATCCTGCCGCATCAGGACGACGTCGAAGGCGGCGAGCTCGACCCGGCACGCTTCTCCCAGCGTGTAATGCTCGCCCTGCCGATCGACCACGGATAGCGGCCGCACCCGCGCGAACAAGGTGCCGTCGCGCATCGCCAGCTGGTCAGGCGTGTAATAGGCGAGGGGAAATCCGCGCGCCTGCGCCTCCAGCAGCAGGGCGAAGGTCGAATCCCCGCGGATGTTGATCCGCTCGATCGGATCCATCTGCACCGCTACCTTCAGGCCCATGGGCGCTGCCAATCGGTTCTGCCGCACCGCGGGAAAGCGCCCGCAGGCGATGGTTCATCGGATCGGGGCATGTCGGCCGAAACCCATGGTTAACGCATTGCGTGCATGTTTTCGGGGGCCCAGCGTCCCTGCGGCCCGACGTGGGGGAAGGGCATGCCAAGTCTGCCGAAGCTTTCGATCACAGCCAAGCTTTACGTGATTTTCGCTCTGGTCGCAGCGGGCGCCATGGGTCTTGCCGCCTGCGCGGTCGTCAATTCGCATCGGCACGCCGCGCTCGCCGCCAAAGTCGGCAACGCTTTCCTGGGGGCGCTCAATGTCGAGCGGGTAGACGGCCTCATCTATGCGGTCGTGATGGAATCCCGCGGCATCTACATGACGCCCCCTTCCGAGATGCCCACGGTGAAGAAATACGCCGAGGGCCTGCTCGGGTTCAATGCCCGGATCGGCGAAGTGGTCGACCAGTGGCGCCATGCGCTGGCGCCGGAGGACGTGGATTCGTTCGAGGCGTTCGCCGGCCGGATCCGCCAATTCCAGGAATTTCGCCGCGAGCTGGTGCGGCGCGGGCTCGAGATCGGGCCGGGGGCGGGCCGCGAATGGGGCGACAACGACGCCAATCGCACCGTCCGCAAGGCGCTCAACCAGGATCTCGAGCTCCTCGCCAACATGTACGACGCGCGGTCGAAGCAGATCAACGCCGAGCTGGAACAAGCCACGCAAACGACGGTCTGGATCCTGAGCGCGCTGGCGGTCACTGCCGTCACGCTCGCCGCCGTCGGCGCGCTCATCCTTTGGCGCGATATCGCCCGGCCGCTGGCGAAGATCACCCGGGTCACCGAAGCGGTGGCCCGGGGCGCCGCGGCAATCGCCGTTCCGTTTGCCAGGCGTCGCGACGAGATCGGGGCATTGTCGCGCTCGATCCATGTGTTTCAGGAGGCGATGCAGCACAACGACGAGCTCAACCGCAAGCGCATCGAGGATGCGGATTTCCGCAACAAACGCCAGCAACGAGTGGCGCAAGAGGTCGCGCGGTTTACCGGCGAGATCGAATCGACGATGAGCGAGCTCGCGGTCATTGCCGAGCAGATGCTCGGCGCCTCCGCCAATCTCGCCAGCATGGCGGATCAGGCCTCGACCCGAACCGAGAGCGCCGCCTCGGCGGCGGCCGACGCCTCGAGCAATGTTCGCGAAATCGCGCTGGCGACCGACAAGCTTTCGATCTCGGTGGTGGAGATCGATCGGCAGGTGATGCAATCCAATAGGATTGCCGAGAAGGCGGTGGGAGAAGCCGAGCGGACCACCCTGGAGATCAAGGCGCTCGACGATGCGGCCGGGCGCATCGGCGACGTGGTGCGGCTGATTACCGACATCGCCGAGCAGACCAATCTTTTGGCGCTGAACGCCACGATCGAAGCGGCCCGCGCCGGCGAAGCCGGTCGCGGCTTCGCCGTCGTCGCCAGCGAAGTCAAGGCGCTCGCCGGCCAGACCGCCAAGGCCACCGAGGAGATTTCCGCGCACGTGGTCGGCATGCAGCAGGCGACCCAGCGCTCGGTAGCCGCGATCAAGTCCATTCAAGCGACGATTCACGAGGTCGGCGAGGTCAGCGGGGCGATCACCGCTGCCGTCTCCGAGCAGAGCGCTGCAACCAGGGGGATCGCGCACGGAGCCGAAATTGCCTCCAAGAGCACGGCCCAGAGCGCCGGCGAGGTCGCGCAGATACGCGAGGCGACCACCAACACCCGCAGCAATGCCGCGACCGTCAAGACGGTCGCGGGCAGCCTCGGCGCGGTCGCGGCGCGGATTCGGGGACAGGTCGACGGCCTCAGCGACCGGCTGCGCTCCGCCTGAGCCGCGTCCCCGCATGCCGAGCCGGCCGGACGGCATTTGCCGCGACTAGGGGCTCGCGTCGAACGCCGCGACAATGTGGCGAGGCCATCGCCGCGGCATGACCAGCACCGCGTCGAAGCGGATCTCGGCGGATGCATGCTCGGGATGAATGGCGAGCCAGGCCTGGGCCGCCGCGGCAATGCGGCGGCGCTGGCGTTCGCTCACCGCTTCCGCCGCATCGTCGAGCCGGGCGCGCGCCTTGACTTCGACGAAGATGAGGACGCCGCGGCGCCGCGCCACGATGTCGATCTCTCCCACCGGGCTCTGCCAGCGCCGCGCCAGGATGCGGTAGCCCTTGACCAGAAGCAGGACGGCGGCGCGGGTCTCGGCCGAAAGCCCGCGGCGAAACGCTGCGCGCCGCTTCGGGCTGGGGCCCGCATTTCGCGGCCGGATCGCAATCCGGCGCTCAATCCGCCGGGCCATGCCTGCTGCTTTCTCGAAGCGCCAGCGCGCGCCGATAGAGCTCGCGCCGGGAACGCCCGGTCAGCGTCGCCACTTCGGCGACCGCGTCTTTCACCGATCCGCGGGCGAGCGCATCGCGCAGCAGATCGCCGATCTCGGCGGGCTCGGCATCCGTGGCCTCGCGTTGAGGCGGCGCGATCACGAGCGCGATTTCGCCGCGCTTCTCGCCGGCATGCTCATAATGCTGTGCAAGGGTCGCGAGATCGCCGCGACGGACTTCCTCGTGAAGTTTCGTAAGCTCGCGACACACAGCGGCGGAGCGTGGGCCGAGGCCCGAGGCAAGGTCCCGCAGCGCGGCCGCAAGCCGCGGGCCGGTTTCGAACAGCACGAGGGTTGCCGGAATGCGGGCAAGCGCGGCGATCCGCGACCGCCGCTGGGCCGGCTTGGCCGGCAGGAAGCCGTCGAACAGGAAGCGGTCCGTCGGAAGGCCGGCAACGACGAGCGCGGTCAGGACCGAGGAAGCGCCGGGCGCGGCCGTGACCTTGTGCCCCGCGCTCTGCGCCTCGCGCACGAGCTTGAATCCCGGGTCGGACACCAGCGGCGTTCCGGCGTCGGAGATCAGCGCCACCGCTGCGTCTTCGGCGAGCGCGCCGAGCAGTTTCGGCCGAGCTTTTTCCGCGTTGCGGTCGTGATAGGGCGTGAGCGGCCGTTTGATCCCGTAGCGATCGAGCAGCTTGCGGCTCACTCGGGTGTCCTCGCAAGCCACGAGATCGGCGGCGGCCAGGATTTCGAGCGCCCGCAGGGTCGCGTCACGCAGGTTTCCGATCGGGGTCGCGACCACGTACAGCCCGGGCGCGAGCTTCGGCGCCTCGACCTCGACACCGGCGAGAGCGTAGCGCCTCGACGTTTCAGGACGAGCCGGGATGCCCATCTTGTTCATGACTGCGCTCCGGATCCGTTCCGCCAATCAATCCGACCCCTGCACACAGGTTGTCATGATCAGGTAACCCGGCGTTCCCCGGGGTCTCGCGCGCATTCGTCTCGATCTGCCGCTGATGCCGGCTTTGCCCCACGATTGTGCGGAGCGCTTCGCCGGACAATCAAGCCAACTTTTAGGACAGCGCCGGCGACCCCGCCAGCCCGCCGTCGGTGCTTTGACTTGCCTGACGTTCGCCCACATTATGGCCTTTATGAACGGGCGCCGGCGTTGGCGGTAGGAGGGCGGCCGTGTCCGGGAGAACGCACGGGGAGACGCGGCACGCCGGGGCGACTAGGCGCGCTTTGCTGGCCGTCGCGCTGGGCTTTGCCGCATTTGCCGGCGGCTGCTCGGGGTTTCCGGGCAGCAGTTTCTGGAGCGGTGCGCCGCCCCCGCCCGCGGCCCAGTCCGGCACCGCGATCGGCACGGGTCAGGTCAAGGTCGGCCTCATCCTGCCGCTTTCGGCGAGCGGCAATGCCGGACTTGCGGCGCAGTCGATGAAGAACGCCGCGGAATTGGCGCTCTCCGAGTTCAACAATCCGAACTTGCAGCTTCTGGTCAAGGACGACGCCGGAACCGCGCCCGGGGCGCAGCAAGCCGCCCAGCAGGCGATCGGCGAAGGTGCCGAGATCATCTTGGGCCCGCTGTTCGCGCATTCGGTCGGAGCCGCGGCGCAGATCGCGCGGGCGCGCGGGGTGCCGGTGATTGCGTTTTCCACCGACGCCAATGTGGCCGCCAACGGCGTCTATCTGCTGAGCTTCCTGCCCGAATCCGATGTCGACCGCGTCGTCGATTATGCGACGAGCAACGGCAAACGTTCGTTTGCGGCACTGTTGCCGGATAATGCCTATGGCAGCGTGGTCGACGCGGAATTCCGCCAGGCGGTGGCCCGCAAGGGCGGCCGGGTCGTGGGCCTCGAGCATTATCCGGCCGACCGGCAGCAAATCCAGGAACCGGTGCGGCGCGTGGCGGAAGCGGCGCGCCAGGCCGACGGCGTCTTCATTCCCGACACCGCCGATGCGGTCACCTCCATCGTGCAGGGGCTCGGCGCCAGCGGGCTCGATCGCAAGCGCGTTCAGCTCATCGGCACCGGGTTATGGGACGACCCGAAGATCTTCGCCGACGCCTCGCTCCAGGGCGCCTGGTTCGCGGCCCCCGACCCCGCGGGTTACCGCAATTTCGCCGGCCGCTACCGCGCGAAATTCGGCCAGGATCCGGTGCGCACGGCCACGCTTGCCTATGATGCCGTCTCGCTCGTCGCCGCGCTGGTCAAGACCCAGGGCGCCCAGCGCTTTGCGCCGGAGATATTGACCAATCCCTCGGGCTTCTCGGGCGTCGATGGAATCTTTCGTTTCCGCGCGGACGGCACCAATCAGCGCGGGCTCGCCGTGCTGCGCGTGGCCCCCGGCGGCCCACAGGTGGTCAGCCCGGCCCCGCGCGCCTTCAGCGCCGGGACGTGAGGACGATCACGTCGTCGCCGGTTCCGGCGCAAGGTAGATCAGCGCGAAGCTGACGAACATCGCGGCTGCGCTGGCCGCGATCGGGATGGTGTAGCTTTGAAAGAAATCGAACGCGTATCCTGCAAACGGCGAGCCCGCGAGCGTGCCGAGCGCGACCGCCGTGTAGGAAATGCCGATCAGGCCGCTGGCGTTGCGCTCGCCGAAATAATCCACGATCAGCGCCGGCGCCAGCGCGACGAACCCACCGTAGCAAGTGCCGAACGCGAGCGCGAAGATCGCAATCTGCCAGGCGCTCCAGGAATTGAGCCACCACACCAGCATCAATCCCATTCCCAGATACATGCCCGCGAAGGACCGCCGCCGGCCCATGCGGTCGGCGAGCCCGCCGAGCAAAAAGCGGCCGAACGTGCTGCCGACTCCCACCAGCGTGAACAGCGACACCGCGGTGGCGTGCGAGATGCCGCGATCCTCGGCAAACGGCGCAAGGTGCACGAAGGGCAGGAACAGACCGAGCGAGGCGCATAAGTTGGCCGCATAGAACAGCCGGAATTGCCGCGAGCGAACGGCATCGCCTAGCGCCACGCCTTCCCCGCGGTGCGCGGCGGGTGCGCCGGAGGCGGCCACGCCGCCATCGGGCAGAAAACCGTGCTGCTGCGGGGAGGCATCGATGAAGAGCGCCGCGATCCCGCCGGCCAGCACCGCGAACGAGCCGAGCAGCAAATAGGCGCCGCGCCAGCCGTAGGCGTCGATCAGCCATTCGGCAATCTTCGGCATGAACAAGGTGCCGGCGCCGATGCCCGCCACCGCGATTCCGGATGCAAGACCCCGCTGTCGCACGAACCAGCGTTGCACCGCGCCGATCGAGGGCACGTAGGAGACGCCGATGCCGATGCCGATGCCCAGCCCGAATCCAAGGTAAACCTGCCACAGCGCCTGGGCTTGGGCGGCCACGAACAGGCCGAGTCCGACGACGAGCGATCCGGCCAGCGCCACGGCGCGGGCCCCGATCCTGTCGGCGATCGGGCCGCTGGCTGCGCCGATGATGAAGAACAGGCTGATCGCGATCGACAGCACCCAGGACAGCGCGCCGCGCGAGGCGCCGAAGCTCGCCTGCAGCGGCGCAAAGAATGCCGAGAACGAATAGGCACAGCCGAAGGTGGCAAACATCACCACGAAGGCCGCAGCCACGACTCTCCACCCGCGCCGCGCCGAGCGCCGTCCGAGATCATTGCCCATTTGCTCGGGTGGCGACGGCATCAACGCTCGTCCGAGGTGGGAGTGGAGCCGCCAGGCGATGAGCGCTAGGCCGGGCTACGAAGTGCGGGAGAGTGGCGAGATCGAGCGAAAACTTGACGTGTTTGCAATTGCAAGCTGCCCCAAGCCGAGCGCCGGATCAAGTCCGCACCCGCGCTATCCCGGCATTTCCCCCGCGCGCCTGCCGGTCAGGCAGCGAGGTCGGCCACCACGGCATCGAGCAGCGGAAACCCCGCCGGCGTGACACGCAGCCGTCCGCGGCCGTCGATCTCGATGAGATGCTGCGCGCACAAATCGGCAATGCGGCTCCTATCGAGCGGCCGGCCCGCGGTCGCGGCGAAGCGGGCCGGATCGATGCCTTCGGTCAGTCGCAGCCCCATCAGCAGCAGTTCATCCGCCTGTTCCTCGCGGCTCAGGGTCTCGTCGACGATAAGGCCGTGGCCGCGGCTTTCGACCTGCAGCAGCCAGCGTTCCGGGTGCTTTTCGGTTGCGGTGGCGACGCGCGCCCCATCGGCCTCGATCCGGCCATGGGCGCCCGGACCGACGCCGGCATATTCGCCGTAGCGCCAATAGATCAGATTGTGCCGGCACTCGGCGCCCGGGCGGGCGTGATTGGAAACTTCGTAGGCGGGAAGCCCGCGCGCGGCGGTGACTTCCTGGGTCACGTCGTAAAGGGCTCGCGCCGCATCGGCATCGGGAATTCGCAGCTTGCCCGCCGCGTGCAGCGTTGCGAACGGCGTGTCGGCCTCGATGGTCAACTGATAAAGCGACAGGTGCTCGGAATGCTCGTCGAGCGCCCGCTCGAGTTCGGTTCGCCAGGCATCGGGGGTCTGGTCCGGCCGCGCATAGATGAGATCGAACGAAAATCGCTCGAAACTATCGCGGGCGACCGCCACGGCTGCGAGCGCCTCGCGCGCCGAGTGCAGCCGCCCGAGCTCTCGCAGCGCGCCGTCATCCAGCGCTTGCACGCCGAGCGAGACGCGGTTGACCCCCGCGGCCCGCAGCGCGCGGAATCTCGTGGCTTCGACGCTGGTCGGATTGGCTTCCAGCGTCACCTCGACGTCCGGCGCGATCGGCCAGTGCCGCGCAATCGTATCGAGGATTGCGCCCGCTGTTTCCGGCGCCATGAGGGAGGGCGTTCCGCCTCCGAAAAAAATGGTGGAGACCGTGCGTCCGGGCACCCGCGCGGCCGCATGGGCAATCTCCGACTTGAACGCGCGCAAAAACCGCGCTTCATCGATCGCCGCGTGACGCACGTGAGAATTGAAGTCGCAATAGGGACATTTCGACAGGCAGAACGGCCAATGCACGTAGACCCCGAAGCCCGGCCCAGCGCCACCGGCGCTCGTGCGGGTGATCGTCGTCACCTCAGCGTCGGTCAAGGCACGCCTCGGCAAGCTTCAGGAACGCGCGTGCGCGGTGCGACAGCGCGCGGCCTCTCGGCGGCAGGCCGTGCTTGTCCTCGCTCGTCATCTCGCCGAACGTGAGCGCGAACCCGTCGGGTTGAAACACGGGATCGTAGCCGAAGCCGTGCTGACCGCGCGGCGGCCACACCAAGGTGCCGTCGACCCGCGCCTCGAATTCCTCGGTGTGTCCATCGGGCCACGCAACACACAATGCGGAGACGAAATGCGCGCGCCGGTCGGCCTCGCTTGCCGCGCCTCGCTCCCGCAACAGGCTCTCGATTTTCCGCATTGCCGCGTGGAAATCCTTGTTGGCTCCCGCCCAGCGCGCCGAGTGGATGCCCGGTGCGCCGCGGAGCGCATCGACCACGAGCCCGGAATCGTCGGCAAATGCCGGCAAGCCCGCCGCATTCGCCGCAGCGGCCGCCTTGATGCGCGCATTCTCGCCAAAGCTTCGACCGCTTTCGGCCGGCTCCTTAACCCCGAGCTCGGCGGCGGAGACCGCCTCCACCCGGTAGGGCGCGATGAGCTCGCGCATCTCCTCGAGCTTGCCCGGATTGTGCGTCGCGATCACCAGCGGGCCCGACAAGGCTCGGCGCATGTTGTTTGCGGGATCCGCCGCAAGCTCGCGAGGCATCGCGCTCACATCACCGCGATCTTCTGCAGCTCGACCAATCTGGCGACGCCGGTGCGCGCCAGCGCCAGCAGCGTAGTGAGCGCCTCCTCGCTGAAAGGCGTCTTCTCGGCGGTCGCCTGGACCTCGACCAGGTTCCCGTCGCCGGTCATGACGAAATTCGCATCGGTCTCGGCTTGGGAATCCTCGGCGAGACCGATGCGGAGCACGGCGGTTGCCCCGCAGATGCCGCAGGACACCGCGGCGACATGATCGCGCATCGGGTCGCGGCGAAGGATCTCGCGCGCCCGCATCCAGGCGAGGCAATCGTGGAGCGCGATCCATCCTCCCGTGATCGCCGCGGTACGCGTCCCGCCGTCGGCCTGGATGACGTCGCAATCGACGGTGATCTGCCGCTCGCCGAGCGCCTCGAGATCCACCACCGCGCGCAAGGAGCGGCCGATCAGCCGTTGGATCTCCAGGGTGCGGCCGCCCTGGCGTCCACTCGACGCCTCGCGGCGGGTGCGCTCGAGCGTGGCGCGCGGCAGCATGCCGTACTCGGCGGTGATCCAGCCGCGTGCCTGGCCCTTGAGCCAAGGCGGCAGCTTGTCCTCCAGCGTCGCCGTCACCAGCACATGGGTGTCGCCGAATTTCACGAAACAGGAGCCTTCGGCATGTTTCACCATGCCGCGTTCCAGCGTCACGGCCCGCAGCTCGTCGGCCCGCCGGCGGCTCGGCCGCGTGAACCCGGCCCGGCCCGGCCGGGACATCTGCGTGGATTCGATCTTCAACGACATCGAGAAGGCGGCCTCGTCTCGGTTGCGGCCAGCGATACAGGAAGCCCGGAGCCAACGCCACCCGGAAGATGCCGCGGACCCCAGCCCGTCTCCCGAACCGAGAATGACTTGAATTCGCCATGCCGGATGGACAATTGTGTGGCGCCATGCGCGAGATTCGCCCGATCTTCCACGACGTGCCGATCGGCTCGACCGAAGTCAGCCTGGGTCAGCTCAATGAGCGGTCGCGCGAGATCTTTCGCCGCATCGTCGAGAGTTATCTGGCGACCGGCGAGCCCGTGGGCTCGCGCAATCTCTCGCGCCTGATCCCGATGACGCTGTCGCCGGCCTCGGTGCGCAACGTCATGTCGGATCTCGAGCAGCTCGGGCTGATCTATGCGCCGCACACCTCGGCAGGACGGCTGCCGACCGAGCTCGGCCTGCGCTTCTTCGTCGACGCGCTGATGCAGATCGGCGATCTCACCGAAGAGGACCGCCGGTCGATCGAGGCCCAGGTTGCGGCGAGCGGTCAGGACAGGTCGCTCGAAGCGGTGCTGACCGAGGCCTCGTCGTTGCTGTCGGGGCTCACCCACGCCGCCGGCGTGGTGCTCACCGCCAAGTCCAACATCCGCCTCAAGCATATCGAGTTCGTCCGGCTGGAGCCGGGGCGCGCCTTGGTCGTCCTGGTCGCCGAGGATGGCCAGGTCGAGAACCGCATCGTAAGCCTGCCGGCGGGGCTGCCGAGCTCGGCCCTGACCGAAGCCACCAATTTTCTCAACGCGCGCATTCGCGGCCGCACTCTTGCCGACGCCAAGGCCGAGTTCGAACGGGCGTTGGAGGCGGGCAAGGCCGAGCTCGACCAACTGACGCAGAAGATCGTCGCGGCCGGTCTCGCCAGCTGGTCCGGCGGGGAGAGCGAGGAACGCAAGCTGATCGTGCGTGGCCACGCCAATTTGCTCGAAGACCTCAAGGCGCTGGCCGACCTCGAGCGGGTCCGGCTGCTGTTCGACGATCTGGAAACCAAGCGCGATGTCATCGATCTGCTGGGCAGGGCCGAGCAGGCCGACGGCATGCGGATCTTCATCGGCTCGGAGAACAAGCTGTTCTCGCTCTCGGGGTCCTCGACCATCATCGCGCCCTATCGGGACGGCGCCGGCCGCATCGTCGGGGTCATCGGCGTGATCGGGCCGACCCGGCTCAATTACGCGCGGATCATCCCGATGGTGGATTACACCGCCAAGGTGGTCAGCAAGGTGCTCGCCGGCTGATCGCAACGAGCTAAATCACGCCTTCCGTGGCTTGGAACCCGCTGCGCGGGCCCGGCACCGCGGCTTGATTTTTGCTTTGCGAGCCCTGATATGCGGGGCGCGCACCCATCCATGATCGATACGGGATCGAATGGCGATGACGGACACGACCGCCCGCGCACCGGAAGAGGCGACCCAAGAGCAAGAGGGCGCCACCCCGGCCGCGACGCCTGCCACGGAAGCAGCCGGCGACCCCGCCGCACTCGCCCAGGAGACGGCCGAGCTCAAGGATCGCCTGCTGCGGGCGCTGGCCGAAATGGAGAATTTGCGACGCCGCACCGAGCGCGAAGTCGCGGATGCGCGCACATACGGCATCAGCGCGTTCGCCCGCGATCTTCTGGCTGTCGCCGACAACATGCGCCGCGCCCTCGACGCGTTCGGGGCGGAGCCGCACGAGGCCGCCGATGCCGGCACCAAGGCGCTGCTGGAAGGCATCGAGCTGACCGAGCGCGAGCTGCTCAACGTGCTGGAGAAGCACGGGGTGAAAAAACTCGACCCGGAAGGCAGCAGGTTCGACCCGCACCGGCACCAGGCGATGTACGAAGTGCCCGACGAATCGGTACCGGCCGGGACGGTCGTCCAGGTGGTGCAGCCCGGCTACACCATCGGGGAACGGGTGTTGCGCCCGGCTCTGGTCGCGCTCGCCAAGGGCGGGCCGAAGGCCCCGGCGCCTGAAGCGGCCGGCGAGCAGCCCGCCGCGGCCTCGGCCAACGACAATTCCGCCCCGGACTAGGCTCCAGGCGAAGGGTGAGGCGTTCGCCTGTGGCCCCCGCGGCGCAGCCGCGGTGGTGCGCAGCGGAAGCCGGCGTCGCGCCGTATCACGAATAAATCTCGGATCGGCGGCGCTGCACTGCTTCCAGGAAGGCATTGAGCCGGTCATTTCGGCTCGATGGCGTCGCGCACGGCGCGGAACCGGGGAAACACCTGGTCCCATCGGTCCTTGCGCACGACGCCGAGCACCCGCAGCGATCCGCCTGGTCCGAAACGCAGCCATTGCACCACTCGCAGCTCCATCTCGGTCTTGGCTTCCTTGGCGTCGACCACGATCTCATGACCCGGCTGGCCGGCGATGCGCATCGCTTCCGAGCGCACGATCCGCATGTCCTTGACGCCCGGCGTTCCGGAGATCGCCCGGCGGGCCATGCTGTCGCGATCGGAAACCTGATCCCCGGCGCCCGGCAGGAACGTGATCAGCAGCAGCGGCTGATCCTCGAGCTCGATCGCGTCCTTCGGTCCGTCGGTGAGCAGCGCCGCCCCGGTGGCGGCGGCGCGTACGATGCGAAAGCCGGCGAGATCCTTGAGCGAGAACGGCAGCAGATCGAGCTGCTCCTGGACCGGCACGGCGGCACGCGTGGTGAATGTCGCGAGCGAGGCGCGCAGGGCGGCGTCCGGATAGGTATCCTGGGCCGCCTCCGGAACCTGGATGCTGATGACCGCCGTGAGGTCGCGCTCGGTGGCGACCAGGACCCATTTCCGCGTTGGGGTGCCGGCGACGGCCAGATGGGCGATGACCAGGAAGCCGCGGCCGTCCTGCAGCGGAAATTCCTCGCGGGCCTGGACATCGATTCCCTGCGCTTTGAGCGTTTCGACCGCGAAGCTCTTCTCGATCTCCGGGTAGGCCTCGCCCGAGAGCTCGACGAAGATGACGCTGGCATTCTTCTCCCGATCCTCGAAGCCCTGGAACAGCTGGCTCACAATCATGCCGGTGGGCGGCACCAGGCCGATGCGGGACCCCGGCGGGAACACAGGCTCGGCTGCCTCGGCAGCCAAGCCGAACAGCAGCGTCAAAACCAGGATCGTCCACCGGATGAACATGGGTGCCATTGAACAGCGCGCAATCCACGGCAAGCTCGCCGCGATGGGATCGCGACCCATGCGGTTATCGTCCTCCTGGACCTGCGGTGCAATGCGCACGCCCGGCTGCCGTGGTCGCAGGGCGGGACCTCGGCTCAGGGGAGCGTGACGCGTCGCATGGTCAGGTTGATGCGGCCAGCCTGGGGCAAGACGGTCGAGGTTCCCGCCAGGATGCGATCGACGCCGTGGAACGCGAGCCGGGCTTCCCCGCCGAGTACCAAGGCATCGCCGGATTCCAACCGGATCGAGCGGGTGGGGTCGTTGCGCCGAAGCCCCCCGACCCGGAACAGGCAGGCGTCTCCCAGCGAGAGCGAGAGCACCGGCGCCGAAAAATCTTCCTCGTCGCGGTCCTGGTGCAGGCCCATCCGCGTCGCGGGCCCGTAGAAATTGACCAGGCACGCCTCCGGCGGATGCGGATAACCGGCGAGATCCTGCCAGGTCTCGAGCAAGATCCGGGGAATCGGCGGCCACGGTCTTCGCGTCTCCGGATGGGTCGGCTGGTAGCGATAGCCGGCCTCGTCCGAGACCCAGCCGAGCGAGCCGCAATTGCTCATGCGCACCGAGAACGGCTTGCCGGAGCGCGGCATCCGCGGCGTGTAGAGCGGAGCGCGTTCGAGCACCGCCGCGACCGCCGCGGCGAGCGCCTCCTGGGCGGGACGGTCGAGGTAACCGGAAATCAACCGAAAGCCGGACGGGCAGGCTGAGGGCATGATCTCAAAATAGCCACCGAGCGGGCCAACTCCAGACCCGATGACTGGCAGCATACGCGCCGCCCCGGGCATTGCGGTAAGCCTCGTGCCTTGCGGGTGAAAATGCCGGTCCTTATATCAGCCGCGGACGCCGCATTCGCGGCGGAGCAGTTCGTAAGGGGGTCGGACCGGGAGCAGCTGCGGGCATGACGTGACCCGCCCGGGCTTCCTTCCGAGCGCTTGTCGGGCTCGGCCGACCTGCCGGAAAGAGAGGACGTACCATGGCAAAGGTCATCGGCATCGACCTTGGCACCACGAATTCCTGCGTTGCGGTCATGGAAGGCGCGACGCCCAGGGTCATCGAGAATGCGGAGGGCATGCGCACCACGCCTTCGATCGTGGCCTTCACCGAAGACGGCGAGCGGCTCGTCGGGCAGCCGGCGAAACGCCAGG
>Ga0209648_10002799_pt1 | contig 14529 bp, 12 predicted proteins | sample GraSoi2013_115cm_FD_185830 | JGI IMG/M metagenome (GOLD analysis project Ga0209648, IMG submission 185830) | Grasslands soil microbial communities from the Angelo Coastal Reserve, California, USA - Sample 9_17_2013_115cm (SPAdes) (version 2) | ecosystem: Environmental > Terrestrial > Soil >...
AGCGCAGAGCGACTTCCAGCACGGCTCCGCCAGCAGGAGCGCGTATCCAGCCTCCGAACGCTGCAACTGTCGAAGATTTCAAACAAACAATCCAACAGGAACAGGCAGCAACGCGGCAGCCGATTTCTCCGACCAACCTTGCACGACTTAAGGCGATGGGCCTTGCCGGGGACGTACCGCCAGGCGGCGCAGGGGTACTTCCAGATGGAACAATGCCCCAACCGGGCGGAATCGTTGGCGGCGGCGCAGGGGCGCAATCGCCTCCGCCGCCCGATCCCGTCAAAGAAGACAAGAAGAAGCGGGAATACCTTTCCTTGTTTGCGCCGAATGTCGCCTTTACGTATCGAAAGCCGCAGGAAGCCGAGCAACTCGTGGGATCACACGGGGTAAGCAATGCTTTAGCACAGAACACCCCGCAAATGCTCGCGACAACAGACTTGGACGCTGAAGTCCGTCAGGCAGAAGCACAGCTTGTGGCAGCGGGGCAAACAGCAGCACGCGAGGCCAGGGGCGTGACGCCCGCCACTAACGACCAGCAGAAGCCGCCTGCTACCGAGCCAGAGCCATTAAGCCCGGACGCGTCTCGGCCCGGAGCCTTCAACGCGTTCACCGGGAAAAGATACGTGGTCTTCGAAGGCACGATCCTTGAAACATTGCTCATCAACCGCCTGAATGGAACGTTTGCCGGGCCGGTCGATTGTCTTGTGACGACGGACATCTACTCTCACGACCTTCAGCAAATCCTCATCCCTGCTGGTACGAAAGTGCTTGGAGAAGCCAAAAAAATCGAAGCGTTCGGCCAGCAACGCCTGGCCGTTTTCTTTCACCGGCTCATCATGCCGGACGGTTACTCCGTCAGCCTCGACCAGTTCAAGGGTTTGAATCAGATCGGAGAAACAGCTCTTCGCGACAAGGTGAACAACCATTATCTTCAAATCTTCGGCGCATCGTTGGCGGTGGGGATTCTCGGCGGCATTTCCGAGGCCGGAACTGGCAACGTATTCACGAACTCGCCGCTCGACCGTGCCCGCGCAGGACTAGGTTCGAGCCTTGCGAACTCCTCGACGCAGATTCTGGACCGTTTCCTAAACATCCTGCCCACCGTGACGATCCGCGAGGGCAACCGCGTGAAGATTTATCTGTCGGGCGATTTGCTATTACCGGACTACGCCCGGCACACCATGCAGTCTGATCTCTGATTGGAGGGAGTCGAATGAAACCTCTCACAGTAGTTGTGCTTCTTGTGCTGACGCTCGCGGCGTGCAGCAAGAAGGAGGAAGAAACGGAAGTCATTCCTCCAGGCTTTTGCAAGACCGAAGCCGAGTGCCAGCCAATGGCGGACCGGCAAAACGCCTATCAAGAAGAATTGCGTCAAAAGCTCCTCGCACAAGGGGTCCACGAACAATATCTACCCTGCGGGAAGTACAAAACGGCCAAAGCACCGAACAGCTATTGGAACGTAATCCGCGACACCACAGGATGCCCCTACACTGCCAGCCAACAAGACCCGCATCCCGATCTTGGCAAAGCCAAGAAGTCCGCAAAGTAGAAAGGAGTCTCCATGAAATACCTCACCAGGAAGAGTGCCGCGATGCTCGTTGTCGCGGCGCTGCTTCTCGTTCCCGCCGTCTCCGAAGCACAATTCGGCGGCATCGTCTATGACCCAACCAACTACAGCAACGCCGTGTTGCGGTACGCCCAACTGCAACAGCACCTGGCTCAGCTCATAAAGACCTATCAGCAGGTCTGGAACCACTACCAGCTCGCGCTCCAAATGTCGCGAAACCTCGAAAACATGCCGGCCCGGTATCGCGCCACGTTCTCACAGTGGCGCAATTTCACCGCAAACGACTTGTACGGAAACACGACGGGATGGGTCGGCGCAGTAAACGGAGGTGGGGCTCAGAGCGTGAGCCCCGCCTATCAGCGGGCAACAATTCCTCTGCTGACTTACAGCCAGGCAGACCTCAGCGCTATCAATGCGACGGACGCCCAGAACCTAAAATCCGCGTATGCGTCGCTCGAACTTACCGATGGCGCAAACGTGTCGGCATTGACGACCGTTGGAAACATTCGCGCTAACTCGCAGACCGTCCAGCAGCAAATCGCCAATCTCGAACAAGACTCTCTTTCCGGCGATGCCGCGCTCAACACCGAAGTCAGCGTGCTCAACAAGATCAATGCGAGCAACGTGCTGACACTGCGCACGCTTCAGGACGCAAACAATCTGAGAGTTGCCGCTTTGGAGCAACAGGTTCTCCAGGCCAAACAGCAACGAGACACTGACGTCGCGAACCTCAACTTCGCCATCCAGATGCGGCAACAAGCGACCCAGAATCTCGCTCCCTTCAACAGCAACTTGACGCAGAGCCTCGCCAGTTACCGGCTCCCGTAGAAACATACAGCCCGGAACGGAGAACCACGGAGAGACCATGAACTTCTTCGACGCAGTGTTGCAGGCGGTCAATGCGCTGGTGCAGCAGAACCTTGGGATCTTCGACGGGATGGGGCAAAACCTGTTCCGGGCCTTCGCCACCATCCTGGTGGTTTGGTACGGCATCAAAGCGGCTTTGGCCGCCGGCGAACACCGCGGCGGCTTCCACTTCGCCAACTTTGTGACCCTCATCTTGATGATCAGCTTTGGTTTCGCGATGGTGAATTACTACGATGCGCCGATCCCAGGCTTTGGCCGCGACTTCCACCACTTGATCACCGACGAAGCGGCCACCCTTTCGAATCAAATCGGCCAGGCCAATGCGCAGCGGATCGCGGATGACACGCAGTATGTCTTGAGCAATCTCGAAGCACCGGGAATCACCCAGCCGATTGCAACCTTCCTCTATGCGTTGCTGTGGCTGGCAGCAGTCGTCACCGAGGGACTGGCCTTGATTGTTGTGGCATTCGGCGTTGTCGCGACAGCGGTTTGCATCCTTCTTGGACCGGTCTTTATTCCGTTCTTTATAGTTCCGCAATTGGACTGGCTCTTCTGGGGCTGGCTCAAGGCTGTCATTCAGTATTCGTTCTATCAAGTTGTCGCCGCAGGCGTCCTTTACATCGTCAGCCAGTTCACTTTTGGCATCATCCACGCCCAAATAACGGGACTCATTTCGCCGACAGACCTCATACGAATCTCGCCCGTAATGGTGGTCATGTACCTGGCTGCAATCTACGCGATTATCAAGGTTCCGATGCTCACGAGCCACATCTTCAGCGGCACCTCGGGCGGCTCGGCAATGGTGATTTTTGACAAGGTCGCAAGTGCGCTCGGAGCTGGAGCATGAAGGACAACACCTTCAACGAAGCGAAGCAGCTTTACCTTGAACAGTACGCTTCCGCGATTGTCACGAGCGGCTATCTGAAGATTGCGGTGACGCTGCTGTCGCTCGTGGTCTTGGGGCTGGTCTTAATGAATCTGATGATCGTCCGCACGCTGGAAAGCTTCAAGCCGATGGTCATTCGGATTGACGAAATTGGCCGGGCGCAGGCAGTTGCCTACGAGAGTCTGGTGTACAAGCCGGAATACAAAGAGACGAAATACTTCCTCACGCGCTTCTGCCAGCTCTATTACCGCCGCAATCGCTCGACGATCAACGACGACTTCAGCCAGGCGCTGTACTTCCTGGACGGGAGACTCGCCGGCGACACCATTCAAGGGTTCAAGCAGAAGAACATCATCAAGACATTTCTTTCCGACAGCCTCGCGTCGGAGAAGGATATCGACGTGCAGCAGGTAGTGATCGAGCCGATGGACAAGGCACCTTACAAAGCTACGGTGGACTTTTTCGAAATCGAATATTCGCCCGCTGACCATTCGGTGACGAAGCGGAGGTTGTATACGGCGAGCTTTCTGTTTTCGTTCCGGGATCACATTCCGAATGCGGACATTCTGACCAATCCGCTGGGGCTGACGATCACCTATTTCCGGGAAGACGAGGCGTTCATAAAGTGATTCGCAACTCTCTATTTATATCGGCAACAGCGCTCATTCTGGTGCTGTTTGCGCTCATGAGCCGCCTCAATTTCCTGGCCGGATCGAAGAAGGCTTTGTTCGTTCACTGTGGTGCAAGCATGGCCGTTTTCATCGGCATTTTGGGTCTGAATCTGTTTGCGGCGGCACTGGCGATAAACCGCAAAATCCTGCTCAAAGATACCGGCAGGAAGCTATCGCATTTCGACAACCAGATGCAGGCGGAGAGCCTCGAAGGTCTCCCACCGTTCCTGGCGGAGAGGCGGTAGCGATGGCCCGTTGGGACATTCTAAATCGCGATAACGTGCGTGACGCCGAGCCGAGGCCCGCAAACGAAAGCCGGTCGCAACAGACAAATGGCTCGACTCCTTCGGTTGGGCGGGGGTCTACGGAATCTTCTTCAACAACGACGCCCGAAAGACCCGGGAGGCCAGGGCAAAGCTCACGCGAGCGGTCTCCAGATCGGAGATCCCAATATCGGCAAGGAGGCCGAACTTTTTCTCTGCGTAGCTCAGAAATCGCGGCCATGCGGGACATCGGAACATTCCGGACCGTAGACGCTCGCGATTTAGCTCGATTCGTTTATGGCGGTGATGAGGCGCGTGTGAAGTACGACCTCGAAAGCCTTCGGGCGCAAGGATTGGTGGAGGAAAAGACGGTGTTCCGGGCGCACAAAAGTGCCCGGAAGCTGGTCGCCCTGACCGCAGAAGGCCAGCGGCTCATCAGGAAAGCGAGTGGTCTTCCCGAGGAGCAAAGGATTTATCACGGGTTCGTTAAGCCCAAGGAGTTCGACCACGACGCCGACCTTTATAAGGTCTACCAGAAAGCCGGCGAAGAGATTCGCGAGAAAGGCGGAAAACCGGTGCGTGTGAGGCTCGATTTCGAACTGAAGGAATCGATCAATCGCGCAAAGGAAGCTGCTCGGTACCTCACGGAAGGCGAGCGGCGAAGATTGCTAACAGCGGTGGCAGAAGAGCACGGATTGACGATTGACGGGACGACCATCCACCTTCCCGACATCCAGGTTGAGTATGAAACGCGGGATGGCGAAGTCGCGAGACAGAATTTAGAGCTTCTCTCCCAGAACTACCGGGAAGAAGGCATTCGGGGCAAAGCGGCAGCAGGTTTCAAGATCTATGCGAGAACCGGGGACGCTAACCGCATCCGTCGTGCGTTGCACGACACCGGCATGCTTCGGGAGGTTTTGTCAGTATGACAATGACAGCATTCCAGCGCGAAGGGCTTCACCTTCTCGGCTATACGAAGCGCGAGGGTGAGTTTCTTTTCCTTGTGGCCACGCACTCCGGCTACTTCACAAACCGCCAGTTCAAATTGTTTGCGCAAACCGAATCGGGATCGGTGTCGCATGCGTTTATTCGCAAGCTTCTGGATCGCAAGCACGCAAGTTATCACGCGTACCGGTCGGGCGGACGTGTCTATCACCTTTTCGCCCGGAAGGTATACCAGGCCATCGAACGAGAGAATCTGCGAACGCGCAAAAAGCACGAACTGGAGTACGTGAAGACGCGGTTGGTCGCCTTGGACTTCGTTCTCGGGCACCCGCAATATCGCTATCTCGAAACGGAGGCGGAGAAGGTCGCGTTCTTTGAGAAGGAATGGAACGTGAGCAGGGAAACTCTTCCGGTCAAGCAATATCGGGCCAGAAGGTCCGCCGAAATTACGCCCCGCTATTTCGTGGATCGGTTTCCGATGTTTGTGGACCGTCTGGCCTCGCCCCCTGTGGTCACCTTCACGTATGTAGATGCGGGAGCGATAACGCTCGAAGCCTTTGGCACGCACTTGCGCGCCTATCTTGGGTTATTCCAGGCGCTTCCGAAGTTGGAGTTCATCTATCTCGCTCCAACGGTGCGATTGTTCCAGGCAGCGGAGACAGAGTTCTACCACGTGCTGTACGGAGTGCGCGACCACGCCAAATCCGTGAACGTTTTGTATTACTTCCGGGTGCGGAAGGCATGGGAGGCAAAGGAACGTGTGGCGAGTGCTGACGTGGTTTTGCTGAAAGAAGCGCAGGCGCGTTACGCAGGCCGCGAGTTCGAGGAGTTGTACGAAAAGTGGCGCAAAGGCGCTGTCGCAGACAGCGAAGTGACGCGACATGCGGAGCAAGTTGAGGCATCACTGAATGGTGGTTTTCGAACGATGGCATGCGGCTCATCGCTGTCGGTCTTTAGTGACCCGCGCGGTAATGGTGCGGAAAACTGTGCGGAGAACGTGATCGCTGATGGCTTACCCCAGGTTTCCAGCACCCGATCTTTGCAGATTTCTGGAACGTGACGAGCGAACTGCCATGTATTCAAGGATATTGAAGCACCGAGTGACAACTTTCGAAGCGGTGCAAAAGGATGCTTCCGGGACGGTCCAAGGCACCGAAAGGGCTTTTCCAGTGGATTTGCGGCCAGATTTCCGGTGGCCGCAACTAGAAGTGGCAGGAAAAGAAAGAGATGAGCGGCGACGGAGCATCGGAACGGAGAGAGGAGAAGACCAAATTTTGGGCGGTAGCGACCCCACTTTGAGCGGCTTGGCAGCCGCCCAGCGCCTTCGGCGCCGGGGGTCGCTACCGCCCAAGTTGTCTAGCAGAGTTCCTCGCTCCGTCGCCGGCAGCCGTACAGGCAGAGAACCCAACGACATTGAATCACTAACAGCAGAGGAGATGAAGATATGGCCCTGATTCCGAAAGTAGAACCCAAGCAAGAAAAGAAGGTCGTTTCGGCCCGCCTCGACGAGGAGGCGCACACGATGCTCCAGCGTTATGCAGCTTTCCTCGGAGGCGCAACCCACGAATACATCATCGGTGAATCGTTGAAACGTCTCTTCCGCCGAGACAAAGAGTTCAACCAGTGGCTTGAAAAGAATCATGCAGGTTCGACTGCAACTTCTGACACACCCCGACTTGCAAACCCAACTCCCAAGAACACAACAAGGACAGCGCCAACGGCAGCATGATTCAACGCGTTCTCAATTCGAAGAACTTCCTTGCAGTGCTGTTAGCGCTGGTGACGGGGACGGCTCTGTACTTCAAGATGCCCTGGCCGATGACTGCTACGCTCGCTCCACAGACCTGGAACGAATATTTCCTTCGATTGATCGCCCTTCGAGATCCTTGGACGTACGCGGGACTGAAGGCTTCCTATCATGTGATGCTGTTCACCACACCCTACATCGGCTATTCATTCTTGCTCTCCGCGCTCTACATCTTTACCTTGCGGCCAAGACGACCAGCAAAGCCGCAGCCTTTGCCACCCTATCCGGTTCTGGAATCTCGGAATCAGCTCAGCGTCGTCATCGGAGAGATTCACAATCCACGCCTTCCCGTTCCCGCAGAGAATCCCAGCTGGCTCATTATCCCGGAGCGCGGGCTGTTTACCGGCACGATGATGATTGGTGCCACAGGCAGTGGAAAGACGACTGGCGGAATGTATCCGTTCACAGACCAATTGTTGGGATACCGGGCAGCAGACGCGGATGCCAAAGCGAGTGCGCTCGTGCTTGAAGTCAAGGGCGACTTCTGTGGCAAGGTTAAAGAGATCCTGCTGCGGAGAGGCCGCGCCGACGATTACGTCGAAATCGGCCTGGATTCCGAATGGGCTTACAACCCGCTTTACAACGATCTTGAAGGCTACGCACTGGCCTACGGAATCGCATCCTTATTAAACAACCTGTTTGGCAAGGGGAAAGAACCCTTTTGGCAGCAGGCATACACGAACCTCGTCAAGTTCATCATCATCCTGCATCAGGTCGGTTTCGGTTACGTCACACTCTTCGATGTCTACGAGTCGGCTATCTCGGCGCAAGTGCTCGAAAGAAAGATGAAACAGGCCGAGGAAAACATCGTGGGGAAATCCTTTCTCACCGTCTCGCGCGAATCCTTCCAATCTTACGCGCGAGAACTTGCTGAAGCTGGCTTCGAGGCAGATGAAAGCGGGCAGCTTTACCGTGTGGCGGATTCGTCCGCAGCAAGAGATGTTTTCCAGAAAGTTGGGATTGAGCCGACCGTCCAACATGAAAACAGTCCGAATGGCGTTGATCAGGATAGAAAGGAGCAGCTTGAAGCGGTCAAGCGCTGGTACAACGACGATTGGAAGAATATCGATAAGAAGCTGCAAAGCTCCGTCGTCGAAGGCATCTCGGTTTTTCTCTCGCTCTTTGACGACAATCCACGCGTCAAACGCATGTTCTGTCCGCCTCTCGAACTGTATCGGCAACCTGAAGCACAAACATCTGGGCGAAAGCCCCTCCCTCAGATCGCGACCTTAATGGAGCAAGGCAAGGTCGTTGCCCTGAATTTTCCCGCTAGCATGAACCCTGGGTTGGCACGAGCCATCGGCGTGATGCTCAAGATGGATTTTCAACGGGCTGTCTTGAATCGAATCCCACATATCGCGAAGAGTCCCAGCAAAGACTGGCGGCCCATTGTGTTCATCTGCGATGAATACCAAGAGCTTGCTACAGTCGGAGTGAACGAGCCGAGTGGCGACGAAAAATTCTTCTCTCTGTCGCGCCAAGCAAAGTGCGTCCCTCTCGTAGCGACACAGAGCATCAGCTCGTTGCAATCAACCCTTCCTGGGGAAACCTGGCGAACCTTGCTGCAAACCTTCCGCACGAAAATCTTCTTGTCGTTGTCGGACGACTTCTCCGCAAAGATTGCGAGTGAAATGTGCGGCCAGGAGGAAAAGTGGCGCGTCAATTACAACATCTCCGAAAGCGGGCACGATTCGAGAGTCAGCTATCTCACGGGCAAGCCGCTGGCTGACAAAGCCCACATCAGCACATCCAAGACGTACAGCCAGCAGCGGGACTACAGATTCGATATGAAGACCTTCACGGAGTTGAAGAACGCACAATCCATCACTTTGGCTTACGACGGGCTCAATCCGCTGCCTCCGATGTTTTGCTATCTCAAGCCCTATCTCAATGACGTGAACAAGTCCTACTTTCGTCAGCTTGCGGATGGACAACTCTAATGAATGGATTCGAGCTGATTCTCCCGTTTCTCCGTCCGATCCAGCATCTCATCCTGGACCCGGACATCAGCGAGATCATGGTCAACGGTCCGGAGCAGATCTTCATTGAAAAAGCCGGGTACCTTCAAGCGGTTCCCGGAGTGAAATTGACCCCCGAGTCCCTCATCGTCGCAGTCAAAAACATTGCCAGACGATTGGGTGACGACATTTCAGAAGCGAAGCCCATCCTTGATTCACGTCTACCTGACGGAAGCCGCGTTGCCGCTGTGATTCCCCCTTGCAGTATCCACGGTGTTGCCCTGACTATTCGAAAGTTCAATTCCCATAAATTCAAGATGAAGGACCTTATTGACGTGGGAACGGTCACCGCTGGACTCGCAGAACAGTTGAAAGAGTACGTTGCGCAGCGCAAGAACATCCTCATCTGTGGGGGAACTTCAAGTGGTAAGACCACGCTTGCCAATGTGTTGACGGAGTTCATCCCGAACCATGAGCGCATTGTCCTGATAGAGGACACAGCAGAAATACAGATTCAGAAAGAGAATCTCCTGCGATTCGAAGCCCGCCGCGAGCAGAACGATCTGCCTGCCGTTACAATCCGTGACCTTCTGAAAGCAACACTCCGGCACCGGCCTGACCGAATCATCTTGGGCGAGATTCGTGGAGGCGAGGCCTTCGACCTACTTCAGCTTCTAAATACGGGTCACAGCGGCACTCTCTCGACCGTTCATGCGAATTCTGCAGCTCAAGGCATTTCGCGCTTCACAACTTGCGTGCTGCAGAGCGGCGTCGAAATGCCATACCGGGCCATCAAGACAAACATCGCGGACTCTCTGAATATCATCGTTCAGATCGAGCGCCAGCCGGGCACGCGATTTGTTTCCGAAGTTCTTGAGATTCGTGGATATGAACCGGAAGTTGACCGATACGACCTTTACCAGGTTTACGGCCAAAGCTGGGAAAATGCTGGTTATGAGGTTCGAGGAGTTGATTGAGCGATAGGATGAGAAAACTGCCAAAAACACTGAAGCCGACCGTTAGGCCGGCTTCGCTCCCTAACCGAGGAAGAGGTCAAGATAGACATTCAGAAGAAAGAGGAGCCGAGAAGAGAAAGCCCGATTCCATTAGACCTGATCCTGCGAGTCAGCCGTCTCCAATTGAGGATTTATGAGAGGTTCTCCGAGAATCGAGCCAATGATGCTGTCCAGCGCTTCGCAGAGAGGATTTTGGGATTGCATCTGGGGGTAGTTTTGCGATCAAGCTGAAGGGTTGACATATTACTCAACCCATGGTTAGAATGACGTATGGAGTTTGGGCAAATACTTCGTGGTCTGAGAACAAAGAGCGGGATAGGCATCAAGCGCTTAGCTCCTGAGCTTCAGGTGAACTATACGTATTTGAGCAAGCTCGAAAATAACGAAATCAGCCCTTCCGCCGAGCTTGTCGCCAGGGTTGCTGATTACTTCAACTATGATCGCGATGCCTTGCTTCTATCTGCGGGCAAAGTACCTCAGGAAATAATTGATATCTTGCGTGAACACCCGGACGAGGCTTTGAAGTTTCTCCGGGACAGATTTGGCGGAAGGCATGCCACCCGATCCCGCCCGTGACGGTTTTCTTCGGCTTATAGAGGCTAAGCCTGATATCGGGGGGCGTTACGTAGGTCTGAAACGAGTTGGCACCAATGGCGGAGAAGGCCACTTTTCCCTCGTTTTCAGCGCGACCGATAGACAGACAGGGCGCACAGTTGCAATAAAAGTCTTTCGGCCAGATCGATTGATCGAAACCTACCGCTTCCAGTGTTTTTGTCGGGAAGCAATCTTGCTAGAGCAACTAGTAGGAAATGCAAATATCCTGGAGTGGTTGGGTGCCAGAGATGAATTCGTTGAGCGCGTCCAAAGCAACACTGGAATCCCTTTCGATCTTAGATTTCCGTATTATGTTGTTGAGTTAGCAGCGACCGACGCCGCCGAGATTATTAGAAGTGGCCAATGGAAACCTGAACGGAAACTCGTCGCGTTTCGTAGCATGTGCAAGGCAGTGCAAAGAATTCATCGGCGGGGAATCGTGCATCGAGATATCAAGCCATCCAATTTCCTTTTAATGTCAGATGGGGATGTCAAACTGTCTGATTTCGGGACCGCTCGTAAGATCGACGGAACTGAATCAGCAATCCTCGCCAATTATCCGGCTGCCCCAGGAGATTCACGTTATACCTCGCCAGAGATGCACGCGCTACTTCATGATGATGATCCAACGCTTGCTCGCCAGGGGGACATTTTTGCGCTTGGGGCAACGCTTTTTGAATTGTTTTCTGGGGTCATTCTGGGGGTTCAAATCTTTGACGCGAGCTTCGCCGCCGACTTGGCGCGCGCCATGGGGGCCGTCCAAAAACGCGACCGCCGACGAGTATATCTGCAATTCGTGCAGAGCTTAGATGCGGGACACCCACTGCCATCAATTTCAGCGTATGTGAACGATACTCCTGCCTGCATTCGCGGACTTGTGGACAATCTTTACAAATCGATTTCCACGCTGGATTATCAGAAAAGACTATGCGATTTCGAAACAATATTTTTGAAAATTGACCAATGTCTGTTAGTGCTGAGGAACGAAGAAAAAGTGAGGCGCTGGAAACAACAAAAAGAACAATACAGACTGAACCACGCCTCGAAATTCGCACGTCGAGAATCAAAGAGGATAGTGAATAGGTTAGGGGCATCGCAATGATAATCACTTCGAACCAAAAAGAACAATTCATAGTCTCCCCGCCTCAGTTCCAATTGGGGCCTCCGGGGGAGAGTCCATTCGAAGCCATACCAACAACGTCAGTGACGAGCTTGAAGGGTTCCTTTGACTTCGATTGGGTCGACAGGCCGGCTGAGCTAGGGATATCAAAGGTTGAAGGAATTCTTGAAGATATAGTTGAACGATCTAGACGTGATGCAGAACGATTCCCGTCCAGCGCACAGGCACATGCAAATTACGGCCTAGCTCTTATGAACTGCGGCAAGCCTAACGAGGCTGTGGCCGAGTTCGCAACGGCTTTGAAACTGTCGCCGCAGCATTTCATGTCGTTGGCCAACCTTGCTCGAATCAGTGCCTCACAGGGACGATTTGATGAGGCCCAGAGAATCTACGAACAATTATCCACTGCATATCCAAAAGAATTGTCACCTCTGGTGAATTTGGCTTATATATTTCTGCGAACCCGTAGAATTCAAGAGGCAACTGAAATTCTTAATAAAGCTTTTCAGATTGACTCTGAGGCGGTATTTCCACGCTATCTGATGGCCATCTCGCTGCTAACGCTTGGGAAGTCTCACGAAGCAATTAGACATCTTAGATTTGCAGCTAGAACCGAGGTGCGTTCGCCCGCGATTTATCAGGCACTCGGAGTTGCTTACGTTATGGCGGACGATGTGAAGAGCGCAGTCCGTTCATTTAAGACAGCCCTCACGTTGGCGCCTGAGATGAAGGATGCCGTACATGCACTAGCCAACGTCCTCTTGCAGCAGGGGCACACCAATAGTCTAGTTGAACTGTTGGCAGCTTACTTGGAGCGGCAGCCTAATGATATCGCTGCACGGGAAATCCTGTCTGACGCCCATTCTCAATTAAAACAATATTCAGCAGCGCGACTACAACTTACAACCGCGCTTCGTCAGCTTCAGGGCGATGACGAAGGCGACCGAAAGCAGAAGGCAAAGGTGCTGAATAATATTGGCTACTGTTTTGACGGTCAGGATGATAGTGAAACGGCCGCTCAGTGGTTCAACCGTTCAATTGCAGTTGATCCGACATTCGATCCGGTTCCATACCATAATCTTGCAAGGTTCTACACGAGAAAGCGCCAGTTTGCCCAAGCTTGGCAAATTCTCGAAAAATGCACAGAAATTTTCCCTAAGAGTCATACCACACCAGAAGTGCAAGCTTTTGTTCTCTCCGAAGAGAATCGTTTTGAAGAAGCTATAGATTTACTGTATAAGGAACTCGCCACAGGCAATGCGAGTGCCGGATCATACGCTGAACTCGGGTGGTTTCTCACGGACGTTAGGGGTGACTTTGAGGCTGCCGAAAAAGTTTTGTTCGAGGGAGTGAAGCGGTATCCTCAGTTTCCTGGCCTGGTCAATAATCTCGCTTACGTCCTTCTCATGCATGGACGGCCAATCGAGGCACGTAGAATTCTGTCGTCTTTACAGAGCACCAAGGAACTCCGATTGGTTGATTCGGTCGCACTCACAGCAACATGGGGACTTCTGCATCTCTGGGAAGGCGATATTGTAGCAGGCAGACAGTACTACAAACAGGCCGAGATGATGGCACATGAGTCGTCAGATAAGAATCTGCCCATGATTGTCCGACAGAAAATGCACTTAGAATTGGCGAAAGCCTTCCTGCGAGAGAACAAAATCGACGTTGCGAAGTCCGAGACTCTGCAGGGTCTCTCGATCAAGGGAGGACGTGAGTTCTACGAGCACGATCTTACATCTCTGAATAAGCAGTTGGAAAACAACTCCAGCGCTCACTGAACCTAATCACACGATGCGCTATCAACTCTTCCTCGCGAAGATGTGCCGAGTTTCCTCCGGCACTGACCCCTGGACAACGCTGGAAGCACGCTTCAGAGTACGGCTGAAAAGGCATGCGATTAAGGCTTTAGCCCATGTTTTTTTCTGAGAAGTTCAATAGTATTTTTTCGCTGAACGCAAATACATGTCGGCTTTCGGGAGTGAGCCTTTCGTATGCCATATTGAGGACCCGCCAAAACATCGAATTGAAACCCTGTATCGAGGATTCCAGGCCATTGAAGCGTTTGGCGTACAAGCTCGGCAACCATCATGCACGAGCTTAAGCAGGCTACAAAGGGCACGGATGGCCGGAATCCTTCTTTTTGTTTTTCTTGCGATAGCTTTTCGATTGTCGCTTCCGAGACTACTGAACAAATTTCCTTTCCTAGCTGCGTGCTGAGCCATTCCCGCTTCCCTGCTGGCGCAGCGCGAACGTCATCTTCCGTCACGGGTGAATTCATGTCTTTCAGGCGATCTTCTCTCAGCCCCGTCAGTTCACTTTCAAGCTGCTCACTGCGTTGCGGAGGGTGTTCGAAGTCGCAATACAGGCAGGACAAATCTTCCCCCCATGGATGAAGGGTCGCCTCGCAAGCAAATGCACCGATTGCGCCGTCTATAATCAAATCCGGCCAAAGGCTTTGAACGGAGTGCCTCGGGTCGATCTCATCCAAACCATTCAGAATAATTTTCGGGTACGGGAGCCCTTTAACCGTTGTCGAAGCGAATTCAGCAAGGTCTTGGGGGAAACCCCGAGTGGTTAACTTGCTTTCCACAAGTTTTGCTGCGAACACAGCTTTAGGCGTGTCCAAATCTTTAGGGCCGATCAATATGCAGGTTCCGAGGTTCTCTTCTGCAAATTTCTGCCTATCGACAAAAAATGCCGTTCCCGAAACCGGCAGTGAATTGAGGAGATGCACTACTCCATTGCCGATAGCACCGACTCCCATCACAAAGATTTCTATGGGGATCTTGTCAGGGAGCGGTGGACCAGGGTCGTCACCGACCGCATATG
>Ga0209648_10002800_pt1 | contig 14526 bp, 12 predicted proteins | sample GraSoi2013_115cm_FD_185830 | JGI IMG/M metagenome (GOLD analysis project Ga0209648, IMG submission 185830) | Grasslands soil microbial communities from the Angelo Coastal Reserve, California, USA - Sample 9_17_2013_115cm (SPAdes) (version 2) | ecosystem: Environmental > Terrestrial > Soil >...
CTGGGGCTGGCAGCAGATTTCACTTTGCCCATCTGATGGTCGTTGCTGGCCACAATTCCCATCGCCATGTTCAGCTGGTGGGTGGCATACCGCAGCGACTGGTTCTGAAGCAAGAATCTTAAGTTGATCACGAGTATTGTTTATCGCGACCTAGCTACTTCATTCCTTTGCTGTTTCCTCATCGCGCTCAAGAAGCTCTTGCCATGCGGAATTGTCGCGCCAAAATTCTCCGCGATGGTCTGCCCCATATCCGCAAGTGTGTCACGCGCGCCCAGATTCACGCCCGCGCCGCCTCCCGGCGAATACGCCAAAATCGGCACGTATTCCCGCGAATGGTCCGTCGTCGGCCATCGCGGGTCGGGATCGCAGCCGTGGTCTGCGGTGATCATCAGCAGGTCGGAGAGACTCAGCAGCGGCAAGAACTGCTCAAGCATGCGGTCAAATTCTTCGAGCGATTGGGCAAAACCCTCGACATCTTTCCGGTGGCCGTACAACATATCGAAATCCACCAAGTTGCAGAAAATCAGTCCACTCTTGCGCTCACTGACTGCCGCCGTCAATTTCTCCATGCCGTCGGCGTTGTTCTTGGTGGTGAGGTACTCTTCGACTCCGCGGCCGTTGTAAATGTCGTGAATCTTGCCGACTCCCAACATGCGCACTTTCCGCTCCGCGAGAACATCCATCAGCATCGGCTTCGGCGGATCCACCGCATAATCGTGCCGCCGCGCGGTCCGCACGAAGCTCCCCGGCGTCCCCGTGAACGGCCGCGCGATCACGCGTCCGACGCGATGCGGCCCATCCAGCAATTTCCGCGCGATTTCGCAGAAACGGTAAAGTTCGGCGATGGGGATCACCTCCTCATGCGTGGCGATCTGAAACACGCTATCGCCCGAGGTGTACACAATCGGCCTGCCCGTTCGCACGTGTTCTTCACCCAGTTCTTTGATGATCTCCGTGCCGGAAGCCGGTTTGTTACCAATCGTCTTCCGGCCAATCTGCTTCTCAAACTCTTCGATCAAGTCTCTCGGGAATCCATTCTTGTAAACCGGGAACGCCTGGTCCAGCAACACGCCCGCCATTTCCCAATGCCCCGTCGTCGTATCTTTACCGGGGGAGCATGTGGCGCCCTTGCCATATGCTCCAAGCGGAGCAGTGGCCGGCGATTGATGTTTCAGCGGCGCGATGTTGGCCAATCCGAGCCGCACCAGATTCGGGATTTCCAGCGGGCGCGCTTCCGCAATGTGTCCGAGCGTGTTCCGGCCCACGTCGCCATAATCCGCCGCATCCGGAAGCTCGCCGACTCCGACGCTGTCCAGCACGATCCAGAAAATTCTCTCGAATTCCTTCATATTCCGGCTCCTCGAGCCTTTTCAAGCGAACTCTACCACACCCCGTTCTTCGGCCAGACCACGCTTACCCAAGAGCCATGAGTCCGCACGAGCCGACTCGCCCACGCCAGCACAATTTGGCCGTTTGCCCTGCTTTGACGGCGGACGTATAATTTGAAGTTTAGGCTGTGCACTCGAAACGCGCTGTCTAGGCTTCCCCTTGGCGACAAAAGAGATTACTCCCGCAACCACGGATATCCGTTCCGAGCAGGAGACCATCCGCGTCCGCGGCGCCCGCGTCCACAATCTCAAAAACATCAGCGTCGAAATTCCTCACAACGCCATCACCGTTGTCACCGGCGTCAGCGGCTCCGGAAAATCTTCGCTCGCCTTCGACACCATTTACGCGGAAGGCCAGCGCCGCTACGTCGAATCGCTGTCCGCGTATGCCCGGCAATTTCTGGAGCGCATGGAAAAACCGGACGTCGACGAAATTTCCGGGATCGCGCCGGCGGTGGCGATCCGGCAGAAAAATTCCACGCGCAACCCGCGTTCGAACGTGGCGACGGCCACGGAAATTTACGATTATTTGCGGCTGCTATTTGCGCGCTGCGGGCAAACCTTTTGCATCAAGTGCGGTGCGGAAGTTCGGCGTGACAATCCGGACGAAATCGCGACGCGAATTTTGCAACTTGCGGCGGGGCGGCGCTTTTACGTTCTGCATAACTTTCGAATCGCGGCGCCCGGGGCGAGGGGGGCGGTTTCGAAACGAGGCGCTAAGAAAACCGTCAGCGCTCCGCCTCCGGAACTCCTTCGTCAGGCGCTGCTTGATCTGCAGAAGCGCGGTTTCAATCGCCTCTACCAGGCAGGCAAAATCCACGAATTCTCGTCGCCGGAAACGCTGCTCGATGTCGATTTTTCGAAACCCGTGCACGTCCTCGTGGACAGGCTTGCGGTCAATCCGGAGTCCCGCGCCCGCCTTGTTGACTCGATTGAAATTTGCTATCGCGAAGGGCAGGGCGAAGCCATTCTGGAATTCGTCGCGGACGGCGCGGGGAATCCCGCCGAGCGGCTGACTTTCAACGAGCGATTCGAATGCAAGAACGACGGCACTCTGTACCAGGAACCCGAGCCCCGGCTTTTCTCCTTCAACAATCCGCACGGAGCGTGTCCGCGCTGCCAGGGTTTCGGCAATACCATCGATTTCGATTTGAATCTCGTCGTGCCCGACCCCAGCAAGTCTCTCGACGACGGCGCCATCGAGCCGTGGACGAAACCGCGTTACCGCGTACTTTTCCAGAAAGCAAGAGAATGGGCGCGCGGACGCGGAATCCCGACAAACGTACCGTGGCGTCAACTCACGGCCGAACAGCGCCGCCTGATTCTCGAAGGCGATCCTGAGAACGATTACGAGGGGATCAAAGGTTTTTTTAACTGGCTGGAGCGCAAGAAATACAAGCTGCACGTGCGCGTTTTCCTCAGCCGCTTCCGCGGTTATGCCACTTGCCCGGAGTGTGGCGGAACTCGTTTGCGTGCCGAGGCCCGCGCCGTGCACGTGACGGGAAAAGCCATCACCGACATTTGCAAGCTCACCGTCAAAGAAGCGCGTGCTTTCTTTACCGCGCTGCAACTCTCCGAGGGACACCTGAAAATTGCAGACCGGATTCTCGAAGAGATTCGAACGCGTTTGCAGTTTCTCGACGAGGTCGGCCTCGACTACCTCACGCTCGACCGCTTGACCTCCACGCTCTCCGGCGGAGAATCACAGCGGATTCAACTCGCGACATCTCTCGGTTCGCATCTGGTTGGCGCACTCTATGTGCTTGATGAACCTTCCATCGGCTTGCATCCCCGCGACACGCAGCGGCTCATCGACATCCTCAAGTCGCTCCGCGATTTGGGGAACACGGTGCTCGTCGTGGAGCACGATCCGGACACGATCCAGGCCGCGGATTGCATCATCGATCTCGGGCCCGGTGCCGGAGAGCTCGGCGGCAAGCTGCTCTTCGCCGGTTCTTATGCGGCCATGCTCGAAGAGCATAAATCCCTCACCGGCCGCTACCTCAGCGGGGAGCTGCGGATTCCCGTGCCCAACGTGCGCCACAAACCCGCGGGCAGATTCCTGCGTCTGTACGGCGCCAGCCTGCACAACCTCCAGAATCTGGACTTAATGATCCCGCTCGGAACGCTCACGGTGGTCACCGGCGTCAGCGGCTCCGGCAAGTCCACGCTCGTTCATGATGTCTTGTACAAGGCGCTCGCCGCGCAGCGCGTCGGCGGCAGCGTCAAGGAATTTTGCGACCGGCTGGATGGCGATTCGAATGTCAGCGAGGTGGTCATTGTCGATCAATCGCCGATTGGCCGCACGCCTCGTTCGAATCCGGCCACATATCTCAAAGCGTTTGACGCGATTCGAGAAGTTTTCGCCGATTCGCCTGATTCGAAGCGCCGCGGCTACTCCGCCGGTCATTTTTCTTTCAACGTGCCGGGAGGCCGCTGCGAAACCTGCCAGGGCGACGGCACGGTCACCGTAGAGATGCAGTTCCTTGCCGATGTCGAACTGATCTGCGAAGAGTGCCGAGGGACGCGCTTCAAGAGCGGTGTCCTGGAAGTGCGGTATCACGGGAAGAATATCCACGAGGTATTGCAGTTGACGGTTCGCGAAGCGCTGGCGTTTTTCGTCAATGTTCCCAAGATTATTTCCAAACTCAGGGTTCTGAATGAAATCGGCTTGGGGTACCTGCGCCTCGGGCAGTCCGCGACAACGCTTTCTGGCGGAGAAGCGCAGCGCCTGAAACTCGCCGCGCATCTCAGCAGCACCGACAATGAGAACATCCTTTATATCTTCGACGAACCGACGACCGGTCTGCATTTCGATGATATCGCGAAACTCCTCAGCGCGTTCCGCAAGCTGCTGGAGGGCGGCGCTTCGCTGCTGGTCATCGAGCACAATCTGGACGTCATCAAATCCGCGGACTGGGTAATCGATTTGGGCCCCGAGGGAGGCGACCAGGGCGGTAAGATTGTCGCCACGGGGACACCCGAGCAAGTGGCGCGCAACGCGCAATCTCACACGGGCCGCTTTCTCTCTCGCGTCCTGAACGGAAACGGCCAGGCAAAGCGCCCCGCGAACGGCGCATCCAAAATAGCAGGCCCTTCGGCTGCAATCGCCAACGGAGCCAAAATTCCTCCGGCCGAACCATGAAGCGTGCTTATCTCCGTATGATTCCGACGCGGATTTTCTTGTGCGGTGCCTTAGTCGTTGTAGGGGCGCAGCACCTGTCCCGACCTTGTCGGGGTGCTGCGCCCCTACAAGGCAACCAATCCTCGCCGGGCGGCCAGTCCTCCAAACCCAAGCCCGCCGCGCAATCAAAGTCTCAAAAAGTTGCGAATCCGCTCAACGATTTGCTGAATGAAGCGCAGCGCCACATTGACAAGAAGGAATTTGAAGCCGCCATTGCGCCCCTGCAAAAGGTTATCGCCGATCAGCCCGAGTCTGCTTACGCGCACTTCCAGCTTGCCTACGTTTACACCGCGCTGAAGAAATCCGACGAAGCTCGCGCCGAGTACGAGCGCACGATTGCGCTCGACCCCAAGATGGCCGAAGCCTACCACAATCTTGGGCTTCTATTTCTCAGCGAAGATCCGCCCGCGGAAGCTCGTGCCGTCGCGCCTCTGCGCAAAGCTGTCGAGCTATTGCCGGGGCAAGTGCAGCCGCTTTACGAACTGGCTGTCGCGCAGAATCGATCCGGCGATGCTGCCGGCTCGGCGGAATCATTCCGGGCGCTCCTCCAGCTCGATCCAAACCACTATGTCGCGAACGTTGCCGTCGCCGAAGATTTGATGCGAAAGAACAAGCTTCAGGAAGCGGAAGTGCTATATCGCCACGCGCTGGAAATTCAACCCAATGGGCCCGCTGCTCTCAAGGAACTTGCAGAGTGTCTCGATGCGCAGAAGAAGCCTGAAGCGGCTGACGCCTATCGCCAGTACCTTGCTCGATTTCCGGATGTGGACGCCCGCATACGGCTGGTCCATCTGCTGATGGAGCAGCAGCAGTACGACGCTGCTTTGGCGGAGATCGACCGAGTGCCGTCCGTTAGGTGGGTTCCCCAGGACGTTATTCCGCCTCTTGAATCGCACAGGCTGCGGGCCGATATCCAGATTGCCCTGAAAAAATGGGATGACGCCGTCGTTACCCTTCGCGAGGCTGCGGCTCTCGCTCCCAACGACGCGCAACTGCACGGCGGTCTGGGCCGCGTCCTGCTTCAGAAACGCGACTTCGCCGCCGCTGAGAAGGAACTGCGTATCGCGCTGCGTCTCGACGGAAAGAATCTCGCGTATTGGAAGGACCTGAGCTCGACGTTTTTTCTGGGAGGGAATTATCCGTCCGCGCTGTCGACCCTCGACGAGATAGCCAAAGTGGAACAACCGGGCGCGGGCGTCTGGTTTATCCGCGCAATTTGCTACGATAAACTGAACCAGACGAAGCTTGCCTTGCAGGCATATCAGAAATTTCTCGAGCTTGATCAGGACAAAAATCCCGATCAAGTCTGGCAAGCCAAAGAACGGACCAAGGTGCTAGTGCGCGTACTGGAACGGAAGAGATAAGCGGATGAAGACCGGCGGGACTTCCCTGGGTGCGGTGTGCGGCTTGCTTGTTTTTCTTGCGATTCTGACTCCGCGCGCCACGGAGAGCCTGGCCGACCTTCAAGCGCGCTTCGATCGCGAAACAAGCGGGGTTCGCAAGGCTAAATTAATTCAAAAGCTGGGGGATGCGCAGTTTGAAGAAGCGCGGCGCGCCGGAAAGTCCGGCGACTATACCACCGTGGGCTTGATGCTTGAAAAATACCGCGACAATGTTCGTGCTGCGATCGACACCTTGAAGAAGCAGCACCCCGACGCCGAAAAGCAATCCAACGGTTATCGGCAGTTGCAGATGCACGTGGCGAAGGGAATTCGGGAAGTTGACGATGCGTTGCTGGCATCCCCGGAAGGGGACAAGCCTCCGTTGCACATTGTCCGGCGGGATCTGATTTGCCTCGATGACGAACTGCTGAAGATGCTTTTTCCTCGCCGGCCACTGGAAAAGCGCGGGGCCACGCCTCCCGCGGAGATACATCCATGAACCTCAAAATGCTTTTTCTGTTTCTGGCGACCTGCGTTGTGGCGGCGCCGTTGCTCGTCCGCGCGGAGGCGCCGCTGCAGAAGGACTATCTCTCGGCCCTTGAGGCGGACAAGATTCGCGATGCGGAAACGGTCAACGATCGCATAAAGCTTTTTCTGACGTTTGCCGGCGATCGCCTGAAGAAATTCCAATACGAGCTGGAGCATCCCTCCTCGAACCGCCACGGCGACATGCTGAATTCGCTTCTAAACGCTTACGTCGGCTGCGTGGACGACGCGGCGGACCTCATCCAGCTGGGGATCGAGAAACAGGAGAACATCCGGCAGGGAGTCGACCTGATGACTGCGCGCACGAAGGAATTTCTAGCCGTGCTGGAGAAACTCTCCACCGAAGGCGCCGAACGGGAACTCTATAAGGACAATCTCGACGACGCCATCGAGGGCACGCGCGACGCCATGAATGACGCGGAAAAGGCGAAAAAGAAAGTCGCGCCCCCGCCCATTCGGCGGAAGAACTAGCTCTTGAGGAATCTGATCAGAGAAATGAAATCGAGCCGCCGCAAAATTTCGCTGGTCCCGGGAGGCGGGCCTCTTTTTCAGCGGATGTTCACGCGCCTCGGTTGCGATGGCCGGCCGCCGCGCTTCCGCGTGGAGTTTTATCCCTATTCCAGTCTGGTGCTGACGATCCGGCGGCGGGAGGAAGTTGTTTATGTGCGTTTCTCCGACCTCTTGCGGCGGGCGCCGCTGGCCGTCCTGGAGAGTGCGGCCGCGCTTCTGCTTGCGCGTGTTTACCGCCGGAAAGCCTCCCCAGCGCTGACCGAACCATATTTGGAATACGCGCGTTCCTATCGCACGCGCAGCCGCATGAACCGCATGCGCCGAGGGCGCGTTCGCCTGGCCGCGACGAGCCCGCATGGAGCCCATTTCAATCTAGACCGGCTTTTCGATGAGCTCAATAGAAAATATTTTGCCGGCCGGTTACAGCGCCCGCACGTCGGATGGAGCACGCGGAGCTGGCGGCGGCAATTCGGTTGTTACGATCCTGGACCGAATCAGATTCTGCTGAATCGCCGGATGGACCGACCGGGAATTCCGGCATGCGCGGTGGAGTATGTTTTGTATCACGAGATGCTGCACGTCAAGCACCCGACGCGCCGCTCCGGCTGCAGCATGGTTTCGCATTCGCGGGAATTTCGAGCGGAGGAGAAGCGCTTTCCGGAATTCGAGCGCGCGCGGCGCATCCTGGACCGCCTCGCTCGCTGATGCCCCCATTTTCGCACAAGACTCCCGCCGTCCTGCGGGGTGCCCGGTAGGCGGGTAATGGGTCGGTTTCCGATTACGCGACATAGTGGGTCGCACAAATCGAACATCCGAGCGCGGCGGACGTTAGGGAGCAGGGACGCTGGCGGTGGATTGGTTTTGGTTTTCGATTTGAGCCAGTTCATCACGCAGACGCGCAGCTTCGGCGCGATACTTTGCCGCTTCGATATGGAACTTGAAGGCGGGGACGCTGCCGATCGCATTCATAAGCTTGCCGATAGCGTCGTTCTTGCCGTTCTTGCCTTTGCCCATGTGTTCGAGCTGATCGGCAAGATCGTCTTGGTTTTGTGCATCGCCCTCCAATCCGGCAATGCGGCGCTGAAGATCTTGGATGTTCGCCCAGCGCTGAGCCCGCGCGATGGCAGGATCAGTGACCTGGAAGTTGGCGGCTTCCCAAAACCCCGAGCCGCGGTCCTCCAGCACCTCTTCGAAAGCGTAGAGATTGTCGATGCCGCGCCGGTTGCCCTGATCGGCAGACATGCGGTACCAGGTGACCGCCTTAGCGTCGTCGGGCTCCACGCCTTGCCCGAATTGATACATCCAACCCAGTTGGTTTTCCGCGTCACTGTCCCCATGCGCCGCAGCTTCGACGAACCAAGACATGGCCCTGGCATAATCGGTTTGTACGCCCATGCCATGCTGAAACATATAGCCGATATTTTCCTTGGCGGTGTCGCTGCCATGCTCCGCGGCCTTGTAAAACCAGGCAAGAGCCTCGGTGTAATTCTGGGGCTGGTCCCATCCGTCCTCGGCAAAGTAGCCTAACTGGTTTTCGGCGTCGGAGTTGCCGTGGCCCGCGGCGCGGAGATACCAGGCATGGGCTTGAGCGTAGTCCCGCTTTACCCCATATCCGCACTGGTAAAAGTAGCCGAGTTGCTTTTCCGCCTGGGGGAGATTCTGGTCGGCCGCTTTGCGGTACCAATCAAGGGCTTGCTTGTAATCACGTTTGACGCCAACACCATCCTCGTACATGACGCCCAGATTGTACTCCCCGAGCGCATAGCCCTGCTTCGCCGCGGAACGATAGTAGGTCAGGGCGCGCTTGTAATCCCGCGGCACACCAAACTTATGTTGATACATGTAGCCCAGTAGATTCTGTGCAGGAGCGAAGCCCTGGTTAGCGGACTTGTCATACCAGAGCAGAGCCTGGCTGTAGTCTTGGGGAACGCCGACGCCGTGGAAATAGCGGTTCGCCAGGGCGAATTGCGCCTGCGCGTCGCCTGCAGCGGCGGGCTCACGAAGAGAGTAGAACTCATTGTCCGGCGGCGGTGCCGTCGCCTGGGTCGAGGTTTGTACCGGTGCCTGCGCTCGCACGCTCGCCGTGGAAACCAGCGCGAACACAAAGAAAGCTGCTACGGTAGCCCTAGTCCGAAAGCTCATCGAGACCTTCTCCATCTTTCAGTAGCTTGGCAGGCGGAGGCTCATATAACGATAGACTGCTCGTACTAAAGTGACAGAATGTGCTTAATGTTGTATTTGCAGGGAGGGCAGCAAAAATGTGGGGTGCGGCGGCAGCCTTGCTACCGCTTTTACCGTTGCAGTGGCGCTACCGTTTCTCTTTTTCGACTTCCTTGTAAAGTTTATCGATCTTTTTCCGGACCTTGTCCCCGTCTTCGGCGTGCGGGTAGAGATCCAGATAGCGCCGGTACGACTTGATGGCCTGTTTCTTCAGGCCCTTTTTTTCCTGGGCTTCGGCCAGGTATCGAAACGGGATGGCATAACCGGGTTTGGCCTCGGTTGCGTCCTGAAAACGATCGATGGCGGCATCCCAATCGCCCTTCTTCATGTAGTACTGGCCGACTTCGAGATCCTTTTCCGCACGCAGCGGATCCCAGGTGGGCTGGTCGGACGCGTTTTGCGTGGCGGTGTCTTTCTTTTGTTTGGCGGAGGGCTTTGGCGGCGTTGCATTCGGCGCGTCGGCTGGTTTGGAGGAGGACTCCGGTTGAGGTGCCTGTGCGTGCACGGGCATTACAGCAAACAGCGCGAAAACTGCGGCGAGAATCGGAATTGTCTTGCGGAATCGCATGCCGCTTACAGAGGTCTCCCTGTACTCCGACTTGGTCTAGTATGATGGAAGTTGTCCGGCGATTGTAAAGTTGTGTTGTGAGCCTCCATGGAACCCCGCGAAAAAGCCGCGCAGCTTCCGGAAAGCCCGGGCGTCTATCTCTTCAAGGATGCAAGTGAAACAATCCTTTATGTTGGCAAGGCGCGCAACCTGCGCAGCCGCGTGCGCTCCTACTTCCTCGAATCGCGATGGATAGACGCCAAGACGGGTTCATTGGCGCGGGAGATAGCCGATCTCGAAACTATTGTGGTGGGCAACGAACGCGAGGCGCTGGCGCTTGAACACAGCCTCATCAAGCAGTATCGTCCGAAATTCAACGTCGTGCTTCGCGACGACAAGACTTATCCGTATATCAAGTTCACCGCGGCGGAAAAATATCCTCGCGTGTACTTTACTCGGCGCATCAAAAAAGACGGGTCACTTTATTTCGGACCGTATTTTCCTGCAAGCCTGGCGCGCCGAATTCTCCATTTTGTTCACAAGCGGTTCCTCGTTCCTTCCTGCACCGTCGATCTGACGCGCAGCCACCCGCGGCCGTGCTTGCAGTATTACATCAAGCGCTGCCTTGGGCCGTGCGTCGCGGGGCTGACGACGGATGAACGCTATGCGGAAGCCGCGCGCGACGTGCGGCTGTTTCTCGAAGGGCGCCGGCAAGACTTGATCAAGAGTCTCGAAGAACGGATGGCCGCAGCGGCGGAGAAGGAGCTATTCGAGCAGGCCGCCGCGTACCGCGATTTGTTGCGCACGCTGGAAGACATCGAAGAACGCCAGCGCATTGCCGCGGCGCAGGGAGATGACACCGACGTTCTTGCCTACTACGCCGAACCACCGCTTGTCGCTGCGGACCTTTTTCATTTGCGCGGCGGGCGCGTGGTGGATCGCCGCGAATTCTATTGGGAAGAACTGGAAGAGTTTGATCCGCAGGAGTTCGTGCCTTCTCTTCTCAAGCAGCTCTACCTGGAAGCCGAATACCTGCCCAAGGCGATTCACGTCTCGGCGGATTTTGAAGATCGCGAACTGCTGGAGGTGACTCTGACGGAACGCGCGGGACACAAAGTGGAAATCCTTACGCCCCAACGCGGCACCAAACGGGCTTTCCTCGACCTCGTCGAGAGCAATGCGAAGCATTCGTTCGAACAGCGATTCCGCGTTTTGAAGCCCACGTCGAAAGCGATTGGCGAGGCCCTGCAAAATGCCCTCAATCTGGCGGAAGAGCCGCTGCGCATTGAGAGCTTTGACATTTCGCACATTCAAGGAACGGACACCGTCGCGTCCATGGTGGTTTGGGAAAAGGGCCGCATGAAAAAATCGGACTACCGCAAATTCATCATTCGCGGTGAAGGAGGAGGCAACGGAAATCTTGCGCGGCAGAACGACGACTTTGCCAGCATGCGCGAAGCCGTCGGCAGGCGCTATCGCCGGTTGCAAGAAGAGAAAAAGGAACTTCCCGGGCTGATCTTGATCGATGGCGGCATCGGGCAACTCCACGCCGCAGCACAAGCGCTCGAATCGCTGCAAATCATCAATCAGCCCGTCGCGAGCATCGCGAAAAAAGAGGAGATTCTTTACGTCCTGGGGCAGGAAGATGAGCCGATCGTGTTGGAGCGGCATTCGCCGGTGCTGCACCTGATTCAGCAGATCCGCGACGAGACCCACCGATTTGCGGTTACCTTTCACCGGCAAAGGCGCGGGAAGCGGCAGACACAAACGGCGCTGGGCGAAATTCCCGGGGTCGGGGCGAAGACGGCGCAGAAACTATTGAAGGAATTTGGGAGCGTCGCCAATGTTCAGAGGGCGGGGCTGGAAAAATTGAGCGGCATCGTGTCCCGGAAGAGCGCGGAGAAAATTCTCAGCCAGTTTGGGCATTCGAAAGACCAGTAACCGGATTCGAACGCGCATAGCGGTTAGCGCGCATTGCGCGCCTATCAGTGCTATGCTACGGTTTCTGTGGAGGGTGCTATGGCAGACAATGTGGGTTCCAAGGTGACGTATTTCCTGGTAGGGCTGGGAGTTGGAGCGCTCGTGGGTATTCTGTTTGCGCCGAAGTCTGGTGAAGAGACGCGTGATTTCCTTTCGAAAAAGGCGGATGAGGGCAAGGATTACGCGCAAAAGAAAGCGCGGGAACTTCGCGAGCGCGCCGACGAGCTGATCGAGCGGAGCAAGGAAGTTGCGGTCAAACAGAAAGACTCGATCACTGCGGCAGTCGAAGGGGCGCGTGAGGCGTACCGCCGCGAAGCGAAGGCGTAACGAGGCGGCAGAGCGGTAGGGTAAGGCGGTGTGCCGCCCCCAACTGGGGCGGGAGGGGCGCCCATGCAATTCTGGCTTGAAGTGTTCTGCATCATCGCGGCCATCGCTCTGGTGATCCAGGTGGTGATATTGACGTTGCTGTTCTTCGAACTTAAGCGCACGTCGGAGAGCACCAACCGCCTGGTGACGGATTTGCAATCGCGCGTGGGCCCGATCCTGACGCGCGTGCAGATTTTGCTAGACGATACGCAGCCGAGAATCTCCAGCATGGTGAACGACGCTTCGCACATCGTGTATTTGGCGCGCGGGCAGGCGCAAAAGATCGACCGCGTGGTCACAGACGCCGCCGACCGGCTTCGCGGACAGTTGGTGCATGCGGACCGCATCTTGACCGGAACGCTCGAAGCCGTGGAGGATGCGGGGTCGAAATTCAGGCACAGTTTCTGGCGGCCGGTGCAGAAGGCGTCGGCGCTGGTGCAGGGAATTAAGGTTGGGCTCGATCTTCTGCGGTCACGCCGCGGGCGGTCGAAAGGGGACGAGCCGCGCGAACAGCAGGAAGAAGAACTTTTTATTTAACGAAGTTGACGGTCGAAAGTTGAAAGTTCAATGTAATTCGCTATTATTTTAAGCGGCCCGTGCGCGCCTTCTTCCTGTAACGTCTTCCCGCTTTCGTTTCCTTTTTTTCTTTCCTTCTCTTTTTTTCCTTCCGGCTAGAGACCCAAAATACAAAACGCAAAACTTAAGACCGAAACTTCAATTCCAGAGCGTCAGCGGAGCCAGCCGCCGCCGAGGACGATGTCGCCGTCGTAGAAAACGGCGGCCTGGCCGGGCGTGATGGCGCGTTGCGGGGTGTCGAATGTGACGCGAGCGGTTGTGGCATCCAACGGCTCGATGGTGGCGGGCGCGGGCTCGTGCTTGTGGCGGATTTTGGCGAAGGCGCGCAGCGGCGCAGACGGCTTTTCGCAGGAAATCCAATTCACGTTTTCCACTTCGCATATTGTCTTTCGGAGGACATCGTCTTCTCCGACGACGACGCGGTTCTTCTGCGGATCAATCGAGAGGACATAGAGAGGCTTGCCAGCGGCGAAGCCGAGGCCCTTGCGCTGTCCGATCGTAAAATTATGAACGCCGTTGTGGCGGCCGATCGCGTCGCCGTTCTCGTTGACGATTTCTCCCTCTCGGTCGTTCAGAGGAATTCCGCGTTCCTGTGAATACGCGTGGATGAATTGCACGTAGTTGCCGGCGGGCACAAAGCACAGCTCCATGCTCTCCGGTTTTTCGGCGACGGGCAAATTCACGCGGCGGGCCAGCGTGCGCACTTCTTCCTTGGTGAGTTCTCCGAGAGGGAAGTCGCTGCACGAAAGCTGTTCCTGCGAAAGGCCCCACAGAAAATAGGATTGGTCCTTGGTTTCGTCGCGCGCGCGCAGCAATTCCCAGCGGCCGGTATCGTCGTTCTTGCGGATTCGCGCGTAATGACCAGTGGCAAGACGCTCGGCGCCGATCTGGCGCGCCATGCGCAGGAGAGGCTCAAACTTCACATCCGTGTTGCAATTGGTGCAGGCGATGGGCGTGCGACCGGAGAGATATTGATCGACGAAAGGGCGCACGACGCGGGCCTCGAATTGCTCCTCGAAGTTCACCACGTAATGCGGAAAATTCAGGTGTTGCGCGACGGCCTTAGCGTCATACACGTCATCGAGCGAGCAGCAGCGGTGCTGCGGGGGACCGTCCCCCTGAAGTTCGGGAAGACGGCGCTGGTTCCAGAGCTGCATGGTGAGGCCGACGACGGCGCGGCCCTGCTGCTGCAAGAGAGCGGCAACGGCGGAAGAGTCGACGCCGCCGGACATGGCTACGGCGACGAGGGCGCGCTGAGTTGCGGAGAGCTCGGGAAGGGTGTCGAATTGGGCGGCTGCGTTCACGGTGACAATCTCATTGTAGCCGATTCAGCCGCTGCCCAATGGGAAGTGGGAATCTCAACACAGAGCTCACGGAGCTAACAGAGTGACAAGCACAAGAGAAAAGAAAAGCAGCGAAACGCAGAGACACAGAGGGCGCAGAGAAAGAGCAAGATGAAATGTTCTGGGAGCGCTGACTATTCATGGACAGCCTCCTTGTGGTATGTGGGAGAAAGATCGCGGAGCTGGGCGACGGCGGCGGGGACGACGCTCAAGGCAAACTCAATATCCGCGGAAGTGGTGTGGCGGCCGAGGCTGAAGCGCAGACTGGCGCGGGCCTCTTCCGGAGGCAGACCAATGGCGGTGAGGACGTGCGAAGGCTCGACGGCGCCGGAGGAACAGGCGGCTCCGGTAGAACAGGCGAGACCTTTCAAGTCCAGCGCAATGAGGAGGGCTTCGCCCTCGACGCCGGGAAAAATCAGGTTCGTAGTGTTGGGGGTTCTTGGAGCGGCGCCGCAGTTTACAAGCGATTGGGGAACGTGGTCCA
>Ga0209648_10002803_pt1 | contig 14520 bp, 17 predicted proteins | sample GraSoi2013_115cm_FD_185830 | JGI IMG/M metagenome (GOLD analysis project Ga0209648, IMG submission 185830) | Grasslands soil microbial communities from the Angelo Coastal Reserve, California, USA - Sample 9_17_2013_115cm (SPAdes) (version 2) | ecosystem: Environmental > Terrestrial > Soil >...
AAATGAATATCATCCACGAGCGTGTAGGCGATTCCCGCGCGCGCCAGCACGGAAGGAAGCTGCGGCTCCCAGACGCGCTCGGCCAGCCACGCTCCTGCGGGCGGCTGGCCAAAATGTTTTTCGAGGTAGTCCGTCATGAGGCGCATCTGTTCCTGCTGGTCCTCAGGCGGAATGGAGATAAGCACGGGCTCGTACTGGCCGCCGCCCATGAGCTCCGCCTGCCCGCGCCCCGTAAGTTCCCGCAGCAGCTCGAAAAACTCCGGATGCTTTCGCTCGATCCATTCGAGCAGCGGCCCTGAGTAATGCACCCCCAGGCGCACGGCGGGATGCCGCTTCAGGTGCTCCGCAAAGGGCAAGTAAGATTGCTGGTAGGCGCGCTCCAGCACTTCCTCGAAATTGCCTTCGGGTTGATGCGCGTGGATCAGAAGTACGAGATGAAATTTAGGTGGCACGTGGCCTCGCTCGCCCGTGAAGCAACATCATAGCGCCTCCGACGCTTCGGCCTGCCAAAGAATGCGGAGGCGCGTCCCGGCGTCACCGGCGCGCGTCTGCTATGATGCCCGCTTCGGCCGGTTGGGTTCAATTTTTGGACGGAGCGCATGGCGCGGCCTTCTCGAGCAGATGAAAAAAAGAAGTTCCAGGAAGGCTTCGAGCGCTTCAATCGCGGGCAATTCTTCGAGGCCCACGAATCCTGGGAAGAGATCTGGTTGCGCGCTCCCAAGAACGAAAAGCCGTTCCTGCAGGGCATCATCCAGGTTGCCGCCGCTTTTCATCATTACCAGCGCAGCAACTCCGAAGGGTGCGAATCCCTGCTCGCCGAAGGGCTCGGCAAGTTGGAGCGCTGCTCAGCTTCCCACGGGGGTCTTGCCCTGGAACCGCTGCGCTCTTCGGTCCGCTGGTGGCTCGCCGAGTTGCGCGCGGGCCGCACCCCTGCCGCCAAGCACCTCCCCCGCCTGGAACCCGCCAAGCCTGCCGGGAGCCGTTGACACGGCTCGCCGTCTGTGAAACCCTATCATTTTGGTAGGCTTTCCAACCCTATGAGAATCAGCGCTAAAGGCGAGTATGCCGCGAAAGCAGTGCTCTATCTCAGCCTGAAATACCCGGTGGTCGTGACCATTCAGGAAGTGGCCCGGCGCCACAGCATTCCCCTGAAATACCTCGAACACATCCTGCTGGAGCTGAAAAAGGCCGGCGTCCTGGAGAGCCGGCGGGGCGTCCGGGGCGGCTACACTCTGGCCCGGCACCCGGAAAAGATTTCCGTGGGCGAGGTGCTGCGCGTCGTGGACGGCCAGTTTTCCCAATCCAGTTGTGTCGAGACGGACCTGGCGCATCCGTATGCCTGCCCCGAAAGCGACTCGTGCGGCCTTAAGCAGCTCTGGCAGGAGGTCCAGAGCGCGGTGGAGCACATCCTCTTCGAAACCTCGTTTGACGACATCCGCAAGCGCACACTCGCCGGCGCGGCCCGCCATAGCAGCGTTGCCGCGCTTGAAGCCTAACCAGGAGCTCGCTGAAAAAACAAAAATGCGGCGAGCCCGTAGTCCCGCCGCATTCCCAATCCGCCGGTTCGCCTCCCGGCGCGCTACTTCTTCTTGGTGTACCAGTCGGCGTTGATCGCCGTGAAATTCGCCCACTTTTCCGGCAAATCCTCGAGCGCGAAAATCGCCGTCACCGGGCACACCGGAACGCACGCGCCGCAGTCAATGCATTCCACCGGGCTGATGTAGAGCATCGTTTCTTTTTCAAAATCCGCTTCGTCTTTCCGGGGGTGGATGCAGTCCACCGGGCAAACGTCCACGCAGGCCGTATCCTTTGTTCCGATGCAGGGCTCAGCAATTACGTAGGCCATCAAACTTCTCCTCGGTTCATTGTACCGCGCTTCAGCGCGCTGGAAAACCCGGCGTGCAGCAAAGAAACGTTCTTATACCATTTTCCGCGCCTGCGCACAAGCCGTCTTCACCCGCTCTTATTGTACTCCTCCGCGGCCCGGCTCACCACCTTCGGCAGCGCCCGTCGAAAGAGGTACAGGGCGGAACATTTGAAGTCCGGCCTCCTCGCGGCTAAAATGGAGGTGTGATCCGGTCCTGAAGGAGTTTGTCATGATGCGCAAAGTCTCTATCGTCCTCGCTTTTTGTGCCATTGCCGCAGCGCTCGGTTTTTGGAGGGTTGCCTCACAGAATTCCGCGCCTGCCGCGCAGGTTATTGTCGGAAGCAAAGTCGGCGATCTGCCTTTTACGACCCTCGACGGAAAGGCCGTTTCGCTTTACCACTTTGCCGGCCAGCACGGCACCCTGCTGATCTTTGTCGCCACACGCTGCCCCGTCTCCAACGATTACAACCAGCGAATGGCAGAGCTGGCCCGCGACTACACCGCGCGGGGCTTCGCCGTGATCGGCGTAAACGCGAATCGCAATGAGCCCCCCGAGGAAGTCGCGCAGCACGCCGCGGAAAAAGGGCTTGGCTTCACCATCCTCAAGGACCTCGACGACCGCGTCGCCGATCTCTTCGGGGCTTCGGTAACCCCCGAAGCGTTTCTGTTCGACACCTCTTGGACGCTGCGCTATCACGGGCGGATTGACGACAGCCGCAATCCCGCCAACATCACCACGCGCGACCTGCGCGCAGCGCTCGACGCCGTCGCCGAGGGGAAGCCCGCGCCCGTCGCGGAAACCAAAGCTTTCGGCTGCACCATCAAACGCCTGCCCCGCTCGTAAGAATTGTGGGCATCCAAAGGAACGATTCCATGCTGATTTTTCGCACTGCTACGCTGCCGCGAATGGTTTGGCGCGGCGCGATTCTTGTGCTGCTTCTTGCGGCCGCCATTGGGCGGCCTTCGTTCGCACAGGAAAAACCCAAGTCTTCTCCGGCGGCTAGGGCCTTGCCGGGCAAGCGCGTAGCCGATCCGGCTCTGATTGATCAGCAGGGCTATCAGGACATCCTCGCGAAGTATCGCGGCAAGCCTTTGCTCGTCAATTTTTGGGCCACCTGGTGCGAGCCCTGCCGCGATGAATACCCCATGCTCAACGAACTGGCAAAAAAATATGCGCCGCAGGGATTAAGGGTGGTGGGCATCAGCCTCGACAGTGATGGCGAAATGATTCTGGTCCGGCGATTCCTGGCGCGCCATCAGCCCGTCTTCCCCAACTTTCGAAAGCGCCCCGGCAAAGAAGAGCAATTCATCAACGCCATCTACGCGAAATGGACCGGTGCGATTCCCGCATCGTTTTTCTATGCGCCCGATGGCCGGCTGATGGGCCAGATTATTGGGGAAAGCACGCGCGATAACTACGAAGCGGCGATTCGCACTCTACTGGCCCCGGGCGCCACGGATGCTCCGAGGACGCCGTCCGGCAGCATGCCCGGCCACGAATGACTTAGGAGTCCAGAATGCTCGACACACACGGAAATCGCCTGACCTATTTCGGCCACAGCACTTTTTCAATCACAACTCCATCCGGCCAGGTCGCGCTGATCGATCCGTGGGTGGCGACCAACCCCGTCTGTCCCGATTCTCTCAAGAAAGTGCCGAAGCTCGACGCCATCTTTCTCACCCACGGCCACAGCGATCATCTGGGCGACTTGCTGGCCCTCGCCAAGCAGCACCGGCCGCACATCGTGGCGATTTTTGAGGCTTGCCTGTGGATCGGGTCCAAGGGGTTTGAAAAACAGGCCCGTCCCATGAGCAAAGGTGGGACGCAAAGGGTCGGCGACTTCGAAGTCACCATGACCCACGCCTTCCATTCGAGCGCGATCGAAGACAATGGCGTGCGGGTCTACGCCGGTGAACCTGCAGGTTACGTCATTCGCATGCCCGGCGGATTCACGGTATACCACGCCGGCGACACCGCTGTTTTCGGCGACATGAGGCTCATCGGCGAGCTCTACAAGCCTGATGTCGCCTGCCTGCCCATCGGCGATCTCTATACCATGGGTCCGCGCGAAGCCGCCTACGCCATACGCTTCCTCGGCGTAAAGCACGTCGTGCCCATGCACTACGCCACGTTTCCGGTCCTCACCGGCACGCCCGAAGCCCTGCGCCAGGAAACGCGCGACATCGCCGGCCTCGAAATCCATGTCCTCAAGCCCGGCGAAAGCCTCGGTTAAGAAGGAGTCCCATGTCGAACGGGTTTGTACGGAAGGACGTCGAAAAATACTTTTACGGCTTGCTGCCGAAGCGCGACGCCGTCGTCGCCGAGATGGAATCCTATGCGCGCCGCCGCGACGTTCCCATCATCGGCCCCGCAGTTGCGCGCATGCTGGCCCTGCTGGTCCAGGTTTCAGGCGCCAAACGACTCTTCGAAATGGGCTCGGCCATCGGTTACTCGACGATCTGGCTGGCCCGCGCGGCCGGGCCCGGCGCCGAGGTGTTCTACACCGACGGCAACCCCGAAAATGCGCGCCGCGCGAAGGAATATTTCCGCCGCGCAGGCGTCGCCGGGCGCATCCATGTTTTGGTGGGCGATGCCTTGCAGCTTTTGCGGAAGACGCCGGGAAAATTTGATCTGATCTTCAACGACGTGGACAAGCACCAATACCCTGCCGTGCTGCGCCTGGCCGTCCCGCGAATCCGCCGGGGCGGCTTGTTCATCACGGACAACACGCTCTGGTCGGGACGCGTGGCGCGCCCCGGTCGCGACAAGTACACGCGCGGCATCCAGCGCTTCAACCGCATGGTCTATTCCTCGAAGCAGCTCTTCCCGGTCCTGATTCCGCTGCGCGATGGCGTCACGGTCTGCCGCAAGATCCACTGAAGCGCCGGCGAACGAAGAGGCAGCGGTTCAGGACCGGAACAGATTCCTCGCAAAGAACGCGAGATTGGCGGGCCGCTCGGCCAGCCGCCGCATGAAATACGGAAACCAGTCTTTGCCGAAGGGGATGTAGATCCGCAAACGGTAACCGTCGCGAATGAGCTGCCGCTGCAGGTCGGTTCGAATTCCATAGAGCATTTGAAATTCGAATTGATCCTTCGCGATGTGGAGCTCGGCGGCGAAGCGAATCGTCGCCGCAATCATACGAGGATCGTGCGTGGCAATCCCATGATGGATGCCGCTCGCCAGGAGCGTCTGCATCAGCTTGATGTAGTTTCGGTCCACATTCGCTTTGGACGGAAAGGCAATTTCCGGCGGCTCTTTATAGGCTCCCTTGCACAGGCGGATGCGGCATCCGTAGGCCAGCAGGTCGGGGACATCGTACTCGCTGCGGAAAAGATAGGATTGGATCACCGTGCCGATGGCTGGAGTGCTCATGCGCACGCGCTTGACCAGTTCGATGGTGCGCTGCGTGTACGCGGAGCCTTCCATATCCACGCGCAGAAAATTCTCATAACCTGCGGCGCGCTCCGCGATGCTTTCCACCAGGCGTTCGCAGAACTCGAAGCTCAAATCCAGCCCGAGTTGTGTCAACTTGCACGATACGTTGGCGGAAAGCTTTTCCCCGGCGATGCGGTCAAACACTTCCAGGTAGGCATCACGCGCGCGCTGCGCGTCCGCAGTCGTCGCGGCGTTCTCGCCGAGATAGTCCATGCTGACTGCCATGCCGGCCTCGTTGCACGAGCGGGCCGCGGCGATGGCGTCGTCCAGCGACTCGCCGGCTACAAACCGGCGCGCCATGCGCCGCATCGCTCCGGCAGTGGTCACCCATCCGCTCAAGCGCTTGCTTTCGGAAAGATGCAACAGGGTGGCGCGGAGCATCAGGCGGTTCCCGGAAGGTACGCCAAGGAAATCCATGCACGGCTGCGTTTCAAAGATGCTTGATCTCGCGCGCAGAGGAAACCTGGAGAGGCGAGCGTCATCAGGAAATGATTATGCCCCGGCTGTGCTCGCCAAACTAGTCCTTGTGCTCAGCGAGGAACTTTTCGGCGTCCATGGCGGCCATGCAGCCGGAGCCGGCCGCAGTCACGGCCTGCCGATAGCGGTGATCCAGCACATCCCCCGCAACAAACACCCCCGGGACATTCGACAGACTGCCGTGTTTCACAATGAGGTATCCATGCGCATCCATGTCCAGCTTGTTGCGGAAAATCTTCGTGTTGGGCTCGTGCCCAATGGCCACAAAAACGCCGTGCACGGAAAGGACCGACGCCTCGTTCGTTTCCGGATTGCGCAGCTTCACGGCCTCCACGGCGCCTTTCGAGACGCCGAGGATTTCTTCGACCAACGCCGGGGTCACGAATCGGATTTTTTCGTTGCGGCGCGCGCGGTCCAGCATGATCTTCGAGGCGCGGAACTCCTTGCGGCGGTGGATGAGGTGGATCCTGCTTGCGAATTTAGTGAGGAACGTGGCCTCTTCCATGGCCGTATCGCCTCCGCCGACCACGGCAATCTCTTTCCCGCGGAAGAAAAACCCGTCGCAGGTTGCGCAAGTCGAGACGCCATATCCCAAAAGCTTGCGCTCCGACTCGAGCCCCAGCATTCGCGCGGAAGCGCCCGCGGCGGCAATCAGCGCTCTGGCCGTATAAGTTTCTTTTCCGGCAGTGACCGTAAACGGCCGGCGGCTCAGGTCCACCTCGGTCACCGCGCCGGCCTTGAACTCGGCGCCGAATCGCTGCGCTTGCTTGCGCATATGCTCGATCAGGTCGGGCCCCAGGATGCCGTCCGGAAAGCCTGGGAAATTCTCGACCATGGTGGTCAGGCCGAGCTGTCCGCCCGGTTCGTAGCCGTCAATCACCAGAGGCTTGAGGTCGGCGCGGGCCGCATAAATGGCGGCGGTCAGTCCGGCGCACCCGCTGCCGATAATGATTACGTTGTGCACTTTCGGATTCCTCCCTGGATTCGATGCTCCGGAAATTGCGGAAGATTCATGCCACGAAATCGCTCATTGTATCATTCCGCCCCGCGCAATTTCCTTTGCAGCGCGCGATTTGACCTGCCCTGCATCGCGCGGCTATAGTGCTTCCCATTGTTTTCTTTGCGCCACACGGCGAAAGGATGAACCCGACATGACACGCGCACCGGGAACGTACGCCATCTTCGAAACCTCGCAAGGCGCCATGGTGTGCCGGCTGTTTGAAAAGGAAGCGCCGAAGACGGTGGCCAACTTCGTCGAACTCGCCGAAGGCACAAAGGAATTCTCCGACTCCAAAACGGGGAAACCCGTGAAACGGCCGTTTTACGACGGCCTGACGTTTCACCGCGTGATCCCCGACTTCATGATTCAAGGCGGCTGCCCGCTGGGCACCGGCACCGGCGGGCCGGGCTATAAGTTCGCCGATGAATTCCACAAGTCGTTGCGGCACGACAAGCCCGGCAAGCTCTCCATGGCCAATGCCGGGCCCAACACGAACGGCAGCCAGTTTTTCGTAACCGTAGCCGCGACTCCGTGGCTTGATAATCGCCACACAATTTTTGGCGAAGTGGTCGAAGGGCAGGACATCGCCAACAGAATCTCGACGCTTCCGCGCGATTCGAGCGACCGCCCGCGCCAGCCGGTAGTACTGCAAAAAGTGCGCATCGAGCGCGTTTCCTGACGCGCGTTTTGATATGCTTTCCCTGCCGGTGCTGCTGCAAGTCTTCATCGAGCTGGTGTTCGCGCTCCTCGGTTTCTTCCTCGTTTGGCTGGCGTACTTCCACCGCGCCCTCCCCGGGCCCACACCGGTTGCCTGGGCCATCGTCAGCGCCGCGATGATTCTTTTGGGACTTCGCGCGCTGGTTCGCCCCGGCCCCTGGAATGTGCGCTGGCAGAATCTGGTTCGCGGACTTTCTCTGGTCCTGGTCGGGGTGCTGCTCCTGGCGATCCTGCGCGTACCCTTCGGCTGGGTGCAAGCGGTTCTCGAAGCCGCGGGATTGCTGCTCATTCTCCGCGGACTATTGAGCGTTTTCCTGATCCTGGGCACGCGGTGAAGAGAGTCAGCGATCCTGAAGATTACGATTTTCCGTCCCGCTTGCGCTTGTTTTGTTCGAGGTGATCGCGGAGGCGCCGGACGACATCGTCCTCCTTTCCTTCATCGAGTTCCTGCGTCACTTCGTTCAGCGCAAAATGCACGATGTCGTGATGGTGGACCTCTTCGGGAGCCAGGGCTTCGCTGAACCGCAGCCAAAGCCGATGCACCAGGTTCACCTCATTGGCAGTAAGGTTGGGGGTGTGCGGACCCAGCACCTTGAAAATCTTGTCGCCGGTCGGGGTGTGGATTTCGATGTTGAACTGCGGTTTGGGGTCGCCCAGTTTTTCCCACGCCGCTCCCATCTGACGCGCCTGCTCATCGCTGGTCCATTTCGAAGAATGCCCCAGGACAATCGTGGACGATTCCAGACTGGTGGCCCCGCGCAAGATGCCGTCCCACAGGTCGTTGGCAGCAACCACAGCCAGGCGGATGGGCTTTCCGCGCTTTTCGGCGAGCGCCAGGGCCTGCGTGAACAGATACTGTTCGATGCTGCCGAAAAGCTGCTCGGGTTCCAGCTCATGCTCGCCGGAGGCGGCGCGGCGGAGCACGCGGACGTGCAACACCACGACGTCGCGCCGCTCCGGCTTGAAGCGGTCGAGCACCGAAGCGAGGTGGTACAAGGCGTGATAGTTGCTCACCGGGACGAGGATATTCCCGGGTCTGGCGCCGACGCTTTGCGGCGAAAGCTCATCCTGCGTGGCTACGTGGAACTGGTCCATTTCCAAGTGTTCCTGGCGGCCCTTGCTTTTTTGATTGCTCCGCTCCGAAGCGACGAACACGCAAAACAGGAAAACTGAAAACGTAACCCCCGCTACGGTGGCGTGGGGTTTGGTGAAAAGGTTGATCACGGCAATCAGCAGCAACACCAGCGTAATCAGTCCCAGCCCAATGGGAATCTCCAACTTCCCGAACCGCAAATTGAGCGGCACCCGATAACCCCGCTCACCACTGTAGCGATAGCGGAGCACCAGCACGGCCAGGCCGTTCATCGCAAAACTCCAGATCACGCCGAAGGCGTACAGGTCGGCGAGGAAGGTGACGTTGCCGCGGCTGATGATGATGGTCAGAATCTGCAGCGCCGCCACCATGTTGATGATCCGGGAGGACGTCCCAAACCGCCGGTGCGGCTGGCGAAACCAGTCCGACAGCACGCCGTCTTCGGAGACACGGTTGAGCACTCCATTGGCGCCGACGATGGAGGTATTGCCCGCTCCGGAAAGAATCAACACGCCCACGAACACCACGAAGGCATGAAACAGCAGCCGCAAGGCCTGCGGCCCGGCGAGGTTCATGGCCAGGCCGCCAATCAGGTTCTCCAGGAAATTCGGCCGCTGACCGTCCGGAATAATCATCACGGCGAACAGCGAAACTATGCCGGTGAATAGAAAGCTGTAGAGAAAAATGATAAAGCCCGCTTTCTTCAGGTTGGGAAGCTTGGGGCTTTCGATTTCGCGATAGACCTGCGCGAGCGACTCCTCGCCGCTCATGGCCAGAACCGAATGGCCCAATCCGACGAAGACGGCCACCAGCGTAAACAACCGGCCGAGCGAAACTCCGTCCAGCCAGCCGAGCGAATTCTTATCCAGGCGGATATTGTGAGCCGAAGGAAAGGGCGGCAGGTGCAAGCCGCGCAACCAGATGGTGTAGCCGCACCAGCCGAGCAGGATCACCACCATCACGGTGGTGACTCGCATGATCTTCAGGGCCTTGTCGCTCGATTCCGGGATGCCCTTGACGTTCTGCCACCAGAAATAGAGGGTGACGCCGACGGCGAACACGGCTGTTCCGGCGTTCACACTCTCGATGAGCGGCAAATGCGCCAAAGGGAGCAGATCGTTGAGCAGGCCCATCAGATATTGCCCTGCGGCCACGACGCTGATCGGCCCGGTCAGAATGTAATCGAACAACAGTGCGGAGACTGAGAATTTTGCCAGCGTCCCGCCAAGCGCCGTCTTCACGGCTCGGTACACGCCGCCGCGCACGAACATGCTGCAGCTTTCCACGTAGATGGCGCGCACCGCGTAGGAAAACAGCATGATCGCCAGGACAAACCACGGCGCGGTCTTGCCGATGAATTTTTCCGACTCGCCCCCGGCGTAGTATGCGGATGAGCCGAGGTCGTTGAGGACAATGGCCGCAGCGCGCCAGAAGGAAATGAACGTGAGCATGGCCGTAGTGGCCACGAGCACGCGTGGGATTGCATTGCCACCTGGAAAAGGGGCGGGAGGTCCGTTCGCTTTGGATGCCATTAAGTAGTCTGTTTTAGGCGACGGGAAAGAATATTCGCATTTTTGCCGCGATAAGTCTAGGGCTTCGCCCCTCTTCCGCAGGCACGCTGCGGGCATGCCGGGCGCGACCGATGAGAACTCGCAGCGGCCCAAGCTGCCCGCGCGCAGGAGGAGCAGCGATTCTGCTATCCTCTTTGCGCAATGCTCTTACAGAATCAAGTGGCGCTGGTGACCGGTTCCGGACGAGGAATCGGGCGCGCCATTGCGCGACTTTTCGCCGCGGAAGGAGCTGCCGTATTCCTCAGCGCGCGGACCGAACACGAGCTTTCTTCCACGGCAGCCGAAATCACAAAATCGGGTGGGCGCGCCGCGTTTGCCGTTGGCGATGTTTCCCGCGAAGAGGATTGCGGGCGCATCGTCGCGGCTTGCCGGAAGGCGCTCGGCGGGATTCACATCCTGGTGAATAATGCGGGACATTACGGGCCTGTCGCCGCGGTGGAGGATTATCCCGTCGAGGATTTCGACGCGGTTCTGGCCGTGCACCTCCGCGGCGCGTTCCTTCTTTCGCGGCTGGTTCTTCCGGAGATGTACGCGCGCAAGTCCGGCGTCATTCTGAATGTTTCGAGCGTCTCCGCCAAGGCCGCGTTCGCGTGGGGCTCGGCTTACGCCGCCGCCAAAGCGGGCCTGCTCGGACTGACGCGCGTCACTGCCGCCGAGGCAGCGCGCAAAGGCGTGCGGGTCAACGCGATTTGTCCCGGCCCGGTGGCGGAAACGCGCATGTCCAAGGAATTGGGAGCGGTGCTGGCAAAAAAATTGGGGCAAAGCCCCGAAGAGCAATTGGCCCAATTCGTGAAAGGATTGTTACAGGGCCGGCCGCAAACGGCCGATGAAATCGCCCGCGCCGCCCTGTTCCTGTGTTCGGAGCAGTCCAGCGCGATTACTGGACAGGCTCTGAACGTGGACGGCGGAATGGCTTTCTACTGATCTCTTCCGCGAGGACCGCTCCACGCCGCGCAAAGCCCAGCACTGGGAGGGCGCTCTTGCGCACCCCCGCCAGACCTGCTTCCCATGCGCGATGGAGCAGATACACCGCGGCGATGACCGTAAAGATCGCCGCAAACCCGATGGACAGCAACAGCAGCGCGCTCAACAGCTCGCGCACAAAGTAAAACTGCATGCCGATTAACGCAGCCAACAACACCCACATCCACTTTCGCAACCCGTCTTTGGTCATGTCCCCCGATGCTCCGATCCGAGCCTGGCTGGGCCGTTCCCAGGACCCCCGGTTAATTGAACTCCCTGTCCGTCCGTACAGTTAGATGCACGACACCGGCTGTTCGATTTCTCCCCGGCGCCAACCCCATTGGAACACGAAGTGCTTTTGTAACCTATGGTACCCCACTCACATTTTAAGTGGGGGACAGATTTCCTAGTACCGGGTGGTTCGCCCCTTTTGCACCCTTCGTGAGCGTTGTTTCCATCTGAGTTTCCATCCAAACGAGGGAAGACCCTGGAACCTTTGCCCTCGTAGTCTCCTGCCTGAAACTCATTCAGTTGCCACAACTGATACACCAGATTGATGTTAGGAGAAGGAATTGGGCGACCAGATGGCCCCCCGGAAGATTTGATCTGGCCTCTTGGAGAAACCACGCTTGACTTACCGGACTGCGGTGGATTGGTGGCCGGCAGGTCTGGCAATCTCATTATGAGGTCCACGGGGCCATTCCCCGAGGCCTTGGCAAATGCTTAGTCGGCCATCACTTTTTGCCGGCTTCGGCTAGCTTACGAATAAGGCCGCTTCTGACCAGCCAAGCGAGGGTCTCGATGAAGAAGTTCCTCGAAAAGTGACCGTATTTTCCTTCGGGCCAGTCGCGCATCGTGCGGTGGCGCACCATAGTAATAAACCGGTCTTCGAAGAACGCGAAGCGCGGCGGGCGGTGCGTCAGCCAGCCGATGTACCTGTGCGTGGTGCGCAGCAAACCATCCGCGGGCAGCACCAACCGCTCGTGAAGCTTGGATCCGGGTTCGCCCAACGTGACAAATACCACGCACTCCGGGGTCTCCGCGTTCAAGTAGGCGAATTTCTCCGGCCGGAGCAAGTACCCGACAAAAAAACGGCATGGCCCGTTCGCTTTTTTTTCGTCCTTTCCTCTTTTCCGTTTTGCTGCTTCGGCCGCCGCGGCGACAAACCAGAATCCTTCGAGTCCCGTCCCTTTTTCGCGCACGGGCACGTACCCCCGCAAGTACGGCTCGGCAAGCTCCGCAATCCACGCTACGTCGCGCCATTCGCTCTCATCTTCCCTTGCCTTCTTTTTTCTTGAAGTCATGCTCCCTGGGCCCACCATTTGGTCAGTTCCGCTGCTTGCTTTCGCGGAGTGCTGCAACGGCGAATCTTACTCTTTCCCGCACTTCTCCCCTTCTCGTATGTGAGATCGACGGTCCGGCTCCCGCGTTACCTAAATCTCCATACCTGAACTCTAGGACAGTAGTTTGCGTGGCCTCCTCCGGGGTACGCTTTATGCCAGTACGTTCCGATCAGCGCTCTGAAGGAGAGTCAAAGAATGTTCTGTGAGCGTTGTGGTCAGCTCTATTTGCCCAAACAGTCGCTGTGTGCCCGGTGCCATGTGGCCCCTACGCGCCACTGGATTCAATTGATGAGCCTGGTTACGCTCTTCGTGGCCGTGGCTTGCAATGAGCTGGTGGCTTGGTTCTTGTTGCCCCGATTTGTCTCCGGCCCTCATCCCCGGATGCTGTTTCGTGCGTGGCTGTGGGTGGACCATGAGGCCGCCTTGTTTGGCTGGGTACCCCTCGCGGCTGCTCTTCTTGCCTGGGACTACCTGGTCTGGAAAAGCGGCCGGCCCAAGATCAAGGGCTGGATCGTCCGAAAGGTGCTCACGCTTACGCTGGTCGCCGGAATTGCCCCGGCGATTCCCTGGTGGATACCCGCGGGCCAGCCCCCGGGAGAATTTCTGTCCATGATCGGAAGGCATCCCGGCCTGCCGGTGATGCTGGCCTGGGGAGCAGTCCTGTTCGTGGTCATTTTGCTCTGCCTCGACGGCGAAACTCGCGATTACCTGCTGGGCCACGGCAGGATTCTGAGCGTGGTAAGCCTGGCGGCGCTCTTGCTGGTGCTGACGATGACCGTTGTCGGCTGGTCCTCCGTCTGATCTGCTTCAGTTTGCCGCGATCTTCTGGGACACCATACTGGAACTGTCGGCTACTGTACAAATCCCACGGTAGGAGGGGTTGGCTCGGGCAGCTCCTTGATGGGGCCGAATTGCGCCTCGTACCGCGTAACATTTTCGCCGAGCGCCCGCAGCAGGCGCTTGGCATGCCCGGGACTGACAATCATGCTTCCGAGCAGTTTTCCTTGCGGCCCGTTGGGAAAGACATAAATGAAGTGCAGTGTGAACTCCTCGGCGTTGTGGTGAATCATCACCAGGTTGCTGTACTGTCCCAGCATCTCTTTTTCGTCGGCCTTGATTTGTACTTGACCCTGCGGCTGGCCCTTTGCTTGGTCCATGAGTTTTCCCCTCTGTGCCTCTCGCGCCGAACACTACCACGTTCGGCGTGAAATTGTCATTGCGCCCGTGTACACCCGGGCGGGGGAAGCTTCCCGGTTGCCGCTGCCCGCGTGTGTCTTTCGCGGCATCCCGCCAATCGGCTCTTGACGAATGCCATCGTTAAGTGTAGTTTATCTACGGGATTTACCGTGGTTAACCTATGACTAGCCCCGAAACTCCGGTCGCAGAAGAAAGCGTAGAGCGATCGGCCATTGCTGCGGACGCAGGCGTTTCCCGCGCCCCGTGGCGCCGCTCGGGCAGCCTTCCCTCGCTTCCCGAGGCCTATCGCTCCATTCCGATTCAAGCGGGAGCGCCGGTGTGGCGCAAGCTGCTCGCTTTCGCCGGCCCCGGCTATCTGGTTGCCGTCGGCTACATGGACCCCGGGAACTGGGCCACCGATCTGGGCGGCGGCTCGAAGTTCGGCTACACGCTGCTGAGCGTCATCCTCATCAGCAACTTGATGGCGATGTTTCTTCAGGCGCTTTCCGCGAAACTCGGCATCGCCACGGGCCGCGACCTGGCCCAGGCCTGCCGCGACCATTATGGGCGGCGCGCCGTGATTTTCCTGTGGATCATTTGCGAACTGGCCATCGCCGCGTGCGACCTCGCCGAAGTTCTGGGCTCCGCTGTGGCGCTGAAGTTGCTGTTTGGCGTGCCGCTTCTCGCCGGTGTTTTGCTTACGGCGCTCGACGTGCTGATTGTTCTCGCGCTGCAGGGCCGGGGCTTCCGGATCGTCGAGGCCTTCGTGGTCACGCTGATTCTGACCATCGGGGCGTGTTTCGCCTACGAAATCTTTTTTGCGCGGCCGCTGTGGCTGGAGGCGGCCCGCGGGTTCATCCCCAATCTGGAAATC
>Ga0209648_10002804_pt1 | contig 14516 bp, 13 predicted proteins | sample GraSoi2013_115cm_FD_185830 | JGI IMG/M metagenome (GOLD analysis project Ga0209648, IMG submission 185830) | Grasslands soil microbial communities from the Angelo Coastal Reserve, California, USA - Sample 9_17_2013_115cm (SPAdes) (version 2) | ecosystem: Environmental > Terrestrial > Soil >...
TTTCAAACGTACAACTACGAAGAAATCAAAGCTGCCGTGGACGCCGCGCACAAGTTTGGGAAGAAGATTGCCATTCATTCGTATGGTCCGGATGGGGCGCGCGACGCGGTACGCGCGGGAACGGATTCGCTGGAACATGCGACAGACATGGACGATGCCACGATTCAGGAGATGGTGAAGCGTGGAACGTTCTATGTGCCGACGATCGACCACAACCGCTACTACCTGGACAACTGGCAGAAGATTGGCTATGCGAACGGTTTTCAGGAGAAAACCAAGGCGTTCATTGAGCGCAATCTGGAGACGGCGCGCAAAGCATTCAAGGCGGGCGTTAAATTTGCAATGGGCTCGGATGCAATCTACACGATGTTTGGGCAGAACACGCGGGAATTAGGCTGGTTCGTGAAAGTGGGAATGAGTCCGGAGCAGGCGCTTCGAACAGCAACGACGAACGCAGCTGAGTTACTTGGAAAAGAAAAAGAACTCGGGGCGGTTGCGCCGGGATATTACGCGGACCTCGTGGCGGTGGAAGGCGATCCGCTGGCGGACATCGATGTCGCGATTTACAAGGTGAAATGGGTCATGAAAGGCGGCGCGGTGGTGGCGGACAAGACCAAAGATCGAGCGCACTAAGCATCCTTCACCGTTCCGGAATCTCAACCTCGCAGTAGGTACCGGGCTTTGCAGCGTTTACCGCGGCCACGACGCGGTCCACATGATGACGCAACACGGGCCACTGCGGATTTCCCAAGACGATGATCGCAATTGTGTAATTCCTTAAATTTTGCTGATAACGGATGTTTTTGTCGGGAGTGACCAACACTTCGAACCCGGCTTCCTCAGCTGCTCTTAGCAAATCGCCGTTCTTGAGCTTTTCCCACCCTCGTTGCCAGGCTGTTTCAACTGTATGTCCCTTAAGGAACGGGCGGATAGGGACCGGAGTACACTGGTCGAAAAGAACCAGCATCAGCGGGTAACAGGCGATGAGGGAGTCACGTCAAGGCTGCGGGCGGCAAATTCGATGACGGCTTCGACTTGTTCGCGGTCCAGACCGTCGAACCATTCCATAATCTCTTCAATGTTGGCGCCGGCCTTCAGATTTTCAAAGATGACGGAAACGGGCATGCGCGTGCCCTTGAGCACCCACGCGCCGCTTACTTTTCCCGGGATGCTTTCCACCGCAGGGCATTGTGACCAATCCAGCGCTGCCACGGAAGGATTCTCCTTTCGATCATTCTATACCTTTTCGCGGGTCAGCGCGGATATCCGTGTGCTCTGAACAACGTGAAATGGGTCATGAAGGCGGCGCGGTGGTGGCGGACAAGACCAAGGGACAAGTTCGCTAGTGAAAGACCGAACCGCAGTAGGACCCACCCTTTCCTGCCTGCGGCAGGCAGGAAAGAACCAAAGGCGAAAGGGTGGGGCACCCGAGAATCGTCTCCACCGGCCAGGTTGCGCCAACCGATACAGCGGTGCTAGGTCGGCTCTATGACGTGCAGCCCCCTAATTTGAGCAAAATGCCGTTTGTTAAACGTGGCAACGTCGCTTCCACGCTCCAGAGCTGTTGCGCCAACAATCAGGTCGTAGAAGCCGATCATTTTGCCGGAAACCTCCAACTCTGACCAAACTCGTGCGTGCTCATACGCGGTATGCTCCGTATACGGGATGATCGGCAGGGGCTGCAAAACAGCTCTTAGATAGCGCTCGCGGGTGGTCCTGTGTTTTCCGGTTGCCCGTTCTACTCCATGCCATAGCTCGGCAACGGTGATCGCGGCAACCTCAAACCGGTCGTTGGGACGGGAAGCCACCCACTTCTTGAGGTCGAAGGTGCCCCGTTGGCCCCGAATGATGACGTCAGCATCGAGAATTATCGCCATCTGTTGGGCGGAGCCTTGAGCCTTCTGCGGGCGGTTCGCAAGTCACGGCGCCAGGCCCTGGCTTCGTTCCCCGGCAAGCCGGTTTTAGAGAGCGCCTCCGCCAAATCGCGCCCGGCGCACACTTTCTCGTCGTCCGGGACAAGGCGAGCGAACGGTTCACCGTTCTTCACAAGCACAAACGTGACGTTTTGGTAGTGCACGCGGTTCACGCAGTCTGCGAAATTGCGGGCGGCCTCGGTTACCGTTATGCTCGTTTTCTTCATAATCTGATTATCAGATTATCTGATTTTCCACGGATGTCAAGCGCATCCGGGGGGAAGCATCATCCAGGAATGGATGGAAACCGCCAAAGAACTCGGCCGCCCCATCCCCGCCCCGCGAGGCCGACTGGCCTTTGCTTAAGATTCAAAGACCGCACCCTTCGAAAAACCAAACGCCAAAGGGGGTGCCACCCGCCCGACTCGGGCTTAACAAGCCCAATGGCTACCTTCTCGGCTCATACCGCATCGCCACCGCCCCCGAGCCGAACTCCAGCCGGCTCACGAGCCTCAAGTCGACACGCTTCGATAGCCCCGCGAACAACGTCGGCCCGTGGCCCGCTAGCCTGGGCTGCACCACGAACTCGTACTCATCGATCAATCCCAGCTCCGCCAACGCCAGCGGGAGCTTCACGCCTCCCACGAGCAGTCCCTTACCCGACTCCCGCTTGAGCTGCTGAACGGCCTTCCCTAGATCCCCGCGCACGAGCTCCGCGTTCCAATCGACCCGGTCCAGGGTGCTCGACACGACGTACTTCTTTGCCGCGTCGATCGCCCGGGCGAAGGGTTCCATCCAATCAGGCCTCGCTCCCGTCCGCGCCGGTGGCCGAAACGCTGCCTCCATCATTTCGTAAGTCACCCGGCCAAAGAGGAGGGCATCGGCCTGGTCGAGGTTCTCGACCGCGTGACGATGCAAGTCTTCGTCCGCGGAAATTGCACGATGATCGCAGCACCCGTCCAATGTGACGTTGATGGAATACCGAAGGGGTCGCATTTACGCAAGAGTACCGCCGACGGGGTAGACTAGCAAGGTTAGCCCGCTTCAGGGCTAGGAGCCACTCACGTAACGCATATGGAGGGGGACAGACGGGAAGTTTCCCTTTCTCTGAAGTGTCCAGTCATTATGAGCCAAGCGAGTCTTGTGAAACAAATATCAGAAAACGTCCCGTCTGTCCCGGAGTTCCGGAGTTCATCAACATGACCGTCCCAAACATCAAAAGGCGCATGAATTTCATAGGAACTCCCATCGCGGGTAATTCTTAATCCAACCGAAAACATGGGAATAGATGGGACGTTTCCGAATCATTTTGCCTGAAACTGTGGCTGAGTTCGAGTACCGGTCATCGGACGTTAGGAAAGCGTTCCGTCTGTCCCCGGTTTTCCCATAGAACAGAAACGTCCTGTGACGGTAAACTACCCCCAGGTAAAACGCCCATGAGCCGTAAACTTAGGCGAAATGTGCCTGAGTATCTCAAACAAGTTGGTGAGCCTCGTGGAGGCGAGAATATACGACTGGAGGACTGGGCTTCCGCACTTATCAAACACATTGCTTACGATGCCCAACTGACAACTATTCGCTTCTTACTGTATCGGCTCCGAAAGCACGACAAAGAGCTCGATGAAGAAATAAGACGCCTGCACGAGTATGAAGGACCTCACCAAGAGCGTGCGGTCGACGAGTGGGTCGACCTGGTGCACGATTCTGTTTACCAAGGAGCAGCAAATAGCATGGCAGCCGTCGGTATGCTCGCGCCCTTCATCGAATCAATTTTCTGCGGAGGCTTTGAAACAATCCGCGAAGAATTCTTTGAGGATGATAGTCCGTACGATGCGCACCCGCACCCGCGTTGGGACCGCGCAGAGAAGACTCGGTGGGACTGCCACTCTGTTTACACCGACAAATCAGGTAGGCCAGCCAAGGACCTAGTCGGAGGCATCTTTGAACTGGCCGAGGCCGTACGTTTGAGCCCGTATCTTCCGACGGATTTGAAGCAAACGTTGAAAGCGTTGTTCGCCTACCGCAACAAAATGTTCCACTGGGGATTTGAGTGGCCTCCGGAAGAGCGTAAAGCGTTCGCAACGCAAATTGCCCAGTGGCCTTCAAACTGGTTTGCTACAGCAACTGAAGACGGAAATCCGTGGATTTTCTATCTCACCGATGTTTTTGTTGACCATTGTCTGGAACAGGTGGACCAAGTCGTCCTCGGCATCGGAGCCTACGTTGATGCTCAATTGAAGGCTGAGCACGAGAAGCCTTGACGTTCCCAACCGGGAACCACGGGGACAGACGGGACGTTTTCTGATATTTGTCTGAACTATCTCGTTGGGCAAATAAGGGGAAACTCAGGGACAGACGGAACGTTTTCTCATATTGTTTGAAAAGACTCGTTTTGTTCACAGTGGGAGGAGATTTTCAGAATCGGGGGAAACTTCCCGTCTGTCCCCAGTTTCCCCAGTTTCCCTAAAGCTCAAAGCGGCTGGCAAACCTGAACTGCCGTAAGAAAACGGCTGACGCATCACGCTCACAGTGTCTCTCCGAGGAGCTATGAACCAAAACCTCAAAACCAATGATGTTGCCGACGTTCTCGCAGCAATACGCGAAGACATCTCCCAAGCCAACATGGCTCTTGAGTGCCAGGGACCTGTCCGTAGCGACCCGACATGGGCCCTCCAAGGCGCCTACGTACGAATGCGAATCCTTCTAGAAGCCCTCGGCCTCACTGAGGCATTGAAGGCACTCCAGCAAATCGAGGCAACCGCCGGAACTAAGTGGAACGCAGCGGAGCTCGACGAAGACTTCGGGGACATGTACCTCGTGTGGGGCGCAAGGCTCTTCCACTATGTGCGGGCCCTCGAAACCACGCTAGGAGACCCGAAGCGCACCACCGTTTCCAAAGACGTCATTGAGATACTCAGGGCAACGCAATATTCCATCACGGACGAAAAGTGCTTCCCGAGCCCACCAGCGAACGAGAACGAAGTTCACGCTCGCATAGAGGCCGTGCTGCGTTGCGTTTTCCCAGACCTCCTACACAAGCCTGCGATAGCGAAACAGATCAAGAACTTCCAGCCGGACACCGGCTTGCCCAGCATCCACACTCTCATCGAGTACAAGTTCGTGGCCGACGCGGGCGAAGAAAAACGAATCGCCGAGGAGGTCCTAGCTGACACCCGTGGTTACATCTCTGAGGAATGGACGAAGTTCATTTATGTGATCTACGAAACCAAGAGAATCAAACCGGAGAACCATTGGAGGCAACTGCTTCGCACGTCCGGCGTGGACCCAAACACCGAAGTGATTGTGATCTCAGGTGAGCCACCGCGACGTCCAGCCAAGCCGGCAAGTGCACAGCCACGCGCAGAGTACAAAACAACCGGTATCCAACCCCGCTGACTCCGGTCACGTACCCGCGCAAAGTCGCGCGGCTCATCCTTTGCGTTTTTCAAAGGGTGCGGATTTTGCCGTATGCCACTCTCCACTGTGAGAAAAGCAGTGGCGCGTGGCGAGTGACCCGCCACGGCGGGCAGGCGAGTGGCGAGAAGGGAAAAAGCAGATCCCTCACGGCCGTGCCGCCGTGCCCTGCAACCGAGCACCTGGTGCGGGCGGTCAGAACAGATCCTGCTCCATCCAATGGGCTGCGAGGCAAGAAAACGTCCAGCCGTTGGAGAGGTGTTTTTTCTTGACTTCTACCTTTATAGAACTAACCAAGAGTTAGCCGCATCGCCGAAACGACGCCGCGCTACTCAATTCTCAGTGCGTTGATGGGCGAAATAGAGGCTGCGCGGTTTGCGGGAATTATGGCCGCGAAAAATGAGCAGATCGCAAGCGCCCCCGCAGCCACGGTCAGTGCGAGCGGGTCCCACGAGGAAACGCCGTACAGCTGGGCTGAGATCAACCTCCCCGCGCCAACCGCCAGGGGCAACCCCAGGATCAGTCCTAGCAACACGCGCTTGAATGCCCCGCTTAGTACGAGTTGAATCACTCTTGGTCGGTCAGCGCCAAGCGCCATGCGAATGCCGATTTCATTCGTTCTCTGCGCGACGGTATAGGCCGTAACGCCGTACAGTCCAACCGCAGCCAGTACCAGAGCCACAATCCCGAACAAGCCGGCGAGGCTGGCGACCGCACGCTCCTGATCGAAGGAAAGTTCCACTTGCTGCTGCATCGTCCGGATGCTGTTGATCGTCAGGTTGGGATCCAGCTCCGCCAGCATTCTCGTGATCAGTGACTCCAGCGCACCCGGCGACATGTTGGTCACCAACATGATTCCGCCGATAAAGTGCGAGCGCAGCTCGAGTTTCTTCATCAAGTCGTCGGGGTAGTTGACGGTTTGCGCTAGCGGAACGTAGAACATCCGACGCGCCGGCCGGTCCAGCCCCCAACCCGCGAACTTCGCGTCGCGCACCACCCCCACGATGCTGAATGTACCGGCATATTCGGGCACGTCCAACCCAAAGTGCTGCCCCAACGGGTCTTCGTCGCTCTTGAAAAACCGCTTCACGAACGCCTCGTTCACAATCGCCGCTGGCGCCGTGGTTTCGTTGTCCGCTGCCGTAAATCCGCGTCCCCGTAAAATCGGCATGCCCCAGTTCTGCAGATAGTTCGCGCTCACCCGGTCCCAGGACGCCCCCGATTCTTCGTTAAACTTGGCTGGCGGATGACCCGCCACCATGATCAGTTCGCCCCAGTTGTCGGTAAGCGGGTTATACATCGCCAGACCGCTTCCCTTTACTCCGGGCAAGCGATTGAGTTGTTCTTCCAGTTGCCGGTACAGTGCCTGCAACTGCGGCTGCGTGTAGGTCGCTGGTGGAGTGTTCATATTCACCACCACGCGCCCTTGCACCTGATATCCGAAGTCCTGATGCTCCAGCTTGTTCAGGCTTCGCGCCAACATCGTCGCGCCGGCCACCAGCACAACGGACAGCGTCGCCTGTACCACCAGCAGCGCCTTGCGCGCGAAGGAAGACCGATCCCGGGTTCCGCGGCCGGAACCGCGCAGCGCCTCCGCCGGATCGGTGCGCGTGGCAAGCCACGCGGGAGCCGCCCCAAAAATGATTCCCGTCAGCAGCGCCAACCCCAGCGCAAAGGCCAACACCACGAGCGAAGGCGCGATACTAATCGGCAGAAAATGCGCGTTGTGGAACGCCAGTGCCAGCAGCAATCGCGCCGCTGCCACTGCCACCACCAGGCCGGCGATTCCTCCGCCAATCGCCAGCAATACGCTTTCCGTAAGCGCTTCCGTAACAATTTGCCGTGGCGTCGCGCCCAGCGCCAGCCGCACCGCGGTTTGCCCTCGCCGCGCAACACCGCGAGCCAGCAGTAGATTCGCCACGTTGGCGCACGAGATCAGCAGCACCAAGCCGCACACCGACAGCAAAATCTGCAAGCTCCGCCCGTACTCCTCTTTCATCACTCCTACGCCTGCTCCCGCGGGTATCACGTCCAGCACCTGCTTGGGTAGCAGTGGGATCAATTCAGCCATCCAGTTGGCGGGATATCCAGAATCGTTCTGCAACCACTGCCGCAACGCTCCGGTAAGGCGCGGCGCCATTCCGCCCGTCGAAGCTCCCGGCCGCAATCGGCCGATCATTCGCAGCCATGCAGAAATCGACTGATGCAGCAGGCTGCTTCCACCAGAGAGCAAAGGTTCCTGTTGCAGTGGGACCCAAATATCCGGTGGATCGCTTTCCAGCGTTTCGCCGAAAAATCCCGGGGGAGCGACTCCAATCACCGTAAACGGGTGCCCCTCGACAACGAACGTCGAACCCACCACCGACGGATCGCTCGCATAGGTCGTCTGCCACACGCGATGGCTGAGCACCATCACCGGCGGCGCCCCCGGCCGGTCGTCCTCCGCCGTAAAAACGCGTCCGCCGAACGCACCCACTCCCAGCGTCGAGAAGTAGCTCCCGGTCACGTATTCCGATCGCAGCGGCTTGGCCACCGAGTCGACGCCTTGCCGCCGCACGCTCATCCGCCAGCGCCCCGCCTGAAACGCCGCAACCTCTTCAAATTCCGGTGTTTCTGCCTTCAGCCGCTCGTACAAAGCGAACGAAAACATTCCCCATTTGTCCTGAGGACCCCCTTCCACGCAGCAATCGTCTCCTTCGCCAACCCGGTAGAGTCTCCCAGGATCGGAAACCGGCAGCGACCGCAGCATCACCGCATGGATCAACGTGAAGATTGCCGTGGTTCCGCCGATTCCCAAGGCCAGCGTCAGTACCGCCGCTGCAGTGAATACAGGCGACAGACGGAACTGTCGTAAGGCGTACCGAAAATTGCCGAGCACGTTTTGCATGGAAGCCTCTCAGTGTCTACGCAACTCAGCCCCTACAGGTTCCCAAGTCCTGCACCCATAGGCCCCCTCGGACAACCAGAAAAAGCTATAGGCCTCGAGCCTCAGATAGAACCATGGTTGACACCTTACGACCACACTGCTTGTTCGCGTTCAGAAGCCGAAGGACGTCGTCACGCCAACGAGATGAATCTGCGGAAATGGGAAAATCACGGATCCTCACTCCAACACCAGGGCTGGATGCCAGGAAGAGTTTCTCCGTCCCCTCCAGTCGAGGGCGAGTATTTCTCTTGACATCCCCTTTTATAGAACGCGCTTATCGGACAACTGGATTCCGGAGCACGAACTAGCGAAAAGCGTTTCAGCGCCTGAAATTTGACCCCGCCTTAGAGATACGACAAAGAGCGACATGGATGGGAGTGACGCGGGTTATCGCTTGCGGGCTGCCGAGAGAGCCCGTAGGGTCTGGCCATGGGGCAAGATTCGGTCCACGGAGCGAGAACGACGAGGCAATGGCGGGGACACGTGTTCCCGTGGATTAGCGCTGTCTGCCTGATCCTGATTTACGGTGTGCCGACGGCCTGCGTCTTTGTTCTGTTGAGGTGGAGCGCCTTTCACGTGTGGGCTGGTGTGGTTACTCCGATCGTGTGGACCTTGGTCTTCCTCATCAGTGCCGGGGTGCTTAGTCTGCCGCACCAATTTGCGGTAACCCCCGGAAAAGTGCGCCGCGACGTGAACAACCGGTCGTATTTTCACCGGCGGCTCTACGGCTTGTGTTGGACTGCAGTGTATTACAACAAACCGGCATATTACCTCAGCCTGACGGTTCCCTTATTTAAATGGATGGTTTTCCGGTTATTCGGGTATCGCGGCTCCATGAACTTTACGATCTATCCGGACACCTGGATTCGAGACCTACCGTTGTTGAAGTTTGAAGATGGCGTGTACGTGTCCAATCGGGCGACGCTGGGGACGAACATGGTCCTGAGTAACGGCTTTTTGCTAGTGGGTGAAATAACGTTGCGAGCAAAGGCATTGGTGGGACATCTCGCCATGCTGGCGCCTGGCGTGGTGCTTGAGCCTAGGGCAGAGGTCGGCGTGGGTACGGGGATCGGAATAAGCACAACGTTGGAAGCGGGGGCCTTCGTTGCGCCGTGTTGCATGATCGAACATGGAGTCCGGATCGGAAAGAACGCGGCGGTGGGCGGGCATTCGTATGTCGGCTCGGGATCTAGGATCTGCGATGGAGTCAAGTTGCCTGCCGGAGCGGTGGTCGCTCCGCGAACAACGGTAAGAGACTGGAGTCAGGCAAAGTCGCTAGAACCTGTCGAAAGCAGGCATGAGAGAAGCTTGCGCGATGCCAGCGGGAAGGGGGATGCAAGGAACGTTGAAATGACTGGCGGCGAGCTTCTGGTCCTTCGCTAGCGAACGACGCAACGCAGGAGGGCAAGTTCCCTTTACTAAAGCCTTGGCTCGGCACTGGAGCTGGGATGGAAAGACACCTACTGCTCGTGTTCGCGCTCGTTGTCACTGTGGCCTCGACGGCGGCCTTCCCCGCGCATGCACAGGAATTTCCCCGCTGGGAGTGCTTCGGCGGCTTTTCCTATGCCGATGTGGGCCTGGGTCCTCAGGTAAATCTCTTCGGGCCCGTCAGCAAGAATTACTATGGTTTTCATCTAGGTGTGAACTTTAATCCCTACCGCAACTTCAGTGTGGTTCTAACGGACCTCGGGATCCAATCCAGAGGGTCGAGGGTGCCTCCTCCCTTTCGCAATTCCAATAACAGAGTAGTTACGTCTCAGGCCTTGTTTGGTCCAGAACTCAAGATCCGCACTCGCAAGGCAAACTGGTTTGCGCACGCTCTCGTCGGTGTCACCAATACACGGCTTGTCGAAACGGATTCCTTCGGCACCATCGATCTGGTTCGTAGGACGAATCTTGCGCTGGGCTTCGGCGGCGGCCTCGACATTAACTTGAAGCCTCGCCTCGCCATTCGTGTCCTTCAAGCCGATTATGTCCCTACTCGCTTGCAAGGCAAGTGGCAGAGCGATTTCCGTGTGAGCATGGGTGTAGTTTTCAGGTTCGGGTACGTAGAAAGTCGCTGATTTTTCCAAGTTTGCGAGGGGATGATCGCGATTATGAGATCGAGAGGTCTTCGAACGATACGTCAAGTGGACGATTAACGCCGTTATCGGAGAGGTGGAATCGACGCCAAAATTCGCTTGGCAGATGTCCGGTAAGCCGACTACACGGCCGCTGACATGCTCGGCTCCCGTTCTCAGGGCGCCCCCCACATTCCCCTCAAACGCTATCCGCGAAAAAGATCAAATCCGCCCAAGTAAGCAAAGTGCGAGGAGTCCATGGTGACTGTCGCGCGCCCTGTGGTGGATGTATGTGGTCGCGGCGGTGTATGGCTTTCCTTGCGGGAAGGCCTGCCCTTCACCGCCCGTTAGGTAGATCCTTGTACTTCGGTGTATGTAGCTAAGGAGATTTTCGCGCATCCGCTCTAACACGGTACTCATACACAAGCAGCGAAGGGAACTCCTTAAAACGTCGGAAGTGCGGATTCGAGTCTAGCCATTCCACGCGAGGATCTTCGTTGAGATCCTTATAGGCAATAAGGATGCCATCCGCAGGCATTTGCCGGCTGAGGTCTTGGTAGAAAGTGGGATCGCGTACCAGCAGAGGCTGAATTGGCAGGCCGGTGTAATAGGCGAACACCGGATAGTTGAAATTGGTATAGAGCACGGTGCTGGGCGGCATATTGCGACTCAAAAAATCCGAGACCTGCATTTCCTCTGAAATATCAGGATCAATGAGCGGTGATTGGAAATGCTCGCGCACAGGAAGAAAACTGTAAACGAGGACCCCGGCCAGAACAACCGGGCCGACAATGCGCGTGAGAGTTTGGCGTCCTCGCAGAAGCACACTCAGGCCCATGCCCGCCAGCAGAAATAAAGGCGGCGCCAGCGGCATGACGTATCGCGCCTCCTTATGACGCAAGGCGCTGAAAAACAGAAGCAGAGCCGCCGCCCATCCCCAAAGGAATGCATCGAAACCACGCAGACGAGTTTGTTTTAGATGCTCGACGGGGTTGGTGCGATGATCCCCTGCGCGAGCTGCCTGCCTGCGATTCCGCAAAAACCACTGCGCAACCCACAGCGCCAGTCCTGCCGCCGTGATCCACGAAAATATGATGCCGAAGTTCTTTAAGTAATAAAGGGGCGATTCCCCGGGACCGGTGAATTTTTCCCAGCCGTTGCGCAGGGTGGTGAGAAAGCCGCCATAGCGAAGGCGCGACCAGCACAAATATGGCGCGAAGCCGGTTGTAAATCCGATGCCACAGGCCAGTGCAGCCCTCCACCACCGATTAGCGAACAGCATCAGAAGCGAAAGAACGGCCACGCTTGGCAAGGAAGCAAAGCGCATCAACACCACCAACGCCAAAGCAAAGCCAGCGGAAGCAAATCGAAGGTCTGTCGGTTTGCGCAGTGCTCGGAGAAGTAGCCAAAACGAGAGCAGGATTAGGGTCAGCGCAGGGCTGTCGGAGAGCAGACTGTTACCGGTATCGTCGCTCACAAACCATGCCGGAAATGCGCCCACGAAGAACGGTGAGAAGGCAAGTAATAGCGACGCGATGGCAGCGGCTGCCCGCCCTTTTGCCATACGCCCGCTGAAATAAAGGAAGAGCGGTCCGAGCGCGTTCAGAAAGGCGGTTACTAGGCTTGCGGCATACACGTTGTTCCATACCAGGAACACTCCAGCGAAAACGAGCGAGAGCAGTGGAGGCCGGCTGCTCAATTCGGAATAGTTGGTTTTACCGCAGCAGATGACCTCAGCGTTCTGGAGGTAAACGGCTTCGTCCCAGAAGTGCGCTGGTGACATCGGCCATAGGCGCACAATGAATGCCGCCGCCACAAGCAGAATGACAAATGCCGATTCCACAACGAACTTTCGTCCGTGTGACCTCGACAAGTCGTTCTCCGGCGGATCCGATCGCAGCGCGGGGGGAACTTCCAGCAAGCCTCTATCGTGCATCTAGGCGTCGCTCCGCTCCTGAAGCCGCAGCAGGAATCTTCTAATGATGCGTGGCTGGAAACTCGTTCAGCAAGAGGAAACTAAACTAAGTTCTCTTTTGGGGCGAAAACTGAAACCACTTGTCCGATAACCCGGGTGGTCTCAATGGGTCGACGCAACACTCAGCTCGAACCCACCTTGCATTGAAAACAAAAGCTAAAATCGCTCGCTAGGTTAGATCGGCCGGAACGCTACCCTGGCTAGGTTTTGACCGAGTACAGCCAAAACAGATCGGTTCTCCAGGGGAAGTATTGTCGGATCAACTGATTAGATGGTGTTGCATCGACCGGTTGAGCTGGCACGACTTACCGGGAGTTGGTCGGGTAAGACTAAACTCGCACACGCGCACTGCCGCAACTCCGCCCGTGGCGACTGCGAAACACTCGTTCAGAGGGGCATTGACCTCCGCAAAGAACGGCGCGAAGGTGCACAGTAAGCCGTTTTGCGTCTATTCCTTGGGAATAGGAAGATGGACACAGCCACCAAAGCTGGCAGGTATGAAATCCTGGGCGAATTGGGCCGCGGCGGCATGGGTGTCGTTTACCGCGCCAAGGACCCATCGATTGGCCGCACCGTCGCGGTCAAGACTATCCAGCTCTCCGAAAAGGGCACGGGAATGTCCCATGCCCAATTAGTCGAGCGTTTCCAAACCGAAGCGCGCGCCGCGGGGCTCCTGACACATCCCAACATTGTGGTGATCTACGACGTTGGCGAATCCGACGGCGTCTACTACATCACCATGGAATTGGTGAACGGCAAAAGCCTGCAATCCATGTTGGATGCGGGCGAGAAATTTTCGCTTCCCCGTCTCCTGCGCATCATGGAGCAGGTTTGCTCCGCGCTACAGTTCGCGCACGACCACAGCGTCGTGCATCGCGATATCAAGCCGGCCAACATCATGCTGACCAGCGACGATTTTGTGAAGATTACTGATTTCGGCACCGCCCAGATCATGCAATACGGCGCCTCGCAGCAGACCTCCGCCATGGGCACTCCCGGCTACATGTCGCCAGAGCAGATCAAGGGCAAAGCCGTGGATGGCCGCACAGATATTTTTTCCCTTGGTGTGATGCTGTACGAAATGACCACGGGCCAAAAGCCGTTTCGCGGCCAGGACATCGCCACAATTCTGTACCACATTCTCAACGAAGAGCCCGTGCCGCCACACCAGGTGAATCCCAATATTCCGCTGGGCGTCGGCAGCACGATCTTGAAAGCGATGACCAAGAGTCCCCATCTACGTTACGAGAACTGCCGCGAATTGCTGGAGGATTTGAAGAACTACCGGCCGGGCGAAAACTCCGCCAAGGCAAACGCTGCACCTTCGATCAGCACTACGGCACCGCGGCCTCCCATTCGCGAAGAGGTAGACAAGAACTACTACGTGGAGATGCCGCGAATCCCCAGTGTCGAACCGCGCTCCACCCCTCCGACTCCGTCGCGCTCCAGGCCGATTCCGCCTTCGGACGGTGCTGCTGGTAGCAATGTTCGAGCAGAAACCGGGCAGCAGGAAGACGGCATTTACGCAGGGCCAACGACGAAGCCGGATCTCGCCGCGGCGGTCAAGCGCCTGGCAACAATCGGCGCCTGCGTCGTGCTGGCGGCCATGCTCGGCTCTTGGGCCATCAAAATGATCGGGCGCATGCAGCGACCCGATTCGGACGTGCTGCCTGCCCCCCAGGACAACGGTCCTTCTAACCAGCCGCAAAGTACGGAGACGGACTCAGCGCAGAGGCCACTCTACGTTAGCCAGTCCAATCCCGAAGTTGCTACCGTCAGCGAGTTAGCGCAGCCCTGGTCTTCCAAGAGATTCTTCTTCCGGAGTTTGACCCTATCTAAGTATGTTCCGGCGCTCATTATTCGCTTGCCTGGTCCTGCGTCCGAAAGCAAATCCTATTGGGCATTTTCTCTGGAAGCGCCCTTCAGTCACTGTCAGTTTGCGTACATCGATAACGTCGCGAAGCTTTCTTCCGAGTACGGATTCGAGGCCGCGCATCCCATGGTCGTTAATCCCTGCAGCCGCGCCATCCATGATCCCCTCCAACACAAGGAGCTCCCCGGAAACATCCTGGTGCGCGGCGCCATAGTGCAGGGAAGCGATCTGCGGCCGCCCTACGGCATCGAATTGAAAGTCAGCGGCAATCAAATCCACGCCGTGGCCATGGAGTGAGCCCTAAGTTCGGTTGTGCTGTAAGACGCAGAGCTTCAACCCGGCTAAAGCAGGTGGG
>Ga0209648_10002805_pt1 | contig 14516 bp, 10 predicted proteins | sample GraSoi2013_115cm_FD_185830 | JGI IMG/M metagenome (GOLD analysis project Ga0209648, IMG submission 185830) | Grasslands soil microbial communities from the Angelo Coastal Reserve, California, USA - Sample 9_17_2013_115cm (SPAdes) (version 2) | ecosystem: Environmental > Terrestrial > Soil >...
AGGTGGGGCATGGACATTCCGTTCCGGGGCGGGCTTTTCTTCATAGGCATTTTTCTGGGGCTCTTCGGCGTGCTGCACCTAGTTCTGGCGTGGGGACTTTTTCAGCACGAGCCGTGGGCGCGGATGCTCGGGCTGGTGATCGGGTTCCTAGCGCTGTTGCGTTTTCCGCTGGGGACGGCGCTGGGGATTTACACGCTGTGGGTGCTGCTGCCGGAGAGTTCCGGCACCGAGTATGACCGGCTGGCGCAGGGTGGCGAACGGTTGAATTCGGCGGCGGCTTCGTCGTAAACGATGGGAAGTTGAAAGTTGAAAGTTCAAAGTTGAACGTTAGGGAAAAGAGGCTGCCTGAAGGTCGCCGCTACAGGGACGAAGAGAAGAGAGATTCCTCTCTGCGCAGGCCGACGCTTTCGCAGGAGCGAAAGCGGAAGAAAAAATCGGCCTGCTTCGCTCGGAATGACGCTGAAAAGGCAGCTTGCAGAAGAATGCGATTTAGCACGATAGGGCGCATCCGGCGTATTGGTTGTGCCGATCGTGCCGTAGCAGGAAGTTGCCAGTGACCCGTGTCCTGCGCGTTCTTTGGGGCGTTGGGGGCGGCGGCTTGATCCTTGGCGCAGTGATTTTCTTCGGTATAGGGCGATGGCTCGTGGTAGAGGACCCCCTTGTGGAAGCCAGAGTGATCGTGGTGCTCAGCGGAGCGATGCCGCTGCGGGTCATGGAAGCAGCGAAACTCTACCGCACAGGGTACGCATCGGAAATCTGGCTTACTCATTCGACAGAGCCGGGCGAGACTCTCCAAGCGATGGGCATTCCCTTCGCCAGCGAGGACCAATACAACGCCCGCGTCTTGATTCACGAACGAGTGCCGGCCGAAGCGATTCACGTGCTGGAACCTCCGATTGTGAATACTGCCGAGGAAATTAAAGTGGTTGCCGCGGCGCTGGGGCGCGAAAGCAATCGCACCGTGATTTTCGTCACGAGCAAGGCGCACACGCGGCGAGTACGCCTGCTGTGGCGCAGGCTCGTTCCCGGCCAAAGCCGGGCCATCGTGCGCGCCGCCTCCGGAGATTCCTTCGATCCCCGGCACTGGTGGCGCAACACGAACGATGCTCTCGATGTAGTGCGCGAAGTCCTGGGCGTGATGAACGCCTGGGCCGGCCTGCCCCTGCATCCCGCACAATGAGCCTGGAGCGCGGGCTCTTCAGCAAAAAAAGAAAAAGCGCTTGCGGCGTGGCGGAGGCAAATCATCCACGACTTCCGGGACGTGCGGCAATGGCCGCCCTTCGAAGGCCGCGAGCGGATTATCGTGAAACAGCGCGCGCGCCTTCTCTTCACCCAACCGATCGACAATCGCGTCGTGAGCAGGCTGCAGACGGAGCGGGCGGGTTCGCGTATTGTGGGCATCGCTGGCCACGAAATGAATAAGGCCCTCGGCGATCCACCGCAGGGCATCCTGCTGTGCGCCGGCGCCGAAGCCTCCGGTCAGCGCGCCGCCGGTCACCTGGGCGAAGCAGCCCTGGCGTACCCACTTTTTCAGGCGCTCCGGCCGCGAGCGCAAAATGCGGTTGCGCTCCGGGTGAGTGATCACGGGCTGCACACCGGCAAGCTGAATCTCGTGCAACGTCTGGTCCATGGAAGGCGGGATCGAAAACTCGTTGAACTCCACAAGCAGGAAATCGCGCTGATTGATGCAATACGGGCGGGCATCCTTGCGCAACGATTCGAGATTCTCCGGGTTGAGATGAAAATCGCAGCCGGTGGCGATTTTCAGCCGGCCGCCGGCCTTTTCCTGGAGCTCGTCTCGAAGCTGGCGCACGTGAGTAAAGTCGAAAAAGTAATCGTTGCTGGAGTGCGGAGTGGCGACGAGGTGCGTAATTCCATCGGCAATCGCGGATTCCGCCATGGCCAGTGATTCTTCCATCGTGGCCGGGCCGTCGTCGAGCCCCGGCAGAATGTGACAATGCAAATCGACCATGTGGGCGAACCGTCCTTACCGCCACCAAGCGCTCAAGGCCTGCCAAGCGCCGAGTGCGAGCAGGATCCCCGCAAAAACCTGGCTCATGGGCCGCGGTTTGATTTTCTTCGCAATGATTCCGCCCGCGATGCCACCCACGAACAGGCCCGGGATAAGTAGCAACCCGGTTTTCCAGGACACGAATCCCTGTTTCGAATACGCTATCAGCGCCAGCAGTCCGGTGGGCGGTATCAGCGCCACCAAAGAGGTCCCCTGCGCGCGGTGCTGGCTGAAGGCAAACAGCAGCACCAGCAGCGGCACGAGAAGTACGCCACCGCCAATGCCGAACATTCCCGAGGCAACTCCACAAACGCTGGCGATCGCGAAGATGCCTGCGCCGCGTCTAATTCTTTCAGCCACGGGCGGTCTCCCCGGCTTTGCTGACGGCGCGGCCCTCGAGCTGCGCCTTTCTCCAAAGCAGAATTCCCGCCAGTATGAGGAAACAACCGAACATTCCTTTCAAGTTCGTGGACGGCAAGGGGAGTGCGATCAAGCTCCCTGCATAAGCGCCGAATAGCATTCCGAGCGCACACAAAATCCCAGCGTTCAAATCCACCTGGCCCTGCTTCCAGTACTCGTGCAAGGCCCCGAGTCCGATCGGCGGCAACAAGATGAAAAGCGAAGTGCCTTGCGCCAGGTGCTGGTCCAAGTGCAACAGGTAAACCAGGGCCGGCACGAGAACGACGCCACCCCCGATACCCAGGAGGCCCACCAGCACACCAACGCTCAGTCCCAACAGAAGAATGATAAATGTCATGGTGGCCGGTCTGCTCTGCGCGTATCGCTCCGATGATTCGAATTAAGCTCTTCTATTTTCTCCCGTCCAGCCGCCCGCAGCAACTTCTGTTGAACAAGCGGTAACAGTCGAAATGGGCGCCTTTTTTTGTTGGCACGGAACCTGCTATATTTACGTGTCTTTGTCACGTCGGCCCGGTGGCTTGCTGGCGGCCGTGCGGCGGCCCGCGACGCGGTATCCCCGAAAACGTGAAGCCCTTGATTCCGACCCAGTCGGGATCAGAGATAAAGAGGAGTGCGACGGAACTCATGCCACTCGAACGAAAACCCGAGTTTTTCAAAGGCGCGCAGCTCAAAGTGGCAATCATTGGCTGCGGGTACGTCGGCTTGCCGCTGGCGCTGCGCTTCGCGGAAGCGGGACACAAAGTCACAGGATTTGATACCGATCCCCGCAAAGTGACGATGCTCAATGCCGGCAAGTCCTACATCGAGCACATTCCTCAGAACAAAATCCAGCAGTTCGTCAACAGCCGGCATTTCAGCGCGACCAACGATTTCGCGAAGCTGAAGGAAGCCGACGCCATCCTCATCTGCGTTCCCACGCCGCTCGACGAACGCCGCGAGCCGGACCTGAGCTACGTCGAACAGACCGCCATTTCCATTTATCCCCACCTGCAAAGGGGGCAGCTGGTGGTTCTCGAATCGACGACTTACCCGGGCACAACCGAAGAGTTGGTTCTCCCGATCCTGGAGAAAAGCGGTTTGCGCTGCGCGATCGCCTCCGGCCCGGAAAATGAAAATATGGCCTGCGAATTCTACCTGGCGTTTTCACCGGAGCGCGAAGATCCGGGAAACAAGCAGTTCGGACTGGCGCAGATTCCGAAAGTTGTCGGGGGATTGAACCCGCCGAGCGGACGCGCTGCACACGCGCTGTACACACAAGTCGTTGCGCGCGTGGTGCCCGTGAGCTCGACGCGCGCCGCGGAGATGGCCAAGCTGTTGGAAAATATTTTCCGTTGCGTGAACATCGCGCTGGTCAACGAACTAAAGCAGCTCAGCCTGCGGATGAACATCGACATCTGGGAAGTCATCGACGCCGCCGCCACCAAACCTTTCGGTTACATGCCGTTTTATCCGGGGCCGGGCCTGGGCGGCCACTGCATCCCGGTGGACCCGTACTATCTTTCCTGGAAAGCGCGCGAATATGATTTCGCGACGCGCTTCATCGAGCTGGCAGGCGAAGTTAACACGGCGATGCCGTACCACGTGGTCGAGGCAGTCGCCAATTCGCTGAACAATCACAAGAAGAGCACGAAGGGATCCAAGATTCTCGTGCTTGGCGTGGCTTACAAGAAGGACGTGGATGATCTGCGGGAATCACCGACGCTGAAAATCATGCAGCTTCTCCAGCAGCGCGGCGCGCTGCTAGATTACAACGACCCCTATTTCCCGCAACTCCACAAGATGCGGCACTACAATTACGAAAATATGAAGTCCGTGCCGCTTAATCCGCAGACGCTGGGAAGCTATGACGCCGTCATCATCGCGACAGATCATTCGAGCTATGACTACGCGGCGATCGCCGATGCCGCCAAGCTGGTCATCGATACGCGCAACGCCACACGCCGCGTGGTGCGCCACCGCGAAAAAATCGTGCTCTGTTAGAAGAGAAAGAAGTTCACTGTCAACAGTTGAAAGTTGAAAGTAAGAACCGAGAAACTGTGGCTTGAAGTCGCTAGATTTTGGAAAACGTTGGCAACGATGGCCCTGCCTGTCGAAGAAATTCGCCGCCAGCTCGAGGAAAGCGCTCGCGTCAAGCAGAGTTTTTCTGATGAATTGATCGGCCGGATCGCGCAATTCGCGGAGAAATCCTCAGCCGCACTGCGGGGCGGCGGCAAGCTGGTCTTTTTCGGAAACGGCGGCAGCGCCGCGGATGCTTTGCATCTTGCCGCGGAACTGGTGGTGCGGCTTCGAACGGAACGGCCGGGCCTGGCGGCCCTGGCGCTCACCACGAATCCTTCGGTACTGACGGCGGCAGGGAACGACTACGGATTCGAGCACATCTTTTCCCGGCAGATCGAATCGCTGGTCGCAAAACATGATATTGTCGTAGCGATAACGACAAGCGGCAGTAGCCCCAACATTGTTCGCGGAGTGGAAGCAGGCCGCGCTCGCGGGGCCTACGTCGTAGCGTTCACGGGGGAGACCGGCGGGCGGCTCGCCGGCAAAGTGGATCTTCTTTTGAATGTTCCTTCGAATGATGCGCAGCGCATCCAGGAATGCCATATCACGATCGGGCACATTGCGTGCAGCTTGATTGAGAAACTGGCTTGCGGATAGGCCGCCCCACAATTAAAGAGGTTTACAGCTGAGAGTCAATATGAATGCCGAATGCATAAGTCCTCTGGATGTTTTGACGGCATCTCGGAGATCTGATCCGCTCTGTCGCCACTATCCCTTGACCGAGTGACGGCGCAGACGTATGTGAGCGGCCACGCGTGACAGCAACATCACTCTGGCCGCAAGCAACAACGGCCACGGAGCAGCGAAAAGGAGGCTCCGATGCCTTTCCGCCAATGCATTTTGCCGCTCGCCGCTGTGAGTATGAGTGCCGCGATGGCGGGCTGTGGCGGTTCCTCCATGAACACAACGCCGGCACTCCCGATTTCCGTTTCGTTCACTTCCGCCGCGCCGGCGTCTCTCCAGGTGAACGCAACGGCGTCGCTCGCCGTCGCCATCATTAATGACTCTGCTAATGCCGGCGTTAAGTGGTCGGTCGCCTGCGTCAGCAGCGGCGCGTGCGGCTCATTCAGCACCAGCGGCCCCGGCACCTCGACCATCTACACCGCGCCTTCCGCTCTTCCCTCCGCGACAAACAATTCCGTCACCGTGACGGCTACCTCCGTCACTGACAGCACCAAATTCGGCTCGGCCACCATCATCATCAGTGCGGCTGGCATAGGTCTTACCTTCAGTTCCAATGCCCATCCCCCAAACGCTCTGCAAGTCGGCGCCTCCGCGCCCATCGCCGTGGTCGTAACCGGCGACCCCTCGAATAACGGCGTGAGTTGGTCGGCGACGTGCGGCACCAGCGCGGTACCTTGCGGCTCGTTTACCCCCGCCAAAACAGCGAGCGGTGGTCTGGCTACCTTCACCGCGCCCTCTACCGTTCCCGCAGGCAGCACCGTGACGGTAATGGCCACCTCGGTGACCAATCCCGGCGATTCCCTCTCGATTCCCATTTTCGTGTCCCTTGAGCCCACCACGCTCGCCAACGGCTCCTACGTCTTTCAACTCTCCGGCACGAACGCACACGGATTTTATTCCGTGTCTGGCGTTTTCACTGTTGACAACGGGTCGATTAGCGGCGGCGAGCAAGATTTCATCGATCCCACCACTGGCGCGAAGAACGACACGATTACCGGCGGCAGCATCGTTGCCATCGACGACGGCAACCTCTGGATCACGCTCAAGACCGCGGACACGAGTATCGGTGTGAGCGGTGTGGAAACTCTCGACGCGACGCTGTTTTCCAGCTCGCACGCCACGCTTATCGAGTTTGACTCTTCAGGCACCTCCAGCGGAACGGTGGATTTGCAGACCGGCATTGCCGCGCCGTCGGGTGGGTATGCGTTTTTGGCTTTTGGACGCCACTCCGCCAATTCCGCCACCGCCATCGGCGGCGTCCTCAACGTAGACGGTCCCGGCACCATCTCCGGCAACGGCAGCGTTTTCGACATCAACGATGCAGGTCTCGCTGGGCCTTTGGCCGCTCAGGCGTTCGCGGCCAGCACGGTCACCACGCCGGACAGCCAGGGCCGCGTGGAATTGAAGCTGGTCCCTAGCGCGGCCTCCGGCGTCGGGCAGATCAATCTTATCGGCTACCTCATGGACGCCAAGCATATCCGGTTGGTCGAGACCACCGACACATACCGAGGTTTCACCGGTGGCACCGCCCTCGGTCAGACCGGCACGTTCACCAGCAGTTCTATCTCGAGCGCCAGCTTCGTCTTCGGCGCGGCGGGCGAAGATCCGAACGGAGCGCTCCAAGCTGCCGGGTTGCTCGTCGCCGGACCAAACACCGGGACAGTCGGCGCCGTGACCGGCAACGTCACCGGAACCTTTAGCTGGAACGACCATACCGGCGTGGCCATCCAAACTCCGCTCCCCTTGGCTGCCGGTACCTACACATTGGATACCACCGGTGCCGGAACCGGCCGCGTTACCCTGGCCGGGCTCACCGACAGCACCACCAACCCTACCTTCACCTACGACCTGGAGCTCTATCTGACCGGCGATGGCCAAGGCCTGCTGATCCTGATGGACCGAGACGAGGTGGTTGTCGGCCAGGGCTTCAAGCAAACTGGCGGACCGTTCACCGCCACTTCCTTCAACGGCTCTTACGCGCTGAACGTCCGCCACGTCGTGCCAAACGTGGGCAGCGAGACCCGCCAGAACGGCGTCGGTCCGCTTACCGCTGACGGTACCGGCGACGTGACGGGATTCTTTGACTTCAATCAAACCAGCTCCAACGCGACGGATCTCCCGCTAATCGGCACTTTCACCGCCGGCGCGAATGGTGCCTTCACTGGCACTCTCGCCGGCCTGGACACTTCGCAGACTCCCATGGTGCACCACTTCGCCTGCTATCTCGTCAGCCCCTCGCAAGCCGTGCTCATCGAAACCGACAACGCCCAGTTGACCTTAGGCTTCCTCGAGCTGCAAAAGTAGGGCCTTGTGGCACCGTTTTAAAAGTTGCCGCCGGGACAGATGCCGAGTCGAAATTCGCAGAGTGGCCCACCTCACCGACAAAGAGTCGCGGTAACGCCAGGCGGGCTCTACTTTGCTTTTTGGAGTTCGACGCGGGCAGTGGCGAAGGGCATGACAGCCTCAAGCACCACAGGTGTCCGCGCGGCGTCATTCGCTACGTAGAGGGTGAAGGAAGCGTCCTTCATTTCCACGCCGCCGTCGAAGACACGAATCGCGATCTTCGAAGTCGTGTAGTCTCCTGCCGGCACGTTCACTTTCTCGGAAGCGGCCGCGAGTTTGGCACGAACCTCGTACAGTTTGTGCCCGTCGTAGACAGGGCAGCGCACCTCCGGCGTTTTTGCCCATTCCACGATTCGCAGGTACTGCATCATCCCTAGCGGATCGCGTGTGCCGGGCAGAATGCGCGCCTGTGTGGCGTCCGGCGAGGCGGGCTCCTCGCCTGTGGCGGTCATGCGCTGGACGGACTCCACCTTCTGCCCGCGCTCGCTCAAGTGCATCTCATACTGCAAACTCACCAGTGTCCCGGCATCACTGTAGGAGTCGAATTGATCGTCAAGCTCGAAAACCATGCGCAACGGATTCTGCGTGTGCGCAAACGCCTGCAAATGCCACGTGCTCTTTCCCAGAAAATTTCCCTGCCCGGCAACCTGCAGCCGCAAACTCGCCACATTGTCGAGCTTGGAAACGTTAGCGGTATATTCGAGAACTTCGCCAGCCCGCAGGGGCAACTCCGTGTCAACGGGAGGGGCAGCCTTCTTCGAATCTGATGGCAAGGTTGACTTCACGGCAGCGGCGCTTGCGGGTCTCTCCGCCGAGGGCATCTCGCGGAAACCAGGCGGCTCAGCGGTTGCGACCTCGGGGGGATGCTGTTCCCCTCGCGCGCGCAGCCAGTAAAACACCCCCGCGGCGCAACCCAGCACCGCCAGTGCCGTAATGCCAACTGTGGTCTTGAGACTCATGCTCTTTGTGTGACGCGCCCTAGAATCTGCCGCTTGGCTGCGGCGCTTCCGTCGTACAATATCGTTCCGTACGCGGAAATCATCCGGATCCCTTTGCCGGATTGCCGCGAACTACGAGCGTATCAAAACGCGGGCCGGCCGTCTTTCCTGGGCTCGCGTCATCGGCAGCGAGGGCGACCTGTCTTTGGCAGACACGATCCTCGGCCGCATGCCGGCCGCAAGAACAAGGAGGATTTCCTGAATGCGGTACCTTGTCACGGGGGGCGCCGGTTTTATAGGCTCAAACACGGTGGAAGAACTCGTCCGCCGTGGCCACAGCGTGGTCGTACTCGACGACCTTTCTTCCGGCAGGGAAGACAACCTAGCGGAATTCCGCAACAAGATTACCTTCATCAAGGGCAGCATCACGGACATCGAGGTCGTGCGCAAAGCCATGCACGAAGCGGAATACGTGCTGCACCTCGCGGCCCGCACATCCGTGCCGCGTTCGGTGAAGGATCCGATCGAAACGAACAAGATCAACATCGACGGAACACTGAATGTATTGGTGGCGGCGAAAGAGCTGAAGGTGAAGCGCGTTGCCTTTGCCGCTTCGTCTTCGGCTTATGGCGAGACGCCGACTCTTCCAAAAGTCGAGACCATGCAGCCGCAACCGATCTCGCCTTATGGCGTGACCAAGTACGTGGGCGAACTTTACGGGCAGACGTTCGGCCGATGTTACGGCCTGGAAAACGTCGCGCTCCGCTATTTCAACATCTTTGGGCCGCGGCAAGATCCTAGTTCGCCGTATTCCGGCGTGCTTGCCAAGTTCTGTACGGCGTTCCTGGAAGATACGCAACCGGTTGTTTTTGGAGACGGCGAACAGACGCGGGACTTCACCTACGTCGAGAATGCCGTGCAGGCAAATTTACTGGCGTGCGAAGCAGCAAATGTTTCCGGAAAAGTTTTCAATGTAGGGGTAGGTGGACGCATCTCCCTGAATGAAGTTCTTCGCGAGCTCGAAAAAATTACAGGCAAGAAGCTCGATGCGAAGTACGATCCGCCGCGCGATGGAGACATCCGCGATTCGCAAGCCGACATTTCGCAGGCGCGGGAATATCTGGGATATGAGCCGCAGGTTAGTTTCGAGGAAGGGTTGGCGCGTACTTTCGAATGGTACCGCGCGACGCAGCCGAAAGCCGCGGCAAAGTCGGAGAAGTGATTGGTGACTCGTGACTGGCGAAGAGACGCACGGGGCACTCGTAGACATGGGTCATGAAAAGCGGCCCGCCTCGGAAGGCGGGCCCTACAGGAGCCGCATGCTAGCCAGGTTCTTGTGGAAGGCCCGGTTATTATTCATCTAAGATTTACGCAGCACGTCTTCAGGGTTGCGTTGTCTTGCCGTAGCTTAGCGGCTCGCCCGCTTTCGGCGCGTCGTAATTGTTCCAGAACCACAGCGGCTCCAGCTTTTTTTGCTCCGGCCACACCTGGTTGAGCGTGTCTCCCTCGAACAGTTCGCCGTTCTTCATGACCCAGTGAATGGTGTTCGTGTTGTGGATATCGTCAAGCGGGCTCTTATCCAAAATCACCAAGTCCGCCAGCTTGCCAGGCTCAAGCGATCCCAGATCCGCAGGCCTCCCGATAATCTTTGACCCGTTGACGGTGGCGCAACGGATTACTTCGAGCGGAGTCATGCCGCCGCTCGCCAGCATCCACATCTCCCAGTGATAGCCGATGCCCTGCATCTCGCCGTGGCTGCCGACGCCAACCAGGCCGCCCGCGCGCACGAGCTTGGCCATCTGCGCCGCAAATTTCGGAAACTCATATTCGTCCTTGCGGAACCATCCCGGACGGCGCTTGGTTCTCTGGTCGAGGACCCGGTGGGGAACGAAGTGATTGAGCTTGGCATTGTCGTGTACTTCGGTATTCTCGAACCAATAGTCCTCGCCGAACGGGCCACCATAGTTCACGATGAGCGTCGGCGTTTCGGCAATTCCGGACTTCGCGAACATCTGGATAACGTCGTTGTAGAGCGGCGTAATCGGCAGGGTGTGCTCGTTGCCGTGGAAGCCATCGATGACGTGCGTAAGGTTGAGCTTGAGGTCCAGGCCGCCTTCCGTCGTCGGCATCATCTCCAGCTCTTTGGAAGCCTGCACCATAAACTGGCGCTGCTTGCGATTGCCGACGATGTAGCTCTTGATGTTGTGCGTGCCGTAATATTTCTTGTATTTGGTTAGCACGCCTTTGACTTCTTCGGCGGACTGGAAGTTGTTGTCAGAAAAAACGCCGGGCCCGGTCGAGAAGGCGCGCAATCCAATGATGTCGCCGCTGTCGACAAGATCCTGGTACGCGAACATGTCGTTCGAGCCGGTCTGCACGTCCAGCCCAGCGGTGACGCCGTAAGCCAGGTTCGCGAGAAACGACCAGTTCTGGGTGTCCAGGATGCCGCGTCGGATTTCGGTCCAGTGCGCATGCGTATCCACGAAACCCGGTACAATCGTCTTGCCGCTCACGTCGAACACTTTCGCGCCCGCCGGAACATTGCCCTTTGCGCCCACCCTCTTGATGCGATTGTTTTCTACGACGATATCAGCGTTCTTCAGAACTTCATCGCCCCTCATCGTGACCACGGTCGCGCCGCGCAGCACGATCGTGCCCTTTGGCGTTTTTCGCGGAAATTCCAGATCGACTGCGATCTCCTGGACTTCTTTCTCCTGCTCCTTCAGTTTCTTTTCTTCTTTTTTCTGGTCCTTTTTTTCGTCCTTCTTGGAGTCAGCCGACTGCGAAGTGGCGTCCTTATTGTCCGAGTTCTTCTTGTCCGCGTCCTTGGCGTCCGCATCTTTCTTGTCGCCCTCTTTCTTTTCGTCCTTCGGCGGTTCGAAAGAGATCGCACTGAGCGGCTCCCGGAAAAGGCTCGCGCCCACCGCCCAGGTGATGGTTTTTCCGCCATCGGCCCATGCGAAATAGTCCGCGCCAATGTCTGTCAGACGCTTTGCCGGGACGGCGGGGGAGGTCACGCTCACGGTTGGCGCCTCTCCGCCTACGACCGGCATGGCAATGACATAGAGTTGATTCATCACATGCGCGAGAACCCATTGGCCGTCGGGGCTCGGCACGATGTCACCCGCGGGAACCGGCTCCTCAGCGAAGAACAGCCCTTGTCCTTTCACCACGAGGTGTGTCCGGCGATCCGTGCCGTCGTAGCGCAGCGAGACCAGCCCCTGCGGCGTGTAAACGTAGATGCGGTCCTTTTCGTTCGTGAAATGCGGGCCGCCCGCTCCGCGCGCCGGCAAAATCAGGTTTGCGTCTCCCCCGTCCGCGGGAATCCAGATGAGGTCGGCGTTTTCAGTCTGGCCGCCGTCGCGGGTACTGTTCTCCCGGTCATAAGCGTTGCCCCGCAGCAGGACAATTTTCGTGCCGTCCGGCGACCATGCCGGATTACTGTACACCGCCAGGGACTTGGACAACTGCACCGGTGTTCCGCCCGCGGCAGGGATTTTCCAAAGTTGCCCGCCATCGCTCGACCAGGTCACATAAACGAGGGACCTCCCATCGGGCGACCAAGCCGGCTGAAATTCATGTGTGTTTTCACTCGTCAGCCGCCGCGGTTTGCCGCCGGGCAAATCCATCGCGTAGAGATGCGTCATGGCGGAGAAAGCCAGCTTCTTCCCATCGGGCGATTCCACCGGGTCCATGATCAACCGCACTTTCACCACCCCTTGTTCAACCGTTTGCGGGAAATCCAGCTTGGGCCCCAATTCCTGCGATACCTGGGCCGTGAACGGAATTACTTTTTCCGTCCCGGTGGCGAGATCGAGCCGCTTGATCTTGCCATTCTGGTTGTAGACGATTTCCTTGCCGCCAGGCAGAAAGGCGTAGCCAGGAAAAACATCGCGGGTGAAGAGCGATTCCTGATCGTCGCGCGTGACCGGATACTTCACCCAGCGGTCTTCGCCGCTTTCCAGGTTGCGCAGACGCAGGCCGGACTCTGTCTCGTACCGAGTGACGTAGAGAACCTGTTTGCCGTCCGGCGAAAGCACGGGGCGAAACGCGCTTTTTATCTGGTCGATGAGGTTGTCTTCGTCGCCGGTCTTGCGATCGCGCCGCGCGATGTGCCACGTCGGAAGCTGTTGGTTGTAATAGAGCGAGCCTAGCTTCGCGGCATAGTAAAGATACTTTCCGTCCGGGGAAGTGACCACGCCCATGGCATTGGGGCGCTTGTTCCTTTCCAGTGTCGGGGTGGGCTTCGATTTGGTGATTTGCACGCCCGATCCGCCGTCCACGTGGTACATCCAAATTTCGTTTGAACCGACCCCGAATTGGGCTTTCGAAACAAAAATGTATTTCCCGTCGGGCGCCCAGCTCGGCGAGGTGAAATTGTTATTCGGGTCTTTCGAAACTTGCTTCAAGCCAGTTCCATCCGGATGCATGATCCAGATGTTCTCGCTGCCCTCGCGGTCGGAAAGGAGGGCGATCCACTGCCCATCCGGCGAAAACTTCGGCTGGCTGTCGAAGGCCATCCCGCCGGAGACCAGCTTGGCCTGCCCGCCTTCGATGAGAAGCGTATAGATATCTCCGAGCAGTTCGAACACGATTGTCTTGCCGTCCGGTGAGACGTCCAGGGAGAGCCATGTGCCCTCATCGGTCGTGAAGTTGATCTTCCGGTCGGACTTCAACGGCAGGCCTTTTTTTTCGTCTTTTTTTTCGTCCTTCTTTTCTTCTTTCTTTTCTTCTTTCTTATCCTTGTCTTGCTCCGCAGCAACTTGCTGCTTCGCAGTTGTGCTCAGCGCGCTTGCGCCTCCGAAAATGAAACCGGCAATCACCACTCCAACAAACCCCGCGGCCAGACCGCGCAGACTTGGATGCATCACACTCATGCTCGATTTCCTCCGTACCATCTATGGAAAAATTGACCTGGGACTCGCGGATCGGCCGCCGGACTGCTATCGCCTCGCCGATGGGCACGCCTTTTTCTGGCCATTGGACGCAAGCCGCGGGAAAGCGTCTCAGTGACACTTCGTTCTGAGTCTGAGCTACTGCTCCGACTCCTCTTCGCCGCCCCGTGCACCGCGCGACTGCGGCGGCGCCGGGACGATATGGGGAATTCCCGCGTCATTCATCTTCTTATTTAACGCGGGCAGTTCCTCTTCGGAGATTTTTTTGACCTGCGCCGAAGCGTCGCTGACCAACGGGGTCAGCTCCGCGAGTTTTTCCTTTTGGTGCCCGCTTGGTGCAGCGGCGAAGCCGTCCAGATCATCCAGGAGATCCTGCGCCTGAATTGGCAACGGATCGGGCTTCCATTCGAGCGGCGGCCCCGCGTTCCCAAGCCCTTGCCGTTCGCGAATGAATTTCTCCGCGATGGCATCCACTTTCTTCTGCAGTTCATCAGCAGCTTTGACGATATCGTCCGGAATCTTCGTTGTGTTAGGTTTTCCCGCATCCTTCTTCCACTGCTCTCGCGCGGTCTTCAGCGCTGTCTGTACACCTTCGATTGTTCTGCGGTCCTGATCCGTCGTCTTGGCCATAACATAGAGTTGATCGATCATCTCCCGCCGCGCGGACCGGTCCGCTGCCGAAATCACGATGCGAGTATCGTCTTCGACCATGACTTTTTGCGAGGCTTCCTTGTCGCCTGCCTTGATCTTGATGGTGTATTCTCCCGGCTCGACGAACGGCCCGCGCGGCCCGAACCCATATCCCGCCGCGATCGCTTCGAGTTGTTCGGGTGTCGGCTCCGCCGGCGAATTCGAACGCAAATCCCAGTTCGCACGGTTCACACCCGCCGCGCCCGGCCCGTCTATCTCCCGAAGCACTTTCCCGTCTTTGTCGAGCACGGTGATTTTTACTTTGCCCTCTTTTTTTTCTGCTGCGTCGCCCTTGGCCTCGGACTTCGGCTTCTCCTCGGCCGCTTCCTTCTTATCCTTTTCCTCTTTCTCTTTCTTTGGCGCTTCCGGAGGCGCGGCATCCTTCAGGTAGTAATTCAAAATTGCGCCGTAGGGCGGATTTTTGGCGGTGAACACCTTTTGACCTGCACTCCAACGGCGGTTGCGCAGCCGCCATGC
>Ga0209648_10002806_pt1 | contig 14516 bp, 13 predicted proteins | sample GraSoi2013_115cm_FD_185830 | JGI IMG/M metagenome (GOLD analysis project Ga0209648, IMG submission 185830) | Grasslands soil microbial communities from the Angelo Coastal Reserve, California, USA - Sample 9_17_2013_115cm (SPAdes) (version 2) | ecosystem: Environmental > Terrestrial > Soil >...
CATGGCATTCACGATCAGCCGCTGGTGCACGATGTCGATCGACACGACGTGGGCCGCAGCCTTGAAGGCGGCGTCGGCCTTGGCGGCATCGCCGAAGCGGTTGAAGCCAACCATGTTGCCGGGCGCGCCCTTCCAGACCTGCGGCGCGCCGGGCTTCAGCGCATCCTCCATCTCGGTGACCGACGGCAGGGGATCGTACTCGACCTCGACCAGCTCGGCCGCGTCCTGCGCCTGGCCGCGGCTCTCGGCGACCACCGCGGCGACCGCCTCGCCGACATAGCGCACGACCTCGTGCGCCAGCGGGCGGCGCGGCGTCATCTCGGGCATGCTGCCATCGGCATTGGGGAACATCGCGGGGAAAGCGAAATCGCCGCAGCCCTCCTTGGCCATGTCGTCCCAGGTGAAGACGGCGACCACGCCGGGCGCCTTGCGGGCGACCGCGGTGTCGATCCTGACAATCCGGGCGTGGGCATGCGGCGAGCGCACCAGCACGACATGTGCCTGATGGGGCCGCGCGAGATTGTCGGTAAAGCCGCCAGTGCCGGTCAGAAGCCGGTCGTCCTCGACACGCTTGATGTACTGAGCCTTGCCGAATACCGCCATACGCTACTCCTATCGTCCCGCCCACTGCGAGTTCGGGCGGACTATAGCGGCGAGGGGGCAGCCGACAAGGCAGCGCGGCGGAAGGTCTCGCCACGCCTGCGGCGAAACGGTCCGCTGCGGGTTAGCGCAATTAGCGCAATTAGCGCAGGCCATTTGGCGGCGCGGCCAGGGCTGGATTGACCTGCCAGCGCCTGGCGCGCGGCCCGGCGAGCCGCGACGACTCGATTGCCATGGGGCGCAGGAACCCGGTCTCCTCGAGCCGGTGGAGCACGCAATCCACGTCGATTGCTTTCGCCGACTGAAGCAGCGCATCGCGCCGGATGTCTTCGCGCGACACCGTCGCGTGGCCGGCGACCGCCAGCCAGCGCGCCACCCGCCGCACGCGCTGCTCCAACTGGGTCGGCACGGCGCGATCGAACAGCGCCGCGGCGTGCGGCCGGAAGTAGCCTTGCCAGAGGCCGACCGCCGCCTCCAGCTGGTCGCGCCCGAGGTGACCGGGCGGGCCGGACGCGGCGAGGCCAGACCAGTAGAGCAGCTCGATCATGCCGGCGAGCCGCACCACGGAGGCGCCACCCTTGCCCATCCAGGCTGCCTCCAATCCGTCGACATGGCGCCGCTCGGCCTGCAGCGCGGCGAGGAAACCGTCGAGCGCCTGGGCGCCCTGCTGGTCGACCGTGAGCACCAGCGGCTCGTCGGGCGTGCGCGCCTTGCGGGCGATGCGCCGCAGCCTGTTGAGCGCGTTGTCGTCGTCAGGGGGCGTGCGCTCGCCCAGCGGGCAGTAGAGAGGCAGGTCGGGCCAGGAATAGAGGAACCGCGCCAGCAGCCTTTCGTCACCATCGTGCAACGTCTCCTCCAGCCGATCGGGCTGGGTCGTACCGAGCATGCTGACAGCAAACCTCCCGATCTCCACCGGCGCCGGCCGGCCCGGCAGCCGGAAGGCGCCGGCCGCCCAGGCGTTCGGCCAATCGACAGGCGTATCGCCGTTGGTGAACTGTCGCAGCCAAGCCGCTGCCTCGTCGCGCCAGAGGACCACGCCGCGCGGATTGCCATCGACCGCCTCCGCGAGGGCTTCGACGGCGCTGTCCGTGACGAGGATTCGCAGGCGGCCTTCGGCTCCCGCGCCGGCCTGAAACTCCTGCTCGATCGCCGCGAGCAGGCGACGCACTGGGGCGAGCGCGGCCGACTTGCCGCTGGACGGCCCGCCGACCAGCATCTGCCACAGCACCAGCGGCTCGGACCAAGCGGGCGAGACGCAGACGGACACTCCCGCGCCGCAGAGGCCGGCGACCGCGGCCAGCAGGGACTGGGCCACGTAGTCGACCGGTGCGCCGACCGAGCAGGCCGTGTCGTTCACCCAGTCGCGCCAGCAGGCCGGCAGGAGGTCAAGGGGAAAGGACGGGACGGGCGCGCGCCTGTTTTCGAGCAGGCTGGCGTCCAACTCGGGCCAGCCTGAGTCGAGGCCCGAGTCGGGGGACGTGCGCCTTGCCGCGATCTGGGCAGCCAAAGCGAGGCGCCGCTCTCGGGCGCTGAGGCCGGATGGCCTGTCGTCGATCTGTTGGGACATGGATGCCGAATCTCCTGATGAGTCTCGGCATATTCAAAACACAACATTGCGCAGGCCCGTCAAGCAATGGAATGACAGGGTGCCTGCCAATCGGCATTCATTTTTCAAACCGCGCCATCAGACGTCGGCTCATATTCGGCATTACAAATCATCGCTGAAGCCCATCACGGCACGGGGATTACCCCGCGCTGTCATGGGCTACAAGCGAGCCCATCGTCACGCCGCCTTCCAGCGGCGTGACGCCGGGTTGGCCGAGGATGCGCGAGTCGACGCCGGCCGTTCAAAAGACCGACGGCAACGGCATAGCCGGCCTCATCTTCGTCGACGCTGCAGACGGCGGGCGCGACAGCAGGTAGGTGAGCAGCCACACGCCCAACCGCCGCCACAGACTGGGCGGCGCGAAGTGGGAGGCGAACTCGCGATTGATTTCGACGCCCCGCCAATAGGTCGCACGCCATTCCTTGAAGGCCGCGTGGAAGACGCGACCCTGCTCGAGGGATGCCCGCAGCGTGGCGCAATTGCAATCGGCGTAGATTTGGACGTCACCATCGTCCAGGAAGTGGAACATGTGCCGACTGCGGACGTGGTGAAGGCTGTTGCCGGAAAACTCGAACTCTTCAGGCCGCGCGCGAATGGCTGTGATCGCCGGGCTGAGATCCAGGATGGCCATGACACTCTCCTTCGCTCATCGAACGGTCGTGCCGGCCTGATGATCAAGGAGAGGCGCCCGCTCTCGGTGGGAGAGGCCGACATCCTCCCGCCACGCCCTCCAGCGCAGTAGGCGTCATCAGCCTAGGACTGCATCCATTTGTGGTCAATGCCCGCCCATGCAACTCGGGCGGTTCCGTTTCGGACCGAGTGTTTAGGGTCGAGCCTGGATTTGCGGAAGCGGAGCACCGCAGGCAAGGTCCAGATCCCGGAATGCCAATTGCCAATTCTTCGCCGCGACGAGCTGGTCGCTCGTCAGGAACTTGGCGCCGACAAGATAGGCGCCCGCGAGGTCGGCGCGATCGAGGATGCTCTTGAAGAAAGTGGCGCCTTCGAGATGGGCGCCGATCAGCGACGCGTCGCTCAGATTGGTTCCCCGCAGGTCCGCTTTGCGGAGATCGGCGTTGGCGAGGTTGACGCCGATAAGGTCCAAGCCATGCAAATGCGCCTCGGCGAGATCAGGCTGCAAATCCGTGTGAGCTGCTCGCCACCCATTCCACGCGCCTACTCCGTCCTTCAACCTCGCCAGTTGTGTCTTGTCGACCATGGGCTGTTCCTCCACCAGCAGGTCCGCTTGTTGCGGATGATTCGAGAGGCATCAAAGCTCGGCTCTTTGCGACGCCCGTCAGTTGCCACCATCGACCTCTCCATCTTGGACGAGCGCCAGCAGACCCTTGATCAGGTCGATGGGCCGAGGGGGACAACCCCGGATATGAAGGTCGACGGCCACGACCGCGGATACACCGCCGGCACAGGCGTACCCTCCGGCGAACATGCCTCCATCGACCGCGCAATCGCCCACCGCCACCACCCATTTGGGGTCGGGCGTGGCGAGATAGGTGCGCTCGAGCGCCTCGCGCATATTCTTGGTAACCGGCCCGGTGACCAGGAGCACGTCGGCGTGGCGCGGCGAGGCGACGAAGCGAAGACCGAACCGCTCGATATCGTAGAACGCATTGTTGAGGGCGTGGATCTCCAGTTCGCAGCCGTTGCACGAGCCGGCATCGACCTCGCGAATGGCCAGCGAACGGCCGAAGCGCCGCCGCGCGACGCGTTTGAGCGACGCGCCGAACTCGGCCAACGCCGCCGGGTCGGCACCGGGCGAGGCTTCGGTCAGGGGACCGTGCACGAGGCTTTCAAAGATGATCTTGCGCATGCGGATCGCCTCTAGCGCCGGGTTTTGGGATTCGTGATTCAAACAAGGCCTCATCCTGAGGAGCCGCGCAACGAGCGGCGTCTCGAAGGGCGGCCAACAGTCGCGGTGTATCCCATCCTTCGAGACGCACGCCTTTGGCGTGCTCCTCAGGATGAGGTAGCGAGCGGATCAACATCCTATGAAAGGAGGCCCTAGAGGTCATGGCCCGAGTACGAGCAGTTGAACGATTTGTTGCAAAGCGGAAAATCGGCAACGATGTTGCCCTCGACGGCGGCCTCGAGCAGCGGCCACTGGAACCACGATGGATCGCGCAAATGACAGCGCTCGATTTGTCCGCCGGCGCCGAGCCGCAGCCAGACCAGGATATCTCCGCGAAAGCCTTCCACGAGAGCGGCGCCTTCCCGCGTTGTGCCGGTTGCGGCGGCGACGTCGATACCGATGTTTCCCGGGGGTAGCCGGTCGATGATCTGCTCCACGAGCGACAAGCTCTGCTCTACTTCACGAATTCGGATCCACACGCGTGCATTGACATCGCCGGCGGCGAGCACCGGAACCTCGAAGCGAAGCGTGTCGTAGGGCGGATACCCGGGCGTGCGGCGGGCGTCGAAGTCTCGTGCCGAGGCTCGTCCAACATAGCCGCCGCAGGCGTATTGGCGGGCGAGATCGGGCTTCAGCACGCCGGTGCCAACCGTACGATCCTGCAACGAAGCGGTGTTGTCGTAGAGCTCGACCAGGGCGGGAAACCGGCGTCGGACCTCGCTGAGGAGCGCTCGCAATCCCGCGATGCCCTCGCCACCGAGATCGACGCTGACGCCGCCTGGAACCACGACGTCGCGCATCAGGCGGTGGCCGAAACACAGGTCGGCGGCGCGCAGCACGCGCTCGCGCAGGACACCGCAATGGGCATGCATGAGCGCAAAGGATGCATCGTTGCAGATGGCACCGATGTCGCCGAAATGATTGGCCAGGCGCTCGAGCTCGGCCATGAGCGTGCGCAACCACACGGCGCGTCGCGGCGCCGCGATCTCCAGGGCGGCCTCGACGGCTCGGGCGAAGGCGATGGCGTAGGCGACGGTGCTGTCGCCCGACGTTCGGCCGGCGAGGCGCGCCGCACGCCCGACATCGGAGCCAGCCATGAGTCCCTCGATGCCCTTGTGGACATAGCCCAGTCGCTCCTCGAGACGGACCACGGTCTCGCCGTTGGCCGTAAACCGGAAATGGCCCGGTTCGATGATGCCGGCATGGACGGGGCCGACGGCGATTTCGTGCAGGCTCTCGCCCTCGGCCGGCAGGAACTCGTAAGCGCGGATCTCGGACGGACCCGGAGTCGGGCCGAGCGGATGGCTTAAACCCCATCGCCCATGGTCGAGCCATGGCCTGGGGTCGGGTGCTTCGTCCGCCTGCAGCCCGAACAGGTCTCGGATGGTTGCTTCCAGATGGAGAGCCGGCGGATGGGTTCGGGCGACCGAGGGGAATGTTCGGTCCGGGCAGTCGAGGCTCAACACGCCGATCTCACCCGACTGTTCGTTGCGCAGCGCCATGTGGACGTCTGCGCGGTCGCCCCAGAGGCCGAGTAGCGCCCAGCCCGGCGCGGCGAGAAGCTCGATTGCAGCGCGCCACAATTCCGGCGTCACCACTGCGCGCGGCCACGGATGATGATGAGGCACCGGCTGCCCCTCTCTCATCAATTCGCCGATCCCCGTGATCTCGCGCATCGTCTACCCCAACTGCCGAGCCACGTGTTGAAACCAGGTCACCAGCATGGGCGGCAGATAGAGGCCGGCGCCGAGCACCAGCGCCAGGTGCGCGTAGAGCGGCACGTAGGACGCCTGGGCCGGTTGCGTGCTGCCCAGCGGATCGCCGAACGCGACGCTGTTGAGGCGCAGCAACAGGGCGCCGAAGGCCACCAGAAGGCCGACGACGAGTGGGATCGTCAGCAGGGGCTCACGGGCAAAGGTCGAGCTGACGACCAGGAACTCGCTCATGAAAATGCCGAATGGCGGCATGCCCGCGATGGCGAATACGCCCAGCGCGAGGCCCCAGCCCAGCACGGGGTGGGTCTCGGTCAGCCCGCGTATGTCGGCGATCCTTTGCGTGCCTTTGATCTGCGCGATGTGGCCGACCGAGTAGAAGATCGCCGACTTGGTCAGGCTGTGCATGGTCATGTGCAGCAGGCCGGCGAAATTGGCCAGCGGACCGCCCATGCCGAACGCAAAGGTGATGATTCCCATGTGCTCGATCGAGGAGTAGGCGAACATGCGCTTGATGTCGCGGCGCCGGTACAGCATGAACGCGGCGAACAGCAGCGACGCCAGCCCCATCGTCACCATGAGCGGGCCGGGCGCGATCGCCTTGACGTTGGCCGCGAGCAGCATCTTGAATCTCAGCACGGCATAGAGCGCGACGTTGAGCAGCAGCCCGGACAACACGGCGGAGATCGGCGTCGGGCCCTCGGCGTGCGCGTCCGGAAGCCAGGCGTGCAGTGGCGCGAGTCCGACTTTGGTCCCGTATCCCAGCAGGAGGAAGATGAAAGCGGCATCGAGGAGCGCCGGATCGAAGCGCGCGACCCGATCGATCAGCAGCGTCCACACCATGGCATCGACCCCGCCGCCCATCACCGGTTGCGCCGCGAGATAGATCAGGATGGTCCCGAACAGGGCGAGCGCGATGCCGACGCTGGCCAGGATGAAATATTTCCATGCCGCTTCGATGGCTTCGTGGGTGCGGTAGATGCCGACCATGAGGATGGTGGTGAGCGTGGCGAGCTCGATCGCGACCCACATGAGCCCGATGTTGTTGGCGCTGAGCGCCAGGTTCATGGCGAACATCAGGACCTGGTACATCGAATGGTAGAAGCGCAGATACTGCGGTGTCAGACGGCCGATCTCCAGCTCATGGGCGATGTAGGTGGCGCTGAACACGCTGGTCGTAAAACCGATGAACGTCGTGAGGACGATGAAGACGACGTTGAGATCGTCGATGAACAGGTATCGCCCCGGCTCCGGGCGGTCGGGAGAAAGCAGCAGCAGGGAAGCCAAGAGCGTGAGCAGCGCCGCCAGGACATTGAGCCGGGCCCCGAGCCGATAGCCGGGTACCAGCGCCAGCACGGCCGCCGCAACCGCGGGGATCACCAGGATGGCGCTCAGCGCATCGAGCGCCTGCAGGTCGAGGGAGAGCGCGTTCATTCCTGGGTCCTGCGGAAACGGTCGAGCGCCTGCGCGTCGACGGTGTCGAAGCGCTCGCGTATCCTGAACAGGAAGATGCCGATGACGACGAAGGCGACGAGGACCGAGAAGGCGACGCTCATCTCGACCACGAACGGCATGCCCTTGGCGCCCGTGGCTGCCAGGATCAATCCGTTCTCCGTCGACATGAAGCCGACCACCTGGCTCACCGCGTTCCGCCGCGTCACCATCATGAGCAGTCCGAGGAGAACGACGGAGAGCGCGAGCGCCACGTCCTCGCGCGCCAGGCGGTCGGCTTCGGCGGTGACGCGCAGCATGACCGCGAGCGACAAGGCGACGAAGCCGATGCCCAGGACCATGGTGGGCCCGATGCCGATGACCGTCTCGATCTCCCGGTGAATGCCGAGCCGCTGGATGATGCGATGCAGCGCCACCGGGATGACGATGCCCTTGAAGACGAACGCGATCGCGGTCGTGATGTAGAGTTGCGGTGCGTCCTGAATGTGGGCCTGCCAGCCGACCGAGAAGGCGAGGACGATCGAGTGCAGCGCGAAGACATTGAGCAGCGCGTAAAGGCGGTCCTGGTAGAGCATCATGAAGCTCACCAGCACGAGGCTGCCGGCGAAGAGATGCGCGATATCGAAGTCGAGGCCGTCCATCTACAGGCCCCGCGAGACGAACAGCAGGAGCGTGCCGAGCAGCCCGAGCATCAGCGCGGCACCGAGGAACACGGGCACGCGAAAGACCCGCATCTTGGCGGTCAAGGTCTCGAACAGGGCAAGCATCGCACCGCCGACCGCGAGCTTGACCACGTAGGCGGCACTGCCGAGGCCCGCCTCAGCCCCCACCAGCCCCCAGGGGACGAAGATGCAGGCGATCAGCGAGACGTAAAGCAGCAGCTTCAGCGACGCCGCCAGCTCGATCACCGCGAGATGGCGCCCCGAATATTCGAGGATCATGGCTTCGTGGACCATCGTCAGTTCCAGATGCGTCGCCGGATTGTCGACGGGGATGCGGGCGTTCTCGGCGATCGCCACGATGATCAGGCCGACCAGCACCAGCCCCAGCGAGATGCGCAGGCCGACATGCGCCGACAGCATCACCTCGGAGATCGTGGAGAGCTGGGTCGACTTCGCCACCAGGGCCAGGGTGAAGACGATCATCAGGATCGCCGGTTCCGCCAGCGAGGCGATCATCATCTCGCGGCTCGAGCCGATGCCGCCGAAGCTGGTGCCGACGTCCAGGCCGGCCAGCGCCAGGAAGAAGCGTACACTGCCCAGCAGGGCCGCGATGGCGATCAGGTCGGCCGTCCAGTTGAACAACAGGCTGGTGGCGAAGGTCGGCACCAGGGAAGCGGCCACCCAGGTCGCGGCGAAAATCAGGTAAGGCGCGAGCCGGAACAGCCAGGAGGCGTTGTCCGCCAGGACAACGTCCTTTTGCAGCAGTCGGGCAAGATCCCGATACGGCTGAATGATCGATGCACCCTGGCGCTGCAGCAGCCGTGCCTTGACCTTGCGCACGAAGCCCGTGAGCAGCGGCGCCATCAGCAGCACCAGCAGCAACTGCCCACCCTGGACGGCCAGGTCATGCATCAAAGCCATATTGCGAGCACCAGGAGGAGAACGATGAGAGCGGCGACGACGAGGCTGAGATATCGCCGGATCGTCTGGAACTGCAGGATGTTGAGGCGGCCTGCGATCGCGTCGACGGTGCCGGCCACCGGCGCGTAGATCGTTTCCCACACGAGGTCGCGAAGTTCGACCGTCAGGCGCGCCGGGCGGCGATCGCCGGGCGGCGCCATTTCCACGTGCTCGCGGGCCAGGAAGACAGTGGTGCCGAAAACGCGACGGATGGGCTGCGCGAAGCTCCCTGCCGTGTACTGGGTGATCGGCCTCGCATCGGGAAATCCGCAGTCCCACGGCGGAGCGCGCCGCAACGCGCGCGAGGCAAAGCGATGAATCGCATAGACTGCAAGCGAGGCCGAAAAGCTGATGAACAGGAAGATCAACAGGCCGTTGTAGGAACTGCGAGCTTCGGCGATCGGCACGATGGAGAGCCATGGTACGGCGAGCTGGACCGGCATGCGGTCGCCGACGAGTCCCCTGACCACGGGCGCCAGGCCGTCGATGACCAGGCCCGGCAGGATGCCCGCCAGCAGGCAAAGTGCGGCGAACGCAAACATCGTGACGAGCGAGAACCGGTCGACCTCGCGGGCGTTCGCGGCGGCCGGCGAGCGCGGCCGCCCGAGAAAGGTGACTCCGAACGCCTTGACGAAGCAGGCTGCCGCAAGGGCCGCCGACAGTGCAAGCAGGGCGCCGACCCCTGGAATGAGAATCTTGAGACCCCACTGGGGCAGGTCGGGACTCTGGAGGATGGCCTGGAAGGTCAGCCACTCCGAGACGAACCCGTTGAGCGGCGGAAGAGCGGAGATCGCGACGCAGCCGACGAGGAAGGTGAAAGCGGTGAGCGGCATGCGGTGAATCAGTCCGCCCAGATGTTCCATGTCGCGCTCGCCCGTGGCCGTCAGCACGGCGCCTGAACCGAAAAACAGCAGGCTCTTGAAGAGCGAGTGGTTGAAGACGTGGAAGAGCGCTGCGGTGAGGGCGAGTGCCGCGGCCCAGGTGACCTGATTGGCCTGAAAGGCCATGGCCAGACCGAGCCCGATGAAGATGATGCCGATATTCTCGACCGTATGGTAGGCGAGCAGCCGCTTGAGATCGTGCTGCATCAGGGCATAGAGCACACCGAGCACGGAAGTGATGCCGCCGAGCGCGAGCACCACCATGGACCACCCCCACTCCGGCGTTCCGAGCAGGTCGAGCACGATGCGGATGAATCCGTATACGGCCACCTTCGTCATGACGCCGCTCATCAGCGCCGACACGTGGCTGGGCGCTGCCGGATGGGCGAGCGGCAGCCAGACATGGAGTGGCACCAGGCCGGCCTTCGAGCCGGCGCCGAGCAGCGCAAACGTCAGCACCAGCGCGGCGATCGTGGGTCCTGCTTGATGGGTTCGCATCGCCTCGAAGCCATAGGCGCCGTCGACGCCGGCCAGCAGGGCGAAGGCCAACAGCAGGCAAAGCGTGCCGAAGCTCGCCATGATGAGATAGACGTAGGCCGCCCGGACGTTCTCGCGCACACGATGATGGGCCATCACCAGCGCCCAGGAGCTGAGCGACATGAATTCCCAGGACAGCAGGAACGTGAACGCGTCGTCCGCAAGGACCACGAGATTCATGCCGGCGAGGAACGCCGGAAAGAACGGGAGCACGCGGTGGGGTGCCGGTTCATGTCGGCCGTAGCCGAGTGCATAGAGGCTCGCCGCGGCGCTCCCCAGATTGACGACAATGAGAAAAAAAGCGGCAAGCGGATCGACGCGGAAATGGGCGCCGAGCCAGGGTAGGCCGAGCGGCAGGGTGGCCCCGGACGGCGGTGCGGCGCCGAGCAGGCCGTCCAGTGCGCCGGCCAACGCGACCACCGACGCGACAAGGCTGGTCCCGTAGACGATCGGCCTGGCGGCGGCTAGCCGCGCTGTCGCGGTGCCTATGGCCGCTGCCGCGAGCAACACGCCAACGCACCACAGGATGAGCGTGGCCGACACTTGGCTACCTTGTCAGCGCGCGAATCGGCATCGCTATGGACGTTGTCGGCGGAAGAACGTCGATGTCAGGCTGCGCGCCCTTCGACTGCACACTTCGGTCGCCACCAAAGCCGACGACGTCCTTGTCGGCCAACCGGGCGGTGAGGAGTTCTGCGCACGTGACCTTGGCGAAGGGCTGCCAATCACCCCATCCGTTGCTATCGATCACGCCCACGGACGCCTCCCCCGATTGCGGCGCACCTAAATCACGCCGAGCTCCAAGTGCTTGAGCGCCGCGGCGAGAACATCACGTCGTTGCCGCCGCGTCGCGCGCAGAACCTCCTGTTCGAATTGCTGGCAAAGCTCTCCGCGCAGCCATTGGGCGCTGGCATTATCGAGGTCTGCAGTTTCAGCATCGAACTGGTGCAACACATCACGCAGTTCCGCCAGGCACTGATCCCGAGGCTGCGCGCTGTTCGCCAAATCTTCGATGCGCTTTCGAAAGCGACCGTAAAGCTCCTGGGCTCCCACGCATCGTTCCTCCCCAGCCGCTGGTTCGGTTGCGAATTGCTCACCCCTGTGCAGCGCGAGGCGTTTCTCGGTTCGAGCCCAGCTTGGCACAACTGAAAGACGCCACGAGAGATCAACGGCAGCCAAGTGGAATCTACCGTGGAGTTACTTTTAACATATCATGTGCTCGGAATCCAATAACCGGTCGCTACAGAGGCGCTTATCTCAGAAAAACACAAGGTGATAAAAAAATCACCGTCATTGATCCGAGTCAAAAACCGGCGAACACTGCGCGCCAGGAAAGGTTCGCATGCGAAACGTCATTTGTCGCGCCCTGTGACCGAGCTGTATCTGCAAGGTTCGGCGGATGTCCCCCGAGACTTATCTCGCTTGCGTGCGGGTTGGCGACCTGGTCAGCGGCGCAACACGCGCCCGTCCATAATTTCCTCGAGAAGAAATTCCATGATCGTAATCGAGAAGCTCAATAGCGAATTTGGCGAGATCAAAATTCTAAAGTCCCGCGCCGAGGAGTTGTTCTTTTATATGCAAGAGGGTTACTTCCAGTCAGAAGCCGATCGGAACGGGATAAGCTTGGCGCCCTATGTTCACGCTATTTACGGATTGCTCGCGCAGGTCAACGCCAGAGATATCCTATTAATTGGCTGCGGCGGCGGCAGCTTGGGTACGATGCTCGGGAAGACAGCTTCGCGAATCACGATCGTGGACAAGAATGCCGAGTCCTTTCGGATCGCGCGGGAATATTTTGGGCTTCCGAGGACAATTGAGTGCCATGTCGCAGACGGCGGAGAATTTCTGCTCAGCTCGGGACACTGTTACGATGCTATTATATTAGATGCATATGACGGCGATTGTATCCCGGAGCATATGTTTACAGTTGATTTCTTTCGACTGGTTCGGTCTCACCTGGATCGAACTCGTGGTTGCCTCCTGGCAAACGTGCACGCATGGCACGATTTAGATCGGGCACCGGATCAATACGCGGCTGTTGCAAGCAGTGCCTGGAATGACGTGCGCCTGCTCGATATCCGAGGTGTCGTCGGCCGAAATGCATTGGTGCTTGCTGGCAATGTTAGGGCCCTTCGCAAACCTGCGCTGCTCGTGCCGCCTCTGTCTCATGGCGAAGAAATCACGTCAGAGCTGAATCGCATGGCATTCAGGTCTTGGCGCAACCACTTCAAATTGCGAAACCCCGGCTCTGGCGGCCGGGGGCTTTTGCTTTGACGGCGATGGTCAAGATGCCGGCCCCATAGCCAACCAACTCGACCCTGAGTTCTCCGCTCTCGGGCGTAAGCATTGCGCGCCGCACCAACGAACCGGCATCCCGTTCGGTCACGTCGTGGCCATCGCCACTACGGGCGCATGTTGCCGGCCGTTCAACGAACAGCCGGGCGGCCGGCTTGGAAATTCTCAGCGGCCTCGTGGGCCCACGGCGCGGCTGCGTGGATCCACGGCCACCAGATCGCGCTCCGATGACCCGAGGGCAACGGCCTCGATAGCGGTGCCGGCGGGCCCGCTCGAGCCGTAGCCTTGGGCGATGAGACGCGCGCCGGGAACAACCAGCGTGGCGAACGCTTCGCCGACAGGCGGCGGAAACCGCACCACGGTGCCATCGTCGAGGATCACGCCGTTGGTCTCGCCGCGACCGCCGGTGAGGGCCCGGCGAACGATGCCGCTCACGCGCATGTCGCGCTCGGACCAGGTACGGGGCTCCGGCGGAAAGGGCGGCGGCGCGTCGGTGACCGACCGGCCGGTCGCGGGATTGGTGATGCGCCAGGCACGAACATCGGTGCCGATGCCGGCTTGCAGGCCATCGACGACGACGGCATCGCCCTGTCCGACGACGCCGAGCAGCGCGGCCGACAGATGCGGGGGAAAGCGGACCAGCCGGCCGTCTTCCAGCAGCAACCCATCGACTTCGCCATGCGGCGTCGGCAGCAGGCGGGCAACCCTGCCCTGAATGCCCGTACCACCCTGGTTTGCGACCTGTGGAGGCGGCGGAGGCGGCCCCACAGGCGGCAGGGGCTGGGCAACGGCCACGACAGCCGAGCCGATCAGCAGGAGAGAAGCGGAGGCGAGGTTTCTGGCAGTCATGAGACGCTCCTGTGTGCATGGTCGATACGGCAGGAAGCGCAACCGACATGCCATGACATGAATCTCGGGAGTTCAATGGCTTAGGCGTTGGGCCGCTATCGATCCTGTCGCGTTGCAAGACAATGGCCGTCCTGCGCGCGGACGCCTGTGTCACTCCAGGCCGTAACGCTTCAGCTTCGCGTAGAGGAGCTGGCGATGAAGGCCCAGCCGGCGTGCCGCCGCCGTCCGATTGCCGCCGGCCTCGGCCACGGCGCGCCGGATCATCTCGCGCTCCAGCGCCTCGATCGCCGGCGCGAGCTCGCCGTCGAGCAGACCGTCCAGGGAATTCACCTGATCGCCGCCGGCAACACCGAACGTCAGGTCCGCCGTGGTGATGACAGCGGCTCGCGCCAGCATCGCCGCGCGCTCGATGGCATTCTTCAGTTCTCGCACGTTGCCCGGCCAGGAATGCTTCAGCAGTCGCTTGTGGGCCTCGTCGGACAGCGTCTTGTCGTTGCCGACCTGGCGCAGGAAATAGTCGGCCAGTACTGGAATGTCCTCACGCCGTTCGCGCAGGGGCGGCAGCGCGATCTCCATGATGTTGAGGCGGTAGAACAGGTCCTCGCGAAAGCGCCCGGCGGCGACGTGCTCGGGCAACAGGCGATGGGTGGCGGCGATGATGCGGACATCGACCGCGACGCTCTTGTCGCTGCCGACCGGCGTGACCCGGCGCTCTTCGAGGACCCGCAACAGCTTGGCCTGCATCGCGAGGTCCATGTCGCCGATCTCGTCAAGGAAGAGGGTGCTGCCAGACGCCTCGCGAAAATAACCGGCCCGGTCGTGCGTCGCGCCGGTGAAAGCGCCGCGAACATGTCCGAACAACTCGCTTTCCAGCAGGGTGGGCGGAACAGCCGCGCAATTGATGGCGATCATCGGCCGCCCGCTGCGCGCTCCGTAGAGGTGGATCGATCGCGCCACGATCTCCTTGCCCGTGCCGGTCTCGCCGGTCACCAGCACGGTGGCATCGGACGCGGCGCTGATGCCGACCATCTTCTGCACGGCGCGCATACGGGCCGAGGAGCCGACCAGCGGCCCGTCGTAGACCTCATCTTTATCTTT
>Ga0209648_10002809_pt1 | contig 14513 bp, 14 predicted proteins | sample GraSoi2013_115cm_FD_185830 | JGI IMG/M metagenome (GOLD analysis project Ga0209648, IMG submission 185830) | Grasslands soil microbial communities from the Angelo Coastal Reserve, California, USA - Sample 9_17_2013_115cm (SPAdes) (version 2) | ecosystem: Environmental > Terrestrial > Soil >...
CTTTGGCTAAATAGGCCGCTTCCCGCTTGAGGGATTGAAACTCTAACTCTGGCGCCCATACCCAGGAGTAGCCTTGTTCGGCTAAATAGGCCGCTTCCCGCTTGAGGGATTGAAACCGCACACGCTTGTTACTGATGGCAGCTCTTATCGTTGGCTAAATAGGCCGCTTCCCGCTTGAGGGATTGAAACAGGCCAGTGCACTACAGTGGCACTTCTCGAAAAGAAGGAGGAAGCCAGCCCACCTCGAAGCCCCAAAAAAATCAGCAGCTACCTTAGATGAGCTTGCAGAGCCGCCGCCGTCTGCTCCAATACCGCCAGAGTCAGTTCCTGGGTGGGTGCCAGACGCAGCGTGTAGCTGTGGTTGCGGATATGCTGATGCGCCCGCCAGGCCCCTCTGGGAACGCGCCACTCATGATGAGCCGTGAAGCGGCCCACTTTTCCCACAAAACGGAACGAGGACTGCTGTGCCAGCCAAGCAAACCACTCGGGGGTATCTGGCTCAAGCGGGAGTACGCCGTGCTTCGGGCAGGTCACCACGTAGCGTCCCTCTGGCCCATACTCGACGCGAGGCAAGACATGAACTGGCTTGCGAGGGGGCTTGGCTGCAGGACGAGAGCGGGAAGCAGGGGAGGCGGGCTTGGAGGGACGACTGGCCGACTTGGCCTGCTGGGTCGAAGCCGCCGGGATGGCTGGCTCTTGCCGGTGCTGCGTGAGGAGGCGCGTGAGATCCGTCACCTGCTGCTGCAACGCGGCGATCTGAGCTTGCAAGGCGTCCAGCCGCTCAGGCAGGGAAAGCCTCGCGGCTCCCCACGCTGGCAGTTCGTCGGCACCGGGAGCAGGCGACTCCTGGGGGAGAGGGGCCAGGCTGCGCTGATGCCGCTGGGCCAGCAGGTGCAGATCCTCAGCGCTCACCCCTTTTTTGCGACCATCGCTCGGATGGCGGTGCAGGGGAAGCTGGGCCTCCGCCAGCCAGCGGCGCAGCGTTTTGGCATCGATGCCCAGGCGTCTGGTCGCCTGGGCCACAGAGACAAAGGTCATCGGGTTCCTCCTTTCGTGGGGAACATGCAACAAGAACGAGAGCCTGCCTTCCGACCTCCTGGGAACAGACCCAGGAATGGTGTCGGCAAAAGGCTCGGGAAGCTTCCCAGGAGAATTCCCCGGAAGACTCCCAGGACTTTTCCTGGGAAGGCCAGGTGGCTCAACACAGAGGGTTAGCTGGCTTTCGCGCGGCGGCGACGATGATAATAGCCGGCCCAATACTGATGGGTGCGCCGAAAGATCGACCACTGGCAGATCAGGGGAGCGGAAGTGGGCGCCGGCCAGAAGAGGTGGGCCAGTAGATGACGGGCTTCAGATGGGGAGAGCGCGATGAGCGGGGGGCAGGCCACGGACTCCTGCTGGGCAGCAGTCGTGAGGTGGCTGTGGACCGTGATGTCGACGAGGAAGGCGTAGGCGAGCAGCACGAGGGTGAGATGACGATACCAGCCGAGGTAGCTGCGGTCGGGTAGCAGGATGATGTTGCCATCATCCCGCCCCCTAAGAACGGCACGTGCCCGTTTCCGAGCATGCTCGCTCAAGCCTTTCGAACGCCCTTTGCAGGACGCGGTTTCTCAACAGATAGACCTTGGCTGTGGATTTGTTGGTGACAGTTCGGGTGCAGGAGCATCCGGTTTTCTGCGGCGTCTGATCCGCCTTTTGATCTCCAGAGGATGTGATGGCTCTGCCATCCCGTGATCTTGGTGATCTTCTGGCCGCAAACTGGGCAGAGTCCGTTTTGCTCTTTCCAGAGGTACAGCAGCCACCGTTTTCCCTTGAGGGTGTCTTCCATGTGGACGTCCAGTCGTTTCTCATAGTAGCTTTCCCATGCGGGGTCATACGGGTTGGCTTCTCCCTTGACTTTCACGTGCCTTTTGATTGGCACATGGGAGGTTTGGGCCAGGTATATTTTCTGGTCGTCTACCTCTGCGTAGAACACCCAGTTGTTCCCTTCGACGGTTGTGAAGTATTTCTTCCTTACCCATTCGTTGGATTTCGTTGGGTGTCTTCGTTTGGCCCACCGTCTTACGAGTTGATAGATGGCACAGTCTACCGCGTTGAACGTGTCCTTACTTACCACATGCTGGTGATATTGCGCCCATCCTCGAATGATCGGGTTGAGTCGCCGAATGAGTTCTCCAGCGGGGATGGCTTTGTTTTTCTTCACGATGCCCCGAAGTTTCTCCAAGTGGGCTTGTACCGCCTTCTTGGATGGTTTCACCAACAGTTTGGACTGTTTTCCCGCTTTGTACTTGCGTACGTTTTGACCCAGAAAGTCAAATCCCTCTTCAATATGCGTGATGACGGTTTTTTCTGGGGACAGTTCGAGTCCTCGTTCGCTCATGAAGTGCTCCACAAGCGGTTTCACCTCCTTTTCGAGCAGTTCTTTCGATGCCCCTGTGACCAGAAAGTCGTCGGCGTATCGGACGAAATTGACCTTCGCGTTGTAGCCCGTTTTCGGTTTGGGGAAGGTTTCCTGTAACCGTTTTTCCAGGCCGTCTAAGGCCATGTTGGCGAGGACGGGTGAAATGATGCCACCCTGCGGTGTCCCTTCTTCGGTTGGGTGGAGAACCTGCTTTTCCATATATCCTGCTTTCAGCCATTTCCTGAGCATGGCTTTTTCCATGGGAATATGGGTTAAGAGCCATGGATGAGAAATCGCGTCGAAACAGCCTTTGATGTCGCCTTCGAGTATCCATTGTGGAGAGATGCGTTTTCCCAGCACAATGAAGCACTGTTCTATCGCATCCGCGGTTGATCGTTGTGGCCGGAAGCCATACGAGTTGGGGTCTGCCACCGCTTCCGCAATCGGGTCTAGAGCGAGCAGGTAAAGTGCTTGCATCGCTCTGCATTTCATGCATGGAATACCCAAACCGCGCTTTTTGCCGTTTTTCTTGGGAATATAGATTCGTCGCAGGGGTTGAGGGTGGTAATCCCTCTGTCTCAGTGAGTAGACCGCGTTCATCTTCTTTTGTGGGGTATTCCAGGTGATCTGGTCTACCCCTGGGGTGTTTTTGCCTTGGTTTTCTGTCACTCGTCGCACAGCAAGGGCTTTGCCGCTAAACGAGTGGGTGAGCAGACGTTGTAGGGCTTTCACCTTGTTCCATCGGCCCTCCTGAGTTGCCTTGACGATTCTCGCTTGAAGCCGACGCACGTTATGGTTGACTGTCTGCCAGTTGATGGCGTGCCAGTCCGTCTCTACGTGGAAGGACGCACCAGTAGAGTTCTTTTCGTGAGCATGATGTGCTCTCGTCGTTGTTTCCACCGTCATCTGCTTTTCCTCCTGGGTCGTTTTGTCAAGTGTTCTCGTCGTGAAAGACCACGCGGAAGTCTGCCCGCTTTCGCGTGAGGTGTGTTACTCCCTCTATCCGCCCGATTACAGGGCGGCATTTGCTTTCTCCGCGCTCCTTTACCCACAGTCCCATCAGTGCACCTTACGGCTCCCTACCCAATTTGGGAGGACTATGGGCTTACCGTGTTCCGCATACGTAACAGAGTGGGTGAGGTCCGCTCTCTTCGCCGGTGGCGTTGGGTGTCCACGAGGGAGGCGAAGTGATACCTCCTTCCCGCCACAGTGCCTTTTGGCTCAAGCCACTCAGCATCTTAGGCTTGTTCCACTTAACGACGTTTATCAAGCGTTCACATCTGTTGACCAATACCACTCACCCTAGCCCCCTATCCGCTTTGATGCTAGCAGATACCAGTGGTGCCTCACGGTTTCACTGACAGCCTGATGGCTGAGGGTCGTTGTCGGCGGGCTTCTCACGGTTCGTTACCTCCCCGCTTTGCCGCCCAAGGGTACTGCTGGTGGAACAGCAGGCTCCGCTATGGTTTTGCGCCATACGGAGCAATTACCTATGCGACCTCACGTCGCACCACTTCATAGTGGTCAAGGCCGAGGGCTTTGGTCGCTTCCAGGTCCTCTTCGATGCGCCAGCGCGCGCCGATGGCAGCCACTATGGTGGGCAGAGGGGTCTCGGGTGGCGCCCAGACCAGGTAGTAGGCCAACTCGTGTGGGTCGTCCAGGCAGCGACGCACCACGAGCCAATGGCGACCGTCCGCGACCCCAGCATGCACGATGGGCAGGCGAGCCCAGTCAAAGAGGCGCTCGCCTTTGGTACCCAGGCTTTGGGAGAGACGCTGCCAATCCCGCGCGCGGAATGCTTGCTGGGCAATGCTGGCCACATCCGTGAGCAGGAGGCCGGTGCGGGTCTGCACACAGACCACCTCGATGGAAGGGACGGGAAGCCGCGTAAGCCAGGTCCTGGTCCTCCAGGAAGGCGCGCAGGTCGGGACTGTGCCCTGAGATCTGTATCGGCCACCACCCAGCGGATGGGCAGCCCGGCGGCCTGGGCACGCTCGATCATCTGTTGGCCCAGTTCGGGTTTGGTCGCAAAGCGGACCGCCTCAGGAATATGAGCGGCCTGCCGCCGGGCTGGGTCGGCGCACCAGTCTTCCGGCAGATACAACTCGCGGTCGATGAGGGCATGCCCCTGCGCCGTGACGTAGGAGAGGAAGACTCCCACCTGGCAGTTTTCCACGCGCCCCGTGAGCCCGCAATACTGGGGACCGACGCCGGCCGAGTGACGCCCGCGTTTGGGAAAGCCACTTTCATCGACGACCAGGACCGGGAAGGGTGCCTCGCCGGCTAGCTCCTCCTGCGAGGGCAGCGGCGCGCTCAAGCTGACCGTGACCAGGGCGCGCAGTTCGTCGCGCACCGCGTCCTGGTCCCAGACGGCTGCCGAGAGCAAGCGTTGCATGCCGTAGGGACGGGCTTGCCGGGCGTGTTCGGCGATCTGCCAGCCATTTTTGCGCGGGATGTCACTGAGGATGGCTTGCAGGTAGCGCAGGGCATGCTGATGGGCTTCTGGGCGCGCGAAGTGGGGACGCAGCCGCGCATGTAACTCGCGCAGGTGTTCGTGCCACCTGCTGATCTGACGGAGCGTTGGCCCGATTGGCGCAGGGGTGGTATGCTGAAGGGGCTTCATGCCGTTCTCGCTTTCGATGAAGGATACCAGTCAGAAGGGTTGCAACTTCTAGCATGGCACATCGAAGCGAGAAACGCACGAAGTGGCTGAAGCTGCCGGGAAATTTCCCAGGAAGATTCCAGGGACAATTCCTCCCTTTCTAAGTGCAACTGTAGTGCAGTGGGAGCCCCTGCGACAAAACATCATCACCGGCTAAATAGGCCGCTTCCCGCTTGAGGGATTGAAACCAGCCACGGGGCATCACACCCCTGGCGGAGTGTCACTGGCTAAATAGGCCGCTTCCCGCTTGAGGGATTGAAACACTTTCTCCTTTGAATGTGTATGAACTCTTGCCGCTTGGCTAAATAGGCCGCTTCCCGCTTGAGGGATTGAAACTTCAGGAAGTGGTACAGGGAATGCAGACGGGCGCAGTGGCTAAATAGGCCGCTTCCCGCTTGAGGGATTGAAACATCGAAGTACACCACGTAGCCCCCGCGCTTATACACATGGCTAAATAGGCCGCTTCCCGCTTGAGAGGGTCGCAACTAATGCATTTGTAGAAGTCCTCTATTGATGGATTTCGCTTTTGCTAGAGCGTGTACGTTAATAACCAAATAGATCAAGGTATTGAGATTCTTAACAGACTGTCCATTACGTACTTTGGGTCGTTCGATGCCGAGCGCTTGAGCTTGGCTGTTGATGCGTTCACAGGCGGTGCGTTGGGTGTAGATGGCGTGATAAAGCGGACTCTGGCGATCGAGCAGGGCACGCATCAGCCCGCCTTTCTCCCAATTGGGGTCTTTGACACAGCCCTTGCCCTTGGCAAATTGGGCATGCGCACAGGTCTGGCCCGTGCGTGTAGGAAAGAGCAAGGGGCAGCGAAAGCGTTGGGCGCGAAAGCCATTGGTGTGCTGAAACGGATAGGTGGGATGCATACGCAAGCCTGCCCAGCAGCGAGGAGTGCCATCGGGGTCGCGTGGCACCTCGTCGTGCCCATGGCTATTGAGGGGAATGGCGGCGATGCCAGGCCCGTGAGCCACCGTCTCATAGACGTACCAATAGTCGAAGGCAGCATCGGCGGTGACATGGGTGGGAAACTGGTTCAGGGCGACAACGGTGCGCTGGAAGAGCGGGCGGTAATAGGTGACATCAGCTTCATTGAAGGGCAGGGTGTACTCGGCCAGCACGACATCGCCATAGACGGGATCAGTAGCAGCGGCCACGCCGGAGCCATAGCCCCAGATGTATTCCTTGTGTGCGTTGCTGGGCTGCGCTTTTTCCGATGGGTCTTGGTTCAACGGCTTGGTGCGCGTGTGTGCGTTGCTGGACTGCGCTTGTGCGTGAGTGGATGGAGGCTCGGGCTGGCCGGACTCAAGAGAGGCGTCTTGATTGGAACTCCTTTTGACGCCGAGGCGGCAATCGGGATCGCCAGCCAGTCGCTGTGCTTTGTCGTAGCGGTCTTTGACGTAGACGCGCTCGTTGTTTGCTTTGACCCAGGCAGAGATATGCTTGACATCGAAGGCCACCGTGGCGTGTAACAACTGCTGCAAGAGTCCTTGATGGCTCCATTTCACGTATGCTGTCACCAAGGGCAAAGTAATCTCAACCCTCTCCCTTTTCGGGGAGGAGATTGTAGCCGATACACATGCGCAAGACCGGCCCTTTGGAGCGGGCGGTGGCCGTTTTGCTTCCAGGAAGGGCCGTTTCCTGGGGCAAAACCAGCATCTGCCCGCCTTTAGCTCATCTGTATTTCTACTCCTGTTGAGCTTACCTTCCCCCTTCTGACCGCTTGCGTAGGAGAGGGCCTGTTTGGTGATGCATAAGGTTCGACCCGCATGAGGGTACTGCAAGGCCAGTACCCTCGCCGCGTGAGGGTACTGCAAGATGATGCGCTTGACCATGCCTCTCTTAGATCCTCCCATCTTTCTGTTCTTCTTTGAGGGTCAGAAGCGAGCGAGGCAAGAGCCACAGAGCCAGCAGGAGCAATCCAGGTGAAACGAGGAACGTGATCAAGAGGTCCTGCTTTGCCTCTACTCCCACCGCTGCCAGCGCGGCATACAGACCACTGCTCACTAGCAGGAGTACGGCGACGGCGACCCACACCAGGGCAAGCGATTGCAGGATGCGGTGGAGATAGCCCTGCTCTGTCCCTTCTTTGAGGGTTACAAGCGAGCGAGGCAAGAGCCAGAGAGCCAGTAGCACCAATCCAAGTGAAGCAATGAAAGTAATCAAGACATTGTCGGTTCTCTCGAATCCCGCCAGTCGCAGACTCTCAGAGAGCCCAAATGCGGCGAGAATCACCACCGTGACGTTCAACGCAATGGTCAGGGTCGCTTGAAGCGTTCGCTGAAGATAACCCATCCTGAGCTTCTCCTCTGGTTTCACGAGCCTTTGTCTTCTTGCGCCCCGCTCTTTCCTGCTTCCTGCTTCCTGCTCCCCAACCCTGCACTGAGCTCTTTTACGTAGTCAAAGAGCAAATAGGCCAGGATGAAGATATACATCACGGCGATGATCAGGGCGGCCAGCAGAAAAAAAGGGGGTTGGTTGCCAATTATCCGCAGCAACAATGCATACATCGCGGTCACGACCAGAAATATAAAGGTCACTGTAGCTATCGCTCTCAGGGAGAGCAGGGTGGTTTTGAGCAATTGCGCCGCTTCAAACTGAGATGCCGGTGTTGAACGGGATCTGCCAAAGCAGAGCAGGGAGAAAAAGAGCACCGTCCCGGTGAAGCCAACGGCGATCGCCAGCAAGGAGAGCAGCGTGAGCAGTCCGAGGATATTTTGGGCCAAGGCATCCTGTTGCCTGACGACACTGGTAAAGAAAGCATCCTGCTCCATGATCGCGGCTAAAAAGAATCCCAGAGCTCGCTGCAGCAGGGCATCTGCTCCACAAGCCAGCAGAAAGACGAGCGTGACCCCGCCAAAGAGCTGAAGCAGTGGCCGGGCCTGACTGAACCGGGTGCCCGACTCGGAATGGATCGATTTGCTCATCCTCTCTTTCCTTCCTTCTTAACACTCACCGTCGAGTGTAGACCGGCAATGAACCTCTACTGAGAGAGTATAGCATAGGACTCCCCCTCCCAGGCAAGGCTATCCATTGCAGCGCTTCCCCTGCAAGCTGACCAACTCCTCCTGCCTCTCTCAAGTTTCGTGAAACTGAAAGAGAAGCAGCTACGTGTGGTAGGACTCCACTCTGCCCTCTAACCGCAGAGCCTTAGCAAAATGCTAACGAACATGCTGCCCACTGCTACTCAGTACCACTTTCCCCACAAACGCTCACCGAAATTCTAGACACTCCCCAAAATAGGTCACCTGGCCTATAGTATATTAGCTACATGACCGATGTATTACACCTCCTCTCTCTTTTATTCTTAAGGCGTGGTTCAAATGCACTTGACAGTTTCCTGAAACTTCATTGCTATCTGAATCGTGTCCAATAAGATGAGTGGTTGTTTTTGGACTGTTCAGACTGTCAAGTTTGATTGAACGTAAATTGAAGCTTGCCTAAGATGTACATCAATGACTGCTCCTTGCGCCATGTAGACGCGACGGAGTCAAGCCTACACAAAGGAATGAACGAAGATGGGCTCCTCTAGAGTCTGTTATGAACTTTTGGAAAGGGGGGATATGGAAAGATAAACCTATCCCAGTGATGTAAGCGATGACGAATGGAGCTTTGTGGCTCCCTACCTGACCTTGATGACGCCAGAGGCGCCGCAACGCGAGCACGACTTGCGTGAAGTCTTTAATGGGTTGCGCTGGATCGTGCGCACCGGAGCCCAGTGGCGCATGATGCCTCATGACCCGTCCCCGTGGGCAGCGGTCTATCAGCAGACGCAGCGCTGGCTCAAAGCCGGAGTGTTTGAGGCGATCGTCGACGACCTGCGTGCCATCTTGCGACTGGCGCAAGGACGCCACGAAGAGCTCTCGGCGGCCATCTTTGACAGTCGCACGCTGCAATCGAGTCCCGAAAGTGGGCATCGGGCGGGCTACGATGGAGCGAAGCGGCGCAAAGGCAGCAAAGTGCATGTGGCGGTCGATACCCTGGGGCATCTGTTGGCGCTGCATGTCACCCCGGCCAATGAGCGGGATCGAGCGCAGGTGGGCCAATTGGCGGCCGCCGTGCAAGAGGTGACCGGAGACAGCGTGGAGTTGGCTTTTGTGGATCAGGGCTACACCGGCGATGAGCCGGCACAAGCAGCCAAAGAACAGGGGATGCGCCTGGAAGTCGTCAAATTGCCCGAGGCCAAACGCGGGTTCGTCCTGTTGCCACGCCGCTGGGTGGTGGAGCGCTCCTTTGCCTGGATGACGCGGTTTCGTCGTCTGGCTCGCGACTACGAGCGCCTGCCAGAGACGTTGGCGGGTCTTCACTTGTTGGCTTTTATAGTGCTCATGTTGCATCGTTTTGCCTTTTTAATGGCTCATTGCCCATAAGGTTCATAACAAACTCTAGATAATGGAGAAAATTAGAGAAGCAGCTGATAGCAGCAAGAGGAGACGGCGATGACTCTTTCACATATGCTCATCCGATTGGCGCGGCGAGGATTGTTAGCATTCTGTGCCCTGTTCGCTTTGCTGGCCCTGCTTGGCACCCAGGCACTCCCTGTCTCCGCCTCTACAACTCCATCCCTCATCCGCCTCATGAATGCTTCCCCAGATGTGGGAACAGTGGATGTGTTCGTGGATGGGGCAACGTTCTTAAGAACTGCCCGCTTTGCGAGCATTACCGACTACCTCCAACTGCCCTCAGGTCCACACAACGTGGAGCTGGCACTGCTTGGGAAAGGCGTCGGTGCAGCGGTGATTGTACAGAAGCTCTCCGTCCAGGCTGGTGCCGCCTATACTGTGGCCGCCATCGGGACAAAAGCCACCGGCTTCTCGCTGCAGGTCTTTGTCGACGATAATCGGATGGTCAGTGGCATGGCCAGTGTGCGTGTCTACGATCTTTCTCCCCAGCCCGGCGCTCTGAGCGTCGCCGCAGGGACAAACACGCTCATTGGACCCGTGTCCTATCGGCAAGCCAGCAATTACCAGAGCTTAGCAGCCGGTCTGTATACGTTCACCTTCAGCTCCTCTCAGCCTCCCTTCACCCTTGTCGATCAGGTGACACTGAAAACCGACACGGTGACCAGTCTCTTTGTCGTTGGGATGCTGCATGGCACTCCCCCGCTGATGGTGATCTCTGTGCAGGTCAAGGGCCTGCCGCGTCTGTTGGCTGGAACTGGCAGTGATCCCAACGCGCTGCCGATGCCAGTGAACGCCTCCGAGTTCGTTCTCGCTCCATTGATCGCATTACCGTTGGGAGTGCTGGCTTGGGCCGGGATAGCTGTCGCGTGGTTCACCCGCTCCTGGCCCTTCTCTCGTCACAAGGGCAGCAGTCGTCTTCGTCCTCATAAACTGTTCGGGGCAGCCCTGGGCGGGATATTGGCCCTGATCCTGAGTCTAGGCGGGCTGTCGTTCGCTTCTTTCATGACTCACCCGGCTCCTGCACCGACCGCACGTTTGCTCATTCCTGCCATTGGTGTCAATGCCCCCATTGAGTCGGTGGGCGTTCAACCAAATGGCGCGATGGACACGGCCAGGCAGAGCCCCTGGAGTGATGTCGGTTTGTATACCGGTGGTCCGCGCCCGGGCGACCGGGGCAGTGCCGTGATTGCCGGACACCTGGATCGCCCCGGTGGAAACCCTGCCGTGTTTTGGCGTCTGCGTGAGCTCCACGTGAATGACGAAGTGCAGTTCGTCGATGCCCATGGCAAGACCCTACTTTTCCATGTCACGCGCATTGAAGCGTATCCGGTGCAAGATGCCCCGGTGCAAGTGATCTTTGGCAATACGACCGGCCGCTTTCTGAATTTGACGACCTGTACCGGGGACTGGATCCCCACCCAGCACCAGAGAGCCATGCGCCTCGTGGTCTATACTTCGTTTGGGCCAGCGCCAGCAACTACTTCGACTGTTACTTCCTCCGCACCGCTGACCTTGCCCTCGTCTTCCTCACATGCGGCATCTTCAACCACTGCGCCCTCGTCTTCCTCACATGCGGCATCTTCAACCGCTGCGCCCTCGTCTTCCTCAAGTTCGGTATCCTCAGCCCCAACCCTAACTTCACTGCCAGGTGTAAGTTACCAGGCCACTAGCCAGGTAACGAGCACCCCAGTCGTAGCACCGGTGGTCCAGCAGGCCACTAGCCAGGTAACGAGCACCCCGGTCGTAGCACCGGTGGTCCAGCAGGCCACTAGCCAGGTGACGAGCACCCCGGTCGTAGCACCGGTGGTCCAGCAGGCCACTAGCCAGGTGACGAGCACCCCGGTCGTAGCACCGGTGGTCCAGCAGGCCACTAGCCAGGTGACGAGCACCCCGGTCGTAGCACCGGTGGTCCAGCAGGCCACTAGCCAGGTGACGAGCACCCCGGTCGTAGCACCGGTGGTCCAGCAGGCCACTAGCCAGGTGACGAGCACCCCGGTCGTAGCACCGGTGGTCCAGCAGGCCACTAGCCAGGTGACGAGCACCCCGGTCGTAGCACCGGTGGTCCAGCAGGCCACTAGCCAGGTGACGAGCACCCCGGTGGGAGGAACCTTGTAGGCCCTCTCCTACGCAAGCGGTCAGAAGGGGGAAGGTAAGCTCAACAGGAGTAGAAATACAGATGAGCTAAAGGCGGGCAGATGCTGGTTTTGCCCCAGGAAACGGCCCTTCCTGGAAGCAAAACAGCCACCGCCCGCTCCTTTACGTTCACACCCCACAAAATCACCGGTCTGATGAGCGCGTCTTTGATTTGAGCAGCGTCTTTGAGCAGTGGACGAATGTGCGACCATGCACGCGTCGGAGCCTTTCGCTCGTATCTGCGTTTGGGCAGAGCTCTCCTTTCAGGGAAGCGTAAAGGTGTAAAGCTAGTGAGATGCGAAACATCCGTCTTCCCTTCTGAGCATCTTACCCGGTTTCGGTTGTCCTGACACGGTTTTGAGCGTTTTTAGTCCAATGGAGAGGAAAGGTCTGTGTGAGGCAGAAGGTCTTGGCGAGGTTTGTCTTGTAGTATCCTCTGAAATCGTGTTATACTTGCACATAATCCCCGGTTTCACACATATTTAGTACACTTTTCGTAAGAGAATACCGTTTTATGACATTAGAAGACCTGCGCCTTGAAGCACATCTCTCAGTCGCTGCGCTTTCGCGAAAAGCAGGTGTTGACATGAAAACCGTCAAAAGAGCCATTGACGGAGAGCCGATACAAAAAGTAAAAGCGGTAGCCATTGTAGATGCACTTTCCAAAGAACTTGAAAGGCCCCGGTAGGGTAGAACTACATTAAACGGTGGAGGTCTCATATATTGAGTTTGATTTTGAGATAAAGGGATTGCGTGCAGCACATGCAAAATACACTTCCTGTTGGAACCATTTTACGCAATCAATACCTTGTCCAGAAACTGCTGAGGAAGGGCGCTCGCAGCGCAGTTTATCTGGTTAGCTCCGTCTCCCTGGTTGCAGATCCGCATGGCAACCGGTACGTTTCTACCCGCCTTATTCTTCAAGAGGTGATTATCCCGGAGAGGCGATTGTTGCATCACATCGACTTTGAAACGGTCTCGCTCAAAGAGCTTGATCACGAGGCGCTGCCCCACATCTATGATGTCTTCACCAGTAACAAGTACAATCGACTGTATATTCTCACGGAGTATATTGAAGGGTCAAACCTGGAGCAGCTGCGTCTGCAGGAGCCTGACAAGCTGCTACCGTTGTCTCGAGTCATGAACGTCATGGCCCCCATCCTGGATGCTGTCTCCTATCTCCATAGTCGGCACCCCCCCCTTATCCATCAGAATATCCGGCCGACGAGCATCATCTTGTCAGAAGCAAATGAGAGGGCCGTACTGGGTGGTTTCGGCGTTGGCAAGCAATACAATCTGGGTTCTCTTGCTGTACCTGTTCGTCGCTCTGTGCGTGGCTATGAAGCACCTGAACAATACAGTGGAGCAATGAGCACGCGTACTGATATCTATGGACTGGGCGCAACGTTCTATACGCTCCTCACGGGCAGTGTCCCCACCGGTGCCCTCCAGCGCGAAAGACTCCTGGCAAGCGAGCACCTCGATCCATTACACCCGGTGGACCAGCTCGTCCCGGCTATCCCGGCGCGGGTCGCTGCAGCCATTCAGCGCGCCATGTCTCTGGACGGCAATGCCCGCTTCCCTACGGTTGCGCAGTTCGCACAGGCGCTGAAGGCCGAGCCAGTACCACAGCCGCCAGAACCAGTTACTACCGGTTCAACCTGGCAAGACCAGCAAGCGCCACCGCCGCATGTTGCACCGGTAGACGCGGAAGCGCACAAGCCACGTATGCCGCTTGATGTACCGGCTGCCGCACCCCTATCGCCTGTTTTGCCAGGAAGGGCAGCAGAAACACCCCCCTCTCTACCTGTAGCTGAGCCAGCCCCGGCGTTGAACGCGGATACAATGGTGCAGAGGACAACGGAGCCTGCAAATGCATCATCAGCCTCGGGACATGCTCCTCCAGAGGAAGTCAGAATTCCTGTTGGCGTGGCTCTACGAAAACCAGCACGAGCTCTCCGTTCTAGAAAACCCGGAAAGCTGCTTCTCACACTGGTTGCACTATTCGTCACGCTACTTGCCAGCTTAGGGGTTGGAACAAGTCTCTGGTTTTACATAGCAGGACACCATCACCCTGTTCCATCATCAGCTCCCCAATTAGGGCGGACTCCTCCACATCCCGCTGTCAATCCTTACCCAACGATCATGCCAACACCTGTTTCTATCTATCCAAAGCTAACCGGGATCTATAGCGGCACCCTTCACGATATACCGACGAGCCTGACGACAAACATATCACTCACAGGCATTCAACAACAGTGGGGGGGTATCAGTGGCTACTTCGGTGGAATGCCAACGAGTGGTCTTTTCAACGGCATACCCGAGAATGGGCCTTTTGAGGGAACCATCACCATTGCCAAACAAATTCAGTTCACAGTTGCCAGCGATACAGGGCAGGCTACTATCTCTTTTGATGGGGAAATGCAGTCAGGCGGCATTATTGTAGGAACATATTGTAGCCTTGGGGTGGTAACAGGCAAATGTAGCGACTACGGGCTTTGGAGTGTTTCTCCTGGGCAATGAGTCTGAGCACCTTAGCTGAGCAGATAGAGAAGCTGGAGCTTTTTTGAGAGGGGCAAGGGAGGGAGGTGTCATCTAACTCGAATTTAAGCTCATCTTTTCACCAAAAGCGGCCAAGGAGAGACGGTGTGTGTTGGCAAGAGCTTGCGCCCTCTGGTGGTGAGTTGACTGCACAAGACGATGGATATGATTGCCATACAATAGCTCCACGAGCCATTACATACAACCTCTCAGTGCGTCCTCCTTCCACATGTTTGCCATCCTCAATGAGCCCCGGGTGCTATAATTTGGCTACTCAAAAGGGACCGACTTGGCGTGTATGCTGCACTCAGCAGGTGCTCCTTTTCACGTTGTCGTCTTGAGAGGAACGTTGTTCATGCGAGCAAGA